>JAABUL010000244.1_pt1 | contig 116130 bp, 131 predicted proteins | sample 5559151 | NCBI WGS metagenome assembly JAABUL01 (sample SAMN10711876, study PRJNA513368) | rock metagenome | isolation source: Antarctica rocks | place: Antarctica: Victoria Land, Pudding Butte sud | reverse complement strand
AAGTCACCGCCATCTTTGTCAACATCTTCGGCGGCATCGTACGGTGTGATGCGATTGCGCAAGGCTTGATCAGCGTGGTTGAGAGCATGAATCTGCGGACGCCGATAGTTGCAAGATTGCAAGGGACAAATATGGAGATGGCGCACAAGTTGATTAATGATAGCGGATTGAAAATTTTTAGTGTTGAGGATTTGCAGAGTGCGGCGGAGAAGAGCGTACAGTTTTCGAAGGTGGTGAAGATGGGTATGTTTTTGAAAACCCTTTTCATTTTAAAGGGGAACAAAGGAACTAACTGACCTCCTGATTTAGCACGGACATTGGATGTAGGCGTTTCATTTGATTTGGGACTGTAGTTGGGGCCTTTCTCTTGCCTGTCGCGGCGTTCTTGAGAGGCTTTTAGTTCAGAGCCTACAGATATAGAAGTTGGGCGGTGCTGCTCGTCTTCCAGACATGTGTGAGGTTCCTTGTGCATGAGGTTAAATTATAGTCCTTTTGTTTCTATAAATACTTCCCCTTTTTCTCCTGCATTTAGCTCATGACATATCTTCATACATCTTGTCAGATATGGAACTTTTACTCTGTTCTTTCTTTGCTTCGTTGCTTTTCTCTTTTCTTTGAAATATTTTTGACTTTAGACTCTAAATCATTCTATGATTCATTTTTTTGGTGAAAGTTTACGTTAAAAAAAGGACATAATTTTATTTGGTCAGAAAGAACAGAAAGAGTATTTTTTATGTTAAACGTTTGAAAAGCTCGACCATAACGACGGAGAGTAGAAATCAACAGCCGCAGCGGGTGAAGACCCTTCAAGAAGAAGCATTGAGATATAATCTAAAGAACAATAAGAAAACATCAAGAGAAAAACGAAGATGTAAAAGAATTGAGACGAAAAACGAAAGATGAAAGAAAACGAAAAGATGTGAGGAAATGAAATGGGCGCGACGTGAAAGCGACAAAGCAAGAAGCAAGAGCCGTCGAGAGAGGCCGGCGTAGAAAGCCAATCGGTTGCAAGCATTGGCCATTATACATCATCACCAACCCACCAACCCCCACGCATCACCACCACCAACTAACTTTCCCACACCACCACTACCCACCCTCCCATCCACCACCAACCACCACCCACCCACCCCTCCCACCAACTTTTCCCCATCGCCACCCCCGCACCAACCAGTAATCAGCAACCAACCACCTCAGAATACGGTTGCATTACTGAGCGAGTGGGCGAGAAACAGAGCGGGAAGCAGAGGGTGCGACGACAAGAAATGCCGAGGAGGATTGGGTGCTTGTGATGAGGGCGAGAAGATGGGGCCTGGGGGAGTGGAAGAGGGAAGGGGAGAGGGGATGAGGGAGGGACCCGGGGGGTGAAGGGGGAAGAGAAAAGATTGAGGAAGAGAAAGGGTGCAAGATTTGAGAAAACGTTTCTTTTTTTGGTTTTCTGCAGTGATTTCTCGTCCCCCCTTTCCTCTCTTTTCTTTCCTCTATTTTCTTTCCCCTCTCCTTGCCCCTTCACCCTTGCCCTTTCCCCCCTATCCCTCTCTCTAACTTTCCCCCATCCCCCATCCCCCATCCCCCACCCCCCTTCCCCCCCCTTCCCCCCCATTCCCCCTCTCCTCGCCTCCTCAGCCGCCCCTTCAGTCAACCTTCGCTAGCATTTTCACACACACAGAAGAGTATGTTAACGATGAAAGGAAGATATGGTAGTTTAAGAATAGAAGACTATAATAGGTGGGATGGGTGGGGAGTGCATAGGTGAGTGGATGCGCGGGTAAGTGGGTGGATGGGGAGGGGGCGGGGGTGTACGTAGTACAGTACACTATCAGCCAACCAAGAAAGCCTTTAGAAAACCTCCAGCTCCGTCGTTACCAGCGAATCTCCCCTTGCAAACATCAGAACATCACCTCCTCCCAAGCCATCAATACCGGATTTAGCAATGTTTCACAAGGGGGAAATTTGAGCTTCGTTTTAAGACCTTGTTGGTGTTTGGGAAGCGAGATTGGCGAACAATTCGCATATGCATGGTAGTTGAAGAGAACTGGAGATGGGCCACTCTGCTGAAGTTTACTTGCATGCGGTTTTTTCAGAGGAATTGCGTATTGGGATGCGAACTTTACTTTGGTGAAATGGGTAGTGGATGCATGTACCTACGTATGATGTACGTTACAGGGATTATTTGCATTCAGCTGACACCCATTAAAGAAGCTCATATATGTACCTTCAGCATTTCTAGAAGGGCACCTGACACGATTTCGTACTTTCATCGTTACAGAATCTCGAACATTTTCGTTCAGACGACTACTTACTCCACCACTGTATTTTGGATCTGCCTTGAAAGAAATATCTTTTCGTCTGACTTTTTTGGGATTTGTTCAGAGCAACAGAGGCCTATGACAGCGTATGAGAAGGGACAACTGTCAAGATACCATAAGCCGCTTCCAGAGCTTCAGCGTGGGGGGGGGGGAAGTTGTGAAGAAATAAGGAGTACAAATCCCTCGAGTGAGTATGACAAGGTGGGATTAATAGTATTCGAAGATGAAATAAAGGACATATCAGGGCAGACAGAAGCAAGTCTTCCATGGTAACGCTTTATAGTGATCTTCATTCCGTCGTGGGATAAAATCCCACGTATCCTCATAGCCTTGACAAGGTCTTTTGGCATCTAAGAAAAAAAAAGATTTCACCACACAATCATCCAGATCAAACATTGGCGGCCTACATGATTCTTGACCGCAACGATCAAACCCACACGGTCACTTTATCCTGGTATTTGTGCATATTTGACCCAGCAAACGAGACTCACTCTGTACCTGATGATGCTGCCTACGAACCCGTCGTCCTCGCTACAATGATAGTAATTAGGTTAACGGCTAATATCTACTTTTTGATGTCTTGGCCTTGGTTTTTGAAGGCAGGATCCCTTCAGTAACGCTGTCTCTTTCAAGCGTTAATTACCACTCCAATAAAGTACTTGAAGCGACGTTTTTTCATAGCCACCGCTTCATCCGTAGGTAAACTGTACGCGTTGAGGAGATTGGAGATTGACGTATCTTTCATATATTAGTGGATATCTGATGTCTAAAGTCGAAAGAACTTCTTATCGTTCAATCTAGCTAACTCCGTCAAGTTCTCTGGAAACCCATATACTGCCTCATTACGCTCATTGTGCAAGATCTGAAGCTTTGTCTCGAGACTGGTGATATGCGAGTTAAAAACTCTGATTTGCCGCACTTGATCATGATATTAGCTTCAATAAAATTATAATAGTGTTTAGAAGTATGCTTACTCGGCTTTCATATGAAGATCTAATCTTTCCAATTTATCGCTCAATCTTTCAAACTGCTCGTTCATACCTCGTCCAAGTGCGGCAATTTCATCGTGTAATGTACGAGATTGATCAATAGTAGGAATGTTCTGAAGCTTTAGCATTTCTTGGCCGACGGTGATCATGTCATTCGGTAACTTCTGGAAGTCGGGCTGAGCAGCCATCGGAAAGATGCTGTGGGCAAGAATGACTGTTTTCCAGAATGAGGAAGACGACAAAACTGAATGGCTAAACACTAAAAGTTAAGTTACAGTAAATATACAACCTCTTGTATAAGTTTAAATAATAATGCCTGAGCATTATTCTCGAATAATCACATTTTTCAATACAAAATGAGATATCATTAAGAACACTTTTACTAAAAAAAGGTCTTTAAGACGTATTGTTCGACTTGCCAGTCGAAAATATTTCGATCCGTAAGAGAGATATATTTGACATTTTCAGACGTATGCTAAATTAGTTTTAGCGACAAAGAAGAAGAAGTCCGAGTCCTCTTCACTTACGGTCTACAGGTGTACCGTAGGTAGCCTTCCTTTGTCAGTCGATGAAATAACCAAGGTGTGCACATTTCTGCATATTTCATGCATTCGCCATTGGACCCGACTGGAGCGACCATTACTTTTGAGCAGAAGCTAGGTGGAGATGGAAATCCAGTTGTACGCTGGGACAAGCGGGCGGGGTTGCGGCAAGCCTTTGGAGTCAGGAGGAGAAAGGACATTTGTGGTTGCTAGGGGGGTAGGTTGGATGCATTTTGGTCAGGCCGCGATAGAGAAAGATTCCGCGCTGCAAAGTCTACAGACGATCAACGTTCGATGGCGAGGGTTCAGAGTCGGTCTGTTGATGGAAAGCTGTCTGTGACCTCAGGGTTGGCCTGTGGCAAGGCCCCTATTCATCGGAAACTTTCCGACAACGGAAACGCAACGAGCTTCGATCTCAGTCTTGCTTAGGTAGACAGACTTAGTAGGATCTCTCTAAGAGTCGAAGATTTACAACAATTTTCTTTCCATTAAGCCTCTTGAGCTACTTCAGCATCTAGAACATGACACGCTCTAGCCTAAAGCATCATTATCAGAACCTCAAGTCTAACCCCCAGCAAAGCAATCCCGAAGAGGCCTTCTCACAGCTCAGCAAAAAGCAGTCCTCTCTCTCTCCCAAGCCTTCGCCGCTGAGGCGTACTCGATACCCGTGATCCAAACCCTCTCCACATTCCTAGTGTTCGAAATATTCGAGATCGGATCCCCGCGAATAAGCACCAAATCCGCGCGACGCCCAGGCTCAATTACGCCTCGATCTGTGAAGCCAAAGTACTTGGCAGGCCGTGAAGTTGCTGCTCGGAGAATTTCCACTGTTGGTAACCCTGCTTGATATAGTAAGTCCAGCTCTTGATGAAGGGACAAGCCAAAGGTAACACCAATGTCAAGGTGGCTGGCGTCGGTTCCTGCCAAGATTGGGACTCCAGCGTCGTAAAGTAGTTTGGTGTTTTTGGTCGCGATGGAGAAGTTGTAGCATGGGGCGTGAAGGTAATTGATGATAGCCCTCTCGACGGACAAAGTTGGAGTTATCACTTGTTTGTGTCGGAGCATACCTTGAATCATGTCCCTGTCAATCAACTTATCCCTTGGCATATGTTGGATTATGTTTGTTCGAGACTTGATGGCCACCTTGAGCGAGTTGTAGTCGGGTATATGGGTCATTACTTGTAGACCATGCTCATGGGCCTTGGCCACAAGGGCATTGTGCTCTTCCTGACTCATTCCATTGCCTTCGGCTATAAGCTTGATATAGTCCGACCCATTTCCAATACGATCCGCAACGAACGAAGAGGCGTCTGAAGCCTTGTGGATCAGCAGATCTTGAGGTATCGAAAACAACATCGCGTGTGTGCTGTTGGGAGAAGTGGCTGGAACTCCAGCGTTGTAGAAGTCGGTAAGCCCGACCTGCTTACGGAGTGGGTTGCATTCCGGTTCTGGCCAGCAACCCATGCCCAAGGCTGTAGTAACGCCGTAACTGCTCAGGGCCTTGAGATCGCTCATTCGGCTTGGGTGTAGATGTGCGTCGAAAAAGCCCGGAAGCAGTACGCCTCCATCTCCATCGACTATCTCATCAACCACGGTATTCTCAAAGCTAATAATTTCTCCTTCTATGAAGATGGTGCTTGGAGGGAGTATCCTAGTACCATCGAAGACTTTGACGTTCTTAACCGCGATCTTCTTTGACGATGGTTGGGTGTAGCTCCTTGATTCTAATGTTTCATGCTGCGATGAAATGCTGGCGATACCATGGCGGCTATTGGGGCCATGATAACAAGCATGAACAGCGGCAATGATGTAAAGGCAAGCAGCTACGAGCGTGGTTTTCAACATAGTAATTGTTCGGAGGCAGGCCATAGGTCAAAGTGATGGCAGTAAGAAGCGGGATTTTATACACTGGATCTTACACAGTGAAGTAAATGCTAGTTCTCCGTCAACACATGAGACGCAGCAACGCGGCCTATCCTACAATATCCTCCAACAAATCAATCAGCTCACGACGGAATTAGTGTGTAAGAAAGCTTAGCACGGTACACTACGTAGCAATGAGTTTTTAAGCACTATGGACTTGAGGTCCTTATCCCATAGTATTCCATCGGTGACGTGATATTCTGCTGCATCCTTTTCGACTGATTTTTGCGGGCAAGACCTTTGAAGGTACATCGGGGAGGCCTGGCTGTACAGGATTGATAAGCGGTAACGTTAGAAAAAGGGGCCAGCCATCGCCTCATGGCATACAAAGTTGTTTGTCCCCTACCTCGCGTGATCCTTCTTCAAACCCCTCCAAGCGAACAGTGAGATCATTCGTTGCTTCAAGAGCTTTCTTTTTGCCACGTGCTCGTTCAATAGATTTTTCCTTTTGAGGTCATGCTGTAATATATTCTGTGAATGTTGCGATGTAGCTGCAGTCCAAATGAGTCAGTTCACTTCCACAGTAAACCTAGTTCAATTCTCTCCGACCATCAAACGCACTAACCTTCAACTTAGGAAAGACCCTTGGTAATTTATCTACTCTCCTCTTCGAAAAAGCCATTTAATCCTACCTGGACCACTGGCAAGACGCACATCCTTACTATCAATTATCAGCCCTCCTTTTCGCTTTCAAATCGAGGTATTTTTACAACATCTCACTTCAACACTAATCCGCCTCTCCGTCTCCGCTTCCCAATCTCCCATTTTCCATCGAGACAAGGACAAATAACGTCTATGCTCTTGTCTTGGAGCTCAAATCTCCAATTCCTCGCTGGCGACATCACCTGGTTGACCAAACTACTTCGACACTATTATTTCGACATGTCCAGTTTCCAAGTGGTGTAGGATCACTCCGACCGCAACGAATTCGTTGCCGTCATACCGGATGGAACAATGTTGACTTACGGAATCGTGGAAGAGGTGCTGGCCTTGGTCAAAAAACGGAGCGGAGGAGATTTTCTGGTTGCTTTTGTTACCTACTGGATGGACCGAATAATCTATGAGACCAGATGGGAGCAGACATACACGGTATCGATTGAGCCTCCTCGCCCTATGGAAAAGCCAAGCAATATACCCGCGGTTGATGTTAGAGCCGGCTATTCTGTGAGCTTCCTGTGCGAACCAAGGAGGATGGCGGATCTAGGCAACGCAGTGGCTCGAAGCTTTGCCGACCCACACGTCAGAGCAGCTTTGAAGAGTCAAGAGAATGCGGTTGTCAAAACGCAGCGCGGCACAGCATCCTGCGTGGAACATAGCGTTTCTAGCACAACGACCACAGGTATATCTCCCACCCAGCCAGTCCACGAGGGCATCGAAGCAGCTAACCGACCATCTGCCGAAGCACTCTACCACCAGGCATTCATCAGCCCGCAACTGGTGAGCGATGATTTGCGCAACCGTGAGTGGAGCGCAGCTGCCCGTGCGCGGCTCGAAAGATCCGAGCCTTTGGGATACTTAGCTAGAGAGACCTTGCACCGAGGAGACGATATATCGTGGTAGACCAAGGCTACTGGGCGAATTTACTAGAATTGCAGGAGTGCGTAGACAAGCGGGAATAGCTTCCAATCGGGGTACGGCAAGGTAGCCATGGTGACATCTCAACAGGAGAAGAAGATGAGAGATGGATTAGAAGGAAGACTCAAGAGGCGTACTTAGATACCCGCTAAGAACCCAAGCAAAGTAATGAGAGATAGAAGATATAGCCACATCAAATCCATACCAGCCACCTGCCGGATCGCCCAGATGAGAAAAAAATGAAGCATGGAAACTCTGCCCACAAGAGCTGCATCTCATCTCCTCACTACCAAACCCAATCGGACATAGACTTCCACCGCTCCAATTAGAAAAAAGCCGCTCTACGGCCTTAGTATAACAGCATGCGAGATTGCGAGCAGTCAGTCGATGTAGAAGCTAGACTCCCATGGATGCCATATGATAGTTCACTTGAGCGGGGTTTAAAAGGTTGTCGGTGTGATCAAAAGTCAGAACGAGAACATTGTGGTGCTTTTGAGGGTTTATTTCCGCATTAGGCGATTAAGCGCGCGTGTAATCAGAAGCGCGCTGAATGCCTGGTTTGGACAAGTTCACGGCTTTTGGGGTTCTGGCGCAATTACTGGTGTCTTTGAGAAAGACGGGTTTGGTCTACGGAGTACGTTCGATACTGCGAGAAGAGTGTCTAAAGGCTTCGTCTATTTTCTTTACAGAGACTGTGAACCGTTCAAAGTTGGTTCCGGCAAATGCCAATCTGAATTTCGAGATGGAAGCTAAGAAATGACGGTACGGTACGGTACACATATTGGTCCAGCTCAAAGCGGCCAGCAGGTCTAGGTAAAAAGTAGAAAACGCCTCCCAAAGCAAGTGTCAATCTGGTAGCGACGGGTATCATGCGATCCACAAATATACAAAAGAAAACCACCTAGCCTGCAACAAATTGGTATCAGCGACTGCCATGCTCGCGCAGCGAGACTCTAAGCCCGGCAAGATCAAAAGTCTCCCAGGTACAAGGCCCTATGCGCTAGCGCTGTGACCCGTAAAAGAAAGGTTGTGTACAAAGGAAACAAATCGAGATAATTCAAGCCATTCTCCCCTTGTATGCCATTGCACCTTGCCTGCCAGCAGCGAAAACTGATGTTGGGTGCGCCTCGTCCGAACCGGGGTATCAACTGCTATAAGGGAAGTAAAGTTATCGAGACGAACTTGTATCCATGGGATGAGTAAAAGACCTTCGTCTACCCATTTGCCGTTTTGGCCGGAGAGTTGTAGTGCCACTTTTGATGTTGTCAAGTCCAATGGTAAAAGGCTGCTGCGGTGGTATTCCGAAACCGACGTCAGAATTGTATGATTCAGCCACCTGCTCTCCGATAAGTCCTTCTTGCGCCATCGGGAAAGGATTAGAGTAAGGCGCTTGATTGATATAAGTGGCCGAGTAGGGTAGATTATAAGCTGTGGCATACTGTGGTCCGCTCGCTCGTGGTAGCTGAAAGTTCTGATGCACCGCCAGCGGCGCACTTTGCATATTTTGCGATGTCTGAGTCTCCAAGGTGTTCGGCAGACCATCGACGGGACCGTACGGCTGAGGCATGTCTAGATGAGCAGGGAGTGGTGGCACAACAGGCCCGGTAAACTCCAGACCTGTGTTTTGGAAGTCTTGCCATTGGGAGTCCATGAGCGTATGGGCGTCTGCCCGTGGAAAGATTGCCCCCTGTAACGTTCCATGACCAGATCCACCCAGCGTAGGAGTTGTATCTGAAGCGTTACTTCCAAGTTGTTCATGCTGTGCCAAGTAAGGGGGCCCTGGGTCGCCTAATAACCCGGGTTCTCCTGGAACGGGGGAATTGCTGGTGGGATAGTTAAGGCCCGTGGGAGAAGCAAGCGAATTAGCTTGTTGATTTGCAACTTCTTCGCGGATTTGAAGCTCTTGAATGTTTGGATAGGCATGGTAGAGAGCTGGAAAGCTACTACAACGAGCGAACGAACTCGTACTGGATTGACCGGGGATATGCGACGCGGGGGGGCCAAAAATGTGGGAGCTCTCACTCATCGATGAGACTGGTGATAGGTTCTCTGAAGCTGGGTAAGAGCTTGAAGACGTGTAATAGTTGACAGAAACTGAATGCATACTGTTTGGAGACGTAGTACGGTCGTCTCGGCGTCTGAAATTGTCGATCAACGACGTCCGGGTCATTCCAGTGTCAACAAAAGTAGTACTGTAGGTAGGGGAGGTCAATGGGGTTTCAATCGATCGTGGATAACCTCCGAATGCAGAACGCAACGCCTGCGCCGTGTCAAAGTCTTCGGGTGGCGCTCTTGACTTTATCACCCGCTCTTGATCATCACCAGTGAGTCTTTTCAGCTTAGCTCGCCTATTCCCTTGGGTCAGTACAATTTCGCCTGATGATGTTACGTGAGAAATCACCTATTCTGAAACCATACCTGAACCTGCCGTGGGCTCAACCCTGGTATCTCTCTTGACAGTCTCTCCCGTTGTGCCACATCAGGATGCGCTTGACGGGTGAATTCGCTCGTAAGGAAACGAGTCTGGTTGTGAGTAAGTCTGGGAGAGGCTTAGTAATGTGAGACTGGGGTTGGATATACTTTCAGCTAACTAACCGAAATCGTTTCAACTTGCGCCTCTCCGCCGGTCGCTCCACCCCCACTCTTGGAATTCCAACGTCGGTGGCATTCTCCTCTACTTCCGAAGCGGTCAGAGCAAGCTCTTCTTCTTCTTCAGATTGAATTTCTCCTTCCGCTGGCGCCCCACTCGACTTGGACTGGGAAGCGGGACTAGCACCCGTGGACGGTGTGAGCCTTTTTCCCATGGGAATGTCTTCCATCATAAACCGCTGTTGAGGTGGAGAGTACAAGTCCGACCTCGGATGAATGAACCGATCAGGATCTGCCATCAAAGCGGAATGATCTCCATCACCATTCCGCAAGGGATAAGGGGACCCAGCGAAACGTGGACAGCTCTGGCTAGCTTGCGTGTTGAGCAGGCCTTCAGCCACCGCAGACTGGATCTTAGGATACTCTGAGCTCGAGGTGGTGCTACCGAAACCCTCCAGATGGGTGGATGGTGACCGTGACGACACGGGTTGCGAGTTAGACCCGAGAAACGTAGGATATGCTGACATCCAAGTGGTCAAAGCGTAATTTGGATCGCTTGTAAAAATCTCCCAAGGTTGCTGCCTTCTCGACCGCTGCGTTCGCAAAAGCAGTTTTGGTTGGATGTTTGAAGAGTGGGAAGACCCCTCGACCTTGCTCAGCAACGATCGGTTCTGTTGCGATCAGATGCCAAGTCCGCTGCATTGTTCCATCAGGCATATGACAGTATGCAAGAATTGTGGAAAGGGGCGATGAAGTGGCATATATACAAAAAAACATCCCCAGGGCTAATAATCAAGGCTGAGATTAGATATGCGTGGCTCCAATCCCAGACGATAGTTATTTGGTGACAAAGCTCGAATTCGGATCGAGGTGGGGAGCTTGACCTCTAATCAAGGCATCTCCTGCTACTTCGTGCGGGGACGACAAAGCCTGTACCTGGAATACTGTATTCAAGTTTGCATTTAAAAATGGAAAGAAGCAGTACGGCTAGATCACACACAGGGTAAGCAAAAGTGGTATGGTTCCACTAGAGTTTCTGTGCAGAATATTCCTGCACACGTTTTCACAGCGTCAAGGCAAATCCTGCAATTTGGAATTGTCAACACCAAACGGCTATTCCAGACTCCAGTTCACTCCAGCCTTCGCATTGGGGGAAGCAGGAAGCAGGAAACAGTAGCGCTTTCCCCTCATCGTTATTTGCTGATATCATTCTTAGGGGCAGGTCTGATTCGATCTATTGTGATCACTAGGATGTTCGATAACCTCCCATCATCAGGAGGAAGCTTCCCGGTTCTGGTACAGTGGAACCAAGCCTGACTCGGATGGCTCACATGTACATGTCAGAACAGACGCTTACTACTGGTAATATTCCTGTCTACAAGGGCACCGCTGTATCGCTTGGTCCACCCCTCACGCCCACACGGGCACGCTACCCCGGGAACTGCGGCAATTCCTATGAGGCTGTGTAGGAGCCAAGATTGTGATTGGATGGCCCGATATCTGGCCTGATTCGCCAGCGGCGAGCAGTGGTGAGGAACCGTTGTTGGCCTGAAGCAGATGAAGCTTCAGAAGAAACAAGGTTCCGTTCTGCCGTTTCCGCCTTTGACGAAGCACAGGGTGATGTGCCATGGCGGGTCCGGACAAGGTTGAAGAAAGTTCTTTTCCCTCAGGCACCGACAACGGCGACAAGCATGCCCCCCAAACCCACCTGTTCCGTACCACAGACATTTCGATCTCCTAGATCAAGACTGAGATGCGCCACAAACCTAATTGGTCATTGTGAGGAGTCCCAAAATGCACGTGCTAGCGTTAGAGATTGCCGGTGTGCGTCTGCAAGCCAGGGTGAAGTGCCGAAGAGTCAGTTTTAACATCCAAGTTTTGCCTGGCTTTGGGACTGTGAAACGACAGGGTTAGGGCTAATTAAGGTTAGACGTGCCGCCTGGACAACGTACGGTCGAAGGCTAAAAATCCGGTTACGCCTCGACGTTGGTAGCTTCAGCCTAGCTCATAGCCTGTGCTTGGCTGCTTGCCCACCCCCCCTCTCCAGGATCGCAATGTGATTCAGGCAACAGATTCTGCTGGGTCCGTCCAGTGATTATGCAGGCGGCGAGCATATGAAACGTAACGCTTCAAAACCGGCCAGCGAGTGTGTGCCCAGAAGGAATCAAGAGAAGCCGACATCAAGACCGATGATAGAGAAGAATTACTCTGATTCAAGGTGTCGGTCCGGCTCGACAGAAAAGGTAAAGTAAGTGATACGGCAATGAAGGGAGATTGATGGGAATGATGGCAGACAGGTGGCGTATCGTCAAAGGGTACTACAGTTCGCATAATATTCTGGGGCCTCATGCCCTCATGGTCATCGCACCACCCACACTCTATCCCTGTTAGCGCATATGTAGAAGCGTTGCGTGACACTCAGTTGTCCGTTTCATGTGCTACATATGGAAGGCCTAGACGAAATGGAAAGCCTAGACGGCCAGCGAATCAGGGTAGTCATGAAAGTGAGTGCTCGCATGTCGATTGTCGACGAAGAAGTATCGGAATTAGTAAAAGTCAACAGGTCAATGATCGGGTCCGCCAGCGCCGTTATTCCTCTTCTCTCATGCGACCATGCCACGTAGAGTCCGACTTGACCCTTCTAGCGTAGGCTCGCTGGCCAGCTTCGGTAGGGAACGAGGCGTGGATTGAGATTTGATTTGATCCAACGCCTATGAGGCTATGATAGCGACAAGTGCCAGTCGCATTGGGCGAGTGACATTCTCCATTGCCGTGCAAATTCTAAAATTGAGGAAGCCTTCTCGTTGCTACCGAATCTTGTATGGTTCTTAGCTTCTGCAATGAAAGTTTGAAGAAACGGTATCGAGCCCCACGCTATTTGAGCAGCAAGGATCAGAAGCGTGTTTCATGTAAATTGCCGCCGGATATCTTAGAGCTGTGATAGATCTCATTGGCTCAGATAGGGCTTTAGCAGGCTGCAAGTGTAACTTTGATGGATTAGACGTTTTAATGTTTTTCGTAAAACGGGGTTCGAGACGTATCCTGTGCTTCTTCATGCCAAAAGCAAATCTTCTATCTTCTGGAGGCATTTTCCGCACAGCACCACCCATTAGGAAATTGTGCACCACTCACAAGTTGAGTCCTGAAGGGGGTCCCGCGATTACCAGATACGTGAGTTATCTTGACTAAGATAGGGGTTGAGGCGCCCGCCAAAAGGAAATGAGAGGTACGTGACTCGCGTGTGACTGGTGATCCGCACTGCAGGTACTCGAGGTGTGTCGGACAAGGTAACTCGGACCGATGGTCGCTGGCATTAGTCTGCAGCTGTCAGAAAAAAAAGAAGGATCGCGAGGGTCGGTACGACTTCAACTCAACGGCTCCTTGTTCTGCTTCCGGCTCGCGGGGGGGGACTCTTGTTAGGTTCCCTTCAATAGAGAACCACTTGCGCGAGCTTCGGAGAGTTGGAGCGACTTGATACAAGGTACCTGAACTGAATACGTGCAATCCGAAGATATCATTTGTTCGACATGGCAATGTTTGAACGCTGAAGCTTGGCCATGGGAAGTCGTCCGTGAGTCGTTAGAATAAGCCTCCTTCCTGAATACCACTAGTCTCAAAACGCTCGAACCCTCAGCGCCACATGTTTAACACAGCGCCCATCGTGCGGAAAGGGAGGCAAGCATCTACGGAAATATCGGCTTGATTTGTATTACATTAATCGCTACTTAATCACACTATCCGGCACATAGGGTGCTTCTAGTCCGGATTCAGGAACAGCAATCTGTTCCGCCTCGGTTAAGGCTGCGTCCTGTCCGCCCTCCTCTACCCCATCGCAGTTCGCCTTGCTATTACTATTATTCTCCGCGCCTTCCGGCTGAAAGAGGGCCTTGAGATTGTTGCCGTCATCAATCTTGTCGAACAGGTTAAGCTTGCTCTTCGAGGCAATCCGGAGAGTCCGCCACAACTTGCTTGACCGTGCATTACTCACCACCAGCTTCTCTTCGTCGGTTTTAGTCATTTCAATGTCAAGCTCATCTTCCGCTATGGGTCCTCTGAACGATTCCGCAGCTAGGATAGTATATCTGCTGCACCTTAGTCTCAACTTCTTGATATTTCTGGAGATTACCAACTGCGCCGACCTTTCAGGATTCTTCAATTTCTCCAGTCCAGTAGTATCTTCTCCGTCCGAAAGGAATGTTAGATCTAATGAACCCAGGGGCGTTGGCCTTAATCTTTTGTTTTGACATGCCTTCTGTGCTCCCTTCTTCGCCTCGGCAAAATCCTCTGCTGATACTGGAACACGTTCAATGAGTGGACAGCCTTCGGCTTTCCAGTGGACCCAGTTCTTATCCCTTGACAAGACCGTGTCCACCATGCGGTAATAGAATTTTCCTTCAGGCCCTTGCTGTAGATAGGCTGCAATCTCTGATCTTGTATGAGTCGCCCATTTAGCCTGGATACAATGTTAGCTTCGATACCAAATTGTAGAAGCTAATAGAAGGATTTGTGTACATCGTCGTCGCTGACAGTATAATTATAGAGAACCGACTTGTTCGTTGTATGGTCGATTTTTCTTTTAGCTTTAGGGGTCAGAGACAGAAGGAAGTCGATAATGATTAATGCTTGCACAAGGATATGGCGGCGGAATGCGAGGTCACTCATCTGCGTCTAATTATCACCAAAAGTTTAACGTCACACTGATTATCAAAACGTACCTCTAGATCGAATAAGTCCCTGCTCGTTAAATATTTTGGGTTGAAACTGCTTGATAACTCGTCTTCTGCATGGCTGCGTTTCCGTTTGAGGCCACGTTTACTCTCGTCTAGAAGCTTTGTGGAACCGCGATCTTGTAGTTCTTGTTGTACTGCTTTGAACTTGCGCATGGTAGCCTCCAGGCCGCCCTTGAACGACCGGAAGTGCGAACTGTCAAAGAGTTTTGTAGGTGTCGAAAAGCTGTCCTGCAAAGACCAGAACATAGGGTAGAGCGTATCCATGTCTGGCACCGCTTCCGGCTCTTGTGTACGACCTGGATCAAATTTGTCTGCTTTTGTAGGAGCATCGGACTGCTTGGTAATCTTGTTCTCGTCCTTGCCTGGTTCCTGTGGTGTCTGGGAAGCTTCGTCCGTTTGCGGATCCCTCCCTTCAGCATCTTCGCCAACTTTCATTCCCCCATCTTGATGTTCCTCCAGCTTCGTAGAGATCGTTTCATAAGTAGTGACATTTTCCACGTGATATTCTCCCCTTAGATTGACAGAACTTTTGTCGCCAAGCGGGAAGCTCTGGAATAGGAAGATGAAAACTCTCCCGCAGAAGACAGTATCTTCTGCCCGGGACAGTCTTCTCAGGAGCTCGTTACACGACCGGAGTATTATAAGTTCCTTCTTTTTGAAATGTTTCTGGGGTAAAAATGACATCAGCAAGCCCATCGTACGGGGAGGGGCTTCAATCTGCTTACAGCGGTCATGCGCTCTCGCCGCGAGTCGAGGTAATCGAAAACCGTCCTACAGCCATCTAGGGTTTGACTGTCAAGGAGCTCTTCGACCAGCCAAAAGACAAGGCTTGGTTCGCATTGCTCTGATTTTGTTTCAGCTGCGACATTACTCGAACAAGTGGTCCTTCTCAATTACCTATGTCGGACAAGATAAGAACGATATCGAGGATATTCCATATTTCGCTGAAGGACGGGTCATCTATCGATGTTGATGCCTTGACAACTTAGCAATCTTCTGAGATACTCGTGTTTTGATTGACCTACTAATAAGTCGTAAAATTTGTTACGACACGCAGTCTCGATCGCTGCGTAGTGAGTTTGATTGTTCGCGGTAATGCCACTCTCAGACAGCTTTCTCAGGTCTTCAATACCGCCGTCAAACTCCGCTATCGTCAGGGCCGGTTCAATCTCGCCGTTCGCTTTGACAGTTTTGGCTCGTGTGAGTAGCTTCCGCAGCTCTGTTGTATAGGCTTCCACCGCGGATATCCCGAGGCTTGACATTACGAAGACATTAGAACGACTGTGTATCTATCTATCATTGACGGAGGTTGCCCTAAGGTTGGAGGGAGTGGCCTTTGTAGATGACAAAAAGATAATCACGATCAGTGTTGTGGTTCCTATTGTGGTTCCCTAACCCGAAGAATGGAACCTCAAAGGCGATGCGGCTCTGCGGGCCGAGCCACATCTGATTCAATTTACGTGCTTTATTAGCTATAATACATCTTCGATGTCAACAAACGAAATTCTAGCGTCAACATTGAAATTCGAGCAATGGTGAATGTGTGGGCTCACACAAAGAGTAGCATCGCGTCTTTGACCTAGCATACCGAAACATGCGAACCGATGCCCAAGGACAGCACTAGAAATCATGTCGCAAGGTCGAGGCTTGGGAGGAGACGACGCACCAAATGTTGAAGAGCTTGACGATGAGAACCACTGGATCTTACTAGCGAGGAAGCATTGGTCTGAGTCGGTTGAGTTAAAGAAAGTCAAACCGGGAGTCATCAAGAAGGATATCTGGGATAGACTCGATAATAAAAACTTCGAGTTCCGATCACTGGTCACGCTAGAGAATCTACAACTTTTGGAGAAGTAGGCCTTTGCGACTTTGAGCTATCATCATCATCACTGACGCTTTTAAGCTATCTATGGCCGGGTTACACCGAAGATTCAACAAATTACCACGTCCTCCTTATTGCGCTGATTGCGACTGTCAAGAGCAGGGAGAATCTACCGGTCTGGAGTAGGCAACCGACAATAGGCGTAGGAGGTCTAGATGTTGACAAATTGTAGATGTATTCGCAAATGATCCAGGACGGTTTTCTTCATTGTTTCGTCGCATATTATCAATGAGCATCGACAGCACGTTGGCGATTATCCTCCGAACACACCTGCTGTCTTATCTCATCAACGCCTTCCAATCCTTGGACAACGGCCTTGTTCGTAAGGAGTGTGCACCACTGGTGTCGATCTCAATATGGCATAATTTAGCTTCAGATCTCGCTCGAGAGCAAAGGTTCGAGCAGCATGGGCAATTCAGAAAAGCATGGCGGGCCGCGACGAAGAGATATGAAGCTGCGGATGACATCTCGCAAGCCAGATTGCGATTTGAGCGGTCATGGTTGTATTCTATGATGCTGGACTTCATGAGTCACTTACAAGGCTCAACCGCAGGTGAGTTCAATAGATTCGCTGCTCAGCTCTATAGATCTTACTGATGTTCGTTCAGATGAATTGCGATACTGCGAGCGTTTCATAGAATTCCTAACGGATCTCGAAAGTCAACTACCGACGCGGCGATATGTCAATACCCTTGTACAAGACCTGAACCTTCTACCTGTTATTAGGATATCACCACTTTTCGACAATGAAGAAAATGGACTCTTGCGTGATCTTTTTGTTCTTCTTCGTCACTATGAGAAGTTTGCCATTGATGACAATTCAGGCACTCAGTATTCTCGGGTTCAGGCCTATGAGAAGCACTGTGATGAGCTAGCCCGATTGCAAAGGACAGCCTTAAAGCATTATAAGGCCAAACTCACGATTCTCGCACTTTCGAATTATGGAGCTATAGATCACAGACAGGAATTGGAGACTCATTTGATGGAGTTGACAGATGCGGAGCTTGTAGAACTATGCACGTTGCTAGGATTCCGGACACGCTATCCTTCTACGGCAAAGATATTGACTAACCGTGAGCTTCTGCTGGAAGTTTTGGTGTCGGCTTATGAGAAAAGAAAGACGTTTCAAGAGTCTGTGGAAGACTTGAGTGTTGTACCTACCGAAGCTACATTGTACGACCCAACGCTGCTGCGCAACGATTCATACAATGGATCACGACCTCTCGCAATCCCTAAATTAAATCTTCAATACCTTAGCGTTGGTGATTTCCTTTGGCGATCCTTTATTCTGTATCGGTGCGAATCGTTCTTCGAAATCAGAAAAGATATGGAAGACACTGTCAAGCGGCTGCAACCTAGAGAAACGGGATCGGGCGCTCAATTCGACGGGTTTTCGAAGACGGCAATTCCTATAACTAAGCCTGCGTGAGTTCTGGTAACTCAACCGAAATATCGGAATTTTTTACTGATTTATATCAGCATACTTGAAGTAGCTTCAGCAAAGGTAGGACACACCACTCCTGCGTATGTTCGGGCTGAAATTGCGCTCGACATCAGCAGACTGGCTGATTCTGTCCGTAAAGAGTGGGAAGCTCTTCGACCAGATGATGTCGTTTACTTACTAGCTATACAACCTTCTGACGTTTCTCGGAAATTAACGAACGGCCATTCAGCCAAAGCCGGCACTCACGCGCAGAAACTCCGCTTTCTGCGCACAGCAGAGGTGGTGCAGCTGCAGGATGAGAATGGTCGCTCATTACGAGAGATGCCCAACGGTCAGATGAACGGTGGCGGCAGGCAGCCGCGCCTGAAACGGCTAATTGTCAACCTGGATGCTGTTGAATATAAATTGGACCTTGAACGAAAGACCAAAGACAAGCCTGATGTGTATGACACCATCAATGTTATTGTTCGAAGGAAGGGACGTGAGAACAATTTCAAGAAGATCTTGGAAACGATCCAAAATCTAGCTTTATCTGATGTTCCAGTTCCATCTTGGCTGCAAGAAGTATTTCTGGGATACGGCGATCCAACTGGAGCCTCGTATACTCGACTTGAGAATTCCCTCAAGACTGTCGATTTTCGTGATACGTTTCTTGACTGGCAGCACCTAACCGAGTCTTTTCCTGGCAAGGCATGTCTTTTACGAATCCCACAAATCTGTTTGGAGCTGATAGTATTGCAGACCATCGAACCCCAGGGCAGCCAGAATGGAGTCCTTGGACCTCCTTATGTCCTAGAAATCTCGTCTGGTGCTAATTCAGCTGTCCTTAAACCTTCAAAGAAGCGGCGACGTGACGAGGCTGAGGCAGTTTCCCAAACTTCAGAGACGGTCAAAGTATCCACCTATCGCTCACCAAATAATGGACCTTATCCATATGATGCACCGAGGCTGAATCGAATCCGCTTCACTCCAGCTCAAGTCAACGCAATTGTCTCTGGGACCCAGCCCGGTCTCACTGTGATTGTTGGACCCCCGGGCACCGGTAAGACCGATGTAGCGACGCAGATCATCAGCAATATCTATCACGACTTTCCAAAGCAGAGGACATTGCTGATTGCCCATAGCAATCAAGCGCTGAACCAATTATTTCAGAAGATTGTCGACCTCGACATTGACGGCCGACATCTACTGCGTCTAGGTCATGGCGAAGAAGACCTCGAAACTGATGCAAACTATGGCAAATACGGTCGAGTCGAGTCATTTCTTGATAACCGAGCACACTACCTGGCTGAGGTAGATCGGCTGGCTGCAAACTTCGGGGCACCAGGCGCTCACGGCAACTCTTGCGAGACGGCTGGCTACTTCAATTCAGTATACATTAACCCTGCGTGGTCCAAATTCTGGGATACGGCCGATAGCACAGAATCTAGCACCGCAGATATAGTATCTTCGTTTCCCTTTCATCACTATTTTCAAAGCGCACCCCAGCCTCTCTTCCCGCCGGGTGCATCCAGAGAGACTGTACTAGACATAGCCAAAGGATGCCAACGCCACATTGACAAAATCTTCACCGAGCTCGAAGACATCCGCCCCTTTGAGATCCTCCGCACTGCCAAAGACAAAACCAATTACCTCATGGTCAAAGAGGCTCGCATAATCGCGATGACATCCACCCACGCCGCCATGCGCCGGCAAGAAATCTCCGACCTGGGCTTCCACTACGATAACGTAGTTATGGAAGAAGCCGCTCAAATTACCGAAATCGAGAACTTTATACCCTTAGCCCTTCAGAACCCCAAAAACGGTGAAATTCCGGTCCAGAGAGTCGTGCTTTGCGGCGATCACCTCCAAAACTCCCCAATTGTCCAGAACCTCGCCTTCCGCCAATCTGCCAACCTCGAACAAAGTCTCTTCCTCCGCTTAGTAAGACTGGGTGTCCCAACAGTCAATCTCGATGCCCAAGGCCGCGCACGACCGAGCCTCGCATACCTCTACAAATGGCGCTACCAAAAACTCGAGAATCTCCCCAATGTTCTTACCTCCACAGAATTTCTAACCGCCAACGCCGGTTTCAAATACGAGTACCAATTCATCAATGTCCCCGACTACAAAAACACCGGAGAATCGCAGCCCTCCCCCCACTTCTTCCAAAATCTTGGGGAAGCGGAATATGCCGTTGCGATTTATCAGTATATGCGCCTGCTGGGCTATCCGGCGTCCAAGATCTCGATTTTAACGACCTATGCGGGACAGAGGGCCTTGATTAGGGATGTGCTGGGTCATAGGTGTGCCAAGAATAGATTATTTGGACTGCCGAGGATTGTTACAACAGTAGATAAGTACCAAGGGGAGCAGAACGATTGTACTTTTTCCCACCTAGGGTGATATGCTTGGTGGCCGTGATGCTAACAATGCGATAGACGTCATCCTCTCCCTAACCCGCACCACCCGCCCCGGCTACCTCCGCGACGTACGCCGCCTTACCGTCGCGCTCTCCCGCGCGCGTCTGGGCCTGTACATCCTAGGCCGGCGCAGCGTTTTCGAGCATTGTCACGAACTCAAACAGGCTTTTAGCATCCTCCTACAGCGTCCTGACACGTTGCTGCTGACAACAGGGGAGGTGTTCCCTGCGACAAGGGGCGTGGATGATGAGGTGGAAGAGACGGAAATGGCGGGGGTGGAGCATTTGGGGCAGTATGTTTTTGAGATGACGAAGGCGAAGGTTGAGGCTTTGAAAAGAGGGGATGATGTGGTGGCGCGGGATGTTGTGGAGGGGGTCGGGGATGTAGAGATGGAGGTTGATGGGGAGGAGGGGGGAGAGGGTGAGGAACAGCCGGAGGAGGAGGAGGTGGAGTTGGATGGGATTGAATGAGTGGATTTTGTTTTTCTTTTTGTAAGATTGGAATGGTCAATATCACTATGGCCGCATGATGGGCTGTGATTGGAAAACTCGTAAGATCATGTCTTGGTCATTGACCTGATCAACCGTCACGTCAGTTCTTTCAACCCTTCCAATACTTCCACGTTAGTCGCAAAGCTTGAGACAAGAAGTATATGACAATTTATTTTCACTATTCAATAATCATAAAACCCCTTCCCACTCTTCTTCCCCAACCACCCAGCATCCACCATCTTCCTCAGCAACACCGCAGGCCTATATTTCCCATCCCCCGTCTCCCCATGTAGCACCTCCATAATCGCCAAGCAAGTATCTATGCCAATGAAATCCGCCAATTGCAGCGGGCCCATGGGTACATTCGTCCCATTTTTCATGATGTTATCAATGTCCTCTTTCGCGCCCACGCCAGTCTCTAGACAAATGATGGCTTCGTTGATGTAAGGCATTAATATACGGTTTGCTAAAAAGCCGGGGGAATCCGCAGATTGCGAGGGGATCTTGCCCATTTTCTTTACGAACTCTAGGGCGGTGTTGACGGTTGCTTGGGAGGTTTGGAGGCCGGAGATGATTTCTACGCCTTTTTGGATCGGAACGGGGTTCATGAAATGCGTACTTATGACTCGTGAAGGCGCGCTTAGGTCTTTGGGGTCGGTGGTTGTGGAGGCAGCGATTTTGGTGATGGAGATTGAGGAGGTGTTTGTAGCGAGGATGGCGTGGGAAGGACATATTTTGGCTAGTTGGGAGAAAATTTGGGTTTTAAGGGAGAGGATTTCGGGGACGGCTTCGATGACGAAGTCGACGTTGGAGAGATCGTCCATTTTCGTGGTTGTGGTAAGGCGGGAGCGGGCGGTGGTGGCATCGGATTGGGAAATGCGTTGTTTGAAGACGTCCTTTTCTAGGAGTTTATCTGTGCCCATTGTCAGAAGGCCCCGCCGTCTTGTCGAGCATGGGTCGAAGACCTGCAAACTTCAAGCCTTTGTCTATCGATGCTTGAGAGCTATCCAATAGAGTGACCGGCACCTGCGCTCTTTGCGCCGCTACGAGCGCAATGCCTAGACCCTGACCTCCTTGAATCAGCGTATGTCTTTTCGAAGGCTCTACTGATTTTCCTGCGGTTGGAGGCGCACCATTTGACCAGCTCCGACAACTCCTAGTCTTTTGATTTCTGCTGCTGCAAGCATTGAGCTTGCGCTAAAGGCCCGTCGAGGGGCGGCATGATAGAGTCGACTGCAATGCCTTACAGAATCTCTAAAAAGCAACATGATAGATTTAATGTCTGACCTCTCGGAGAGACATAAAGTGATGAGCAAACGTTCTTCATCCCACTAGGATGTCAATCGTAGGGCTGACCTGATCGTGCCTCGGCAATCACGCCTTGCGGAACCGTCGCGTCAGACGAAGACGCGTTGATTTGGGCGAGTATTTGCGTACATCGAAATTGAGCAAACTCACCAACAGCAATGGATTGGGAAGATTCGTCGAACAGGACTGTGGACCCAGAGGTCCGCGCATATGTCTATAGTCTTGTATCTGCGGTAAGTTAGATATGTTTCCAAAGGGCAATTGTAGCTAAGAAAAGGCGATAGCTTGGTGGAACTGGCGCCGACGAGGACGGCCGATATGTATTGGGAGATGATGCACTGGCATGTCTCAAGGACCTCAAGAAATGGTTGAAACTGCACGATGAGAAAGCGAACAGGCTTGATGTCGCACGCTGCCTTGCGGAAGCAAATCTTGTCAATGGTGATCTACTGGAGATTTTAGCAACTTGGCCAGAGGAAGCAACGGAAGACAAGCTGAAGTCAAAGATCGCATTGGCATGCTGTTCGTATATTGCTACGATCTAGAATTCATAGCTGATATCCGGACTTTTAGTGGAGCTTCTTGTACCATTGACATGGCCAATCGAGAAAAATGATATGCAAATGACCGTCAATCATCACCGCCATGTCCCATATCTTCAGCTAGCTCAAACTTCGTATAAACGCGCAATCCTAGAGCATGACTCGAAATGTATTCTCCGGACTGCAGTGCGTATTGGTCTTCCCTCGATAGCACTACCAATGGGGGATCGAGGGTCTCGAGATGAAGGGATTATCAAGCTACTTCTTTACTTTTTCCGAAACGTTGCAATGATCTCACCAGCAGAGAATCTATCAATCAACGAAAAGGAGAGCGTGGTGTCAAGGTCCGCGACGATAGATGCTTTCCACCAACAAGATGTCCTCGCTCTACTGCTTACAATCTCATCAAATATGGGTGAAGACTTCAATACCCAGGACATGGTGATTATGGAGTTTCTCTTTCACCTCCTCAAAGGTGTCGACGTAGAAACGCTGTTCATAGATAGAACTCAATTGGGTGTAAAGAATACGGACGAGTTGAAAGGTCTACTAGCAAAGGAGGCGGGCATGCATAGAGATTACGCAAGACATGCACCTACAAGGCACAACCGCTTCGGAACCATGATCTGGGTCAAACGCGACGATGCTCGAATGTCCACGGTCTCGGGTCAAGAAATTTTAACCAACAGCCAAAATACACTAAAGAAGATGGACTCGTCAAAAAAGTGGAATCGGCCTAAACAGCGAACCAAAGATGCCGATCCAAGTACAGATCGCTTTGATCTACCAGTGCCACTCACAGATTCAGCGCGTGAACATCTCCGCCTGTTCGTTGAAGAGTTTCTCGATTCGAGCTTCAATCCCCTGTTCAGCCACATACGCAAAGCCATCGAGCGTGAGGCAGATCGAGTTCTCGAGGTTCATACGCAGCAATTCTTCTACTTGATCTCTTGGTTCCTCGAAGCTGAGCGTGTCCGTCGGAGGAAACAGATGGAAGCATACAAAAAGAACAAGAAGATTGCGACTGATTTCGAAGCTGAGAGCTTCGCCTTGATTGCGAGTGTTCTAAATCAGGAAACATTCATACTTCTAAATCGCTTCATGCAAGATCGGTTGGATATGAAGTTGTGGCGAGATGTCCAAGCTGGGAACCGGTGTTTCACCCAGACACTCTTGATTGTTCAGGACATGGCGGATTCGCCACTGGAAGAAGACCAAGAAATCGCAGAGAACATACAAAATCGTATCTTCTACGAAGAAACCACACATGACAGGATTATAGCTATTCTTCGAGGCTACAAGGACCAAGGATTTGGATACCTCGACTCTTGCACCGAGCTCTCACACGTCTTCCTTCGCATGCTTGAGCGCTACTCAAAAGAAAACGTTGACTTGCAGGTCCGGTCACGACGGCGAACTAGGAGGAAGAAAAAAGCCACTGTCACTGACAATGCTGACTCCAATCAATATGAAGGTGATGCCTCGGAGGCGGAGGATGTAGCCGAGGCGGAAAGGGTGTCCAAGGAACGCAAGTTTGATTTTTCCCGCTTTGCATCTAAATTCACGACACAGGCCTGCATCGACACGTTCGTCACCTTCACAAAGTATTACAATGATCTCAATACAGAGCAACTAAAGCGAGCTCACCGATATTTCTTTAGAGTTGCATTTAAGCAAGAGCTGAGCGTCATGCTTTTCCGAATCGACATTATCGCATTGTTCAACAGAATGATCAAAGGTCCAGAGGGACTCGATCCGAAAGGTCCGATGTTCAAAGATTGGGATGAGCTGATACGACAATTGATCAAGAGAATGATCAAGAAGCTCGGACAGCGACCTGAGCTTGCAGTGGAAATGCTGTTCAGCAAGATCAATTCTTCAGTGTATTACCTAGAATATGGGTATGAGAAGCAGACAATCTCTTCGAAGCCCAGAGCACCGGCCGTTCTAGAGGTCAAGGGTGCGATGACAAAAGAAGAACAAATAGGAGTGGCAATAGCCGTTTTATATGAAGATAACCTCGCTGCCGTGGATTGGGTTGCAAAGGTTGTTTCGTCTGCAGCTACGGAGCGACAAAGCTGGGAAGCGGAGGCTGTGGCAAGACAGATTGAACAAGTTGTTGCCGAAGAGCCAGGCACGCCCTCGAAGGCGCCCTCAGTCGGTAAGCTGAGTGTAGCTGGTTAATTTGATAATATACTGACAGTTTTAGTGGTGACGCCGGACACCGAAGAACGGAGAATCGCGATGTTCAAAGATAACAAGCTGCGCCTCCTCATGACCTTGGCAGGCTTCGAACGGTTGGGAGCCGACGATGAGCCTGGCGTTTCTTGGATCATACCGTCCGCCATCGCGGCACGGGAACTACATGAGACTCACGATGCAATTCAGAAGCATCGCAACAATCCAGTCATGCATTATGGACAGGAAGATCCCATGAGCGCTGAACAAATGCTTCGGAGAAAGCCAAGCCGTCGTGCCGCCTACGACGATGACTCAGAAGGCGACGACATTGTCGCGGACGGCGAAGAGGACTTCCTTTTCCCAGGGGGAGGGGGACCAACAAATACCAACCGCAAATCGGCCGCACTCGACGAGCTGAAGCAAACTAGGCGCAAGCGGAGACATTCAGACAACGAAGACGGCTTAGACGACGAGATAAGGGAGGCTAGAAGAAAAGCTAGATTAGAAGCTGACCTGGAGAAGCGTAGAAAAATCAAGAGTGCAGAATTTGTGATTGATAGTGATGGAGAGGATGAAGAGGGGGATCTAATGTTTTTCCGCAAAGAAGACGAGAGAAGGAAGGCGCATGCGGCGAAGGTACTTGAAGCTTTGAGTGTGGGGAGGGTGGAAGGAGGTAAGGATGGCAGTGACAGGGGAAACAAGAAGAGGAAGAGTGATGCTGGTCCTGAGAGTAGAGGGAAGAAAAGCAAGATTTCCGCGTTCTATTCGGACACCGAAGACGATGAACAGATGGACACCAGGCTTTCTCAATGTGAACATGCTCATCGCACCATTACAACACAGGCCCATCAATACCCAGCCAGGACTTACTTGCAAGGAATGGGTTCGTGGTTGCCCCCGCTGAGGACCGCCGAAAATAGAGATACTTTCGATCAAGGCAACGATTCTAATGAGGCCTCATCTTTGCCATCGAGTCGAGCTGTTTCGGTCAGCAGCGAGGATGAGTCCCAGGATACGCCACTCTCATCGCCGCATATTGCTTCGTCCCAAGAGAAGGTCTTGAAAGACACGACGGCGAATACCATTCCCTTACACGACGAAGAGGGAACGAAAGACGCTACAGATTTCGATGCCCTGTGGGGTGGATCTGACGACGAGAACGCCTTACCATTTCCGACTGCAGGTCCTTTGAAGAGAGGTCTGACTCATAAGAATGCGGTAGCTTCCGGCAACCAAGACCCAACAGATGACGAGGATGACGAGAACTTTTCTATGACTGTGCCGCGAAGCCGCCAGCTGAGAGCTGTCTTAGAGGACAGTGATGATGAATGAATTGTGCCGCTTTGGTTGGAAGGCGCTGGGGAGTTAAAAGGGATTGGTTAGATATCCTTGAGCACTGTTTGCATATGGCGTGGTTGGGTAGCTGGTGGTATCGAAAGAAGAGCGCGGTAGCTAACGATCTTCTGATATCTTCTGATCCACTCCTTGGAATCGACGTTGCTACGGTGTAGGATGCTTTCCTCCGTTTGCGTTACGATTGATTCTTCGTAGTTGTTCTCCATCTACCCTCAAATCCCCGAATCGAATGTACTATTACTCTTCGACTCAAATGACTTGAGCTTTTGGCCAGGAGAAAACTGCCTCGGTCTTCGGACGTTCCTTCCACCATATTGCAAAATCATATATCTTGCCATGATCGCACCGTCCAAGACGACGACATCGATAGCAAAATCCCTATCATCCCTCTGACTCCGCTACCGCCAAAGCTACTATCGCTCACGCTTGTCAATCACCTCTATCGTCTCGCCTTCCTCGTGGTGCTTCCCTCCAATCTCATGTTCGAAGTCATGGAATACACCGCTTTGACTGGCTTCTGCAGACTCCAAAGCCCCGAGTGGCGCAATAACATCACCTCCATCAGCCTCCAACACCTCGAGGGCTACTCGAATTTCCCCTTGGAAGAGCCAAATGCGCTTCTAAACAATGTTTTCCCCAAACTTCGAATCGTACGCAGCTTTCGTAGATCCGAGACGTCTCAGACTTGCAGACCGGGAATGGGGCCCGCGAACTGAGAAGAAAATATCGCGCATGGTGAAGGCCAAAGTTTCGCTGGAGTTGCAATGGCTACATGATTGTGAGAGGTTTAAGAGGGTGTATATTAGTAAAAAGGGTTGGGAGATTGAGAAAATTGAAGTTGCCAACGAGAAATCGCGGCGTGCGTCTGCGATGCAGAGGATGACCTGGGACGTGCTTTAGGGTCTATGAACTGCTTTAGCTGCAGGTGTGTGGTTCCATGGAGACGATCAATGGATTCCTGATCAGTACCCATTCCATAAGACCACATTCACAAGATAGTGCTATAGGAATGATGATGATAGTCTCGAGGTAATGGCATTCATATATAGTTCATGACTTTCCAACAGCAAAGGAGACCGAATCTGCATTTCCCCAGAATACTACCCAACCAATTGAACGTAACCTCAAAAGTGGAAATCTCGAACAGACTCAGTTAAAAGCACAAAAAGTGCTCAATTTTCCTTTTTGCGAAAACACACACGATATTTGTTAACAAACAGGGGGAAGATCAGTAATTGCCTAAGATGTCTTGTGGGTCATTCTACCGTACTGTAGCTGATAGCCGACAGATCAATCTGTTTTCCATAACAGACATGGCAAACAAAGGTGCTTGATCGCGCTTCTAGAAGAGCAGAGGGTTGATTGCGGATTCTAAGGGGGGAAGCCACATACCATCATATACATAGCAAAGAACACACATGCAAACGAATCATTCCCATAAGCCTCAAACGTTTCAGTCCGTTTCTACCAGCACGAAAAACAAATTGCAAGCAAATTGAAATCTTCTATGCATCGTCTATCCCACCGTTCTCCATGCTCCCATCACTTGCTAAATCACCACCATGCATGAACAATGTCCAGAACCAAATATAATCCCTTCCCATAACCCAACCTCCCTCAGACCCCTACCTCCCCCACCACTCAATCCCCAAAAAAACCACACCCACAAGCCTCACGCCAATCACTTCCAACAACAAATACTAACTTCCACCTTCCAAAGCCCCGCCTCATGGCAATCATCTATCCCCCTTCCCCCAACAGTCAGTCTCCATAACCCAACCCCCACAACACGAAAAAACGTAGAAATCCCTTACCCCGCATGTGCTGCTTATGTGCCTCAGCATAACGTCCCATCTCCCATTTATCCATCACCACCCCCCCATCGCCTCGTGGCAATAGTGTCGTGCCCTGGCACCACAGATACGACCTAGCGCGATCCTGCATCCGCCCCCCCTCATTCGCTGCTCAGAACCCTTCTTACGTAGCGTTTTCAAGGATATCGTGCAGCGTGAAAAAGCCCAGCGAGCGGGTGTGAAACACATCGTCTGCGTGCTCGAGGCAGTACTGTAGCGGGTTGTAGGTCTCGAAGATGCCGGCCGTGTATGCCCCTTTCGGGTATAAGGTGGTTGTGTTCTTTCTCCCTAGACCCCCGGAGGCTCTCAGAGTCGGCTCGGCGGCTGGGGCAGCCTTCGATGTTATTGTGTATGGAAAGGAGATCTTCGGGGCAGATGGCGGCGTAGTCGGGGTTGGGGTTGCTGCGAGCTTTCCGGATCTTTTGTAGGAGCCAGGATAGTTGGTTGGGGCATTGGAGGTTGGGGGTGGTTGTCAGAGATGGATCTGGAGGGATGGGAGAGGGATACTTGGTCGAAGAGAGCTGGGCGTTTCTAGATGAGCTGGAAGATATTGGTAGGGAGTTATTCCAGGGGGGGTCAAGGTTGGTGAGCTGGATGATGTAAGCGTGATGGCGCTGATGCCCGATATATGGTTGTGCTTACGGTGGCATGTCGGCTAATAAGTGCTCCATATTGGCTCTAGATTTTTTAGTTTTGATTGATCAAAAACAGTATCTATTTGCCTGCTATATCGGTTCACTGCCATGGCAATAAATCCATACATCCGTGTTAGAACTGATTGATCTAATGCTCCTCCGTCGAACATTAGCGGTGAGGGTGTTCGCTGGGGGTACCGAAACTTCACCATACCAAAAATTTAGGTCCTGGATGAAGAACGTAGTCAAAGACCGAGGATCGTGAGGTTATATCACTAACATGGTATGCTCAATTATAAAGCAATACACAGATTGATTGCCTTGGCAGGTAGAGGGCATTTGCATTTGTTAGGTTTGGAAGGGACTGTAGTGTTTGATCTGATAAGTAGGTAAATGCGTGATACTTATTACCGAGACTCAAACTTTCTAGCCACCACCTGTTAGGATGGCGAGAATGGATCCTTTGAGGAGGCGAAGCTCACCTAGTCTAATTTCAACAAAGATTCGGTATACCCCCGATCCAAGAAATCCTTCTACCTTCACCACTTCTTTGACAGCACGGCCGCTACAACATGGTACGGATATTGTACCTGCCCCCACGCTTCGAATTCCGTACAATCCTTGGCACCATTTTCCGCAATGCCAAACGATTCCATCTGCCTTCCCTTATGTAAATATGCTTTCCATGCATATTCTCGAATGTGGTAGAGCATGAAAGTGCCGAGTATCAGCAAATGATCCCCAGTTCCTTCGTGAAGTTCACTTCGCTGCTCCTCCGTGAAATATAGATGCCAGATATCTTTGGAACAATACCTTATTGAGACAGCTTGCGCTTTTAGGATGTCAATGCAACCAATTTCTGACTTGCCAAGCTCTATATTCATACCGTTCAAGGTGTCGATAATCTGCTCTGGGTCAAGGGCCGTATAGTCGTAAATGCCTGTGTTGTAGGCTGTCCAACATATGTGCATGATCCATGATAGCGGATCGGGACATTTGAGCGAGCCCGTGAGAAATTATATCTGCTTTGATACGATTTGAAGAAATTTTCTATCGAAGAAGCTCAATTTCTCCGAAATTTGATCGAGGATCTCAGTAGGAAGTTCTATCACTCTACGTCAGTAGTATAACTTATGATGGTGGAGAGGGAGAATATACATACTTGGCTATTGCATCTGAGGCATCATCCATGGTTATTACTAGCAGATGGGGATTTTGGAGTTGAGGTTATTGGGAAAGAGACCGAAGAAAGTAGTTGGGAAAGGGCGTAGTATGAGAATGGAGAGTATATACTCCATCGAACACGATAACATATCACAACAAAAACGCTGTGTAAGGTAGCGAAATGTTGGAGCTCTAAGTGTTGAAAAGAGGGTAACATTGCTCCATACACATATCTCCTACGTTCTTCAGTTTGCAGCTGGGGGCGAGACATGAAGTGTTAGGTAAGTACTTGTTTGGGCTGAGCCCCTATATTCGATACTTCCCGAACCTCGAAGCTCTCTTACACCGCATGTACAACTTATCCCTGACGTTTTTCAGCGAACCTGCAGGGAGCCATTGGGGGTTCTGTGGGCCCTCCTCGTTGAAGTTTTTATATAGGGTAGTTTTAGTACTTCCGAGAGGCCTAACAGGCGTACAAGTCTGCTTCAAAGCTAGGGGCTAGTTCCTGTCATCGAAGTAATGATGGCTTACCACTTCCTGGAATATCTCTGCAGAAAGCAGATGTAAATATTATCTTGAGCTTTGACTGGACCTTTCAATCAATACAGGAACAGTACAAACGTGCATTGCAAAGACAACAAGCGGAGGATGTTGAACGCCCACTAGACAGCGCCGTGATCGGAATATCTGCCAAACTAACTAGGCAAAACAAGGAGGGAAGTGAGGAGTACGTCCACTGAATCAAGGAGCAGGTTGCTGAATCTTTCTTGGAGAACCTGCATGCCATTCGCACTGGAGGCATGGCTAGTAGGCTTGGGACTGGTATAGGCCCATCGGTGACAGGAAAGAACTCATGTAGAGGATGATAGTGCTATACAGCAGCCATCAATGGAATTACTAGGCGCCTCGCCTATTTCGCAGTATAGTTAATCCAGGTTGATTCATAAACACTCACACTGTCTTGTGAAGTGAGGTTTCTTTCACCTCCATATCTCGCTAAAAACGCCAACGTCATCATGTCGGCGACCATAAACGAGGACGACGAGGACGATGTACGCCTTCCCCCTCCAGAGCATGCACGTCGTAAGTCTTCATTCTCCGAAACGTTGAACAAGTTTGCAAGCAATCACTTTGGTCGTCGTCGTACCGCGACCAACATTTCACATTCGGAAAGTTCGAGTAATATCTATCCAAACTCGCGTTTGCCGACAGCGTCTGGAATCCCTCGCAGCTCGTCTTTCTTTGGCAATTTCGGTGCGTTCTCCAAGCATAACACGCCCGGCAATGGAAATGGGCTCAGCAATTATGGAGCCTCGCCGCCACCCGCGATCAAACCCAGCCGTAAGATTTCTGAGCGGTTAGCCTCAACCCCGTTCTTCAAGAATCAGCACCAACACCACAACACTACTGCCCCTGTCGACCCACCAAACCCAAAAGAACGTCGCGACTCTGGAGTGCAGATCAAGCATCACGGCCTCATGATGCCCATCAATCCACCACTGCCTCGCAGCAGCACCATGGGCAATCTGGGCCAGGCTGGCTCACCTCGCATCCCTAGCTTCATGCGTCCGACCACCAGCAGCGCCGCTCGTCGTGAAAGCGTAGTCATGCAGCAAGGTCAGAAACACACTCCACCTCCTGTTCCACGCGTCAAGCACCGCTTGAGCTCAGTCTCGGAGATCTCAACCCTGACCCCTTTAACACCTACTCAAAAACGCACATTTGCGGAGAAGGCTGCCAACACCGAGCGCGCCCTGCCCAGGCTTATCATGGAGGAAGACGGACAGCGAACCAGTACACCCATCACCCTAGCTGCCTCTCCGTCCCCACCAGATACTGCTAAAGACCTTGAAGACAAGGTACTAGCTTGGAGTCTCGGACACCCGTCATTAAAGACAAACGAAGAGACAACACCTCCGCTCTCTCAACCCGCGATGGCAATGCCTGAGGTGGATGATTGGAAATACAAGCCAGTAGGTCGCCGTCCTAGCCGTCCTAGCCTGCCTCGAAACTACTCCATGCCACTCGCACCCCCTGATGACAGCTCTGACAACACCTTCATGGGCGACGAGGACCGACGCAAATATGAACTTGCTAAGCAGGCTATGCAGATGGACGCAACCCCAACCAAGAAAAACCGCAACTTTCGCAACCTTACCTTGGCAGGATCAGAGTCCGATCAAGTAAAGAAGGATTCAGCAGCTATAGAGCCTGTGCCGGGAGAGAGAAGCATTGGAGTGGGTAGCGTCGAGGAAGAGGATGAGATAGGCTTCGAATACGATTCGGACGACACTCTTGCGTTCAATCCGGCTGCAGTAAGTCCCTCACCCAGCTTCTGCTAACCATATCCTATTTCCTTGTCTTTCCCTCTTCGAGCCATGTCATCATATCCTGTGTCTTTTCGTCTTACCCATGATTTTCGTGGTTCTCCCACCCTCCTCTTCAAGTTGCCCTTCGCTCTCATCTCCCACCTCCTATCTTACCTCCCACCTCTTCTCTTGTTCTCCACTCACCTACTCCCCCCAAACCACCCCAAAACTAACACCCACCCACCCAGATCTCCAAGCCCCTCCCCTCCAGCACCTGGCTCGGCCGCCTGACCTCCCTCTCGGACCGCTACCGCACCGAAGCCCTCCTCGAAGCCTCCCCCCGCACCAGCGCCTCCCACCCCATGCACAACGACAACCTACGCTACAGCCGCGCCTTCACCGACCTTTACGCGCTCTGCACGACTCTCGAAGCCAAGAAATCCCTTGCTGAGTTCAAGCGAGCCTTTGACAGCCGTTGGCAGCGCGAGGAAACGGGGCAGATTATCAGTGGGGTGCTGAAAAAGAGGACTGTTGCGGATGAGGGATTGGCGAATGCGGTTAAGGATAAGAAGGGGGTGTTTGAGAAGCTGGGATTGACTGGTGGGAAGAAGAAGGGCGGGTTTTGAGAAGGTCTAGGGAATTGCGGACGGGTAGCCTACCTCATGGGGTTTGTGGATACTTTAGTCGTATGGTGATCTCCGCAAGTACTTCATGTCGTTTCTACCGCCTTCTAGTAATCGACTCGAAGAATTTCTTCTACAGTGCTTCCGTGAATGGAGGAACGTGGTTCGATTCGTGCTGGTGACTTTAGCAGCTACATGACTACAGGTTAAGGTAAGGGCAACAAAGGTTAGAGGGAATAGCGATGGAAGTCCATAAGGCAAAATGCCACCGTGCATCGATAGATCGAATATAGAACCCAGTGAAGTCTCGTCTTTTCAAACAAATATCCCCGATAGAAAACTCGCGCCATACCTTGTATGCTAAACCTAGCCTCCCTTTCCCCAGCCAGATTCCCAGACTCCAGGAAACTCCTTGCTCCAATATCTTTTACCGCTTGTTCTTCTGGTTCCTCAACCAAACCGCCACCTGCTGATGACTCGTCACAAAAAACATTCTTCTCGCCTCGCTCTTCCACACCAACACCCCGATCTCCTCGGCATACCTGCATGGGCCTTCCCACTCTTGCAGCGAACCAAACTCCTTGAACAGAAAACCTGTTGTCGCTTTCATTCTTTCTCCTTCAATCTGCCACAGGCGGATTTGATCCACGACGGTGGGATGGAGGATTGTCGAGGGGGATTTCTTGATCATCTGCGGATGCGCGTGCGTGGTGAGAAAGGAGATGATCTGTTCGGAGGTGATGCCCATGCCGACAGCGCGGCGGATGGAGTCGCGGGTGATTTTGCCCGAGACCATATTCGGGTAGCGGGTGGAGAGGCGGACGAAGAGCTGTAGGATGGCGATTTGCAGTTGGCTCGAGGTGTATGCATAAACTCTATAATTTGTCTCAACGACAATAAACCCTTTGCTTCCATCGCTGGAGGCGGACGTGAGAGCGTTAGGAGAAACATTTGCAAGGGCGCTGCTGCGGAGGGCACCGGCGTCGGAGGTGAGGGTTGTGGCGAGGCGGGTGGGGTAGAAGGAGGGGGAATCTGGGGTGGGTTGAAGGATTATGCCAAAGTCTCCGAGGTCGAGCAGCATTTGGGATTGGGTGGGTGTGAGGGTGGCTTTGGAGTAGGATTGGCCAAGTTCGAGGGAGCCGAGCATGAAAAGGAACGAGAGGACATCGACCGAATCCATACCTAACTGGTAGAATGTTAGTGGGATATGGAATACAAGAAGGACAGAGGAGCTTGCGAGAGGTATTGAACGGAGCTGGACGTACTTGTTCGGCATTTTCGAGGTAAAGGACGAGGATCGTCCACACCTGCGCATTGACTTCTTGTAAAATAAAGGCAAAGCCATCTTTTGTAATCGCCACGTGTCTGCCTTTGGCCTCTACTAACCCACCTATCTGCAACAAAGTTCTGACTCCTTGGCTAAGCTTGACACCCTCATCGCTCAGACTTATGCCTGTGCTTCCCACCATGTAGCCAAGGACGCCTTCCCACTGTTTCCGCGCGAACTCGTCAAGCTCTTGGATAGAGATGAATTCTTCGCCTTGAATGCTGCAAGGTACCCCAAAGGATTTATGATCTCCTCCCCCCGTCAACGCCAGGCGCAACGACGCAACGAAAGGTTTAGTAAGGCCGTAGGCTCGAGGTTTCCCAGGGTCTACTACCGCACTCAGGATGTGTAGGCGTGAAAGGACATCCAAAGCATAGTCCCTTTCCCTTCAAAAGTATCAGACCTATCCTTCATGTTCCCTTGTATGCGTACCGTTTGCTGCCAGGTCGTACCCATGACTCTAGATCCTTCTCCGGTAATGGAGAGCTGATGTACAGCAGGGCCATAACAAAGCTCTTCGCTGCTTCGTTCAGCAAGCTCGTTAAGCAACTGTATGATCACAACTCAACGTACCCAGATGAGGCAGCATGCGCCTGAAGATAGCCAGGGCTGTTGAAGGCTGTTTGTATAGTCGGTTAAAGACAGTACCTGGAAGCTTTTCCAGATACTCAAAAGACCGAAGAGAAGAGACCGACATCTTCGTAAGAGACGGTAGAGTCCCCTTTGATTGAACTGTTGTTGTCTGTCAATCATGCTGTGGATGTGCGAAAAACGACACAGGATTGTTGTTCAAATCGGTTGTAGTCATGCGAGGGCTTAGCGGTCGCCAAATTCACAAGTGTTACCCGGCGAAGTACTAACTCCGCTTTCTCCATTATCAAGGTGCTGCAGTGCATTTACATCAAAACTGGTTCTGTAAGGCCCTACATGGCTGCCCTCAAATTCGTCAGATCGGTATAAGAATGATCCATAAGGCTTGTTGCTTCAAGCAGCGCTAAGTTCCGTAGGTTTGGGAGTCGTTCAGGGCAAATTCGGGGCTAGAACCTAGGTAGTAAATGCACATCATATCATTTGGAGGATTGTCACTGATTGTTATGGAATTCTAGATTGCTTGATAGTGTATGACTTTCTTTTCCTTCGAACATATGTTCTTGAAATAAATATCTGTCGAGATGTCCTTCCTTTTTTCTATCGCCTCTCATAGTACGTCATGAGTCTACCTTTGCTTCATCTTCGTTGTTCTATATTATCAATGTTCCCGAATAATTTATTCACACAGCAAGGACATACTAATACATCCCCAAGCTCCGCGTCACAGCTGCCCGGCCCGGTACCGTCAATTTTGAGCTAGATATCAAAAAGGAGCACACGGTACATGCTCTTGCCTCCTATATATCCTATCTTCCTTCCTATACCCGCGAGAAATCCGACACCTGACTCTTCAAGTACCTACCAGAACCGTCTTGGCATTCTCCATGGCGGGACTATTGCTAGTATGGGTACGTACCCTTGTTCCCCCTTACGCCACTTCACCCATGTCTTAGCCTTCTAAATCTTCATATCCAGTCGACCTGGGAGGTTCTTTGGCCGTGGCTTCCAAGGGCCTCTTTGCCACTGGTGTCTCGACCGATCTCAATGGTAAGTAACATGGGGAGAAACCATCGATCAAAGGAGATTGACGGCAGACAGTCACGTATATGAACTCTGGTGGTAAGATTGGGGATAAACTGCGTGCCGTAAGTAGAAACCTTCATTCGCCTAGGATGAAACATTTGGGACTAAGGAGACCATATGGACGTAGGAAGTGACTTGTGACAAGTGTAAGTTTAAACACCTTTTTGTTCTTCGAACCAAGAACCACGGAAGTCCCAATGTAACATCACAAATTACTGACACTCAATGCTTTATCCTCGTAGTTGGCAAAACCCTAGCCTACACCTCCATCCACTTCACCGACAAGGACGATAATCTAGTTGCAAGAGGAAGTCATACGAAGTTTGTCACAATCCACAAATCCTTGCCGTTGCCCAAAGTAATATGCTAATCCTATGATGTACCCCCAGATATGTGGCGCAGGCTTGGAAAGACGAAAACAATATTGTTGATGAGCTGTCTCCGAGACCTTAATTAAAGAATAGATTTGGTTTCGAGCATTTGTTTGAGTTAAAGCTGCTTACACATTATCGGTGATCGCTAATTTGACCCATATCCATATAGATTGACAAAAAATCACTATTCAATTTCATAGACATATCTCAGTTTGTAAAACAAACTGTCTTTTTACCACAAACACTCATAGCAATAGTAAAGGATCACCAGTGCGTGCTACCATTCACAGAACATCTTCACGAACACTCCAAAACCTCAATACCCCTTTCTCCTAAACACTATTTCCAGAATAAGCCAATGCAAATGTCAACAAGAACACCCTTTTTCCCACTAAGAAAATAGGCATCCACATTTACCATTTCGAGATCGAGGCTTCGTGTCCTGCTTAGTCCATTGCAAGAACGTTGGAGGAACGGAGGATGATGAGGTTTGCCAGGGCCGCCGCTCAGGAGGTGGCGGGGACAGTGACTAGCATCTCGCTGGTGATATTATCATCAGTGGAATGTGAACAATGTTCGCTCTTTTTTTCTTCTTTTTTGGGAGAAAGAAACTGTCCAAGGCAGGCTAATAGCACACTGCGCGGGTTTAAAAAGGAAGATCTGTTATTAGGAGGTCTCGTGTCCGCTTTGGGGGATTTTCTTGCTGATAAATGTCTAATCAGGCCTTTGACAAGCGGCATACTCTGCGGGCATACATGGGTTAGCTTGGTGAAAGGCGGCTTTAGAGAGAGGGAGAACTAGATGAAGGCATCACATGGAGACGTTGGCTGCATCAGAGTGGTGAGTAAGCAAACGAATGAAGAGGCTGCCAGATCTTGCAGCCGGTAAGGTAGAGAGCTAAGAAGGGGCGTCTGGGGCTTGGAGACCAAGCTGGATATATCCGATTAGAATCTGGAGCTGCGTTGCTATGCGATGGGGATTATACAACGGCTTTTTTCTTAGACCAATCACTCGTAATGTTGCATTTTTGGTATAGGCGGAAAGACATTTCTTTTTCCTCCTGAGTTCCTGGACTTAGCACTTTTCCAAGCCTTTATCTGGGCAGTGTTTTCAGACAACAGAAAAAGCATACGAGAAGGGGAGGATGCATTAGGGGTGCAGAAGGTTAGATACTAAACCATGACCGGGCCCCGTGCAGGTTTCCAGATGGACAGTTAGCCTCATCCTTTAATTTGTAATCATATGAATGTTTAAGTCTATTTCAACTGCATAGGTCATAGAACGAGAAGGGGTTGGACAAAGGAAGAGATGGGATGTGAACAATCTGGAATTTCCACGCTCAAGGTATCACTAGTCTAGTCATTGACTTGGCGTGTTTGGCTATGGGGTGTATTTTACTGGTATTCTGCAACTGTTGGTCATGGAAAGGTAGGGAGAGGTGAAAATGGGCCCCGCTGCGGAGATCTGGAAATTGCTGGGGAATAGGACAGTAGACGGGACACAGGTTGTATGTTGTTGAGGGTCCGCATTCCTATCCATGGGGGGGTTGTGCGTTTAGAAATGTTGGATAATTCACTGCATATTGGCATGGTGCTGTGTGAAATGATGAAAAAGCCTTGTGGTGACAGCACGCCTGACGAATGTGAATAGTGTCGTTCAATCACTGATTTTTGGAGCCGGTCTTTGGCTGTGCAATTTACTCCTCACCACTGTCCTCGTCACTGTCGTCACCATTCACTTTTTTGTCGCCTTTCATCTTGTCTTCAACATCCACTTTGGCCTCGTCATTCACTTTGTCGTCACCATTCACTTTGTCATCCCCGTCAGAAACCACTCCATCCAGACGAAGAATCCGATCCCTAATAAATCTTGCCCACCGCTGCTTCTGTTCAAGCGGCCATCGAGTGTCGTTCGGCCAGGCGGTTAAGCTGTTTTCCTTATCTCGGATAACCACTGTTGCGTTCTTCAGTGGTAAGTGGCGCAAACAGAGTAAATCGGACATCCAAGCGCCGTCCTGCGGATCTGAAACTCTGTCATCTGGAATCAAAGTATGGTAATCGGCAAGATCGATGCAAATGTCCACGTTCCGTAAGTTTCGGAGACGCGGCACTATGACAAAGAAGACTGCTGAGTTCCATGCCTTCTCCACGCGTGCCGAGTCTAACATTACATCCAATTGGACACTGCGGATGGTCCGTCTGTGGATCGATGAGATCCTGGTGATGAAACGCCTGAGAATATAGGGGTCTTCGAAGGCGAAAGTGTTTTCTGAGATTGGTACCAGTCTCGCCTCATGATAGGTTTGACGACAGACTCGTAGCAAAGACAGGCTGAGCGACGGAAGACCTAGGAGCAGTCCTCCAGTCCTCATTTCCAGGCAGTGTTCATGCTGGTAGACGCTCTCTGAAGATTTCCATAGTCTAGTAGGGTCCTTGCTAATCCGTAGGTCTACTTTACTGAGAAGAGGGTTCCAACATCCTTTCGCAGTGCTGAAATCCTCGTAGACTTGTTGGTCGGACACTGGCGCTTGGCAGATGTAGTTGTAGAACTTGTTCTCGGGTGGTCTATAACTGATGTGTAGGAGCTCACCACCGCAAGCAAGTTCATAGATACGGTCTTTTAATTCCTGAGGTAGCCGTAGCAAGGCAGATGTAGAGTTCTCTTTGAAGCTGGAATTCATCAGCATACTAGACGACTCCTACGTTTGAGAAGCCTACATCAAGTCCCTATCCTTGCATGTATCTTGCGGATTTTCATCCTTCTCTTGTTTGACCAGCGTGCCGTTCCAAGCCTCCATGGTGGGCTTTTGTGCCATAAAGTCGATTTTGTAATCATCGTTATAGATCACAGTCTCTGCGTACCTCCTTCGAAGGTCGTCACAACCGTCATACCAAGGCTGTGTAAAAGGCCAGAAAGCCATGTCAATATGCTGTGTTAGTAACACTGTGCCAAATGTTTGAAAGTTGATCATTGGCCTCACTTTAGACCTACACTGATATGGTGAATGCTCATAGATCTCATAAATCGTTCACTGGCGAAACTTGTAGTTCACTGATGTGCCTATTCTGTAGACATTCACCGTCACATGACCCGCACTGGGAATGAAAGATACGACTGCCGCCTCTCGAAATCCTAACGCATCACAGTGAAATTCACTCTCTTTCTGATACCAACCTGAGAGAGTTAACAGATTTGCCACTCATGGACTCCTCTTCTTGTTCCCCAGCTTTTACTACAGCCCCACTGGTACATAGCATTGAACAAGACGACTAGTGGACAGCAGTGTTGCCATCCATCCTTCTACCGTGCTAGTCCTCCAGACCGAGGAGTTTCCTCTCGATAAACCTAGCCCAATCCTTTCTCTGCTTAAGCGTCCAGTAATGTGGCGGCTCCTCAGGATAGAGCATATGGAACCGAAGTCGTTGGATCTGAGAAAGGAATCGAGAGAGTTCGTCGGTAACCATAACCTTGACAGTCTTCAGAGAAGGGATCCGGCATGACATCAGCTCCGCGAGTCCGTAGTCATGTTGAGCACCCGTATATGCAAGCCTCGGGGTTTCTTCAAGGCAATGACGGCGGCGTATAGCAATGCTAAGGTGCTGCAGTCCTTTCAATTTCGATACTACGGTTGCAGCAACAGTTTTGTTCCATTGACGCTCGGAGAACTCTCCTTTGAGTTCGATATCTAAGTGGATACTTCGTACGGCGCGCCTCATAGCGGGCGACAACTTCTTACTGAAGGGGTTGAGATCAGATGGCGCGGTAAAAAAGAAGGTGTTCGAAGAGATTGGTACTAGCATGGCCTCATGGTAGATCTGAGAGCAGGATAATAGCAAATTCCGGCCAAGGGCTTCTGGAATGCTCATTTCACGCTTAGCTAGAATGCAGATACCATGTGTGAAGTAGGGTTCTTCATGCTTGTTTTTGTGATCGTTGGCGCAAACAGCAGAGAAGCGCTCGTAAGAGGCGACTTGTGATCCTGGATGTTGGCAGATGGAGGAGAGAAGCTGCGTGCCAAATCCTCGGATGTATTCTGAGGATATGTGAACATCTTGACCACCGCAAACAAGCCCATATATTCTGTTCTTCAATTCCTGAGGTAGCTTCAATAACAGCGACTTGGTGTTTCGCTGAGTTCTATTTCGATCAGCATGAATATGAATCAGCATAGCAGAGATCACACCTGACCAACTTGGCATTGTACTCAGCGAGCCTTTTTGCTCGAGCATCTTCTACTTTGATTGGCTTCATAGTATCAGGCACTGGGAGTGGCATGACCTCTGAATGTGACTGTGTTGCGATGCTGAATGCAAGCAACGAGCTCCTATGAGACTGTTGGTGTACAGTATTCAGGAAATGGAGGAATATCTTCAGGGTTTAGAAGTAGAGGAGTAGGAGCTGGTGAACTGTTCCTGTGTTGAACACTAAGGAGCGCTACGACCATACATAGGGCTTACCGACAAGACGAGCATAACACCAACCTCTGACAAGATTCAGACCTTCCTCTTCACAAGTCCCTTGAAGAAATCAAAGCTGTTACTATCGCTTTGTAGCGTCCAAATCTTACCCGTCCCTCGATCTTCCCAACCAAGCTCCTCTGCAATCAAAAGACCCCAGTCCCTTGTGATGCCCTTGATACGTGCCCTGACCCCACCCTCAGCCTCTAGAGTTACTATTTGTTCCGTGTGTAGCCAAGATCTGTAATACATTTCCTCAAAGGCGTTATCGAATCCGGTGTGTTTGAAACGGGCATAGAGGTTGGAATAGCAAGTCAGAATACTAGCTAGAAGCTTTTCCAAGGTGAAGGGGTAGGGAGGTTTAAGAGCATTAAGGGAGGTCGTGGGCATAGCGTTCGTGGTATTTAGGCCAATACCGACCACTGATAAGTACTCGGAACTAGAGTAGTGGGAGTTTACCAGAATACCGCCGATCTTAACGTACGTTTTGGATGATGGATCAGAAGGATCGAGGGCGTCTGGTCGATTTGGTAAGTAGAAAATCTTGTGGCTGATAAGGGAACAGTGTCCGAGAGTACGTACAAATATCATTAGGCCACTTCAGTCTCACGGGAAGGTTTTCATATCCCATATCGTAAGTCTTGATGCCTTCAATTATCGCAAGAGCGGCTAGGTACTGAAGAAACACGACTGGCGCTTGTGGAGTCAGGCTTATGGGATGACGGATAACAGTCGAAAACATTAAGGATCCAGCTGGAGAAACCCAGACGTTGGAACCGCGTCCACGTCCTGAAACCTGAACGGTCGCCGTAGCAGTGAACCCGTTGGGAAGTCGTCGAAGTAATTGAGTATTCCTGAATGTCTTAGCAGGTAAAAGTACGTTCAGGGAAGGTTAGACTACTTTTCCAACAAGGTATTCGTGCTTGTGACCACTTCTCCATACATGACGTAGTCTCCAAATGGGTCATCATTCTTAGGCCATTTAGATTGATAGTGCCTGAGATTTGCAAAGAAAGCATGGTGGTTGAAGTATGGTGTGTCTTTACTCGAGGGCAAATCGTCTTCATGGACAACGACGCGTTTTACTACTGCATTATAATCGATGATCATGTCCTCGCCGACGCTGCCACTGTCAGTGTGCTCGCCGTCCGAAGTCGGAAGAGCACCAGCCACTGAGGCAAGGGACCAAGCTGATGGCTTCTCAAAATGGAACGTATCATTCTCATCTTTTATATACTCTTCACCATCTTCGATTAAGAAAATGTCTTGTAAAGAGGCCATCAGCTCGGATGCCCCTGATGGTTGCGCTGAAGAGATATGAAGTCTAGAGAGGGATGGTACCGCATTATCAGTCTCGCTAACTTGTAGGCCAAGCTTCAGCAGACAGGCTTTTAAAAAGTCTATCCTCTGCTTGTCGTCTTCTGCCAAGTTTTCAACGATCTTGGAGAAGCCTCGGATATCGGCGTGCTTGTCAAGGTTGGTTGGAGCGAACCTGTGAAGCTTGAGCGTTAAGGTTCTATGCGAAGCTTAGATCTAGACGTACTCCGGGTGTGGACTTGTTAGAATCGCAGCTCCTTCACCCACTTTACAGTAGACTACCGCTGCAGTACCCTCTCCTGCATCAACATCAAGTTTCTCAGTAAAGCTTGCTAAGATTTCAACACCCTTGTCTTTGTACTTTGGAGCGTCGACAAAGACACCTCCGCCATTGTAGTAAGACCGAAAGACATCCGGTACGGATCCTTTGGCCAGCGCACTCTTAGAAACTTTGAGCTCTGTAGCTCTGGCGCCTTGCTCGCTGTGGTAGACGAAGCCAGAGAACGCACACCCACGACTAGTGCCAGGGTAAAACGCGAGTTCACGGTCTCCTATTACTTCCAACTTCTTATTGCCCACTTCGAATTCGCATCTCTTAGTGCCATAATAGCCTCCAGCGCAAAAACCCAGGTACAAGCCCCCCCTTTCAACGAATTGAGTGATCCTTCGATTGCCCTCCCCGTTCAGAGTGCGGCAGTAGCCTAGGTCCGCACCACCTGGCATTACAAGCATAGCGCATGAGGCCGACCATGGTTCTTTGACAATTGCATCGCCTGTGACGGTGATCACCGCATAATTTGGGGAGAGCAGACGACGAAGGCTGTACAAACAATGGCGAACGGACTCCACTGTACTTCCGTTGCCTGGAAATAGAGTTCAGAAAAATTCGCGTTGATGAAACATATCGTGGTGGTCAAACCTGAGTACACCAGCACATTCACACGTTTGATTGCCATAGCTTGGAATCTCCAGCTGGAAGTCGGGCCGAGGGGGAAAACTTGATCTCCCCTCGCTCGAGCAGCGCCGCACAACTCAGTAATCACAGAGGAGAAGGATTGGGCGATGTCGACTGCAAAGCATATAAAGAATAAAAACCAAACAGATGAAAATGATGAGCCAGATGACTGGTACTTTTCTCGAATCACTAAAAGGATTCCGATCTCAGCTGACCTGTTTAGGGATCAAAGAATCTTCAGCACGGGTTGCTCGGGTATGGATAACGCATCAGTCAAGATCCCTTTGCTCACTTCTTACTGACTTTGATAAAGTTGAACAAACCAAGATGAATGATTGTTACTTCGAGAAGAGGGATTGGAGGATTTGTAGGCAGGAAGTAAGTGGTTGAGAGGGATATTCCCAACTAGCGGTCGGATCCACCTTCTCTTCCCAATGACAGTCAAAGACTATATCTCATTAACGTTTTCAACGTGTATCCAGATGGAGAATTTCCGAGAATGTTGGAAAAGGCAGGGTAATGATCAAAGGACGGCAACAAAGGATGTCTAGAGGAAGATGGCTCAAGCAATGAGTGCTTCAACGCTTGTAGACTGTACATTAAATGTAAAAGATACTTTTTCAAGAGCAGACCTCACCATAAGAACATGGAGAGCCCTACGAATAGTGGAGGGTTTTTTGAATTGGTGTCACGTGACCGCGCCATCGGAGGCTTTCAGGGTTCAAGCTCTCTTGAGACGAAACTCGAAATAATGTTATAGTCCCAACCGCCATGGCCACATTCATATTCCAAAGGGCTACGTGGTCCCTACAGATATCAAGGACCTCGCGAACATTTGCCGTTTCGTTCACTACCGCACTGCCTCGAAGAAACAAACCTCGACACCTCACGCAGGACGCCAGTACTCCAGTACATCCAAGCAGGCAGGATGCCACCGAACGATATACAAGAGACACCAGCGCCCGTAGAGCATTCAGATCAACGAAGTTCTATCAAGCGCAAAAAGCACAATATACCACGAACTCCCCCGCACAGTCACGCCAACCTTACAACTCCACAACTACAGCGCCTCCTCCAGCAGCTGCTCCGCGACCTTCGAGCACCCCATCATCCGAGTCGTCGGATCTTACAAGTGGCCTGAGCGACGAGCCCATCACCCTGGATGAGGGATCTCGTCAGGTAGACTGGACACGTTCATACCACGGACTATCTAGCGAGGCCTTTTCAAAAGAAGCTGCCGCAATCCTGCTTGCGCCCATCGAACATGACGATATCGAGATCAAGCCTGACGGGATCATCTACCTCCCGGAGATCAAGTACAGACGCATATTGAATAGGGCATTTGGGCCTGGGGCTTGGGGATTAGCGCCTCGTGGCGAAACAATAGTTACGGCGAAGGCTGTGACACGAGAATATGCTCTAGTAGCGTTAGGACGGTAAGTCACCTGCTCAGGAGTTCATCTATCTAGTATGTTGAAAGCTGATCCGTTGCTTGATCTTAGACTTGTCTCGGTTGCACGTGGCGAAATGATCTACTTTACCCCTGAAGGCATTCCCACCGCGGTGGAGGGCTGCAAATCCAACGCTTTAATGCGCTGCTGCAAGGACCTCGGGGTCGCGAGCGAATTATGGGACCCTAGACACATCCGAAAATTCATCTCAACGCACGCGAAGGAGGCTTTTGTTGAGCACCAGGTAACGAAGAAGCGAACGAAGATATGGCTCAGGAAAGATGATAGCGTCAAGTACCCGTTCAAGGAGACCAAGTACGGTGCATAAAGAGGTCTAGCATTTGTAGAAACAACTTTATTAGAGGGTGGTCTTTGTAAGACTAATTGAGCATTTTCGGCGATGCGTAGGCATGAGGTGGTCTTACTCGTGGCACCATATCCAGGCTAATCATTGTTTACATACGTTGCAACTCTTCAGCGAGAGGCAAACCTATTCAATTTTGTTGGTACTACGATTACAGAGAACAGATTAGCCAAAGGTATATTGACTCTCCCGTATACACTTCGTGTTTCGATCTCTACTCCCAACCATGTTCTAAGGCTCTGAAGGTCGGATTTCTTCACGTTGTCTAAGGGACGCCTAGCTACGTTGAGAGTCACTGAGGGGCAGCGTACTTGTTTTCCAGTCTGTTCCCATCCAACACTCTTGTTTGCTCCGAAAAGATTTTTAAACATTATGCTGGTGTATGCGAGTGTATGCGAGTGAATGGCAATTTTATGCACCTAGGGTCCTGTTAAAGGTTCTAGATGGACACAACGAAGGAGACGAATATAAGAGAAGCAGTACAATTACTCCTATGACCCATTTCCTTTGCAATGAGCCGGAAAGTATAGTCTTCGAAATATTGGTTCTCATGGCTAACCTAGCTACAATATTCATTCGCCTGTCCCACTTCCATTTTCTCCCACAACGGAATTGAGTCCACCACATACTCATATCTGACATAGATAGCATCTGGCACAGGCGGAGCATCGTCTTCCTCCATTTCATTATAACTTCTCTTTCCACTGGAGACCGTTTTTTTTCATTTTCGGTCAGCTTCTTTGATTATGTATTAGGCATATATTTTAGAGGATAGGCACTTGTGCCACCGGGGTACTTCTTTTTCGTGGGGTTTTGTTTTTGATCGATGCGCGGTAAGAGACGAGGCAGGCTATTATTATTGCTGTGCAAGCATGGCTATCAATCATGTGATGTAGCATGGGAGAGGAGCGCGGACTCGGGTAGAAATTTGAGGGAATCGTGCGACAAAAATATAGCAGCTTCGATTGCACTCCATGTGAACAGCCAAGAGTCATCCTCCCTCGGTCCCTGGAGCGATAACACAACCTTGAGTATTGCCGCGATCATGGTGAAAAGAGTAGGAGAGAATATCGCCAGAAGCTCCATGTTAGTCCGGAGGTTTATATGAGCACCCCAAAGTATGGTGATCGGGATCAATGTTACTATTGAGTAGAGAATTGTTACATTCTGGCAATGAGGAGGGTCCTATCTATCTGAGTTACTAAATCCATCCGAGACAACATCCACCCCTGCTTGGACGCGCAAGATGGCTCGAATGTATGCATCTTCCTTGGGCTGGCTACACTTGATTAGGGTACATCAATAATCGGTTTTCGAAGGTGGACGGACTGTCTACCGAAGAGATTTCTCCACGACGTTTCCAAAAACACACCCGTATGCTTGAACACCAATGGAGATAGCCAACGTGACAATGGTGAAGAGAAATACAGCCCACCAAAGAACCTTCTGGCCCTCAACATTCCTACCCAACTTTTTGAAAAACAACAAGAACGCGAATTTGATACATCACAGTGATACGAAATTCGAGATCGTGTTCGCAAGTCCCTGGTGAAGCTCCTTATCAATCATCTCGAATAGATCGGCGGAAGGTGGGTAAATGGATCCATCGGAGATATTCCAGACCTAATAGATTGTACAGGCTCGTTCTTGCCATATGACGGAGGTAATAAATAAGATAACCCAATTTTGAAAAACAAAAGCGTCATCCATGAAAAACCGGTGGAATATCTTGAGGCGAAAGTATCCTCTAAGAACGACAAAGATGAAAGACACCCAGGTACTACCCCATACAAGACCCTACGAGGGAGATTAGCCGCAAACACCAAAGCCATTCTTGTTGTATCTGACAAGAAAGGTTGTCTGGCTTATAGCCAAAGGCTTGAAACCTTCGGAGGACGTGGAGGACAATATGATGAACACGCTTGATGTACTGCTGCGGGATCAAGGCAATACGCGAAAGAGCTACAGGTAGACTCTTGAACGATGGAGCAAAAGAGACTCCATGCGATCGGTGCCAGGCGAGTTTATTCGACGCTAGTGATAAAGAGCACCGCTACCACAGTACAAGGATGGACAAACCAAATGCAAATATTCCACGTTATGCCGCATGTAACCCAGCTTTCGAACCTGCAAGGCAATGACCCATCCCTAATGCATCAGAAATCCTGGAGAATCGTATGGATGCATGTTCATCAAGCCGCGTCAGCTGGAAGGCGAGCCGACAATCATGTCAGCAATTTGAGGCGTCATGTATATGCCATTTCTTTAACCAAGGTAGTGTCTGCCGATGGATGCACCTCTCAGGCCATGGTCCGGTCGGTTATCATAATCTTAATCCGACTGCATAAACGGCTCAGCCTCACGGAGTTCTATAGGTGAGCTCTACCTTGGTTACATTCGCTCTTCAAAACGAGAGCATCTGGTGAAGTAGATTTACTCCACGCTGATCACGTCGCTCACAAGGAATCGGAGGGCTTTGGAATATATCATGGGCGTGTAATGGATGTAATAACCCGAGAACCCCCTTCTAGAGTGACCGTCGACTTAGTAAACATTGATTCCCCGGCAGGAGGAGGTGTCAAAAGTCCAACAAGGAGGACCCTCCACGGTATCCCGGTCTTTGTTCCAGTTTGCAGATCGCAGATATGCGGCTGAAAAGATTTTGCAGGGTGGGTGATCGGAGATGATCTGCATGGTGTTTTTCTTCTGGTAGGAGAGGGTACCCCCTACTCAAGAGTGTAAGCAGATATCTCTGAGAGTCCATCATGACTATCATGTTTGAGCTGAAGGAGGTGACGCTGCTCACAGCTGCTCACTTCCACCCAAGCTCCTCAAAGTTTGCTTCTTACGATGCTTTCTTTATCGTTACTAGACTCCAAAGCTGGAGAGTCTTCAGTCTCATTCTCTGCCTTTCTTCTCTCATAAGCACATATTTATTCACGTCTCTATCATGCCACTTTGCACTCCAAGGCGGCAGTCCCAAGAAAAACCCGCCCGTAGCTCCATATTGGACTTCATTTACAGGTCACTTAATACCATTTCTCGGCGATCCGGCTAACCTTTCTTGGTGTATCGCGTAAGTCCCAAAAACTCAGAAGGCACTATCCCTGAGCAGTAATTTTGGTGATGCGATACCGTCTCGGGTGAAAATTCTAACGCAGGAGATTTATCTAGTATCAGGACCTTAAAACATCAAACTTGTTTGGAAAAACTCAGACACACTCACCCCAAAGACAATACAATTGGTTGGAATGCGAGGTGTGCTCAAGCTGAATACGGGCGGAGCAAAACTTTGCGAAGCCGATGACTCAGGAAGAGATCCTCGCCTTCATCCAAGGAGTAATGTTAAGCCAGAAAACCGCATCTGGTTCCACACACATGATACACCAGCTACATATCTTTCGGGCACACATTTCAAGACATTATCCACGAGTTTTCAGCACTATCTACATAATCGTTTAGCCGCCCTAGATATCGACCTTCAACGGAGCGACATAACGGACCTTTACTCTTTTATTCACGACATTGTCTTTCCCACTCAGATCAAAGTTTTGTTCGGGCCATCTTTTCTCGCTATGAATAAGGGATTTGCGTCTGACTTTAGAAAGTTTCACCGTGGACTGCCGTACCCATTACAGGGCTATCCACGTTGGCTCATTCCGAGAGCCTGGGATGCTCGGGAGCGCTGCTTGAAAGCCATAAAGAGGTGGCATAGATCTCAGAGAGAACAGAAAACGGATAGTGTATCAGAATCTGTAAAGGGCAGGCAATGATTATATGGGAGTGATTTCATCAAGATTCGAGAACGAATGCATGCGGAAATGAAATCTCTGGACGCAGATGCGATTGCAAGTTTAGAGTTGGGGGTGATCTGGGCGTCAGTATATCTCTCTAGTCAATTGATCCGAAATGCTTAGAAAGATGAATCCGATAGATGAAGTTCCTCGCCTTTCTATGGACTAACCACATGGACACGCGGGGATATGGAACACCGGCTCCGGCACTGCCAACCATCCTCTCGACGAGTTCTGGGCCGAGCGGTTTCTTGTCTAACCCCCCCCCCCCGGAGTTCACTCAGCGGTCCTCTGAAGCCGGAATACTCCTCGAATCGAAGACTGAATCTGCAAAAGCCGAATCCGAGATCAATACCAGGATGGAGCACCGGCTGATTCTCTCACTTCATCCTCGGGCCCCCGATTCTCCCTCGCCGGTCCAAGCGGCGTATGGGTACCATTCGGTGGTGGCGGCTGCAGTCTATGCCCCGGCCGACATCTGGCCAAGGAGGAGATTCTGTTGAGCATTGCGGTATTTAGCACAGCTTTTGATTTCGAGAGTCATAGAACAGGAAACCATCAGGAATAGGCCGGTAAGGTCGAACAAGAAGACGACAAATCGTGCAGCCCTTGACATGCGATACTTTGGGATGGGTATCTTACCCAGGCAGGGATAAGGTATATGTTAGACTCAAGCGCCGGCAGGATGGAGAAAGCGTGATCGCCTTGGGAAATGGGGAGTTTGTCAGGCTCCAACCATAATTCGTAGTATTCACATGATTGGGTCTAGCTGGCAGGTTCCAGCTGCCTCAACGTGTGTATCAGAACCTTTGTAAATCTTCAGTCTGATTTACCGAAGCATCGTATGACTGGACCCAACACGATAGCCCGAGCGCAACTTGCATACCCCAAAACATTCTTTTCTCTTCATAGTAAGCAATGCCCACAAAACTGCAGGTCGCTTCCGAACGTCCCACCATGCAATACCCGAATAACCAACGCCGCCACCCTGTGATACTGACAAAACACCAGCGACGAGCTACCCCATCAAGAACCACCTTGTTAGACAAAACAAGCCTATACACGCACGCAAAAAACTCACCACTCACCCCCCTTCTCAATCAAGATCAACCTCAAATGCTTTCCCCAGACTTCCTCCTCCCCATCACGCTCTATTTCATCCAAAAATCCTATATCATCTAGGCCCTAGCCTTCCACCCCTCCTTGCCCACTCGCCTCGGCTTTCTGATTCTCATCCTAATATGCCTTTACGCCAGCTACGCAACCTATCTCGACAAGCTCCCCCGCGGCGTCGTCGCTTCCATTGTATCCGGGACTACTTTCGCGGACGTATTGCAGTACCTAGATCTTGTCATCCTGTCTGGGTGGAGCTTCGATGATGACGATGCTCCTGTTGTTGTTGAGGGGCAAACGCGGTATTCCTCAGGTGCAGCGAACGCTGAGGCTGATGGGACGAAGAAAGCTAAAGCAGCAAGCGTCAAGAGCAGCGCTTCACTGCTTTCAGATTTATATCAACGCCTTCAATATGGATGCTTCATAAGCTCCGCCCCACGCCTCATTGACACTAAACACCAGGTGGAAAACGTGCCTCCATACAAGACCTCCAACCAGGCCTACATTCCTTCTCGCACCTCATTTCTTCTCCGTAAAGCCCTGACCATATGCGTTTGCTATCTGCCCCTTGACCTAGCGACCTCGGCCGCAAAGCCAGCGGAAAATCACATCAGCTGTAGTCTGGATAAATTCCGTTCTTTAGCCGGTTGGGAGACGTTGATGGTGCAGAAATCTCCAAGAAACTGGTGGAAGGAGCAGGCTATTGGACGGCATCGTATTGCACCATGCAGTGCTATATGGGAGCTTGGGCTTTCTTGTGTGGTGCGTGCGGTAGTGACCCTAAATACTGGCGACCGAATTTTGGGTCGTTGAGCGAAGGGTACACTCTGGGGCGATTCTGGGGGTAGGCGTCTCCAAATCTGTACAACCTAAATTGGCTTTGTTAAATACCCAGCCGACTCCCTAACAGAAAATTCTGGCATCAACACCTTCGCCGCACTTCAACCTCGGTCTCGAGCTTCTTCTCAGAGTTCGTTCTCGGCACGCCCAAGCACACCCCTTTCACTCGCTATATAAAACTCATGCTTGCCTTTCTACTCTCCGGCCTCCTCCATCTATTAACCGAAGTAGCCGCCCACGGTGGCGGAGGCCCTTCTTCAAATCTATCTTTTCATGAATCTCAATGCGTGAGGTTTTTCGTTACGCAGGCGATCGGCATAATGTTTGAGGACGGGGTACAAGAGATTTTGAAATGGTTCGGGATAGTGCGAGATGGCAATGCAGCGTGGTGGACGAAAGCTGTGGGATGGATCTGGGTGGTCGCGTTTTGAGGATGGACGACGCCTGCGCTTATGTATCCTGCCGCAAGACTGAACACCGGGGCAGGAAAGGACGTCCTGTTGCCCTTTAGTATTGTTCAAGCATTCAGGCATCAAGGAGCGAATTAAAAGAGTCATCGATGGTGTGAGGTGTTGCCGCCTAAGATTGGTTTCTTCCTCTTAGCTTGACTTTCTCGATTGATTCAGCTCGCAGGTGGACGACCGTCCGGAGCACGCGGGATGGCATCGAAGAGCAAGAGATAGCAGCATCATTCAGGTTGTGGAAAACCACGTCCATCTATGCCACGAGACTGTCGTATCATCCGAGTCAAGATATGATGAAGTTGTACCGCGGAGCATCTTCTATACGTCCATCTCTCTCCGATTGAGACCCCTCCCAGATATCACGAAGTAGTCACTTCCCATTTCGAACCATAGATTGAAGTCTTCCTTGGTAGTCAAGTCTGAGGAAGGAAAATAGATCAGGTGTTTCGGTATATTCTGATCAAGGTATTAGGTTCATATTTTGTACTCAGCATCTTTGAAACCGAGTGAGTTTGTTGAGGGTAAGGGGTTGGATGTGAAAATGTAAGGTATCGATGAATTGGTTGAAAGGTTTTTGTGTTAGGTCTGATTTTCGTGAGTGCAAGATGAGCGACAAAAAATCATCATTGTTGGGATATATATAAGAATAACATATTATCCCACATCGACCAGAGCATAGGTGGGAGTTGTGGTATGCGGTTACTTGAATGCGACCAGCCATGTTCTCACTAGTGTGTCGTATCGAAACGTAGAAAATCAAAAGTAAAATCTTCTGAGGCTGAACACTCAGTCAAGGTTTTCGTAGGATCGGCCACAAGGTCGATCCGAGCTTTTTGCATTTTTGAAACATTTTTGCACAAGGTGTGCAAGGTTATGGGCTATCGAGTCCTTCTTGTGTTTCCGTTTTGCTGTCAAAATTCGATAGTAGAAGGTCAGAAGGTTGGCTGACAGAAGTGCAGTAGGTGCGATGTAGAGTCAGCCTTAGTCTTAACATCTCACCCTATCTTCCCAACACCAAGCTCAAGAAGGTGCTACCATTATCCTCCGCTCGCTTTGAATTTCGGGGTGAAAGCGTGCACTGGTATAATTTGAGCACTTCCTTACTCGATACGAAAGCAAACTGAAAATCGTAAAGGGGTAGTACGTCAATGTAGGAGGAATCGAACCGCCTACTGTTGATGTTTGACCTTATACATCTTTTACCCTTTTCAAAACCGAGCTGGAGAAGGTGCTACCGTCTTCCTTCGACCGCACTTAATAGTCAATTGAAAGCACTGATATGAAGTTCAGCATTCATTTACTCGAGACCAAAGCAAAATTGAAATCATAATCAAAGATGACCATTCGTTTAAACAATATCGAAAAATATCCTTTCTTGAGTGGAAGGTCGCGACCGCAGCACCACAGAGTGCTTTCAGAAGAGGGAACTTTTACCCACCAGGTCGATGTTAGAAGGGGAAAAATCGTTGGGATATACATCGATAATATATTCAGCAAAGCACAACATATGTACTTCTTTCTGGCCTCTCACCAGTTATGATACACCACATCTTGATACCCGGCTGCTGGTTTCCCTAACCTTCGATATCGAACTCGAACATTTTGTCGCGTTCCTCATCAGCAAGCTCTCGTCCCTCCTCATCGTATAGAGTCCTTTCTACAAACGTCATATGACCCTGATGATCCACCAGCACAACGGTTTGCTTCTGCGTTCCGTACTTGCCACTGAGGCCTCCTTGATGCTTTGAGATTTCGTCTTTACTATTTACGTGTACTTGCTGATTAACTTTGGCAGCAGCAATATTGTCGGCGCTTACTCCATCCATACCCTCTCCGCCGATCCCGGGGACAAAGATGCTGTTTCGCAACTCATTCACGTAGCTAGTCCAGCATTGGCCCTCATATCTTTTCGGCAGTGTATCCACGCTTAGTACGCGCAACAAGTCCTCGATCAACTCGGCTTTCGAGTCGTTGCGGGCAACGCTTTTGGCAATTGCGGAAGACATGAGCTCTTCGCCACTCAGGACTTTTGGCCATGATCTGTCTGCAAATGTAGCATTACTCAAGCCAACCGTCTCGCCTCTTCTCTCAGCGACCCACGTTACGCCATCAACGTTGGGTGTACGATTCGACACAACCGCCAGAGGCCTTCCTGCTTTCCCACACAAAAGACTGAAGCCGCCAACGCCCTTGACGCCTTCGCCCTCAATAAGGTTTTTGACAAATTTATGCGTGTTTTCGGGTTTTTCAGGAGCTTGAGTCAAGAAAGCATTGACCATAGCCCCTCGGCTTCTAGCTTCCTGCACAACCTGGCCCTCTTCATGGAAGTTCGTCAGGACTGCAATACGGCCTTGCTTTGTTACACCAAGCCAAGTGCCACGCACATTGCGGAGGAGGTCATGAGCTGCTAGCACATGATTATTTGGGGAAGGCCACCACGCTGCATGAGCTGTAGGACGACTAAGGTACTCCTAGTAATTCTTAGTACGGCTGTGAGAGCGTCTTGCGGTCAGCATACATCACGATTGTCAATTAAAATCAAGGCATAATCGGGATGAGCTGTGGATATGAGTGCTATGCACATAGTCACAGAGGAGATGTGATCTAGACCACCTTGGCACTGTGAGTGTGTATTTTTCCTCTGCTGTAATGATACTTTATTGAGACTGTCTCTTCTGGCCTACCGATTCCGAGATAGAGACAAGCTCAACGACCATATAGAAGCCTTACTGGGGCTGGAAAATATTGCAGACCAAGCACCGGAGATCTGGAGACAATCAGACAGAAGGTAAAATAATCAAGCGGCCTTGAATTAATTCTCATCGTCTCCAAGATTTGCAAACGAAGTCATCCATCTCGCGGCAAGGGCGCCAGGCGCTACAATGCCAGCCTTATATTCGTACTATTCTAATCTGTAAGCTTTATCGATAAGCCCCTCGTGACCATTACATCCGGCCGCCCATCAGACATCTATCAATAGGATTGTCTCCTTCTCCATCTCGCTCCTACGTTATCATTCAATCTTCATTCTAAAGGAGAAACCTCTCCGTAATAAGTAACTAGCCATGATCTTTGACCTCATCCCAAACCTCCTCTCGTGAGTTTCCACCGCCCGGCCATCGCAAGGGTTCCCTGCGTTACTGTGGCCGAATACCTCTCCCTTTTCCATTCTTTCCCAAGTCAATTCCATAGTACCATAGAAAGACAATTAATGAACTGTCTAGCTCCGTCATAACCATCCTCTTCCCTATCTTCGCTTCTTACAAAGCTCTCCAGACCTCCGACCCCGCCCAGCTAACCCCATGGCTTATGTATTGGGTGGTGCTCTCCCTCTTCACCCTAGCTGAATCCTGGACATGGTTCATCCTCTCCTGGCTCCCCTTCTACTCTCTCTTCCGCCTCGCCCTTCTCGCGTACCTCGTCCTCCCACAAACCCAAGGCGCGCGGCTGCTATACACTTCTTATGTTCATCCATTTCTGGCTGTGCATGAGGCAGAGATTGATGATATGATCTCGAGAGGACATGATAGGGCAAAAGCCGCTGGGCTGCAGTATCTCAAAAAGGCGATCGAGTATATTAAGCAGAACCTACTGGGTATACAACCAAAAGCGCAAAGCTTCCCACCCAAGGAAGGTGGAAGCTACGCGCAAAGCCTCCTCAGCAGGTTCTACGTCCCCTCCGCCCGCGCCACCGCTGTGCCAATGATGAACACGGGGCAAGACTTCTATGGCCTTCTCGGCGCGGCTGTGGGACAAATGTCGAGGACTAGCGAAGTTGCGGATATTAGTTCTAGTGGTACACTGATACCAAGGGATATCGAGGGTAACGAGGAGAAAATGACGTTTCTGGCGACACAGAGAGAAAAGTTGAGAGTGCTGTTGAGTGCCCTGGACAAGGAGGCCTGGGAGCTCGGCAGTCAGGAGGGGATGGCGAATGAAGAGGCGATTCGAAAAGACGTAGAACGCAGATTAGGAGGCAACCTCGGTGGTGGAGAAGGCTTACGGCAACGGGGGAGCGAGTCTGAGTTCGACACTATTGATCGTGAAGAAGCTCCAGGAACCGTGAAGATAGGTAAAAGCAGCAGTGGGGGCAGTTGGATGCCGTGGAGTTGGGGGGAGGGGGCTGGGAAAGACGACAAGGGAGGGTCCAGCGCAGTCGATGGTGGGTTTTGAGGGATTGGTAGGTATGAACGTGATGCTTGACGGTTGACGCAACATTATAGAAGTTTCTGCATTGGTAGTTGTGCTCCGATACAACTCTCTTTATTTGTGGCGAAATTGAAACAAATTTGGTACAATCGCTTTATCCATATCGGCTGAATTCTCCATACACCTCTTGTCTGCTCACTTTTTCCTACCTTCGCACTAATTTTCCCCCGAGTTGACGATCCATCCATCCGCCTCAGCGAAACCTTATCCGACGTCCCCAACACAAGGTCCAACAGCGTTCGCGCTGATCGAAAGTGACGCCTGATCATTAGATCCAGCAATCCTCGTAAGTCTAGGGGTGTCTTCGTAGACATGATGATAAAGGCACGGCTCTCCAACTAGTATATAGCAATGAGGACTAGAGGACTGTGGTTTTGGACGGTAAATTAAATATAGAGCAGTTGTATCCAAGGTACCACCAATTTTGGTACAGCGTGAGGTCTTTGGTGTACTTCTCGGTTTGCATTATTCAAATAGGGGTGGGCGTCGTGCACGAACAATTTAGGCATTCCAGGACGACAAGGAGTTTCGAGATGTCATTGTAAATGATACCATGCCAAATCGGTAGGAGTACAGTCGAGTGTTTCCGAACCGCAAGGCTAACGGTAAACGCCTTCTGTCCTCCAGCCCTGCCGGAGTCGAATCTCGAGTGGATACACACATGACAACTACCATATAGATCGCTTGTGCGAGCCGACAGTTTGCAGACGCCCAAGACGCTCATCTACTTCCGGGTCTCGGCACCGCACTAGAATGGTTCTGGGACCAGATAACGCGATCATGCAGGACGATTGAAAAGCTGACGTCCAATCTCGGGTACTTACATCAAGGCGAAGTCAGGTCGCTAACGAATCGAATCTGGAAGTCGACAATTGCCTGAAACAGTAATGGGAAAACTCGCGATGTTTGCGTACAGTCATCATTCGCCTCGGATCTTGGGTTGAAGGTGCGTTGGCCATCTCGTTGTTAGGATGACTTATACCGAGGTTTGTCTACGATCAAACAACTGTATAAGCCGGGGAGCCACTGGATTGAATGCATGTATAATTACCCAAACAGAGTACATGTCTGGTTGGAAGCTGTTTCTATGGCCTGTCGTTAACGAGCTTCTCAAAGGTATTGCCGTTAGCCAAATATCGAGATGCCCCAGACCAGGAAGCTAGATCTGAAGCCGTGGGAAGAGATTCGAGTAGGTCGAGATGGTAGAACGTATATTTACGATCTTGACCTGGGTACTCGGAGGCCTTTGACACACTATGTACCGGCATGGCCCAAGATGCATCCCGCAACGTGGAAGCAGGATAAAAAATTGCAGATGGTATGGCCAAGAGACAAGAAGCAGAAAGGCGCACACACGTGGGACAGATTAGCGGACATACTCACAGGAAAAGGCCCTGACATGTGGATCTCAAGACAATATTCTCGGGAGCCACATCGGCCAGTGTGGTCTGGTTGGACAACAAAAGGGTATTATCCTGAGAATACATGGGCTTGGGACAACCTAGGGTACCCGTACAGAAAAGATAACACAGTTCAACCGCCGACGTGGGCCCGTCGTGGTTCAGAGGATAGATACGACTTCAAGTCTCGCAGGTATAGGAGACCAAGGGCTGGCGTTTGGAGCGACGTTAAATGGAGCAATCAAGAGCCTCACGTGCCACTATATCACCGTGACCGCTATGGTTTTGAGGTGGTGGAACCAGAGTTTGATAGCGGCCGGGCAAACGCTGGATGGACAAGAAATCCCTTCAGATTTAATCACCGTACCGTAGAGTGGGATTGGAACACGGGAGATAGAAAAGGTTGGTAGGCGGCCAATGTTACTTTACCAATCATCAGGTGCATCCGACATGATACGCTTGCCATTGAGTTACAAAGTGACCGTCAGACTCTTTCGTCCTCTTCCTCGTCCTTACCACAGGAAATTGGGCATTTTGATCCAGCAGCCGCCGGCACTTAAGGCATGGTCGAGACTTAACATCGGCGTACGAAGCTAGCGTCTCCTGCGCGACTTTAGCAGACGAAATCAAACAGCGAGTCGAGAATCTTACGAAGAGATATCTTAAGTCATTGGCCCGAGGTCTGGCTGCAACTGTACGTATGATTGCAGCATGGAATTGAGAATCTCCTTTGCAGGTGACGTTGTATATAGCTTCGGTTTCGGGGGCAAGTTTCGGCTCAATCTCAAAGTTGATGTGCGCTGGAGGAGGCAAATAAACCTATTCCAATTACTTCAAGTACCAAAACTTCCGCGAACGAGTCTTCATACTTTGATCTTCGAATGTTCACCTAGTGATATCTCAATTCCAGGGTGATTCTCCCTATAAGTATCTACAACCGCGCGTATGTCTTCCAATTTAGTGTCTGGTGTATCGTTGTAGACTTCCTCTGCCTCCTCTTCCATCAGAGCGTTCTCCTTAGCCTCTTCAACCTTCCTGTCCAGCCAGTCTTCATGGTCGGTGACTATCCAGTCCTTGATAGGTTCTGGATCTATTGCCCGGCTTGCCTTTGACTTTTCCAGTATCTCATTGCTCTGGGTATCCCCTACAAGCATAGTAAAGCTCTTAATCTCGTTAGCAGTCTTTTTGGCGGAGTGCGAGAAGCTCGTGTAAAAGTTCTCTGGGGAGGAGTGTTGGGCGAGGGTCGGGTCTACAGTTTGAGCGATGCTCTCGCGGAGGTTACGGAGCTATAATACAAGACGGGAACATTAGTGAATAAATTCCAAAGGCGATTTGTGTCATTGGAAGAGCTCACCTGAATGTGCATTTCTTGTAGGCGGGCAAGAGAGAAGATCAAATTGGTTTCGTCCCATTCCGCGTCTACACCAGGGGGTGCGACCATATTTTCCGTGCCCGAATGATTTCTACAGGATTAACAGTACTATGGCGATCAGGGCGAGGAAGCTTTGCCCGATGGTTGGGCGTTGACTCGAGAAAATAAGGTTGGATTCTTTCATGTAATTTACGGAATCAATAACATAAAATACAAATCTATTGACCTCGGTTCTACCTACCTTACTTATTGAATGCCATATGAATACCTAAGATACACAACCGTTTTGAGCCTTAGTGAAAGGCAATAGAATGATATTGTCTTGACGGCAGGTCTCGTTTGAATCTCTACGAAGCTCCAAAGCGCAAAAGACATACCATAAAGGCCGTCAGAGAGGATCACAATCCCGTTTGAGCAATGTTTCCCAGTGCTCAACAAGTAGCCGAGGTCGAAGAGCGTCTATTTGTATATTGCCGCACTTCGGATGCTTCAGGCATTTCCAAAGCCGATGACGCAGAGCCACTCGGCAACGTTGACTGCATTTGACGTGGTTTCGATCTTGGAGGTTCTTTCTGCAACAGTTGTAACAGACGGACAGGTTTCGATTTGGTCACCGGAATCCTCCGCCTCGAGGAGGGTAGAGATCATCACTATAAAGTCGACGATCATCTCTTCCTCGTCCGTTATACCTACGGTACCCACCGATCCTACCTCTTGGGGCTTCCTTCGGAGCGTCCTGCCAAGAGCCGCGGCCACTGTCCACGTCCATTCGATCATCTTGCGCTTCAAATCCGTAGCTTCCATCCTGAAATTCAGGGTCTGCTTGTCGCCTGTTGCGATCTGACTGTTCCCTCTGAACATTATAAGATGGCTCGGCGTGAGCGGTGTCCTTGCGAGCTGCGCGAGGTTCACTAGGAGCATTCGGTACTGGAGTAGCAGCTGGGCTAGTAGGGCCTCCCTGCTTCATATAGACGTGAAGTATACGGCCATCGGCCTGTGTTGGAATTGTTAGCAGAGCATCTCGAAAGGTGCAGAAAATCCTCATACTCGTTTGTTATTGAAGGTCGCAATCACCCTTTCTGCGTTCGCCTTCTCCGCGAAGACCATTTCTGCAATGACCGTTGGATCCGAGGCAATAATTCTGCAGTTTTGCATCTCGCCGCCACTGGGAATCATAGCAGATTCAATGTCGGCCGCAGTAGTTCCTGACGCAAAATTGGTACCAATTACCACGTAAGGTCCAGCTAAACCTCGTATGGTAATCTCTTCACCAAGCTTCTTTGTGTTTACCTGGTTGTCTAACCCTTTAGGATGTGTTTGAGCGGTAATAGCTTCGTAGAGACGGGTGTTTCGGGTTATGCGGGCCATTGGGTTGTTTCGAGGAACACGAGAGAGTCGCGATGACTGCGCATTGTTTACCTGGTGGAGATCATGTCCCCAGCTGGCGTTGACATCGGCCTTTGGTTTCGGCGCAGTGGGTACGGAACCCTGAGATATCTGGGGAACCTGTTAATTTCTCGTTCGCCATAACTCGTGATCGTGTCCTGGACTATAGTAGAGTCACCAAATGGCTTACCTTACTGATGCCAACCCTGCTTGCCAAACTAGGTCCTGTGCCTGGTTTGCGATTTACGTTGCTACGTGCGCTGGCTCTTCGTCCCTTCCCCAATATTTCGTTCGCCAGTGCTTCATTCTTTCTTCTCTGGCGATCTAAAACGGTGTTAGCAAAATGTTATGACTGAGGTGGTCTTCAAAACGGGCTCACCAGCCAGAATGATTTCGTCAAACGAAACCGCGGTTTTACCAGCTGCCATGACTTTGTTAGCTAAACTCGATTAGACATGAACCATAAAATCAGCACTTGTCATAATCTACATATCACACTGGTTAGTAAGCGCGAAGTGAAGAGCTGTCCCGAGGTTGTGGGCAAAGATATCTATTGTTAAAGCTGGTGAAGTACTTCTGTACGGTTAGTAAAAAAAGATAGTCGCGCTTCACGTTCGCTCTCTAAAATTACCGTTAGCGCGTTTTCACTCTACCGTCAAGCGTTCCTTCCATGCTCTCAGTATCCAACTAGATATAATGTAGGCAGGTAAGGTAAGTCTCGAAAGTTCTTTTGCTTTTCTATTCAACTTTCTGGCATCCATTTTGGACTTTTGGAGGCTGCATAGAAATCTCTCTGCCCATCCATTCCCTTCCGCTCCATATCTTCTGCAATTTCTCAGTATCCTTCTAGTTGCTCCGAAACTCCCGAGTAGCGAGTGACATGTCTTTTATCCGCAAAAAACTCAGCAGAGTCTGGGACCGGAGCAACGAGGAGAGCAGTCGTACTCCTCTCGAGACCCCGAGAACCTCTTTCTCGACCGGGAACACCGGGTACTCAAGTAACACTAATCCTAGTCTTCTAGAGTGTGTTCGTGAAGCGTCCCCAGGGAAACTACACAAGGCCGCATCAACTACTTTTCAGGCCTTCTCAGATACCATTCGCGCTAAGGCTCAGATTTTCTACACTCACCCGAGTAGACCAGAATCAACCGGACAGAACTCTCCCGAAACGAGAACTCCCCAGAAACATGGCCAGCGAACTCCAATCTGGTCCTCTGCTCGAAATCTTCAGGTTTTTACTGATTGTACCAATCAGGGCGGCGCAGCTGGCAGCCCGGGGACACCAACCGCTTCACAAGGTAGGCCGGCAGAGCCAGCCCCTGCTTTGGACGTCAAGATCCCAAGCTCTTCTCTCGCAGAGTTGCATGCCAACGACAGGTTTACAGTAGAGTCCTCTGCGGTGAGTGAAGAGAATCAAAGAACAAATATAGAAAACTATAACCCCTTGCGATTATGGCCCAGTCAACATACAGCATCCCCACAATCGCCAATAGCCAGTGGGCTGATCAACCCTGCTAAGCAGTCTTCACTCATGGATGATCCATATACTGAACATTCATATGAAGTTGCTTATGATTCTAACATGTTCGAACCTTGTCGTTCGGCATCTGATGCTGGCAAGCATCGTAGCAAGAACGACGAAGGCTACGTGTCAGACGTCGAAAGCAATGCTGACCCTGTGGAATCTGACGGCTTTTCTCCGGCTACCATAGCATTGCAGTCTTACTTCACACCGTCCACGGCTACAGTCGCTAAAAGCCCGGATAATGGTAATTCCTTGTTTGTGAAAGGCGATCAGGCTCGGGTCCACTTCCAACAAACACCATCACCGTTTCAAAAGGCTAAGCACCGCCAAGAATCCCCTCTACCTAGTGTTATTACTGGGGACTTGAGGCCAGGTTTCTCCGTAGAGTCTCCTCTAACTGTCGTCCGGTCAGAGTTGTCGATGCCACATTTTCCCAAGGACCCTATGGGGTTGGCCGAGCGGCCAACTTCGCCTGACAGTCCGTTAGCTCATCGATCGAACAGCTTTGTCAAAGGTTTCGGGTGCTCTTCTCCAGATGCGAGCACTATCGAAACTGCACCGACTCTCGGTTACCGCAGACTTCCCTCACATGTCTACGAAGCAGATGCGGAATCGGCAGCATCGAGTCCAGGTACCCCAAATATGGGTTCTCGACACGCTTGGAACGAGACACTGGCAGATCGAAACGATCGATATCTTGCAATACATTCCATGAGCGAAACAACCTACTCGGATGAGGAGTCGGATTCTGAGCTGGAGTTATCAAGGTCGTCCTTGAGAAACCCAATTCACTCTTTAGAGGAAGACGGCGGTGTATACTCAAGTGAGGGAAATCAACAATCTAGACTAGATATTCCTGAACGCAACGACGCCAAGATAAGGAAACAGGACTCGCGAATTTCTTCATTGCAGAAGAAACTTGAAGCCCTTGAACTTCTTGAAAGTTCTTGCGATGCTTCCACGGACTCGGAGTGCCAGGTTTCGAATTCTCCACCGGAATCAACTTTACGTATTTTAATGGAAGCCAACAATAGAGCCTCCGGCACCGTTCTAGATGAATTGGAGGAATCGGGTTCGGTCTTGCGGAGAGAATCCTCACTGTATAGTGGAGAGCAGATCGGGAATGCCGTTGACAGCGTTCTAGCAAAGTTAGATTCAGTTGTTGCAGGGTCTCCGAAACGAACTTTAGGCCATACTGTAGCCGCGGAAAATGCCTCCGTACCCTTCCAGAAAGCATCGGAGACATCAGTCCTCGCTTCCTCGGAGAATGAGGGTCGCCAATCCTACCAGGACATTCAGGAAGTTACGAATACTGAATTGGATGACGCAGAGTTTGAAGTCGTTGTTCAAAGAACCAGTGAGCTCCACCAGTTGCATTTACAGCACAAGCGTAATTTGCAGAACCGCATCTATGATCGAGAACCCCGGAAGATCATATCGATGGTTGGTCAAGAGGATGTCTTTACGGACTCCTCCCAAACTGCTGAGCCACATTCCCCCGGCCCAAACGTGAGTAAGGTAGCTTCCAGGAATGCTTTCACTAGAGTTCCACACCTGTCTGGAGATGACCAACTATCTCTTCTCTTCCTCAAGCCCGACGTCGTTGCTGACACTGGGATCACCGGCATCCCAGTTATGGACCGGGAGAAGAGTGTCTCGTTCGACATCGCAGAAGACATAAATGGATCATCCTCTGTCCAAAAGGTGCAGCCAGCTGACCGAGAGGGATTCACGGATGCCCTGAGAAGTGCTGGAATATCGCGTCGGTTTTTAGAGAAGGAAAAGCTGTCCAGGGGCAATCAACCAACCAGGCCAGTCGAGTACTCCAGATCTTTCTCAACAGAAAGCGTCCGCACCACAGATAGCTGCGCGGTAACGACTTCTAGTCCTTTGTGTTACGTGCCTTCACCTTTTCCGACCCTCCATGTGAGGTCAAGCCCCGTACGTCGAACTTCGAGCATCATTGCTGGGCTTGAGTCTCGAGATGATCAGGATAGCAAAGAATCATCGACGGAGTTAGGGGATGACGGACACATTTCAACACCAGATATCCTCGAGACCATAATGCAGGAGCATCTCAAGTTCGAGAATGCTTCATCTTGTCCTGAGCACGGTTTCCCCTATGCTTCGTCAATTCCTGCAGCTTCAAGCTTATCGCTCGCAGCTGGGACCAAGCCTCAATCTACATCGGATGGGTACCTCGAGCCATCAGAGCCTCTATGTTCCTTTGAGCTTGATCCATCTGTTGCTTCTCCACACCGCGCAGCTCATGAGCCATCAATTGCCGGTAGAGCGAAGACTAGAAAGTTAAAGCAACGGCCTTTTCCATTCAAGCTGGAGGAGGATAAAGATGAAGAGCCGTCGACCATGGAAGCTGCGGCACCCTCACCCGAAAAAGCCTGCCTAGACACCGAAAACCAGGTCTTGGGAGAAACTCCTGGAAACAAAGGCAAGAAGAAGAGAAAGAACAGGAAATCCAAAAGCGGAGACGCTAGCCTCTCACCCGCTAACTGCTTCGCCGTTGTGCCTCTGGGAGAAGCTCTTGGCTCGATAGCCCTAGAGGTCAGCTCCCCTACCACCCTCCGTGCTACCAATGATGAGTATCAGACTAGTAGTCAAGAGAAGGGCGTTTGGTGGGTCAGGAATACCGAAGTTATTGGGGATGTGGAGTCCCCGCTGGCGGAGAAAATGCTTGAAAGGGGGAAAAAGAAGATGCAGACTGAGGAGTCATCTGTGGAGTCGGAGGGCGAGAGACATGAGAAGAGCGCAGAGAAGGAGGGAGACGAGAAGGCGGGGAGTGGAGTGAAGGAGGGAGTCATTCTTGGATGAGCTGGCGTTCATCATTAGTTCACTTCGTCGGTGGGGCGTTCTATGAGTTCTGTATGGGAACTCTGGCATTCTTATTTGTGCATGATCCTAGGGTTTTTCCTAGAGTCGGTTGTTTCTATTGTTTGCTTGTAGCGCTTTATACCCCATTATTATATTTTTTGGTTTTTAGTGTAGTGTTGTAGGATTTATATGAAAGTGGTTTACTCGGAGGAGTTTATTGTGTGAGTTGTGGATGTTGGGGTGGTGGATGTTGGGGTGGTGGATGTGGTGGTGAGGATAGGGTGGAGGATAGGGTGGAGGGAAGGGTTGGGCGAGAAAGAAGAAGGCGACGGTTTTGGAAGGGGAAAGGGGGAGAGATGGGATAGGGTAGGATAGGGCAAATGAGGATAGAACAAATTAGCAGTCCTTTGAAAGACATGTCTTGTTCGTTCTTATCGACTAGTCATAGACGGTTTATGAAGAAGGCCTCGAACTTTCTCCTTTTTTGTCTTGAGACTATTTGTTGCTATCATCGCATCTTGTACAGTATTCACACCTCCATGCTCTGAATACCGGTAGATGGTTTTTCTTGCGATTGCGTGTGTGTGCAAACGAGTACGTCTTGAATGTTTTTTTTCCGGAGGGGGGGGGGGGGAAGGATCATTAGTGTGATGATCTGCTGAAGGGAAAACCGTTTCCTTTTTTTCGGTTTTTTTTATCTATCTACGTCTACTCTATCATATGACTGATTCATACAGTCATTCAACTTTTCTATTTTTTTTGTAAGAATGATTTTGTTTGAAAGAAGAGAGAAAAAATAAAGAATATTTGAGAGAGAGAGAGAATGATTTGTTGAGAATGTATGTTGTTTTGTGAGAAAGGTATTTGATGAAAGTGAGAAGTGATATCAATGAACGGAAAATATCTCAAGGCGTTGATTCTGTTGAAAGAAAAAATGTTTTTTAACCGCCGTACCCATAGCAGGATCCTGCAAGCTGAGCGAAGCGCTGACTTGTGGGAGACAGCAAGTATCAATCAAGCCGTCTTGGTAACATAAGAAGCTGAAATGGAGGGAAGGCGGAGCTGAAGGTAACGAGGTTCTTGGTAGGGGCCGAAATTAGTCGTCATGGCTTGAAGCAAGTCAGACCGAAGGCCAGTGGAGCTCGAATACATAGGTCCCTTCAGCTGCGCTGCTCACCCCCCTAGAACGGGAGCGGCATTTGGGGAGGTACAGATTCGGGTTGAACAATAGTCTGATGTTTATAAAAGAATAAAGCTGTAGTAGTCCAGTCAGCTTCTCTTATCGACGTTTGTTTAGAGTATATAGTTTTAACACTTTCGCTAAGCTCTTACTTTCTTCCCACAAAGTGCTCGAATCTCAGGAACCTCCGAAGTGGCTGAATGGGAGTGAGAAGTCTTCTACATATCGCGTTGATCTGAGCTGCAACATATTATTACTGATTGGACGAGCAGCTTCTACTACATCAGATCAGAACTGATTCCATACATACCCTTTCTGATCGTGTTCTGTTCTTTCCAGCGCGCATCCATAGCATGTGACGGCTTTTTCTATCGGCATCTGAAGATGTCCTGACACTTTTTCGTATCCCCCGTCTTTGCGAGAGGCAAACTTAACCATGGTGAGATGATCTGATTGTGAGTCTCGCTCGAGGTGCTTCAGATGTTTGAAACTATTAAAGCGAGCAAGACGAATTGTTGCAGGGCTTATTCTACCCCGATTTAATGATCATGACTTTGGTGATAAGTTGTTTCGAATAGAAAGACTAGATATCAAGTTAATTTGCCACAAGTTAATAGGTGTATTTCACTCAGCACTTTCTCGACTGTTTCAATCACTAACTTTAGCGTCTTAAAAGAACACTATCTATAGAGTCACTCGAGGGATTTTCAACTCTTAAGATATAAAGTATGGGAAGGGTTTGTGAGGGGTTGGTAGTATGTATTTGATGATGGGCGACGTAGCTGGAAGATTGAATGAGAAATGATACATGTTAGATGGTAGGAAGACAGGGTGGAAAGTAAAAGTGCGTGTGTGTCTGAGTCGTCAGGTTTACGGAGGTGGAGAGGGATTGGATCAGTTAGTGGGGAAGCATTGGTGTTGAGGGGATATGATTAACGGTTTGATGACTCTTGAGACATGTTACTCTTCACCTCCTTCGCCTTCTCCTCCTCTTTAACCATCAAACCCCACCTCCCATATACCCCCTTTTCTTCCCCAATACCACTCCAGCACTCTACCAAATCGCATCACGCTCAAACTCAGCACGACATCGAACCTGCCAACCTGCAATTCACAGTCTTCGAAAGCGTTGATTGATTGGTCAGCTGAGCAAGTCTTGTCGGATCCCCTTCTCGATGATATTTAGTCGCGGTGGGTTGGTGTCGGGGTTACAGTTGGTGGGGGTTGGAAAAGTTGAGCCAGGGCCGGAACTTTTTTTTTTTGGTTCCGGCCTCAGCTCAACTTTCTGCATATGCTAACCATGAGTTCAAATTCATTTCAACCCCGACTCAGCTTTCTGCATATGCTAATCATGAGCTCAAGAATTGATATTATTTAGTTAAAATAGCTAGAAGACAAACAGCAAGAGCGAAGTATTGATGCTGTGCATATGCACAGCTTGAGCGAAACATCGAGAAAACAGCACAATCACAGATCACGCATATCATGAATAGCAAGACGAGCGAAGATTCTTCTACATATGCTTAGCATATGCACAAAACATGCAAAATCATGAACTCAACTTGTGACATGCTCATTAACAAGCTATTGCTCACATTTTTCTTGTTAGATCTTTCTTGTGTCTTTTCTTCTTCATTCTCATTGTTCAGCTCGTGATTTGCATCATCACTTTTCTCGTCGTCTTCAACATTGAACGAGCTGAGTTTCTTTTTAGTATATGCGTGACATATGCAAACTGCAACTCTTATCTTCAAATCATTTAATCAATCTGTTATCTCATTCGCTCAATTTTCAGCGTCGATGCTTTCATCTTTCATCGATGTTTCTTTATGCTCAGTTGATGCTGCACATATGCACAGTCGAGGCCTTTTTGATCAGATGTCAATTTTTTTGTGATCTCGCTTAATGCTCTTGACATATGCTTCGCATAGGCTTCGAAGCTTTTCCAATTCAAGGTCAAGTCTTGGATGTGCGGGGCATATGCAATTTTTGAAGTTCAACCCGACGTCAAGAATTTTTTCCAACCCCCCGGCGAGCTGCACCCCCGTTGGGGTCCATTTGGGATGGTCGTTGATAGTATTGGGTTGGGTTGTTGGTGTTGGCTTTGAGGGGAGCATGAGGGATGGATGGATGAATGGGTGCGGGTTGTCGAAGGAGGGTTTTTTGATATGGGGATGGGATGGGAGAGGGAAAGGTAGGGATAGGACAGCGGGGAGAGTTTGGAAAGAAGGGGAATGGAAGAACGAGAGGATTATGAATGGAAGTAGATAGGCAGATAGAACATGCCATAGCGAATCTCTCAATGACTCAAAAGACCCAAATGAAACCGCCAGCTTAGAACAGCCATATTGCATTCAATTCGGGTATTTTTACACACAACACTACCAGGTACAAGTAGCTATTAAAACTTTGGCTCAAACCAGAACCACCACTTCTCCCTTCAATTCTCCATTTCACTCTGTCTTCGCAGGCCACAGTCTCCTCTCTCGACCAGCAGGACTCACTCGATCACTCGGAACGAACCAAGGAAATGGAAGAAAAGACCGCACTCGAACCAGCCGCCGTGTTGTCGCAGTCAAAGTAGAAAAGCGCAAGAGGCCCTTTGTCCCCCACCCGGGAGTGCGCAAGCCCAAAGCGCAATTGGGTTACCACTGGGGTTTACTAGTATGCATGCACGCAAAGCCTAAAAGCCAAAGCCAAAACCCCCTTTTATATTGTCGAACGCCGGTTGAGGTTGAAGACATAAGGAAGAAGTAGAACTTTTTAACGACACGGTCTAAGCGAAGGAAGTCTCTTTTGTAGATGCCGAATCGAAGGTGTTCTCGGGTCGTTTGTATTGATATACACAAGGAATAGATGTGGAGGATCCCATGAAGTGATCGAGGTAATGGGGCTACCATGCTATCAAGTCGCTTCATCTTTGTCGTCGGTCTTGTCCTTGGGTGGCGACTGTGATCGCTGCTCGACGGCAGCTGTAGACTTGACCGTTGGTGGCGATGAGGCGGCTGATGGCGGGGAAGCTGGATCGGCGGGTTCACTTGACTCTAATCCTGCGAGAGCACTATAGAATATTAGACCTTGCAAATACACATCCTAGAGGCTTTAGAAGCTACCTAAAAGCATTCTGCTTCGCAGCATCCTTTTCTTCCTTCTCCTTCTTGTCCTTCTGCGCCGGCGGCGTACCCGTTCTACTTGAAGCACCGGAGTCGTCACCGCCTTTCCCCATGCCACTTGGGCCCAAGGTCTTGCGGGTGTTTGAACCTCTGGCGGCGAACATTGATGTAGGACCAAAAACGGTGTTGCCTTGCGAGCTGGCTTGTCGAGACCCAGCTCTGCTCCCAAGTCTTCGAAGATCATCCATGCCCACGGTATTCTTCTGGAAATCGGGTGGTGGCATCATGCCGTATTGGCCTCCACCGGAGAAGTTGCGAGCATCGCCACGGCCCATTGGCATGCGGCCACCTCCACCCCCACCGCCACCTCTTCGTGAAGAGTTATCAATGTTGCGCTGCATCTCTTTTTCACGCTCAGCAGCGACAGCCTATACAACATTAGTAGATTTCCTGGAGCAGGTGGCTTTACTTTCTTACCTGTACTCGGACTTGATCGAGCGTTGTAGGGCCCTTGACAGTTCCGGCCTTCATCTGCCAGTTCTTCTTTCTTAGATCGACAATGTCCTTCAAACTGTTAGTGATAACACAAAACTGCAGCTCAAAATTGGCGGCGCTTACCATAAGCATAAATGTCAATCGGGTTGGAAGCCCTGGAGTCTCGACCATCTGGACGATACGCCTGAAGTACACGTCCATCAGACCATGGCCACGCTCGGTACTATCTAGGTTTTCACCAATGGTCTTCAGCAAGCTTGTAAGCGATTCGACTTCTGCCTCATCCGGAATACCGTCGTAGTCGACAAGTTTCTTGACACACTCGTGCATGATACGCTCCGTGAGCATTTGTAGCTTGTACAGCTCACCAATGAATCTCACCAAGCCAAGACCGCGTCGTTTCGCTGCAGCAGCAATGTAATACTCGTCCGAGAGCATGGCCGCTTCCTCGGTCGCTCCCTCTGGCTTCTCTGGAAGATCTGTTTTCCAACCTCGCTCAAACTCTTTTTGACACCGTGTGAGTAGATACTTCCGGAATAAGGCGCCTCCAACAACCACTTCACCTTTCTTGTCGATGATGCTCTCGTCTCTGATCTCAGGACTCATGAACTCCAGCATTCGCTTGCAGAACTGGGCGTACATTTCGGCCCAGTGCGCTTCGTCAGTAGCTTTTTCGAAAGTGAGTTGGATAATCTGTCTTAATGTTCTACCATCGGTCTCATCCTTGGACTGGCCGGCGATGGAGAGTATTTGATCAGATATCTTCTCGAAATTTTGTGGCGTCATCTTGTTAAGGTTTGATTTGACCTTCCGCTGTACCACATCTGGAGCCATATGCCCATCACCCCCGGGTGCCGGACCGGCCATGCCGGTGGCATTTGCACCGACTGAGAGAGGCTTCCAACCACTAGAAGTGACCTCGATAGGCTTCAGAGAAGCGCCATAAGTAAGAGGCATGGCCTGTTTATCTTTCTCATTCTCCCGCGGTGCCCTACCTCCCCTGCTTCCACGACCAGGTGTACCACGTTGGCTAGGGTTACCACGTGGAGAGTGGGGGTGAGAAGCCGAGGATGTGGAGGATGGGGTTCTTTCCATTGACATGGTCTTATTCATAGGAAAGCCGATTGGTCGTGGCGTGACAAAGCCATCTAGAGGGTTCTGCATTGGGGGTCGCTGCGGCTGTTTAAGAAGGTTGGTGGACTCTTGGTATCGTGAAGCTGACGTTGAGCCAGGAGGAAGCGGTCTACCTCCAGGTGCAGCGTAGCTACCCATCGCTGGAGGAATATTAGGCCTACTCGAAGAGGACTGCCGCGGACCCATCATTGATGGTGGAGGGCCACGGGCAGACGTGGCGCGAGCGGAAGAAGGCTCCGTGGTGTCACCCACAGTCTCCTTGACTCTCTCTGCCCAGTTCTCGGACGGTTTCTCGACAAAAGCGCGTTGGAACTGCATCAAGAAGTCTTTGTCGTACCTAAATTTGCCCATTGGCGCGGAGGTATTCAGTGCAGGATTAGGCGAAGAAATGGAGGGAGGATACGAGACGTCGTTGATAGATGTAAGCCGTCGAGCGGAACGGAGAGACATGAGCTGAGCACTCGGCTGAGCCGGCTCGACTGCCTTGGTAGTCACAAGATTGAGAGCAGCCGGCTTCTGCTTACCAGTAGTCATTGGCCGCGAAGGAGGAGCCATTGAAGAACCGGATAGAGGTGTAGCAGCGCCGCTCTCGACAGGAGTCTCGACAACAGTAGGTGTGTCAATGGACGAGGTAGCCTGTCCATCAATTGGTGGGGTAGCCTGTCCATCCTTCTTTAACGCTGCGAACAGGTTTACGCGCTCCTTTTGGGCTTCGTCACTTTCGCTTTCCTCGAGTTTCTTCAAGCGAGCTTCTTCGGCCTCTTCAGCCTCTCGCTCGGCCTTCTTCATATCTTCATCAGCCCTTGACGCAGCTTCAGCTTCCTGGCGAGCCTTCTCCTCTTTTTCAGCCTGCTTCTTCTTTTGGTACCGTTCTTCGGCTTCTTTCTCTTGTCGCTCCATCTCAGCTTCAATACGTGCAAATTCTTCATCCTCTTCCTGCTGTTTTTTGAGCTTCTCAGCCTCTTCATTAGCTTTAGAAGCAGCATTCTCGGCCTCTTCAGCATCGAGCTTGTCTTGCTTCGCAGCCTCCTCTGCCTCCATCTGAGCCTTGGCAGCTGCCAACTCCTTAGCCTCTGCTTCTTCCTTATCTTTCAAGGCTTTTGCTTCAGCACTCTTCTTGTCTTCCGCCAGCTTCGCCTCCTCTTCACCCTTGAGGCGCTTCTCCTCGGCCATGTCTGCCTCGATCTTCTTAGCAATCGCGTCTTTCATGTTGTTCTTCTTTTCTTCGGTCTTGACGCTCTTGCTCTCAGCTCGCTGGTGCTGGGAACTTGACGCACGAGGCGGAGGAGTTGGCGTTGACGACACGATTGCCGGCGATTGACTCGGAGGCGCTGGAGACCCAGGAGGTTTGTCAAAAGGATTCACAACGGCGCCGGTCGTAGGATGCTTAATCACAATACCTCCTTTTCGTGCTGGAATCTGGAAATCGGGTTTCTTTGTCGGCGCAGGACTGTTTGTACTACGGCTTGCGGCGGGGGTATGGCTTGCGGCGGGAGCAGTGTATGCAGTTTGCGGTTTGCTTAAGCTCGAGCTTGGCCGATCAGATATGGCAGATGAAGTACGGGACATTGCCTGCGGTTGAGACGGATTGTTGTACTGGCCAGGAGTGTAGTGGCCCTGAGGCACCTGATAATTCGGGCGTGGGGAGCTTGGAGCCATGTATGGTTGCATGGAAGGTGGGTGCATGCCAAACTGTTGCTGTTGCTGATAGTAGGCAGCGTAATTAGGGTCGTATCCTGGTTGCGCCAAGGCATAATTCTGGTTTCTCGATGTCAGATATTGCTCAAAAGCTCCACTGTGGGGAGAAAGATCTGGGGTTTGTTGACTGCTAAGAAAGTTTTGAAAAGAAATCGGAGCCATGTTCTGATTTGAAGGAGGATAGATATGATGCAAAGATGGTGAAGAAGATTGAGGCTTTACTTGTGGAATTGCCATATTGGAAGCATAACCAGGATACGGTTGCTGGTACATCTGAGAGTTTCCCATGGGAATTTGACCCGGTTGGGGGTGCGCAGGTTGCGAATTCGCTAACGCTGGGCTACGAGCGGCTTGGTGTGGCGAGCTTGGGAATAACGAGCGCTGTTGTTGCTGCTGGTAAGGAGGAACCATAGTCTGCCCACCGCGTGGTTGATTAGGCGTAGGTCGATAATTGTTAGGCGCTTGAGAGTAGCCCATCTGCTGGGATTGCTGAGAATATTGACCACCAAATCCTCTGCCTCGTCCGGATGGTGGGTAGCCACCTCGTCCTGGGTTAGGCACCATGCTGGGGTTTATTCCGGGATTGCTGAGATCACTATGTGCAGAATGTGATGACTCGCGACGGAGGTGGCTAGGCTGTGGGCCGGTGGGAGGACCCTGTGTCATACCTGGCGGTCTCATCTGCCGCTGTTTCAAGGTCAGTGTTTCACATTACATCGGAAAATATTTCGGACTCACATTTGCCTCGTCGCCTCCGAAGCCGCCAAAATTCAAGCCATTGCTCTGGCCTTGCAAGCTCGATGGTGGTCGTCCGCCGCTTGCAGGTGGCTGCGGAATTGGGGAAGGTGATGTTGACGGTGAAGTAATGCGTGGATTCGTTGGAGTGTTCACGGCTAACGAGTTGGATGACTGGTTCGGTTGAGGTACGCTGTTCGCCATGGCAGGCGAGCCGCCGGCGGGGAGAGAGCCAAATTGTATAGAGTTCCCTCCTGAAGGCTTTCCACCCACCGGACCTCCATTTGGCATGTGTCCAGAGGTGCCCGCGGCGCTGATTGTGACCGAAGGTTTCCGGCTATGGTCACCTACCCCTGAGCTCGAGCTCGCGCCAGTGTTACCATTGATTATGGTGGGTGTTCCCACGGTTGGAACTGCAGGTAGGATTGGCCCCTTGCCGTTCACCGAGGAAATGGAACCAGTCTTGCCATGCGGTACTGGCCCGAGACCTCCCACTGCCGCTGGTGTATTCGAAATGCCTGAGGTAGACGTAGGCGAAAATGACTTCTTGGTCGCGTTGGCGTAGCTTCGGGCAGTGGCAGGAGCCGTACCAACGGCTTGAGGTGTCGTTTTGCCGCTGATCAAATCCGACGGTTGATGCGCCTGCGCGATGGTCTGCGATGGGTTGCTAGGTGCTTGCGGTGGTAGGACTGGCTGAGAAATGCTTGTCATTTGAAGTTTGGTGGTGATCTTGATTGGGTGTCTATTGAGTCGTTTGGCTGAAAATGTAGATGCAAAGTACAAGGTGTGCTCTCAGTATTAATGCCGAATATCAAACCCGGAAGGTGTTGAAGAAATTGAATGAGTTGGAGTGGAGATTTGTGTGTGTTGGATGAGTGAAGTTTCCGCAGTCAAAAAAAAAGCCGCTCAGTATCTCGCTGAGGAAGCAAAGCCTTACAGGCCTGGCAACCCTTGACCTGGAAGGAGCGTGCACTCAGCAAAAGTGAGTGATTTGGAGGTAGTCGAAAGTAAACTGTGTTTATCTGCGATGATCCGGTCGGACTCGCAGGATATGTTCTTGGGTTTGGTGGTTGACTTGGTTGTCGATGCAGATGAAAAGTCGTCGAATTTGCAGAGCGAAAGGGAATTTCTGGATAGTCTAACACTGATCGAGCCTAGCGCAATGGAAACCGTTTTCGGTAAGGTAACCAAACCAGGGTCTAGATCACAGATGTGTATTCCGTACTCCGTAAGGTATCCTATTCGATACGTTATGGTACATATAAAGCATTTCCCTCCACAGTGACAATTGCAATGTTATGTATGGTCTTTAACATTCCAATTGAATACATTGTAATGTCTACACGTTTCAATCATAGTATCCTGACACTGTAGAAGAGAGAAGGCGCCGGAGATCTCTTAACCCACAGCCCCTGAAACCTCAACAACCCTCAGCCTCAGGTTATTATTATGATTTACACCCGTAAAATAACACAAAGATTTGGTTTGCCTTACTGCCTCGCTGTGTCACCTGGGATTATTTTTGCGACTCATCCTTCCAGAATCCTCTGAGCCTTAGATGCGCAGCAAACAGAGCCAGCCGACGAATCACTGCAGTCCATCCTCCGAAGTGAGTCACTTTATGTCTTGCGCTTTAAGGCACTCATATTGCTTCGTTTGCTGCGTCTCATGATTTGATACCATGATGATAAGGCGATACTCTTCTTTGCAGCGTGCAGCAGAAGCCGCATGAGACCGCCGCTGATACCAGCGCAAAACCCATTCGCTTAAACGCCTTGCATGTCCATGCTCTGTGTGTATCTTAGGGCTTGAACCGAACTCCCGGGTCATCTACGACCTGAGGTTGTAGGCGGACACTGAAAGTATTGAACAGCAATTTTATACCTCTCGGACATGATGCCGTATGACCGTCATTGAAATTGCCGAGTGTCATATGTATACGTTTGATACCGCTACGTTGCCCAGCTATTTCCGTTCTTGACACAAGCCCCGAAACCATCATCGGTCCCCGTACTTCATGATGCCCTCCTCCAGAGCTTTGATCTGAAGCGCTATCATCCGGGAGAAGTATCTACATAAAGCCAGATTTCCTCCAAAGAACCAGAAACCTGGATGGCCGGTTTTCCTGAACATTTCCGAGAGTCAGCTTTCCAGATTCCTTCGTAGAGGTTAGTAGTGACGGGGTTAAGATCCTACCTCCACATGGTCCTCAATTCGCCTTCCTCATCAAAGCCCCAGACATCCTGCGAAATGATCAATGACTACCGCGTATGCGGGGATAAGGAAAGGGGGGGGATCAAGAAATGGAAGCTTACCTTGACCCTATCCGCCAATTCATCTCCAAAGATTTTCCTTGATGTTCCCCGCATGTTCTCATAACCAGTCGCGAACACAATCTCATCAGCAGGTAACTCCGTGCCATCGGCGAAGAGCAATCCGTGCGGTTTGACCTCGGTGATTTCTTGGCCTTGTTTCACTTTAATCTTGCCGTCAACGATGAGCTGGGAGGCGCCGACATCTATGTAGTAACCGCCTCCACGTTGGAAATATTTCATGAAGAAGCCTAATATGAGTATTAGCGAGCCGATATTTGGGGTCTCAAAGGGACATTATGGTAGAGAAAAGAGGTACAAACCTGAGTGGTCGGGCCCATCGTCAAGCTTGAAGCTGCCTTTTCTAATCCAGAAAGCAGATCTTTGTCTCGCCGTGCAATCTCCACCGTCGCATCCATATGTATTCGTTTGAGCATTGCATTGGGTATGCTCATGAACATAAGATCCGCATCCTCGGTGTCGGGGCCGTTCTCCATATAAAGTCCGTTCAGGAGTACGTCAAGACCGGCTTTTGAGGACATGACGTAAGTGGATGAGCGTTGAACAATTGTCACGTCGTACCCATGCTCGTAGAAGTCTTGCGCGATGTCATGACCCGAGTTGCAGCAGCCTTGATTGCGTTAGTTCTTTGAAACTTCGAACCATACATCGAGTATGTGTGCGTTACCAACAACAATCGCGCGCTTCTTCGCAGTAGGACTCAAGGACTGAGCGCCCTTGAATTGGCTGGAATGGCAGAGACGGTCGCCTGCAAAGGAATCCATGCCTTTAATAGAAGGGAAGGAAGCTTCACCGCTGTGCCCTGTAGCCTGAATAACGTGACGAGGGTGTAGCGTACGAACCTCGACAGCACCTGATTCTGAGATCTGGCGCGACAGAACTACAGTCCATCGACAAAGACGCTCATCCCAATTTGCAGACTTGAGAGTCGTACGGGTCCAGACATTGAGTTCGAGTAGGCGAGCGTAAGCCTCGAACCATTCAGCTAGCTTGTCCTTTGGTGTAAAGATAGGCCAGTGGGAAGGAAACGGAACGTAGGGCAAGTGATCATACCAGACAGGGTCGTGCAGAACGAGCTGGTGGTATCTAAATTAGTCTTAGCTAGGAAGCACAACCGTATGTAGGAGTATAGGGAACATCAGGAAATTGAGATAAGCTTTGGACGAGTTGTTACAAGTACGCACCTGTTTCGCCAGTTGTCACCAATGCGTGAATTGCGATCGATTATTAGGGTTGGGATCTTGAGCTGCTGGAGACGGGCTGCAGAAGTAAGGCCACCTTGTCCGGCTCCTTTACAAGATAGACAATGTCAGCTTGCAAGATGAGAGAGATAGATTGAGGAATCTTCAACGATCATTTGAAACCTTTATCACGCACCAAGGATGAGGACGGTAGGCTCATTGCCATCCTCGAAGTTCTCCATTGCATGTCTTCTTTCCTGCCAGTTTTTCCGCCCGGGCTGCTCTCCGTGATCTACTCCATGCGGTCTGTTGGCCTTTACGGTTTCTTCGTGCCCATTCAACTCATGCATTGCAGTGAAGAGTGTAAATGCTTTCCATTTCCCTCCATCTTCTGGGTCCGGCAGCAGTCTAACTAAACCTCTACCCCTACCAACATCCGTCTCGATGGTCAGAAATGATGCCACGCCATTAATCTTCCCGTTGAAATCGACTGCAGAGACCGTGGGTTGACGTGTCGAGTTACTGTCATCGATCCGGAGAGTCTTGATGCGACTGCCGTTTGAGCCAGACTCTTGGAGGAAGGAGATCATCTTCTCTGTGCCATGCAACGTATGATAGTCCCACGACAAGCCTAGCTGGTCACGCCAGCAAGAGTTCTTCAGGAACAGGTCTTTGAACGCTACGTAGTCTTGACTCGAGAGAGCTCTGTTCAACTTGTCGATCCATTCCGACGCAACAACGTTCACATTCACCTTGCCTATGGGATGTGCCTCTGGGTATGGCAGGGCTTGTATCTGGCTCGATCCTGGTTCGAGTCGATTGTGGGAGGGTACGTCAACTGCTGCAGTGGCCATGGCGAATATCGCCAATGGGGTTTGAATGTCGATGGCAATTGTCAAATCAAATCAGTTGGCAGTAGGACAACGGCTGCAGATTTGAGGGTGTATAATACAAGAAACAACCTAGAGCACCAGGAGTCCTGTGAATCACTCGTATCTTACCCCAGTACCCCGCAATTGCATGTAAACTCAGATCTGCCCCGCAGTCAAGAAACTCTCAATGGGAGATTGCCATTAGACCTTTGCATGGAACGCGGGGGAGTCGAAGTTCGTGAAAACGTCGAAAGAAACAATTAGACTAATTGGTTTCTTTGACCACTAAAGTATCATCACACGAAGGTAGCTCGCCAAAGCATGTATGATAAGAAGAACTAGGAAAAGGAACACATGCCGTGCGTCGACATGATGGATCTTGATTTTCCATACTCAAACTGCCATTTAGGTTGGATAGCTGGCCTGCCATGCCATGCCTGGCCATTGTCGGTTGTTGATTCACTTTCGACATCTCCAGGTTGAGCAGTAAAGCAGATTTTGAAACGAGATTGCGCTACCCATTCGAATTCGATAAGTCCTGGTGGTACACTACAGTATCTCTAAGTAGTGTTTATTCCTGAGAAGGAACGCATAACCATAAAAAGTAGGGCACAGAATTGATAACAGGATGGTCTGTTTTGCCCGTCCGGTCTTGGTAACTGCCTCCTCACTTGTTACCAGTCAAATCCTAGAACTGATTTCTCGTTCAAGAGCCCAGTGCCTGGGCAAGAAGTCTAGACTTCTGTATAATATTTGCTTTGCCCAGCACTTCCGCTCGGCTAGTGCTTCCGATCTCTGTTGTCCAGCAAATTACATCTAGTGGAGCAAGGGACTAACAAAGGAGTTCTTCATCTAATGAGTAGCTGCGTTGATGTTGTCTGGTTCTCCCTTCGCTAGGAGTCTATGAGGACGTATCGCATGGAACTTTTTGAAAAGAGTGCTCTAGGACTCTCTGAGTGAAATTCTTTTCAGCGAAAGCGGTGGAAATCATCAAGAATTCTGCTCTCATAGAGGGAAAGAAACTTAGGAGATGATGAAACACATTATGAACTCAAACTCTTGGAGTCTTTCCATTGTGTACCTTGGCTCATGGACAGCTAATTGGGTACCCAGGGACGCTTATGTCGAAGACTTTTATGGCGGTCTGATGAAAATTTTGCATCAAGATAGATACTTCAAGAAATCTCCTGCCGTCCGCGCTCTCTTTTCGCCCATAAGTCAGTAGATAGTAGGGTGACCGACGCCAGATTTCCAACGTCAACGCATATCATCGCTAATCTACCTTAGTGGAGGCATAACGCTACCGCTCAAGGTAAGCATACAGAATAGACCATAACATATATCCTGTTGTTAAGAACTCGTTGCCACTTTTGCCCACAAAGGCTCCGTTTGACCATACGGGCGAGCGGAGACTAGGCACAATACCTCTGCTGCGAGACCGCCGCCCAAGAATTAAACTCCGAGAGTAAAGTATGGAAACGTGGAGAACAGATCCTGTTTCATTGGCCTAAAATCACAGCCAAGTAAGCTGAAGCATTGTATATCTACGGATTACCTAGAAGTCGTTCCTGAATCCTGCAAGCACCAAAGGTGGCCCGTGCGGATCTCTCGTGGGACTACGACTAGCGTCACTTTCTCATGCCCCTTCAACCTTAACCTACTCACCTGCCCGCACCAGGTACCCTCCAATCCGCATGCCCTCACGCCCGTCACTACCACGTTCAATCTTGTCTCCTTGACTAGCGCCTTCAAACACAAAGATGTAGTCATCAGCACAATATCAGGCGGCGATGTCTCTTTCCAGAAGCTTCTCATTAATAATGAGTTTAGCCACATCACTCAAAACCCAAGGCTCTGCGAACGGTTCCCCCAATGTCAAGCAAGAGCAGAGGTTTTGCAATATCTGAAGAAAAAGAGCAGAGAGCATAAAAAATTCAGCTGGACAGGGCTGGCAATGGGTTGTCTTATTGAGGAGGGGCTGAAGGGGGGGTTGCTAGGGTTTGATCTACGGTGGTCGAGTGCCCTGGTTTACGAAAGTGGGAGGGAGAGTTTTGCGTGTAGCACGTTGAGAGGAGTGGGAGAAACCGTGCGGAAATCCTGATGAAGGGCGAGGAAGCGAGGAATAGATACCTCTATGAAGCGGGGATTGTGACCTTCCAAAATAAGATTTTGGCGGCATTGGAGAGGAGCAGTGGGAAAGAATGGAGTATTGGGGGTGCAGAGGTGAAGGAGGCCGTGAGGGAGGGGAATATGAGAATGAAGAAAGGCTTCTTAGATGGAGCTATGGTGTTGCTAGAGAGAAGTGTGTGTTTTGGCAGACTAGACGATGTGGGAGTTTGGCAAAAGGCAAAAGCCGATGTTAATGGCCAAAAGCACGCAGGAGACGTGGTGGGAAAGGCGGTAGAACAGGTATTGATGGAGTTGGAGAAGAACGGTGAGATGGATTTTGGATGTGGGTAATCTAGGAGGTCGGGGAAGGCAATTAAATGCGACTCATTCCAAAGCATCGATCTCTCTTTCTCTTTGCCAGCTTTCGCTTTCCGTCTTCCTCTTCAGATCATGTTCAACTGCAGCGCTTAATAATTTTAGGGTACCACTAAACATACACCCCTTTTTACTACATTGACGCCCCCCACTTACTACATAAACGCCCCCCGTTTACTACACATACACCCCCCTCATATAGGTCTAGCGGCTACTCAACTAGGGTTTAGCGGCTCGATAATCATAACAACGCGCACACGTTCTTCATCAACCAACCACTTTACCTACCCACCACCCACCCTACCTCATCGCCGCCATGGATCTTGCACCCCCTCCAGTGGGTGAGCTCTATGTGAACCACGAGGAGCTTATCGCTGCCGCCAATACATGGGCTGGAGCTCACGCTTACGCGCTCAATATCAAACGCTCGAGCAAAAACAAGCGGAGAATCAAGGATAAAATTTGGTTGAAGTGTGATAGAGGCGGTAAAAATTCGAGTCCTGTCGAGCAAAAGAGACTACACGTCGGTTCAAGACTCATCGAATGTTCCTTCAAAGCAATAGCTAAATGATCGTTTGACGAGACGGATTGATTGCTCAGAATCGAAGATTCAGCTCATAATCACTGTTCTATTCTATCTGAATCTCATTCAACACTATGAAAACTGACTCTGATCAATCAGATCAAAGCAAATATAGCTCATCAAAGTCGTTCAAGAATTACACTCAAGCAAATTCTCACTACTCTACGTTTAGATAGTGAACTGCAGCTCGTACGCGCACTGAGCAAGAGCTAGAAAACTCTACACAACGCGAACCTAATCAATTTGAACACGTTGAAGCGCGTCTGCAGCAACGAGCTGAGCAAGAGCTAGAGCAAACACAAGCGAGGGGTGGGAGAGATAGGACGCGGGGCGAAGGTAGAGGTAGAGGCCAGATCGAGGAGGTAGAGAGGATGGAGGGGGTGAAGGGGGCGGAGGGTGAAGCTTCGGCTGAGCCTTTATCCGAACATCAGCAGGAAGCTTCAAACGATGAAGGCTTCTACGGGGTGTTTCAAATTTGATATGTAGTTGCAAATGTAAATCAGCTTCGAAAAACATATCGACCCCAAAGATACTTAATTTTTTGTGAGCCGCCCATATAAATTCAAGTATCTTTAAGGTATGGTGTTCTTCTGTTTCAAAGCTGCCAAACCCTAGTTGGGTAGCCGCTAGACCTATTTAGGAGGGGTGTATGTGTAGTAAACGGGGGGCGTCAATGTAGTAAAAAGGGGTGTATGTTTAGTGGTACCCTAATTTTATCCCACCGTTGTGCATCAGTCACCACAAGATACTACCTCATTAAACCGGCAATTGTAGGCACATGTAGCCCCTTTTCAGACAAGTCCCTCCGCCCCCCCCTTTTCCTCCTCAGAAAATGCACTGTCGTTCGGATCAGCTCCCGCACAATTTATCACTGACCCTTAATCTCATCAGAGCTCCACCAAGGCCGCATAACCCTCTTCAACTCCGGCCTACAACTGCCGTTTGTAGCGCAAAGCGGGCATCGTCTCTGGCGCCCATTTCCAGTCTGGGTCGGGCCATCAATATTGCCTATATGCGCTAAGGTGCTCGAACCGTCTGGGCAGCCCTCACGTCTGACGCACGCCCAGTGGAAAGGGAAGATACGGCGATTTTTGCTTTCAAGCTTGTGGAATCAGAAGGGGGTAGGGGATATCTGTGAAGGCGGATGGGGGAGATATGGGGGCCCTTGTTTGGTGACTCGGCAGATCGCTGTGGACTACGAGAAACATAAGGTTCATTGCAAGTGTCCTTCCCCTTCAAATTCACGGATCTGTTTGAATGCTTATTCGTTGCCTCTGAGGTACAAATCGCAATGCTATACTGTAGGATAGCACTAGCAGGACTTCCAACTACACTGATATACTTTAGTGCTTCGAGATTGGCGCTACATATGTCCGTTGCAGGTGAGGTAGCTACCCAGTCATGTATGACCATTAGGCGGTACCTGGAAGAGGTTTGAAGCAGGAGCTTGGCTTGCACCTTTCCGCCGGACATGATCGAGTAGGTCCTGATCTTTGGTCATCAATTTCTTTCGACAGCGGACTGTGGCTGTGAAGATCACAATATATCCTGATCAAATGGATGTAAAGGCTGGGAAAATCTAATGGTAATTCGGTATTAGGATAATAATTAATTATAGTCACTAACGTTCAACCTATATCATGGACTGTGCAAGAGGAGCTCTGGTCGCCTTTCTTGATATGCATGGCCACGAATCCTCCCATCCTTTGACACCATCTCCCTCTCGAGCATTAATCGTTCTGTGGCAAATTCCTGTATAAAAGTAGAGAGTGCGAAGCTAAATACGGTCTAGCGCGTAGTTCGCCAAAAATTCTTAGCGGCTCACACAATCACCTTAACATTGAAAGAAAGTCTGTGCCGATTATCACGACACACCGACACCGACACCGACACCGACACCGCACCCCGACAACAACCGCCAAAATGCCTCCCAAGAAGCACCAAGCCACAGTCAAGACGTATGCCATCTCTCCAAGCCTGTCACTCTTAAAATTCTCGTGTCCCACTGTCGTGTAGCCTGTCCCACCTCGCTGGAACCGTTGATACACTGTGGAGTGCATCAGCGCCAGCTCGATACTTCCCGCAGAATACTTCTGACAAGCCCGATCAAATTATGATTGACTTGTCTGTAGTAGACAATGGGGTCTTGAGGTTGAAGGCTTCGGCTTTCTCCTTGAAATCCAGTGCCGCACTCGACCTTCGACAGTAGCTTGTTCCATACTCGCTGCTGCTCAAGGAAGGCTCGAACATGTGCGCGTATCATTCTTGAGCATTGCTTGAGGTCTTGTCGGATGAGACACATTGGTTCGATTGCGAAGAGCCTTGTCTTCGGTAGAAGGCAGCTTAGTAGCAAACGTACCAGTCTCACTGATTAAATTCATTTCGTCGAGTCTATGCTCCAGTCCGAGAATGCAGCGTCTCAGTTGCAATTCCCTACTCGACGTATTATCCAATCCTCTACCGGGCAGACTATACTGACCTTGCCTTTCTTGGCCAAACACAGGAGCGTGCCGACAGAGGAACAGATCCTCGTCCCCGAGACTCTGTTGAAGAAGCGCAAGAGCCAGGAAAAGCAGCGCGAGGAACGCCAGGCCGAGCTCCAAAAGAAGAAGAAGGTAAGACATACGGACCCTTTTGCGATGCACCAACATCATTTTAGAGGGCAGTCGTGGACGATGGTGATGACAAACACCATACTCGCGACTAGACCTCCTGGTCGATGCTGTCGCTTATATTAACCATCTTTCGGGTCTGAATCGTCCACAATTGGAAATCCGATGAGGCACTGCAGTTTAAAGGAGCAAGCTGACGTTGAATTACACAGGCTCAAAAAGAGAAGCGTGGCGTCATATTCAAGCGTGCCGAGTCTTACGTCAAGGAGTACCGCGATGCAGAGCGTGAAAAGATCCGTCTTGCTCGTTTGAGCAAGCAAGAAGGCACCTATTACGTCCCCGCCGAGCCCAAGCTCGTCTTCGTCATCCGTATCAAAGGGTGAGTCTTTCACTCTCTTCCCCTCCTCTCCCACTCAACCTGCCCTGCTAACTTTACTTCCTTCAGTATCAACAAGATCGCTCCCAAACCCCGTAAAATCCTTCAGCTCCTCCGCCTTCTCCAGATTAACAATGGTGTCTTCGTCCGTCTCACAAAGGCTACCTTGGAAATGCTCAAGGTCGTCGAACCCTATATCGCCTACGGCTACCCCTCCCTCAAAACCGTCCGCGACCTCATCTACAAGCGCGGTTACGGCAAAGTCGACAAGCAGCGTATCCCCCTGACAGACAACCAGATCATCGAGGAGAACTTGGGTAAATTAGGAATCGTGTGCATGGAGGATCTGATCCATGAGATCCTGACTGTCGGGCCAAACTTCAAGCAGGCGAGCAACTTCTTGTGGCCATTCAAGTTGAGCAATCCTACCGGTGGGTTCAGGACGAGGAAGTTTAAGCATTACGTTGAGGGAGGTGATCTGGGAAATAGGGAGGATAAGATCAATGCTTTGATCAAGCAAATGAATTAGGTGGAATGGCGGAGGGTTAGAATGCGGTGGCTGGAGCAAGGTGGTCGTGCTGATGTCGTGGCTGTAGACATGGGCTTGGAGGTAACCTAGTAGATCTACATAAGAGCCGTATGCACTACCTTCAGCTACACAATGATGGTCTCAGGAAATTGAGATCTCCATAATTTCTCACCACCGTTACGATACTTATCCAGGGATAGGCTAGTGTGAGCATCAACATAAAAAGCGGAATGCGAGCTACCCCCAGCTAAATCATGAAGGTTTCAGGAAATGTAAACTTATCCAAAATACTCTTACTGTCGTGATGCTCTCTCACCCTGGATGGAGACCGGGCGATCATGGCTACCGCAACTGCTGCCCTGGACCTGAATCGTAGTAAATTATCGTAGTATGCACATCACCCAAGTCCAAAAGCAACTCACACCCATCGCTGTTCAAAAACGAGCTTCCATAACCAACCAGCATTCCATAACACGACGGCAAGTAAATATGATCGAAAACAGCTTATCCTAAACCACCCCCTTTCACTTCTCGACTACACCTCCATCGCAAACCCAAACAACGCATCCATCTGCACCCACACCCTCCCACACTTTTTCAAATACCCCTCCACAACCCCCCGCACCGTCCCAAACCTCTCCCGATTCCACTCCCTCGCCGCCCTTACCCTCTCGTCCTCCTCCGCCTCCTCTCCTTTTACCCCCCCTACAGCACCCTTCTTCACCCCTCCCTCCCCTTTCACCCCCCCACCCCCTGTCCTCTTGTCCACATCCCACAACCCCCGAAAATACAACAACTGATTATAAAGCGCCTTCTCCCCGTACTCGTACCGCATCCGGCCCCTGCACCCCTCCGCGCGGCCTCGAGGACCCAAGCAGCGGTGGCCGTAGACGCTCATCTGGCGCGTGCGGTTGCCGCAGCTGCTGTCGTCGCAGATCAGGTAGCCGTCGTAGTACTTGCTGGTCTGGACGCGGATGGCGTGCTCGAGCTGCACGACGAGCGTGAGGGTGGCGAAGGGTTTTTGGCAGGTGGGGGAGGGGCAGATGATGCCGTTGGGGGTGATGGTGGAGAGGGAGGAGGGGGAGGCGAGGCCTTCGAAGATGAAGGCGTGTTTGCAAGAGCGGCAGCGCAGGGTTAGGCGCGCGGAGTCTTTGAAGCGGAGCTCGTCCGGGATCTGGCTTTCCAGCGGAGAGATTTCTGTGGTTTGGTTGCTGGTAGAGGAGGGAGCAATGGAGTATTTTTTGGTGTCAAGGCCTAGGCATTCTGCTAGCTGCGTGGCGTCGGTGCCGGGGATAGGAGCGCAAAGCCGCTCGATTGGTGGGAAGATTTGCTTGTATAGGTACCATTCGACATCTGCTTTTAGGGTTGAAGTCGCCGCCATGACGTCTTGGGGCGCAAAGGCGCGTTTTGCAGCGTTGTCCGAGGAGGGAATGCCCGAGGAGGCAGAGGTGGTCATGATGTAGGAGATTACATCGTTGACGCGGACAGACTTCCCCTGGGCGAGAGAGCGGAGGGCGACTTGGACTTGGGGCATGCTGTCGGCATTCGGGTAGTCTCTGGGGTTTTTGCCGAGTTTCTGGGGATGGTGGTGGTTAGGTTTGGGTCATATGATGGGTTGGGACTGGGAGAATGGGGGTTGCTTACGGTGAAGATGATGTACTTCTGAGCTGCAATCTTTTCCTCCCTCATCTTTTGGGACAGCTCTCGGAGGTAATCGTGGACCTTTCCCACGACCACTTCCGGGTCTTCACCAGACAGGATTTCATTGAGTAGCCGCGACGATGCCTCTTTCGACAGAGCGCAGTATTCTCTTCGTTTCATATCCAGTCCCTTGACTTCGAGTTTGTCGACGTATTTTCCATCAACTTCAAGTAAGTTGATGGCAGCATACTTCTTCTTAGCATGAAGTAACAGCCTTCGGAATATGTTGTCGATATCGATCTCGAGAAGTCTGTATCGTTCGTTCACTGAACGCTTGAAATCATGTCCTATCTTCAGGGCTTCCTCGATGCTGTCTGCGTTCGTGTTAATCATGACTGAGTCAGTATCTCCGTATATGACACGCAATTGGATGCTCTCTGCAAGATCTTTGGTACTTCGTAAGATCTCCCGACCTTTGAAGGTCGTGAGCATTGCCAGAGGTCTTGCATAGAACCTCGACTGCGTATATCCGAGACAACCATACATTGAATTAGCAGTCAGTTTCAAGGCCAGCTGCTTGATATCCCAAGTCGCAAGCTGCTCAGGGGTAGCGGTCTTGTCTTTCATCAGGCTCTTGACCTGTCTTCTTCGGCCGACGAGAGCAGCGATAAGTTTTGGCAGGATACCCTGCTTTTGATCTTGAGGTACCTCTGGTACTTTATCATCGTCTTCGGACTAAGCTTTATCAGCTGCTGCATTATTTTTCTCAGCAAAACAGCTTACCTGGTCTGACCTATCCACTGTTGTAAAGCAAATATTATACTCCTGTATGATGCTGGGATAAAGACTATTGAAATCCATGACCAGAATAAACTTGTCATAGAGACCTTTTTCGGGTTCAAAGACTAGACCACCTTTAAACTTATCTTTCTTCTTGACATCAACACCTTCTTCAACGTCGGGGTTCTCCTCTTCAACCTTGGCCTTAGCTTTGCCGTAGATCTTGTCGGGACAGATGTACTTGTTCCTATTGAATTCATGCAGCAAAATATACTCATTGCGCTCGGCCCTGGTACCGCTTAGAGTCCTTGCCCAAGAGTTGCCTGCCAGATTGGTGAGGACCTTGGTCAGAGGAAGCATCTGCACCCGCAGGGCAATGGCGGCAATGAAGTAGGTATCAGCTTCGCAATGGTTGACGTAGTTCAGAAGGCCGTCCCTTGATGTGGCCCATGTTTTCAGAGCTGCTTCATTATCGATTTCCCGACGAGGGTTACCTTGGCCCAGGTACAGTTCGCACATTTCTGTAAGACTCCAAGATTGGCATTTGGTCATGAGGGACTATATAGGTATTAGCCAGAGCATGTTTAACGTTTGGGCACAGGCATACCTTTCCCATGTCGTTAGCCACATCACACAGCAACCGTCCAGAAACGAGCTGCCTCTCTGCGAAGAAGCTTCCACCACCCTTTCCCATGTTTCTCGGCCAATCGCTTCGCCTCATTCTTCCTATGCGATGCCAACCAGGTGTCTTCCTCTCCCGCATTCGATTGAGCAGGACAGGGTAGTCCACATCTTGCAACTGGTGACCCATGAGGACATCCGGATCTGTCTTCTCTAACAATGCGAGGAACTTTGCTAAAAGTAATTGCTCACTCTTGACAAGCATAATACTACCGCGTTGGCTTTTGCTAAGTGCTTCGAAGCCTGGAGGAAAAGATGCTTCTGCTGGCCGCATGATTGTAAACGTTTTACACGGCAACTTCTCTGTGGGTGTCGTGTCACTCAAAGAAATATTCTCATAGACACGGGCACTAGCAACAAGAATCTCCTGCTTATTCTCCTTGGCATTCAAGGTAGTTCTCAAAGCTAAACTCATGAATGTCAGAGAAGGCGCCTCCAGGTTTTCCGATTCAGAGAGGGCCGTGATAGCCTTGGGCTCGACTACCTGGACCTCTAGCTTGCACCAGGATGCGTTATTCAACGGAGTCATCTCTGCATTATCAATCTTGAGCCAGCAAGGGCCCATGATGTTCTTCCACAGAACAAATTGCTCGAAAAGCGCTGTTGTGGTACCAAATACGTGCGAGAAAGTTTCTCCTTTTAGTTCCGTAGGCAGGGCCGGCTCTAGATACCGCTATGTCAGTACATGAGCGTCCTTTTCGTGCAAAATTTACTCACTATCATATGGATACATCAATTTGAGGTAGTCGGCTTCTTTTGGGATATCTGGGAGCTCAAAAGCATACTTCCTTGAAGTAGGCTTGATCTTGTGCATGCCCACTCGAAGCTTTGTCATGACTTCGTCCGCTTCGTTGTAGACGTCGCCCATCTCCACTTCATCAGAGGTATCTCGGCCATGCCCTGTATGCTGTCAGTACTGGATTATATCAAGGCGAGATTCCGAAACTCACGTTGGCGGTGCGTTCTTGGGAGAAAATATAGCTTCCTGAGGATATTGTCCACTTTCACAAAAGCACTGACATATGAGCCAGAGTTTTTGTCTTTAACCTTGCCAAACAGACATAAACTCCCATTAATCTCGGTGTAATCGGTCCAGAACATGCGTAGGCTCCCGTCGTCTTCAACAGCGCTATCCAGCTTTAGCTTACCAAAGCTAGTGGTTTCAGAACCTTGGCTGCTCAATACATTGAGCTTCGAGGTCACATCATTCCACGCAGATGGATCAACCGAATCGGGGGGTGGTCTAGTTGGAGAGGAGCTCTCGGGTGAAGGATACGGAGGTTTCTTTAGTATCTTTGGTGCGGGACGTGATCCGGAAAGATTGACACTCGCGGTTTTGACATTGTGGCTTCCAACAACCTGTGCAACCTCCATCATGTCCTCGTCTTCGTCCTCTTCTTTAATCGATTGCTGCCCCTTGCGCTCTACCGCATTGGCGATTGGCGATGACGGCATAAGATCGCTCATGGGCGTATCATTGTCAAATATTGTTGTAGGGAAATCGTCCTCGTCGTTGTAGCTTGCTTCAAGAGGGGGCGTATTCAACAAATGACTGGGATTTCCACCGTCATTGACCTTCGGTAGTCCACTATTTCTGTTCTGAGACAAAGGGGGCGATAGTACACGTGTCTTACGACGAGCTGCAGTCTTGACAGTCTTTACTGGCAAACGAGAAGGAATGTTCGTATCCACTTCGCCTAGGAGATCTGCCATGAAAGCAGCATCTTCGACCGTGTGGATAGGCTGTTCAAAGGATTAGCCTACTACGTAAAGTCTCATCTGGAATTCATACCTTGGACTTCGGCGCCGTAACAGCAGGCCCATTGCTGAAGTACTTGTTGATGCTGTTGTTTGTCTTCTCAACCTTCACTTGGTCTTCCTCGCGCTTTCTCTTAGCTGTATGTAGGGTTAACCTCCAGTGGATTTCTGAGGTGATCACAAAAATACTGACCGGCTTTTCCTTTCAAAGGCAGTTCTTCCTCACTGCCGCTAGCACTGTCGTATCTCCTATCCCCCACCCACTCTTCGCGCCCATCGTCAGCGTATCCCTCTCCATTGTCGTCAACAACGAAGTCATCCCGATCCAAGCGGGCTCTAACGACCTTCTTGTATCCTTCCTCATCAACTTCTTCATAGAGGTTTTCCTCATCCTCGACTTTGTAAGTCGACAATCGTGTCTTGCCGGAGGCACGCAAGGCCCTTAGTTCGGCAAGCCGGGCAGCCCTTGACATTGTGAGAGCACTATGACAGAGCCAACTAGCAAGAGAATAAGTACACTGCTGTGCTTGCCGTTTGCATAAGGGGAGATAAATGCGACTTATCCAACGTGAAGTGTAATATTGAATGGCTCTTGAAGGAACGGTTGAGTCGCGTCCCTCGGCAAACAAAGCGCGAAGCTTCGCGAATCCCTGTCGCGCGAGCTTAACTCCGATAAAGACGTGTAATTTACACTAGTAAAATACCTAATCGATTGCATCGAGGTTCGCAGAGGTATTTCATGTAAAAATGGCCACAGTTCACACCTGTATCTTCAAAGGTTGGTGTTCCGTCATGCAGGCTTCCTCTATGCAGACGTTGTCCTAGTACCTCTATTACACCTTCTAAATGACGTCTTTCTCATGATTCTCTTGCTCTTCCACTCAGATCCCACCCACCATGTCTACCCGCCGTGGCGTCGGCCTCTCCGCCTTCCAAAATCGCACCTCTCTCCAGTCCTCCTATGCCACCCATGGCGCCTCTCTCCGCACGCAGCACCTCACATCTCTGCAGACCCAGCTCTCCGTCTTCCAATCCCTGCTCCACAACTTCGCTCTTCAGCATGGGGACACCATAAAACGTGATCCCGCCTTCCGCGCTGATTTCGCGCGCATGTGCAATGCTATTGGCGTCGACCCTTTAGCCGGATCAAATGTCAAAGGCAAGGGAAGCAAGGGAAGTTGGTGGGCGCAGGTGCTTGGGGGGGATGTGAACGATTTTTACTTTGAACTAGCGGTGCGGGTGGTGGAAGTTTGCAAAGAGGGTAGAGGGGGCAATGGAGGATTAATGGCGGTGGGCGAGTGTCGGGAGAAGGTCGCTACGGGGAGAGGAATTGGGGGAGGTATGGATATTAGCGACGATGATGTACTGAGGGCGGTGGAGTCACTTAAAACGCTGGGATCGGGGTTCTCGATTGTGACGATCGGGAGCAAGCAAATGATTCGGTCGATCCCGAAAGAGTTGAGTACGGATCAAAGCACGGTATTGGAGGCGATACAAATCTACGAACCGATAACATGTTCGATGATAGTGGATAATTTGGGGTGGGAGCAGGAGCGGGCTGAGACGGTGTTGCAAGATTTGTTGGCGGACTCTTTGTTGTGGGTTGATGAACAAATTTCGGAAAAGGACTACTGGTTGCCACCAGTTTTCATGGATGATGATGAGGGCGAATGAACGATAATAGTGAGGAAAATTAATGCTAAAGCAATGATGGTGTTTGGGATCATATTTCCAAGCTCAGTGCATAGGTGAGCGCACCTGCCAGAGTTCAGTAGAATACACTCTTAGAACTGCATTGACTAAGTTTCATAGAAGAAGAATTGAAGAATCGAATCAAGCTTTGATCGCACCACCAAGCGCACCACCACCAAACTGCTGTCCACCCCTTGTCCGTCCACCACCACTGCCACCTCGCTGGCCGCCTCTACCACCTCGCCCACCCCGTCCGCCTCTGCCTCCTTGCCCGCCTTGTCGCTCGAAGGCGTTGGCTGTCCCTTGAGTTCTCTGCTCTAACGTCCTCTCATTCGCCTCAATTAGCCCGCTAGCTTTATCGCTCAGTGTGAGTGCCAGGCTCTGTAGCCTCGACAATTCAACGCCCTTTCGGAAAATTATGGCGCTATTGACTTGATCCATGGCAGCCGCTAGTTCCTCGTGCGAAATCATCTTGCTGACCACCGCTGCAACTTTTTGCTCAGACAGCTCGAACATTGATGCGAGGGTGCTGACAGAGAGTGTGTCGTAAAACGGAGCATAGGTGAAGAGATATGTCCTCAAGCCTTCTTCCTGGATTTGCGCGGAGAGCATGGCTTTGATCTTGTCTGGCTCGGCCATCAACTCCCAGATCTTAATTGTGTTGATGAACTCCGCTGCCTTCTTCCACTCCCCAGCAGCGAGCGCTCTCGAAGCCTGCATGACGTGATCCCGAGTATTTTCTGGCGGTCCAGTAAATATCTGGCGCTCGTGAAACTCCAAAAGACGACGGTACGTCTTGCTAATAATGCGCTTCTTGATGTCTGGTGATGAGCCTGTCTGCGCAAGTAGTGGGATTTCTAAAAGCATGGAGCATGTGAGATAAACACACTCAAGGAGCTCGAGGTTGATGTGCATGTGGAAGGGTAGCTGCCGTTGTCTCTCCAACCGCTCTTGTTCCGGTGTGACTTGCGAGTATCTCTGGATCATAACACCCTGAGCCAAAAGCTCTTTTTGTCTACCGCTACCACAAATTTCCTGTAACGTGTTTTGCGATTCGTACACGAGGTTGGCCCTGAAGGCACATAAGCCGACTTGGACGAGAGTACGATTGAAGAGGATTTGGGTATTGATGTTAAAATTGCCGATTGTCTCTTGCAAATGAGACATTAAGAGCATATCGCGAGCTCGATAATATTGGTCGTGGAGAGCGAAGTAATACACTTGGCATAGATAGGCCCTCGCTCGGATGATGTCGACACTGTTCTTAAAGAGGTAAGTGCTCAGCGTCTGAACGAGGGCAGCCGTATCCGAGGCATTGCCGCGCGGAGTAATCTCGGAGTCGAGATTAGATGGTATACCTTCCCAAGCCTTCTGCTCGAGGATGTTGACAGCTTGTGCCGGCTAAGGAAAGGTATTAGCTCTGCTTGGTTGCAGTGTATGTGGTTGTATACCTTGAAATAGATGTGCTCTAGCCGTCTCATGACGACCCGGTTTGCATTCTCTTGCAGCATCTCTAATTTAGGGTCTTTGGCGAGATCCTCAACATACAGCAGAGCACGTATAATATTAGTATGGAGGGCCTGCTCGTCGCTTAGCCGCTCAATGTACTCAGCAGTGTGAGGATCAATGTGCTGCAACGACCGTGTGAGCTCGTCATCGAGGCGCTCTACTATCGATACAATGCTACCCGGAATCCGAATCTTCTCTTCAGCTACAGGTTGTGGTGGTTTCTCATCGTCTTCCCATTCCTCAGCATTCTCAAGAACGACCATAAGTTTGCGGTTTCCCTCGAGCGTTTCAAGAAGTGTGCCGTATTCACCCTCAGCCCTAAGAAAATATGTCAGAACTGTACGCAGTTTCAAGTCAAAGCAACTGCTGATTCCCCTACATTTTCCACTGCTCCTGAGACATGAAAGTTGCTGCGGATCCTGATGTAAGATCAAAGCGTGTCGAGATCAGTGTCAACAAAACTCGAATTGTCTGGTATGGTGTGGTAGCAACCTCCAGCAATTTCTCCATTACTCTGATCTGCTCTGTCCGGTCTGTATTCTTCTTTCCTCGAGATTCGACAATCGAGCGCAAATGCTTCAAGATACTCTCAGGAGTGTATTGCAATGTCTTTCCTCCCCGGCCCACAGTTGAGAAACCTTCATCGTCCCCAGCATCAATGCCGTCGACATATACAGCCTTTGTTTTCTTTGGTTTTTCAATAGGGGCAACTTCCTCCTCCTCGTCGGACATCATGTAGCCACCTTTGTCCTCCCGATACTTGTCGATCTCATTCGCATAATCCTTGTTGTTTCTCTTGATCTTCTGCTTCATTGCGTTGAGACCTTTTGCATTCGTAGCGTTCATCTTCTTAGTAGAAACCTTCTGCCTTGCAATGGCTTCATTCATGAAGTCTTCCATCTCGGCTATCGTCTGAATGTAGATCTTAGGTACTTTATCCTGAGCTGTCATCTTGGTAATTTGGCGGTTAAGCTTGTCAAATTCTAGCGAGCTACAATGTCAGCAGTCGCTTTGTGGTTTACCTGTAAAGAATTCCAGACTAACCGGTCGATATCGAGCTCCAGTCATTAATCTTCCTGGCGTTCTCGATTAACTTCACGACTGCCTCCAACTCCTCCAATCTCTTGTCCTTCGCACTTTTAACAACCGTATGCCTGTCCTCATCCTCGCTCTCGTCACTCGACGCAACGTCTCGTAAGAATTTGGAAACCCCACCCTTCCCACCCTCTTCATCAGAAGAAGCCTCATCCTCCTCTTCTGTCGCCTCTTCCTCGCTGCTGGACTCTTCTTCCGACTTTTGTTGAGCCTCGTCTCCACTGTAGAGCTCCTCTTCGTCGGAGGAGCTGCTCTCACTGGAGCTATCTCCCGCGGTGAAGAATCGAGACATGATGGATTTATGGGTAGATAGGTTTCAATGCAGAGGTTATGAGGCTTGAGGTTGTGATGGGCAAGATTGTGTGGCCAAACTTTAAGCGAAAGAATGTTAGGCGCGTATGTCCGTGACTCCGTGAGTCAAGAATGAGTCAACAATCTCCGCCACAATACATCTCAAGCACAGACCACCTCACACAGGCACTCCATTTAGGTACTGGTATAAATATTTGACCACAAGCGTCTGCTAACTATTCATAGCGATATGGCTTCCTACAAGCTACACAGTGGCGAGTACGCGACTTGGTTTCCTATAACTACAACGACTATATGACCCTTGAGTTGTTTGGTTTGACAACCCACCAGATTTCTGTAAAGACCAAGCCACCAAGCCTGTCCGGTGAAGCTGCTTGTCTATCCACTATGCCTCAACGATACGCAGTAGCAGAGACGCCATGACCCAGACCGAATCTGGCATGCGTAAAGGAGTGTGTGAGTGAAGTACGGCAACCGGGTACGAGCCTGTTGGTATTATACTATAATTGGAACTGGCCGCAACGGAACATTTCGGCGGACAATTCGAAATTCCTGAACCCGTCTCGAAACACTGAGCGTCGGTCCCTCCTTAAAGCGCAATGGCACTTGGGGTTTGGGCGTTCTGTTGGTAGTTCTAGTGCTGTTATTCTGTGGCTGGTCTCGTAACCGCCATCGAGTAGTGATAAGGTACTGTATCTTGACAGAGAGTGTCAACCTACAGAGCCCGATCTGCGAGGTGATACTATGCATGTGGCTTTTCTTCCGGACCTCAATGCCACTGAGACTGTTGAATAAAACCCTCTTCCATCGTTCTGTCCTCTAAATTCTGTACAAAGTTCCTGTTTCGGCCACTCGCAGCGCGGCTGCCCCTCCTTCTTGCGCTACTGGCAGTCCCATCTGGAATACCGTCAGGTGGTGGAGGGTAGTACGCCGGACTCGGTTGCAGCCTTATCGGTGCATTTGGATCCAAGTGACTGGCAACCCTTTGGATCGACTGGGGGATCCCTCCTTGTTGCTGCTCCATTGTCGAGGCGCGTTGCCGCCCTGCCCTCGTTGTAGCTTGAGCGTATAGATTCTGTTGCGGAGCATATTGGGCAGTAGATATCTGGCTTGGAACTTGGTGCATCATACCCATCTGGTGCCCATAGCCAGCGGACTGCGACGGGTAAGGCGGAGGAGCCCCCTGTTGGTGAGGCGTGTACATGTTGTTGTACACTGGCGGGGCTTGAGCGAGCGGGGACTGTGGATATTGACTCATCTGCATGTTAGCGTATGCAGTCTGAGCAGCAGATTGAGCCTGTTGCTGTGCCTGTTGCTGAGCCTGTTGCTGAGCCGCTTGAGCTCGCGATTTGCTGACAGCCTCAGCTTGTTGTTGTTGCTGTACGCCAGGTGCGGGTGACTTGGTCAACGAAGATGGCTTTAGATTCATAGGGGGAACAAACGGCTGAGTAAATTTCTGTTGCGTTATGAAAGGGTGGAGTTTAGCTTGCTGAGGTGACCAGCGTTCGAGCGGGTTGATGTTCAGCAGCCCTCGAACGAAGTCAATGAAAGCGATACGATTGTTCATTTCTGTAGCGCGTTAGCAAACATGTTATGGCCACCAGTGTCGATGTGCTTCTACCTCTATCAATCTCGGCCTGCTTCATATTCTTTCTTGGCATGGAGTAACTCCTTATAATTTCTGGAAGGGTCGTCGCCTGAAAATACTTTTTGCTCGGCTGCTCTTTCGAGCCGTGCTCACGCGAATATTGCTCCATAGTCTTCAGCCGATACGTTCGTCTTCCGAATTCATCGTGGGCTTTCTCAAAGAATTCTCCAGACTGCTTTCCCATTTCCAACATCCATGTAGGGGGTAGGCCAAGCATTTCCGTGATCCTCGATACCTGGTTATACTCGGAAGAACCCGGAAAAAGCGGTAGACCAAGGAATAATTCAACCACAATACAGCCTAATGACCACATATCGATGGCTGACGAGTAACTAGACGATGTCAGTAGCAAATCCAAGACACGATGACAACCCACTTACGGCAACCCTAAAAGTACTTCCGGTGATCTGTAGAACCTGGACTGAATATACGTATACACTGTCTGCCTTTCATCACATGCTGATCCAAAGTCGATGATCTTGATGATAGGGCTCTCAAGGCTGCCAGGGAGTTAGCGAACTTAAGCATTTAGACTTAAAGAGCGAGCATACTTTTTCAATAATATATTCTCCGGTTTCAGATCGCAATGTATGAGCCTAGCTTTGTTAAGTAGGCTTAACCCATTCAACAGCTGCTGAGCGAAGACTCGAACGAGTGTCGTACTGAGACCTCGGAATTGATTCTGCTTTATCAGCTCATACAGATTCACGCTTAGAAGCTCGAAGACAAGACATAGATGCTGCCGATGAATAAAGGTGTCCTTAAGTCGTAGGAGATGATGGTCGTCATTCTTATCAAGTTTACCATTCAGCTGAAGTCTCCGTCAGCAGACACTAGGTGAGTTGGCACAAGTAAGCATACCAGGTCCAACACTGACACTTCCATCATACTTTGGTTGAAGTATGCTGTCCTGTTCTTTACAACTTTAACTGCAACCACCTCCTGCGTTTTCAAGTTTTGGCATTTAACCACCTGACCAAAGGTTCCTTGACCGAGGACGTCGAGGATAAGATACCTGTTCCTATTGTAGAGTATTAGTGGGGTATGGAGATTTCGGTGTGTACCATCCGGCCTACTTATGCCCGTTATCTTCATTCCCTAGTATATCGTTGACATACAAGATATAGTCACTGTCTTCATTGTCGTAGCCATCATTCTTGACACCCTTACTCGGCTTAGTGAGGACTCGTCTAGGATTCCGGGAAGATTCGTATTTGAAAGCCGGATTACATATACGATAGGTGGAAGGTAAGTGGGTTGTCAATGCTTGCAAAGGCTACAGTGCTGTAAGATACCATGCTTAACAGAAATGAGTTCTGGCAGACTTACACTTATGAAGCCTCCTTCTGGGTTCGCCCGTCGAAACGCAGGCTGTGGATTTATCTTCGGTTCCAAGTCCTGCACCTTCTCCAATTTCTTGAACCGCGGTACTGGACCTCGCGACATGTCTAAAGTACTTGCGGACCTTGGTGGCCGCAGGTGTCGTGGGGACTTGGCCTCCCGCCCAAAAACTGCATTGAGTTGCGCAGTAGCAGAATTTGGATAGTATTGATCGGGACTAGCTTCTCCAGGTTGGATCGGTGGCAGATGTAACGAATGCTGCCTCGATGCCGCTGGAGAAGGGAGTACTATAGTCAGCTTTCCGCAACCCAGCATACTTGTTTTATTGCTTGGATGACTCACTTGGGGTTGTGTAGTAACTCTGAGATGGCGTCGAATATAGGTTTGGCCGTGTCGGCGATTGCCTCGCCGATATGTTCTGGGAGGGATACGGTCCATAGGAGCCTTGGCTTGGTTGTTGAGGGCTTGTCGCATACTGCGAAGACGGCGAAAGGGCTTTCATAGGAGAGTATCTGCGGGCTGCGGATGAGTCCTCTTGCTTAACGTATTGACCAGAGGAACGATGCTGGTGACTAGGTCTTGATGGGTATTTCATTCTGTTGTATGGATCTGCATCCTCCATAGCTACATCTCCGTCTCCGGAGTAAGCTCGGGAATGAGGTGTGCCAATCGGCGAGGTAGCCATAGACTGTGGGTGAGAGGGTAAGGAAGGTGTCTGATACGCTTCGTAACTGAAGCCTGAAGGCGGGGGCTGGTGCTGTGCTAGGCCATTGCTCGTATCTCGTGTCTGCTGTTGGGGAGTTGAGTGTGCGTATCGCGCTTGACGACTCCCCGCGATATCACTGTAAGGCTGCCATTGCTGATCCATTGTGGTTCTCCGAATCCAATCTCGTGGAGGTCAAGAGATCCACCACCGTGGTGATCTGGTCAAAGCCACCGAGTGCTGCAAGCAGGACTCGGGGTCAATTTCCAGGGCAACTCAGCCCTCGTTTGGCCGCCAGCTCATCAAACGTTGAAAGAGATGTGCCTTGAGTCGGCAGCAAAAGCTTTGCTTGAGAAAGTCTTCAGTGCTGTTTGCGTTTACAGGTTTCAGTTGACTTGATCAAATCGTAATTCGCGTACGTTGTAAAAGGTCGTCTCGAAACACTAGCGGATTGGCGTTGCAGTAGGTTCAGACACCTGGCTCTGGCTGTTAGTCGAAGAGTGAAGAAGTAGGTCGGTAGTACTTGGTCTGTGTTGTCCGTGGGGCGGAGTTGGAAGCACGTCGGTAGGTCTGCCAGCACAGCAGTGAGACTCGTTAAGAGATCTGAGTGAGTATCTACTCGTAGAACACCGGGCGCCGGACAATGGCTCGGAAACCACAGCGCTTAGTTCTATTGAGGATCTATGAGAATGGATTTATTCCAGAGCGAGCACAATGACAAGCAGCGATGATACTACGTTAAATTTTGTAGGCGAAAGTGAGGCTTATACGCCATACGACTGCGCTGTATATCCCATACATTGAATGTAAAGTAGGTAGGTACCCCATGTACGGAGTACTCCACCTAAACTGGAACTGTCTTTGGGTAAGGCATTCACCTAGGCCGTAGCTAGTTAGACTTCCCGTGCTGGCTCATTGACGTATATAGTAGATAATCCTATGATCAATCGAGGCACAGAGGTAAGTTGAGGAGCTTTGATTGATTGATTCTCGAAATAATGCGATACAACAGTCTATCCTGTAACGAACCACGTAACAACAGTCCTCACTCATCCAAGGACTCCTGGGTCGTTGCATGTGCTATCTTGCAAGTTACTCAAATGTGGTTCACGCAAAAGCTTCAGACGGTGAGCATAAGAAGGAGTATCAAGTAGATGAGCGAGTCTCGTTATAGGGGTAAGTGGTACCACCTTCACCTCCCTATAGTAAGTGACATGGTTGATAGCTACCATTGTAAACCCTTATTGTATTCCCCCGAGCCCAACCCCAAACCCAACATGGATCCACGCAGAGAGGCTCTTGAGAAAGAGGATGACGTGCTTCAACTCAAAGAGGATTGTCTAGCATTGCCTAAGGGCCAAATTTCAAATGACGGGATCTTGGACGACAGGGCCATAGATCCATCTGCCGAAGAATTCTCAGAGGCCCCAGAGGAAAGTGCCGGTCGTATCCACGAACAGGGTCAGGACGAAGAGAGCCGTCTTAGATCTTTGGCTACACATGTGAGAGATCAGGATGACCTTGAGAGAGATGTTGGCCGCCAGGTAGGCCAAAAGATATCTTCGACAACTTCTGTTTAAAGGAATTCACACACCGTTTGTAGGCAGATCAATTACTCATCGAACAAGCCAATGAGCGGGATGAGAAACGTCTGGAGAAGACCCAGGTGGACAAAGGGTATGCAGCGGACTCTGAACGTCTCGTTCATGTAACCATAATTCCGCTAACATTTACTGCCACAGGAGGCTCAAGTCCCAGGTGCGAAAACTACAAGATAAGTTGAATCGCCCTACCGGCTCCGCCACCACCGCAAGCATAAAGGCCGAGATCTCACACCTGGAAGCCAGTATCAGAACACTGGACGAAGATCTTAGGCAGATACAAGAGCGCATTGATCAAAGGCTTGGAGAGGAGAATAACAATGGAAAGTCTCTCTTGGAGGAGTCAACAAGTCGGAAAATGCCCAATGAAAGCCAGCGTGACTTTCTTATTCGTACTGGAAAGATTACTCCTTTTTCCAAGATGCCTGGACGTTCTTTAGGACGCTCTGAGTCCAATCTTCAGGATGTTTTACTCGATGCAGAATATGGAGAACGCGAAGATGAATCAGGGCCGGATGAAGATCCAGTCCTTGAGCCTTTATCCCACCGCAATCTAGTCCAGCCCGGCTTTGTTGACAACGACACTAGCGATACCACACCCGATGCCCCGAATGGGCCGGAAAGGCCAGTCAAGCGGCGGCGACTGCATCAAGGGCCTGCGCAGACTAGCAGTCTTAAGCTAAATGGAAATAGCCGGCCCAATATTGTACAGAGTGATGGTGACGAGACATCCTCCAGCGAAGAAGAAGAAGATATTGCCTTTGTTCCGGAACTGGATGAACGTGGCATCGGGGCTTTGGGTCAGTCCGAGGACGACAGTGACGGGGGGCTACAAGATGATTGGTCAGACCTCGACACAGGTCCCACCCCTAGTCAAAAGCGAAAATCCACGTCGCATGCTAAAGCAACACAAAATGAAGATTTGACAGGCCTTGATGATGGAAACGAAAAGCTATACCAGAATCGGCTGCGTAGCTGGGTCAATAGGCGGAGCGCAGCTCGCGAAAGGTCAAACAATAGCGAGAATTCTCGCGTGAATGAAGAGAGCAATTCCCTACCGGACTCTGGAATTTTAAATGGTCACTCTCAACATGGTACTATTGCCCAGAACGATGGTGTTGTCGATGAGGAATGGTATATGCCACATCCTACCAGGACAGACACGGAATTCGACGGCGGCTACAGGGTACCGGGTGATATTTACCCTTCATTATTCGACTACCAAAAGACAGGTGTGCAGTGGCTCTGGGAGCTCTATTCCCAGCAAGTCGGTGGTATTGTTGGCGACGAGATGGGGCTTGGTAAGACAATCCAGGTCATTGCCTTTCTCGCTGGCCTTCACCACAGTAAGATGATCAAGAGACCAATCATCGTTGTTACTCCGGCGACAGTCATGAAGCAGTGGGTTAACGAATTTCATACTTGGTGGCCACCATTTCGGGTTTCCATATTACACACGTCCGGCAGCGGCATGATCGACGTTGGTCGAGAAGCTCAGCACGAAGATGAACTAATGTCACAGCTTGCGCATGCAAGAAGCAAGCCAATGACAAAGGGACAAAAAGCAGGTAAGAAGGTCGTCGATCGCGTTGTACAAGATGGTCATGTCTTGGTTACTACATATTCTGGTCTGCAGACCTACGCTGAGTTGCTGATACCGATTGATTGGGAGTACGCCGTGCTTGATGAAGGGCATAAGATCCGGAACCCGAATACTGCAATTACAATCTACTGCAAGGAGCTTCGTACAGCAAACCGTATCATCCTATCCGGGACGCCTATGCAAAATAATCTTGTAGAGTTGTGGTCGTTGTTCGACTTTGTCTTCCCCATGCGTTTAGGCACCCTGGTCAATTTCCGACAACAGTTCGAGTTCCCTATACGGCAAGGAGGTTATGCCAATGCCTCAAATCTTCAAGTCCAGACAGCAATGAAGTGTGCTGAGACCTTGAAAGACACAATCTCCCCCTACCTATTACAAAGGTTTAAAGCTGACGTTGCGTCTGATCTGCCAAAGAAAAGTGAACAAGTACTGTTCTGTAAACTCACCAAATTCCAGCGTGAGACATATGAGAGCTTTCTCGGCTCTGAAGATCTGAATGCGATCATAAATGGCAAACGTCAGGTCTTGTACGGCGTTGATATTCTGCGGAAAATTTGCAACCATCCGGATCTAGTAGAGCACAAAACCCTCTCAATCAAACCTGGATACAATTATGGCAGCGGTGCTAAGTCTGGCAAGATGCAAGTCGTGAAAGCGTTGCTAGAGCTGTGGAAGGAACAGGGCCAGAAGACATTACTTTTCGCCCAGCATCGCATTATGCTCGATATTCTTGAGAGATTCGTCAAGTCCTTACAAGGTTTTACCTTTCGTCGTATGGATGGTAATACGCCCATTCAAGCCCGGCAGGGTATGGTCGATGAATTCAATAAGAACCCAGATGTTCACGTTTTCCTCCTAACGACCAAAGTGGGCGGTCTCGGTATTAATCTCACGGGAGCGAATCGAGTGATTATCTACGATCCCGATTGGAATCCTTCGACCGATGTTCAAGCTCGAGAACGAGCTTGGCGTTTGGGGCAAAAGCGGGAAGTCAGAATCTATCGTCTGATGACGGCTGGAACAATAGAAGAGAAAATCTACCACCGGCAACTCTTCAAACAATTTCTAACTAACAAGATCTTGAGAGATCCCAAGCAGCGCCAAACATTTCAGATGAAGGATCTTCACGATCTATTCACCCTCGGGGAGGCTGATGAACACGTTACAGAGACTAGTGAGTTGTTCAAAGGTACGGAAGTTCGATTCAACAACGAGAATAATTCGGAACCGTCGGAACAGCATACTCGGATAATACCAAATAGAGGGGCTTCTTATACGAGCAACCATGAAACTGATCGTACCTCGCCTGTTCGTAACATGGCTGGCGTAGTCTCTATGGTGCCTTTCCGAGGTGGAGAAGAAATCGAGCGTCGAGCCGCCTCTGGCGACACCACGAACTCTGAAGCCCGCGTTATGGAAAGCATATTCGCTCGTTCCGGTGTTCACTCAGCACTCGAACATGACCAAATAGTCAATGGGAAAAGAGTCATTGCAGCTGATCCAAGGATCATTGAGAAGGAGGCAAAAAAGGTCGCCGCTGAGGCAGCAGCCGAACTGAAGAAGGCGGGCGAGGTCGCGAGGACTGTGCCTGTGGGTACTCCTACTTGGACTGGCCAATTTGGCACCGCTGGGAGACCAGAACAACAACCATCGCAGCATCAAGGGTTTGGTCGAGCCCGAGGCGGACCTGCTTCACTCAGTATACTGGCAAACTTACGAAACCGACAAGCTACCAATGGACCACGAGCCAATACGCCAACAAGTACAGCTTCAAGGCAAAGCACCCCTTCGGGTCCAGCGGGCACAGACTTTATGAAGATGATCCGAGACTATCTCGTTGTTCATGGCGGCAAAGTGCATACGCAGATGCTAATCGATCATTTCAACCGGCACTGTAACACGCCGCAGAAGACGGTAGAATTCAAGGAGATGCTGAAGGAGATAGCAACGCTTGAGAAAGGTTCTAGAGGGCGAGGAAGCTGGATACTGAAAGACGAATACAAGCCTTGATTAAAGCTTCTCAACGTCTGTCGGTATTTGAACAAGGTGGCGGAGGGAGATAGTATGCACATCGTTATGTGATGATTTACGGTTGTATCTTTCGTCGAGCGGTTTAGCAAGCGTTGGCGCTGGAGGCTGTCAAACGCAGGCTGGTTCGTTTGTACCCAGTGTATAACAGGAATTCTTCATATCACCGAATTGTGTGTCAATGAATCCAAAGAATCAATGGACGAGTAAGGTAGTGTCTTGTTCATCACAAAATTCGTATTCGGTGATTCGGAGAACTTGATCCAAAAATAGAAGTGACATAGGGCGACCGAAGCTAAAACAAATGGAGAAAGTATGGCGGAGTCGTCCAAGACAACAATCCACAGCTTTACCTTGCAGTACTCTCTTCACTTCTCATACTTTATACAGCAATCTTTAATTCGCCGTAGACCCTTCGTTAATCTACTCGTCATTCGTTGTACCTTTTACTCCTTGCTACGTATCACTAGCTCCTGCGTTACCTTGACGAAGACTGCAGGGTTCGCACATCAACATTAGACTCGCATCACGAACTTAGGGAGCGAGGAACGGGTCTGGGTTCCCAACAGCTGGAGACGGGAAACATTCTACAACCGGACGGCTTCACTCGCTCAGCCTGTTCCGACCATGTTGCAGCGACTTGTCCTACGACACATCCTCTTTACGTTATCCTTATTGGCCTCCTTTACAACAGCATGGCCATGGCCACCATCATTGGAGAACATAGGAGGACTGGTGGTCAGACAACAAACCAACTCGCAAAGCAGCACGCAGAGTAACACCCAGAGCAACTCACAGTCCAGCTCACAAACCAGTAAGTTTTTGGCAGATTCCACTGCTTCCAACGAGGCCACCACAGTGCTAATCTGCCATGGCCAACACAGGCTCCGGTTCATCCTCACAGTCTGCATCACAGACTGGTTCCACCCAAACGACGGCTACAGCATCCAATACTGCAAACACTGGCTCTTCGAGCAGCAGCGGGTCTGGGTCAAAGTCTGAATCATCTAGCGCCACCAAAACCTCTGCATCTCAAGGATCATCAAAGCAAACCTCAAGCGCCGCTCAAACCACATCTGTGGACCCTCGTTTACCGGCCGGCGGAGTCAACCTATTAACACCATCTGCAATCGCGCAGGCCACTTATTACAAAATAGGAGACAGTGTATCGTTTGTATGGAACTACACTTCGCTTTCCGTTGCACCTTCGAACGTCGACATTCTTGTTACTTGCACGGCCAACAGCGCCACATACACGCTTTCCAGCAATGCAACATTTGCATCTACAGGAAGTATCGTGTGGGACACCAACCCAGACAAGACTGGTACAGCTCCGTTGTTGACAGAGACATACACGTTGGTAATCCATGACGCCTCGAAAGATGTGACCCAAGTAGCGGATGCAGGGCACCTTGGTACATACAACCAATACACCTTTGGCATGTACATCCCCCAAAATTATACTCCACGTAGTGGTATGTTTTCCCCTTCGTTCACTGCGTTCTTTTTAGGCTTTACTAAGCCCCAACCGAACAGACTGGACCTGTGCTACGTGCAGCAGTGCTCTCTCGGACATAGAGCGCCAGACACTCAAGTTCATGTTCGGCATGTGTATGGTTACTATCTTATCCTTCACCTGGTTTGTTGGGGGTTTTGGTGGGCTCTTCTAAATTCGCTAAGGCATTGACTAATGAGCTGTCTCAATCTTTCTTTGGACATATTCTGTACCGCCGGACTTGGCGTAACTTTGCATAATGCACGATTGGTTGGATTTGCTTTGTGGTCCTCATCTAACGGTCGCATTTGGCGTTTGTGGTCCAAAATTTGGTGTTGGCATAGGGGGGAGTAAATCAAAAGCGGAAACGGCTACTTTAGGTATCAATCACTCTTTTACGGCTTTGACCATTGTATCCAAACATATCTTATCTTTTGTCGCCGCACCTCCACAAAGAACTTGTTATTGTGGTTATTGTTTGTCACACCTCTCGTCTATGCCTTCACGTCCAGCGGTCTTTCGCATTGGGCATCAATGCCTGTTCCCTAAGCATCTCAAAGACCAGCACACACTGCGCAATGAGGCGAACAACGAGGAAGAAGCAAACCTCGCCCGTACAACGTCTATATAGCTTTCGTTGCACGTCCTGTCTTCGTGATACATTCAATTCGCCAACCACCTTACCAGCAACAAACTCCACTAGACTAAACCAGGAGCCAAATCTCCATTCATCAGCTACACTTCCACTCTTTACTCGGTTTCCCTGGAACCTATCCACGGCATTTACGCAGCTACGCAAAACAATCCATACTATCTCACTACGCTACACTACCTGGTAGCCGTTTCTACCTCAGCGAACCACCAAATCCAATTACACGAAGCCAATCGCAATTCTTCACCACCCACTCCTCCACTACCTAGCTTTCCCGGCAGCCCTCCCAATCCATACCCTTCGCCGCCTCCTGACCCCCCGGAGAATCCACCTCCATTAACAATTATGCCTTCCACATCTTCAAACAAACCCTCAGGCTGGACACCTGCAATGACGGCTTTCGTCAAGGACCTTTTACGCAAAGGGGAGGAACCTAAAAGTGCGATTATACTTCTCGAGACGCAATATCCTGCTATGGTTGATAAGGTTGGGACGGGCTGGGTAGAAAGCCTGAGGAAGTAAGAACAGAGAGGAGTAAGAGGGAGACAATTGGGGGGGAGACGTGCTAGTGGTTGACGAGGGTTTGGGAATCAAAGTCGCATCAAGGCGTGCTGGAGAAAGCAATGGTTTCATGCGAGCATTACCAATTACTATAGGAAAAGCACGACTCATACACATGTAAGAGATGAGGAGACGGAGGATATTGTGGTTTTGGTCATCGTTGATTTTTTGGGAGAAGCACCTAATTATCCGGAATTTTACTTAGAGTGCGAAGGATTACAGTATGAATTTTCAATGAACGACACGACTTGCGAATACTTCAATTTCACGCTGCGTCGGTTTAGACTGGTTGTCTTGCATGGAAGAGCCCAAGATACGGCCAATTGCAGACTTCTCCCGTCCTTCTATTCGCCTCCTCTCTCCCTGCGCCAAATATCTATCTAGGGCTGTATGTAACCACCCATTACCTCTGATCTCCACTTAAACCTATCCACATCCACATCCACCATCAACTATATTCCCCCTGCATATGGAAAATCCAGGGCTTCTAATGAGGCACGAATTGGCGACTAGCACATACTTTACGGATGGCGGTACCTTGCAGAGCACTCGTACACCCGTTTTGACCCTGATGCAGTACAAGCAAGACCGAAATGCACACTTTGAACTTTATCCTGACGCCTAAAGGCGTGGCTCGTATCCACGATGCTGTACTATGTCTTGCAAAATTCAGTGAGGCGGTTTCGATGGAAGCCCGCCACAACAAAGTGGGAAATAGACCTTTCCCAAGGTGCCAGGGACTGGACTGTGACTAACTAACTTTCTTCTCTCAGCTTATCCTTACCGCATTGAACTCTTCCAAGTCTGCCTATGCATCATTTTCACTTAATCAGAATTCGTTCTTTGAGAAATACAAGTACAGCTCTAGTGAAGATGTTGGCCAACAAGCTAGTGAAGAAGTCGAAGCGCGATTCACCTGTCAACTATATAACAAAGTACGTTGAAGTCTGCCTTATCAAGTATTAGCAGTTTGACTGACTCGGTATCAGGCACTTCTTTCCGTTTTCAAAGCACGCTTAGGTGACGTGCGAGAAAAGGATACCGCCGTAGAAAGATGTGAGGTCTCGATACAAGACCGACCCGACAAGACCGAATGTCGTCTTATCGTCAAGATGGTTTGCAGGCACGGTATGTATCTGCTGTACTTTCTCACTTAGATAGCACTAACCGTAGGTCCTACCTTAAGGGGTCACTAAGACGTACAGACTCACGTATGAATCGATTGAAGTCATGCATGCACTCTTCGACAAGAATGCAGCAAAGAATAGATGGAGTATTACTGCCAATATGCTTCGAACATTCATCGAATACTTTGGCGCCGGAACTGAACAGCTTGACATATATTCTGAGGCCGGAAAAGCGACTTTTACGAGCTACACCGAGAAGATCATGGAGGGGAGAGGTCTACCGACCCTTTTAGCCATACTCGATTCTCACTAACCAGATACAGAGATACTAAAGCAACCGTTACAAACATTTGTTGCCATTGATACATTAGACTTCGAAGATTTCACTGTTGAGGAAAAGCTGCACATTGGCATCAGCGTTAAAGACTTCAAGGCCATAGTCGTGCATGCCGAGACACTTAAAACTAGCATCCAGGCTCTGTACTCGTTCCCAACTCGGCCTTTGCAATTGACATACCAAGATCACGGCATGCTATGCGAATTTACCTTGATGACTATTGGCGAGTATCGCGGCGGTTCTGTCACTCCTGCTCCTGCAGTTGCTCGAAATACATCTGTCGCACCTACGGACAAACAACAGTCCCGCCAATCTTCCGTTCAGACCAACGGCCAGCAGACGACCAACCAAATGCCGCCTCCAGCACAACCAGCTTCGCGCAGCTTTACCAGAGAGCCTCCTAGCCAGCGACCGCAAAGACCTTCGCCACCGCCGCCCAAGGCCAGCTTGGATCCTGAAAGCTTGTTTCTTCCTGCTGCGAACGATGATGATCGTCGATGGGACGAGAGAAACTATGATGATGATCAAGACACGCTAGGCTGGGACGCAAGCGCTGGTAGTGTATGCAAACAGAACAATCGTTTGAAAGCATCATGGGCTAACAGTATTATGCAGGATCCCTTCGCTAGAAGCAACCGTAATCTCCACAAAGACCAAGAGACTGCATCAAGGACAGAGCCTGACTATGCATGGCCCGAAGGCGACGACAGACGTATAGCACCTACGCAGAGGCTTTCAGAAGTATATCGGGGTTCCTATACTCGTAGGGGAGATATGCTGATTGCGGCCCAGATACACACATTGTTCGAGGACTAGGATGTATATTTGATCTCGACTGCCCAATCCTCAAACTATGGACGCTCGTTGGCCTGCTGTAGGAAGTACGAGTTAAGGCAAGTTCAGAGAATCTCCACGAACTTACCGTTCATCAGCCGCTGATAGGGTAAAGCGGCCTACTGGCGGTATGTGCCCGGCCACCGGGATATCCTTTCTTGCAAAGCAAACAAGCTACACTTGGATTACGAGCATATCCTTCTTAGCGACCTCCTCGGGCGTATCAATACCAACGCCAATCGACGATACTGTAGGCTTATCAATCCTCCCTGAACTCCTCTTTGTAGATCGTCTTCACCCATATAAAACTCGTGGCGCAACCAGCACCTACCCCGACCACCTGAGCATCAACCTCATCTTCAAGATGAATTTCATTCCATCTATCAATCACGTCTCCAGCTTTATCAGTCTGCAGCCCACAGTTCCCGTGCTCTCCCCAACCCCAGGTAAGGACAGCCCCGGCAGTCGTCAAGGCGAGAACATGTTCACTGCCCACTGCAATGTGCTTAATGTTTGGAAGACCTGGTGGAGCAAGCTGACCATGGTCGTTTCGACCCCATGATATAATCTTTCCATCGGTCTTAAGAACGTATATACTTCCCCAGCTTGCGCCTAAATCAATCCAATTCTGGACAGCAGATGGTGCGTCAGAATTGACATTCCACTTACCAGAACCACAAATGACATGGCGACCCTCCGTAGCCTCTCCTACGAAATATGTGAATTCTCTACCACATACAGCACGCATGACACGGAAACCCAAATTCTGTATCTTACGAGGTGTCTCCACGATCTGCGGTGGCTCCCCCAATTGACCCTTCCGGCCGTTTCCCCACCCGTAAGCTTCTCCATTCGACAAGATGATGACCGTATGGGCCACGCCGCTTGCAACATCTACTATATGGGTTCCCGATGGTGGAAATGTCAAAAGCCTCTGCCATTGAGGTGAAATTACAGCTCCTGTCCCGAGTTCACCTTTAGGGCCTTTCCCCTTTGCATAGATGTTTTCTCCATCGGTAACAAGTACCGAAGCCTCCCACAGCGCTGCGCAGAACAAAAGCTTCGAGTTTAGAGTGTAATGTTTTCGGAAAATGTGTTCTGGATGGTCCAGGGATTCCAAATCACCTCGGCCGTCGTCATCATCAATCATACCAGAAGAATAGAGGTCTCCAGACTCGTTCAGAATCAACGTATGATTGCCCCCTGCTGCAATCTTTGAAAGCCTGCGAGGTGGTCCATCTGTGTCCCTGAATAAACATCTTTGAGGGGAAGAAGTATCTTTTGTTGTTCCAATACCAAGCTGGCCAGAGCCATTCGAACCAAAAGCGTAGAGCCTAGACATATCTCACATCTAGAAAAGCATGTATCTATGTAGACTTCCAGGTTGATCAGCCGAAGCTGCATTCCTAAGCGAGCGTAGCCTAGCCCTTCCACACACGCTAGTGAACGCGAAATTCTGACAGTACGAACATCAATCGACACCACTCAATACAAATCAATTACGCCAATCCGTCCACAATCATGGCTTCCACGCAGATGGTGCAGTGCTTCGGCAAGAAGAAGACAGGTACATTTATCCAGGCTGCCGACGAATTCGCATGCTAACATTCTCACTAGCAACCGCTGTCGCACATTGCAAGGTAAAGCTGGGCTCAGCATATCTCAGATAATAGCTCTCTAACATGACTACCTAGGCCGGTAAAGGCATTGTCAAAGTTAACGGTAAACCCCTCGCCCTCATCCAACCGGAAATCCTTCGCTTTAAGGTAGCCCACTCCCTCGATCACCAACAGCAAAAACGACTTATCTAACCCCCATCCAGGTCTACGAACCCCTCCTTACAGTCGGCCTCGACAAGTTCGCGCATGTCGACATCCGCGTCCGTGTCAGCGGTGGTGGTCACACCTCTCAAATCTACGCCATACGTCAAGCCATCGCAAAGTCGATAGTAGCCTACTACCAAAAGTATGTGGACGAGTACGCGAAGAACCAGCTAAAGCAGGCGTTGGTACAATACGACCGGACGTTGCTTGTGGCGGATAACCGAAGAGCGGAGCCGAAGAAGTTTGGAGGGAAGGGAGCGAGGAGTAGGTTTCAGAAGAGTTATCGTTAGGTGCTGGTTGTGGTGCTCGGATGGGCTGTTGTGGTTGAGATAGAGGATCTCTGATACCAATGATACTACCGCCGAGATTTTTGAGCTCTATGTTCTATGCCAAAATTGTCTCTAAATTTTCTTGTAAGACTGGAGGATACGACCGACGTGCACCAAAGTAGATTTGGCCCTCGAAAGAAAATGCCTTGTGCTGGAACAGGGCCCAGACACTACAATTGCACAAACCGAGCACACTTCGATCATCCGTCCTCAAAATCAAAGCGCCGTCATTTTTGTTTTTCAGATCACTTAGAACCCGTTCTTCCCATCATGTTCCGATCACCTTGGCCTTACATTCTTCAACCCGCTTCTTCTTGCCTAATTGTTCAACTTTGTTCGCCGCACCCAATGCTTATAGTTGAGTGAAATGCCGCTCGCAAATCTTCAGCGCAAGCTCTCTTACCCTCCAATGCCTCGAGCAACTGGAGGCGGGAGTCACCTTGCCACCCTCGTCACCGATCTTGAAAATTATCGATTCCTAATGACTTCAACGCATTATCCTTCCCTACCCCGAACTTGCTTCTGACATCAAACGGCCGCCTATCTCTGCCACTGATCTACCCACCCTTGCCCACAGAAACATGGGTTCCCCCTCCCCGACCCTCCTCCTCCTCAGCCACCCCCCCGCAATCTTCTGCGGCATCGATCTCCTAACCTTCACCACGAACCCCAAATTCCAGGGTATCAAGAACATCCCCCCAGGCTGGCATCTCCTCTACGTCAGCGAAACGGCTGATGTCTCGTTGCGCGAGGGGTTCTGGTTCTACGTCCCCGACCCGTCGTCATACGAGGGCGACCCACCGCTGTTGGTTTATGTCTGGGATAGAGAGAGGGGCGGGCTTGTTCCTTGTCGGTCGGGTTCGGACGACTACAACCGCTATCATTCTGAGACAATAGCTCAGGAGCGACTGACGCCGTACCGGCAGAGTGCTGCACCAGATGGGGAGGAACAAAGAGAGGATTACTGGCCGGACCTGACCCGCCAAATCACCCCAGCACTCCTAACTCGCTTCACGGGCAACAGCGACTGGAAAATCACAACCGCCAGCAGCGCACCCCAAGACCGCGACGACATCCCCGGCCTCAGCGCGACAGAGGCAAGGTTCGGGGACGAAGAGAGCGAACTCGGTGTGCTAGGCATCGATCTCAAGCGTACGTGGCGGGATGGAGCGATTGGCCGGGAAAGAACGGAGGGGCGGCTGGATACAAGCTGGACTCTGGAGAACGTCGTGTGCCAGTTTGCCGACGAGATGGGGGAAGGGGCGAGGTGGGGCACGGTGGTGCTAGGGGAGATGGAAGTGGCGTTCTTGTTGGTGCTGACGGTAGCGAACTGGAGTTGTTTAGAGGAGTGGAAGCGGTGTGTGGGCATCGTGCTCGGGTGCAAGACCGCCATTATCACTCACGAACCTTTTTTCACAACCTTCTTATCCCTGCTCCAGCGGCAGTTGGAACGCTGCGAGGATGTTGAGGGGGGCTTATTCGATATGTCCGACGACGGCGCCGCGTGGCTAAAGGGCTTGTTGAAGACGTTCAAGAGGACGCTGGGGGAGGTTTTTGGGGAGGGGGAGGGAGGGGAGGTTAAGGAGCAAATGGGGGAGTTGGAGGAGTGGGCGAGGGGGGCGTATGGGTGGGAGGTTGGGGGGGAGTTTGTGAGGAAGGGAATGTTGGAGTTGGAGGATGGTGAGGTGGTGGAGATGGAGGTGGAGGAAATGGAGGGGGATGGGGAGGAGGAGAGGGGGGAGTATGCGCCTGTTGTTGTGGAGTTGTGAGGGAGGGTGCTGTGTTTGTCTCCTTGGAGGGCATTTTATGCATAGCGATGGCGCAAGAATGGATTTTGCGGGAGTATTTGGGGGAAGAATTGGCAGGAGTATATATCACCAATACCCCACGTCTCTTACGAGAAGCCATAAAGTTCCAAAGCGATTACATCTCTAAATAGACATACAGAGCATGAAGACCAGGCTGCAGAAGCCGTTCTCCTCGTATTTCCTCACCCCACATATCCCCTCTACAAACGCCTACCTCTCCTTCCTCCCTTCCTACGGGTAGAGTCCGACGGCGTGGGCGTCACATCTTCAATTCTCCCGATCTTCATGCCCGAACGAGCCAAGGCACGGAGAGCAGACTGCGCTCCTGGACCGGGAGTCTTGGTTCCATTTCCTACACAAAAACCTCACGTCAGCCCATTCTTTTCACTTTTTCATGAAAAGGGGACCGGAGTCTTACCTCCCGTAGCCCTAATCTTAATATGCAGCGCATTAATCCCCAACTCCTTGCACCTCGCCGCCACATCCTGCGCCGCCAACATGGCAGCATAAGGCGAGGACTCGTCGCGGTCGGCTTTGACTTTCATGCCGCCGGTGACACGGGTGATGGTTTCGCGGCCACTGGAATCACCCAGATTGTAAGCCTTCACCATTGCCAAAAAAAAAATAGGGTTTGTATGGGCCCATTGGGTGTTGGACTATGATGCGTGGTGAACGAACCTGAGATCGGTGACATGGACGAAGGTGTCGTTGAAGGAGGCAAAGATGCGGGCGACGCCGAAAACGAGTTCACCTGTTCAGGATGTCAGCGGGAAACGTTCTTCTGTCTTCTCTAGAGAGAGACGTGATTTAAGTGGAACAGGACAAACCTTCTCTAACCTGGGGCCCGAGAGAGATGTTTTCGGTGGCAGCGCGCTCGACCTTCTTCTTGGGAGGCATGGTTGCTTGCACTATTGTTGTTCAAGCTCGTTCGAGGTGGGTCAAGTGTTTTCGTGAAGGGAAAGTCGTCTAGAGGTTTAGCGAGCAACGAAATGCTAGCGTGGTGTGCCCTGATTTAGCAGATGCGCTAAGGAAATTTACCATTCAAGCGAATCTTGTCAGCTTCGGAACTTTCGGAAGGTTGCTTATGGTTACAAATGGCTCTGCATACACGGTAATCTCAACAATTGGTACTTTGGGGGACCACGATGCGGCATGGCAGTGTTGACTTGTCACTTCTTCACACATAGGTTTGCATAAAGGGTTCCTTCTGCGGGTCCGCTGCAGAATTCACTGCAATTATGGACACCACCACCGTTGGCATCATAGGCATGGGCGACATGGGCAAGATGTACGCCAGGCGTATCAGCGAAGCTGGATGGAGGTAAATCTATCTCCCCCCCCTACAAACAAAGCTCCAAGAAAAAAACAACCCATCTCTTACAAGAAGTAAGTCGGCGATATATCTCTTCTTACTTATACACCTTGCAATGATGACTTGAGTGCATTTGGCTCGAGTATGTCTCATCACCCCAGCTCAAGCTGCGATTTGCGGCCAGGCTGGGAGCTGGTGAGTCGTCAATGATGTAAAATCTCAGCTACCTTAATTTTTATTTGTCTGAAACCTCCAATCTGTGTCTATAGTTAGCTTCGAATATCGTGGTACAGCCTACAGAAGCGATAAGACTGACATCTGGCTTCCATATAGGAATATCAAGAACTGGGTGGCACTCTTGTGCAGCAGGACGAGCAAAATGTGCTAATGGGCGCTCCTTCTTCTCTAGGGTCAACGCATGTGATAGACCGGAGAGATATGAGACATTGAAGGAGGACTTCAGCGGTAGCGTACACATTGCTTCTGGGCAAAGGTGTACATACAATGTAGCTAAGATATCTGTGGTAGAAAAACATACACATCTACCCCAACGGCCATCTCGTCTCCAGAGCCAGCGATGTCATATTTTACAGCGTAGAAGCTGAGTCCATTGACCGCATCGTCGCCCTCTACGGCCCATGTAACCGCCACCGATTGACCTTAAAAACAAAGAATGCATGTATAACTGACTAAATCGAACAGCAACAAAACAAGGCGCCATCGTCGGTGGCCAAACCTCCTGCAAGGCCCCCGAAATCGCTGCCTTCGAAGCCCACCTCCCCCCCGACGTCGAGATCATCTCCTGCCACTCCCTCCACGGCCCCAACGTCGACCCCCGCGGCCAGCCCCTCGTGCTGATCCAGCACCGCGCCTCCCCCGCAAGCTTCGCCCTCGTCTCGCGCATCCTATCCTGCTTCGGCTCCAAGCACGTGCACCTCACCGCCGAAGCCCACGACCGCATCACCGCCGACACGCAGGCGGTCACGCACGCGGCGTTTCTGAGCATGGGCACGGCGTGGAGCGCGAATAACCAGTTTCCGTGGGAGACGAGCAGGTATGTGGGGGGGATTGAAAATGTCAAGGCGAATATCACACTTCGGATTTATTCGAACAAGTGGCATGTTTATGCTGGCTTGGCGATCTTGAACCCGGCGGCTAAGACGCAGATACGGCAGTATGCGGAATCTGTAACTGAGCTGTTCAAGCTGATGCTGGGCGGGCATCGGGCGGAGCTAGAGAAGCGGGTTAGGACAGCGGGGGCGGCGGTGTTTGCAGCGGGAAGGGATGGGGAGGATTTGTTGCTGAGGGATGAGGTGCTGGATCGGTTTTCGCTGGGGAAGGTGCCGAAGGAGCGGACGCCGAATAATCATTTGAGTTTGTTGGCGATGGTGGATTGTTGGTGGAAGTTGGGGATTGTGCCGTATGATCATATGATATGCTCGACGCCTGTGAGTTCCGCCATGTCTCTTTCTTACTCCGCGTACAGATTTGGTTTTGCAAGGCATGTTTCTATGGATGCAAAGGCTAAGACCCCTAATCCAGCTCTTCCGCCTCTGGCTCGGCGTCACCGAATACCTCTTCCGCAAACCCGACCTCCTCTCCGAAGTCATCAATACCGCCATCGAAGACAACACCTTCCGCTCCGACGACTTGGAGTTTACTTTTGCCGCTCGTGTAAGTCCCCCCTCTCCCTCCAAAGAACCCCAACCACCTCTTCCCCTCAATAACCTATTCATCTAACACCCACAGGGCTGGTCCGAAGCCGTCTCTTTCGGCGACTTCGCCTCCTACCGCGCCCGCTTCGAATCCACGCAGCGGTATTTCGCGCCTCGGTTCCCGGAGGCGACACGTGTGGGGAATGAGATGATTCGGGTGATTTTGGAGAAGATGTAGGGGGTTAGGTGAAGGATGGAGGCCCGCGGGGGGAGGGAAGAACAAAGCTGGGGAGGGAATGGAGGGGGTTGATGGAGGTATGTTTGTATTCGATATCCCGCGGAAGCTTTTCAGCAATACAAATCCGAACGTTCACGTTCAAACAAACAGATTAAGGGAATTTGTTTTGTGAGTGTGATACAGAAAGGATGCCATTGACCGACTTTCGTAACCTAATTCTTTCCATCTTGCCTTCCCGCAAACTTTTCCTGCAAACGAGGTTGAAAACCTGGGGCGTGCGGACTGGTGGAGAGCATGTCATTCAGGACATCAAACATTCCCCCTTCTCATCCATCAATTCTTCTCCTCTGTCCGTCATTTCTCCCCCCCTACCTCCTCCCCCACCAAGCAAGTTCCTCGCAAAATTTCGCAACTGCAAAACTCCATCCAGGTCTCCGTAACCCTTGAGCTTATATTTTGCTCGAGCTTACCTTGCTTTTCCTCTGACGGGGAAACTGAAACTCCCATGCTATTACAATTCCTATTGTGTTTTTCTTGCTTGTTTTTACCCTTGTAATCTTTTCGGTTTAATCGAATATTGCTGTTCATCGCCACGAGAAGGTTTTAGACAGAAGTCTCCAGAGTTTGGGAATTTTTTGAATGGGGTCGGCTATACATAGTTTTGGTTGTTTACGAAAAGACGATGGAACAGCATTGCAGGTTTTTGTTGATCAAAGACTTGTAAACAATTCTCGCAACTTTGTTCGCACTCTGTCTAAGGTTACCCTTGTTCTACACGCTCATAGATATCCTGCATGTAAGAAAGATATGAACCTCCCAAAAAACCCGGACCCCATACCAAACATTTCCAGAGTAATCACGCTCAAAGCCAAAAAAAAAAGACCTTTTCAGCAAAAGCCAGCACATCAGACTATCGCCAGACCCACTTCCACGGGCTGCAGACCTGAAAAATTCGACGAACGAAACATTTGATGCTAGCAGATCTGACAAGATAGTGCAGTTTAGCGAAGGAATTGCTTGTGACCGAGGGGCTGCTATGTAGATAGATAGCGGTCAGTCTACGGTTCCATAGCAACGTCGGAAGAAACGAAAGCTGACACGTTCTCTGAAGAAGTTTCCGAACTGCATTGAAAGAGGGGCTGGTTTTTCAATTTTTCTTCGAGGGGTTTTTAGCCATTTTCAAATAGATTTCACGTTTGATTTGCTTGGGGGCTGGTTCAAACCAGCTCTCACATCGATGCAAGAGAGGTTTGAAAATCATTAAAGGATTCGGCGCACAAGCTCTCTTCTACTGTACTCTAAGCCGTCTGGGCATCTGCATCTCCGCGCCCGAGTTTTCCCACCAAACCCTCGAACTTCAACTTTTTTCTTCTCAAAATCGAACAAGCACACTGTCCATCTTTAAAGAAACGTACTAGGCTTGTTCTCTTTTACCGATTCCACCTCTCATGAACTGTATCCTTCCTCCATTATGACAAGTCGTCAGCAAGCGAACATTTTGCACACCTGATTAATCCTCGATGCTTTGCCCACCTCACTCGTCTATACATATCTTTCCAAAAACCGAGATGACTATAAAACGCGTCGTGACTGGTCGAAACGGAGATATTAGACATTACAGTATGACCCATATTGGCCAATTCGCCCCCCTTTTCCCTTCACGTGTTAACTACAGAGAGAGTACTTTGACCTATTCTATCCATGAAAAATGGGGGCATGCACGCAGAGCTTACTGCACCCGCAGCTGCAAGGTTTTTGAATGTTCAGGTTTCCGCAAAACCCCTTGGACGTACTGTATCTTATGGGCGTCTCCCCAATTTTTCTCCTGCAGGAGATTCCCATGTTTGGATGTGCTTTGGCATTTGCCGTTATCCTTGTTGAATCTCGATCGCTCTTGTCGCCGTTGACAGGTGATAGGACATCAGCTGGTCGGCCGGAGATGCTTGGGCTTTTTATTTGGGTCTTTATATCCAGGTGGTTGGAGCGAGGTGCGATTGGTGGATGGGGGTGGAGGGATGAGATGTTAGGGAATTATTAATCCCTCCTTCCGTTTCACTTCAGATCGTTGTACTTTATCCGTCTCGTTAAAGGTTTGCATTCGATCAAGTTTTCGGTACCTACAATCCTGGTTTTCCATACCTCGAGGATAGTCCTCCGGCTTATCTTATGATCCCATCCCGAATAAACCATACTCCTATTTATTGTTTCTATCCCTCTTCCAACATTTCGTTTCAATCATGGTAACGCTCATCGGATTGATCATGCATTCAGGGCTGAAGTACCACATTAAATCCGCCCCTTCGTATCGAATTGTTTGAAACAAAGTGCGACCGATGCATGAATGTCAAGCATTACAGCTCCCATTGGCCAATCTTTCCTCCTCTTCACCCTCTCGCACTCTACCCATATAGCACGTTCGACACACAAGCTGCATCTGCAGCTCTCAAATCCTTGGAATCCAGATACATATGTACTCCGCATCACAGGTAAATCTCTCGGGCTTACCCCCAGCGACTTACTGGCTCCCATACCACCTACCGTAGA
>JAABUL010000243.1_pt1 | contig 116302 bp, 217 predicted proteins | sample 5559151 | NCBI WGS metagenome assembly JAABUL01 (sample SAMN10711876, study PRJNA513368) | rock metagenome | isolation source: Antarctica rocks | place: Antarctica: Victoria Land, Pudding Butte sud | reverse complement strand
TCCGGAACGGTTAGCTGTCTGGCGATGTGCTGTGTTCTGGATATGAGCGAAGGCCAATAATGGCGTCAAGGCCAGGCAAAACACACAGACAAACAACCAGGTGTTCATAGAGAGCGCAAATGCACGAGCTCTTCCTGCGCTGTCAATAGCGCAGTTGACTGATGGCTTATTACTCTGGTACTGCTACTGCTACTGCCATATCAGCTCGCATTTAGCTTGCGTGCTTTATTGCCGACTTGCCTATTTTGTAGCATCATTACCCAAGTTTCGAAAGTCGGCTCTGAGGTTGAAGTCTGAAGAAAAATTGAAGACGAAACTAACTGTCTGATGAGACAGGGCTGCGCCGCTGCCGCTTATGCTTGCTGCTGCTGTGTCGCTTGTCCGACTTGGACTCCTTCCTGGCCTTCTTCTCCCGCCGCCGCTTCTTCTCTTTCTCCTTTTGCTTCCGCTTCTTCTTCCGCTCCTTCTCCTGCAGATGAACATTGATGCGGTATGTGAATACGGCAGGCAGGCGGCCCTCCTTCTCGATGATAGCTTTGATGCATACCTGCTGCCATGCGCTTGCAGCTACAGCCCCGGATCTTCATGATGCAACATCACAGCAACCCGCTTCCAGCGATGACGGCGCACCTTTCTCCGCCGGCGCGCGGCCGCGCTGTCATCACTGCTGCTGCTGTCGCTGTCGCTGCCGGCTGCCAGGTCCTCCAAGCTGTCGCTGCTGCTGCCGCTGTTCTCCGGGCCTGCATATGAATCACTGTTGTTGCAGAGGACGTGTAAGCGTGGTGTGTCGGTGTCGATGGTGACCGCTCAGACAAAGCGCCGAGCTGCCAGAGCCGCCCGCAGGGTGATTTACTGTCAGGGGGCGCTGGCAGCGACCTCGATCACATTGGGAGCGTGCTTCTCAAACAGTTGAATGTGCTGTCACAAAGCATGAACGCGGCACACACCTGCGTCGTTCGAAAGCGGCGCCAGCGCAATCGCGGCAGTCGGCACGCCCGCGGCCGCCGCCGCCCTCACCGCGGCGTCCTTCTCATCGCCGGGGCCACCGTCGAAGAAGCGCGAAAAGTGGTTGCGACACTGCTTGGTGAGGTGCCCCAGCTGGCCGCACTTTTTGCAGGCGCCGCGGTTGAGGCCACCCAGAGCGCCTTGTGACCGCGCCAGGTCCAGCAGGCCCTGGTAGTTATCCACCGCCTCGCCGCCAAAGCCGCCTAGGTTGGTCAACATATGAGGTTTTTTCAATGAAACACACACCCGGTCCTGAGCTCGCCAGGTCCAGCAGAGGCCCTGGTAGTATCCACCGCCTGAGCGCCAAAGCCACCTATATGAAGATTACCATTGGGGTATGTGGGGTAGATATGCGCCAGCTCCAGCAGGGCCCCGGTAGTTGTCCGCCGCCTCGCCGCCAAAGCCGCCTAGATGAAGATCGAAATGAGAGCCTGTATGTCAAAATCGCTGAACGTCAAATGTGCAAGGTCCAGCAGGCCCTGGCAGTCCACCGCCTCGCCGCCCCAGCCGCCTGCGCAGATACGATGCATGTGCACCAATAATGTATGTATGTATGTATGTATGTATGTATGTATGTATGTATGTATGTATGTATGTATGTATGTATGTATGTATGTATGTATGTATGTATGTATGTATGTATACAGATTAGAAACATCCATGCTCGGCGCGCCAGGTCCAGCAGGCCTTGTAAGTCGTCATCTGCCTTGCCGCCAAATGCCACCCAGAGACATTCGCCTCGAGTCGCACTGGCGCATGGGCTCAATGAGACGCGCACAGACGGAACTCGCACCCCGCATATCCTTCCACAGCACGCATGGAGCTGCAAGTGTGGCATTCGTATGGGACGGAGGTTTATGACGCGGCACGCCGCCGAAGCCCTGAGCAGGCCAAGTTTGACAGGCCCTGAGGAGCCCAAGAGCACATGTTTTCACCTGCTGCTTCGACAGCTGCCGCAGCCGCTGCACGACGCGCCTCGCCGCGCTTGCTGCCAACGGCGCCACCGCCCAGCATTCCGGGAGCGTTCAGCGTCGCCTCGATCACCGAGTTTGTGTTCTCGTGCTTCTCCATGCCGATGGCGGTCGTCCATATCGACGTCTGCTGCAGCGCCACGCTGCAGGAGGAGAAATTGTGACGCCTCAGCGCAGGAGCGCCGGAGAAGTGCCGCAGAGTGGAGAAACCACAGCACACGCATCACAAACATCTGCAGTGCACCGTTGTATACCTGGTCCGCACGCGATTGGTCGACGCTTTGAGCCTGCCGTTCGACATGGCTGCTCAAGGCGCGGGCCAGAACAGAGGAGGAAGACGATCGACTGATGCCGAGCAGTGACTCGAATCTGGAAGATGAGCGCTGAGACAAACGTGCTGCAGAAATTGCGAAACTAAGCTGGCAGAGCGTAGGAGGCTGAGAGGAGAATTGAGTGCTGTAGCAGGCCAATTTCTCCTGAACATCTCGCGAGTTGGGTAGCGAGGAAAGCAGAAAATCATGCGCCCCCTGCTCTGCAGCTTCCGCCTTCCCAAGGGGAGTGACTCCCCTTGCCGCCTTCCAAGCAGTCGCTGCCATGTACATACGAGGGCCACCTAGCTGCCAGTGGCAGGGATTTGAGAAGGGCACATGCTTTGCGCATGTGCGATGGGTATGGTCAATTAGGCAGAGGACTGCAGGCCAGATTGTTACATGTCGTTGAAACAATGGCGGCGGCAGAAGAGCAGCGGCCACAATTTCAGTTCGACAAACAGTTGTGTTGCTCCGCAAAAAAATGGGTGATGCCTAGCTACCTAGTCCCGATTTGTATCTCAGCAGAAAGCACGGTTGATGTTGCGTTGACTTTGCAGCCAGATCAGTTGGAGGGCGTGAACTTGGTGGCGAAGATGAACGCGTTAGTCTCGCCGGGGGACGACAGGTGGTCGTTCAGCTGCAGGCGGCAACATGAGAGATCAGAAGTGTTCAACCGATGCGCATGAAGCTGCTGCCATCACGATATTGGCACGCATCAACCATGTAAAACGTTGGCTGCTAGAGGTAGATTTTGTTGCGGCGGCGGCCAGTGTTGGGCACACAAGGAGGTACAGGCAAGGGGAGAGGACCCACGTTCTGGATGGGGCCCTTGCCGGTGACGATGGCCTGCACGAAGAAGCCGAGCATCGAGAACATGGCCAGGCGGCCGTTCTTGATCTCCTTCACCTGCAGCACACAGATGGAGAGCGCCGCTCAGCCAGTACTCGGCGTATAGATCTGCAAGGGTGAGGATCAGGACAAAGCAGGACTGAGAGGCAGGCAGGGGTGGGCAGCGTGACTGCAGCGCACCTTCAGCTCAGCGAAGGTGTCAGGGTCGTCTGCCAGGCCCAGGGGGTCGAAGGGACCTGCGCATCGGCATGCGGAATATTGTTAAGTACCCTGGCTGATATCCGAGTGGTATCTGGCAACCGCAATGTCTCGGACACGTTCTACAGCACCGTGTAGCACAGATCGGCAGCTGTGTCGCTGCGAATGTGCAACAGCGCAGATAGAAGATCACGGAGGCGGAGACGCACCGCCGGGGTGGAGCTGGTCTAGGCCCTCCAGGCCCTTCACGTCGCCGGAGGCGCGGTAGCCCTCCACCCAGCCCATGACGATCACCTGCATGGCGCTCACACGCATCAGGCACCGAGCAAGCCAGAGCAAGCCACAACAGCAGCTCAGTCGGGCGAACCCACATCTGGTTGTGTTCAGAGCTCCGCCAGCAACACAACACAAGCGCCATCACGATTGCTGGCAAGGCGCTAGGCGCAAGCGCACCTGCACGATGAGTGTGGCGATGATGGAGTGGGCGTTGATGAAGCCGTTGATGCCCAGGTACTGGATGCCCTGCTTCGTGAAGATGGTCTCGCCGGCCTTGAACCACGGGATGTGGTTCGTGCCGTCCAGCAGCTCCGGCACCACGCAGCCTGCGCGGTGGATATATGGCGGCGGAGTGAAACAATGGATCATGTAGCCACGCTAGCTTGTTCGTTGTATTGCAACATGATCCATGTTGTTGCTTGCCATTGAGGCCACTGCGTCCCATATCAATTGTGCACAGTTGGGCTGTTCAGTCTTGCAACGTGGCGCCAAAAGTGCCCAAACCTGCCAGCGCAGATCGCGTCGGAGTCTGTATGGGCTTGGAACGCTGGCATGTAATCATTGCAGGGTGCTGGAACGGCAACAAATGTCACATGATTCAAATGCGCACCCAGGGCGCCGAGCATGGCCCAGCGGGCGTGGATGGTCTCAATCTCCCGGTAGCGGGCGAAGGTCTGCGGGTCGGCCGACAGGCCGGCTGTGTCCCAGCCGTAGTCGCCGGGGAACTCGCCGTTCAGGTACGACGGCGGCTCAGTGAAGTCGCCTGCGGCGGGAGTGCATCGTGTTGGATTAGTACTTCAACAAAGCCCCGTCGCAGCCTCCCCGCAGTGCTGTGCCCAAGTCTGTGGCCGATGTCGTGATGGCTGTTGCTGCAGAGAGGATGGTACATGCAGAGAGCAGTTGCTGGATCACGGGCAGAAAGACTCACCCAGCCACTTGGGCCGGTCCGGGCCGTACCACTCGCCAGCCTTGGCCTGGGTCTTCACCACGCGCTGCAGGGAATAGGCATGCCGGTCAGGCCTGGCTGCACCAATGTATTCTTGCGTTCCCCGATCACCAAAAGGCAGGACGGGCATGCAGGCGATCGCTGCTGTTTCAGGCGCACTGCGGCCTTGCCAGCACATTGAACATGTCGCCAATGCCCAACTTTGCCAGGACAAGTGCGCCCTTATGGTGAATGCGCACCAGCGGCTGCGGGCGGGCAGAGATGGGGCGCGACGCCGGGAGGGCGGTGCCCAGCAGCGCAGACTTCTGCAGCATAGCGCACGCCATTTTGAATATGCTTGTATTTGCGCTTGGATCAAGCAGCAGTGGGTCGAAAGCGGAAAGTGTCTTCCTTTCGACGGCTGACGGGCCTTGGTCGCCCAATCCAGATCTTACCTGAGACCCGATCTGGGATGGATTGCGAGTCCCAAGGAGTTCGTATCTCCAGTCAGTCTTCAAGACTTCGGCCCCGCCAATAAGCTATGTCCAGGCTGCAGTTCGATGGCAGTTCGATGCTCTTAACTCTGGTCCGCTTTGCATTTGCAAGACAAAGCTGAACGACTACTCGACCCTACTCTTACGACCCAGCGACGATCGTGACTTTTGACGAAACCTTTGTCAGACTCTCCAGGAGGAAAGGGCGTGAACAATCCACCAACAAGATGTGGCGGAGGGCATTCAAATCAGTGCAGAAAGACAGCAGTGCGAGCCTCGACTCCTCATCTTGCGTGCAAGACAGCCAGTCGCCGTCTGCACCTGGCGGTTCTCAACAGGTCGAGGGCGCCCCACCATCTCTGTCTGGCAGCAGTTTCGGGCGGATCCTAGTCATCAAGCCTTGTAGCATGACACTCAATATTGAAATCGAAGGCGAAATGACCAACTCGTCGTCTGAGTGTTGCTGTTCAGAGCGGCGGGGGCGATGACGGCACTCTTGCCGCGAAAGCAGCCATCATCAGGCAAGCACCTTTCTCAGTGCTTATCTGCACCACTGCTGATAGGAGCACACCAGGTATTGAGATGATACACAACCAATTTGAGGGCGACCCTCTGCCAGACTGCGTCCATGCAGTGCGGCCGTAGTGCGTCAATGATCATCTCATTGCAGCGCAGGCAGCTGCATGGGGAGGTGCTGGCGGGCGTCAGCAGGCTGGTGGCCGTCGCCGATGCCGCGGCGACGCGACAGGCGGACGAGGAGCTGGAGGCCACAGCGGCCACCCGCCGCGCGGCATGGGTGCAAGCGGTCGCGGCGCTCACCAGCCAGCGGGCCGCCGCTGAGCAGGCGAGAGCTGCTCACAAGACCCTTCTTTCCCCCCGCACATGTGAACCAGCCTGTGAGGTGGTTATGCCGAGGCTGCAAGTATGTCTGCGAGGCTGCAGCTCGTCTCCACAGCTGCTCCTGTGGGATAAAAGTGTCGTGCATCGAAGCAAGCAGATGGCGCAAGCGTATTCAATCAGGGTTATTTATCAGGACGGTCTTTTCTGATTCCGCACAGGCGATGGGCGGGCCCAAGCCCAGCCTGCCGGCGCAGGTGAAGGAGCTGAAGGGGACGACGGGGCGGCTGGAGGCGCTGTACGAGGAGTGCGCCGCGGACAATCGGCGCCTGCGCACCGCGCTCGCCTGCCGCAGCGCGGAAGTCGGCCAGATGGCGCAGCAGGCGGTGGCGCTGCGCCAGCACAACGCCCGGCTACAGGTGCGCCTTGTCACCATAGAGCCAATGTTGATGCTGAGTTCATCAGCAGTGTATGCTCGTCGATGGCTTTCTGTGTTGTGCGGCCGCTCGGCCGACGAAGGCCGTGGTCGGCAGAAGTTGTGAACCTGTCTGTGATCCCCGTGAAAATGTCAAACAGCGAAGCCTTCATCTGCAGGCTGAAGCGGACGCTGGCGCCACAAAGCGTGTGGCACATGCACGCCTCTCCAAGCAGGCTGCTGCAGCTGGGCAGGCTCACATGCCGGAAGACAGCTCACAGGACGCTGCAGCGGCGCACAGCCATGATGTGGATGATGCGCTGGATCGACCGCAGCTGGCGTCAGCCACAGTATCAGCGGCGGAGAGCCAGCGGCCAGCGTCTGCGGGCGCAAAGGTGGGCGCAGCACTGAACGACGTCAGCTCAGAGCGCGCCGCCGTCAACAAGCAGCTGGATCACGCTAAGGAGGTGCGCAGCGGCGATGACCACATTGCTCGTCGCTACAATTTGATATAGGATTTCTAAGTCTGGGTTGGCCAAGCCTGAGTTTGGCCGAACCTTCAGATCCAAGATGAGTCGTTGTGGGTTGCCGGTTTGTGCAGGAGACATCGAGGCTGCGGCGGCAGCTGGCAGAGGAGCAGCTGGCGGCCCGCGGTGCCAGGGCGGCGCTCGTGGCGGAGTCCACAGCCCGCGACGCGCTGCTGTGCGTGCTGCAGTGCTGCGCGGCGCAGCTGCGCGGCCAGCTGGAGACGGGCGTCCCAATCAGCGGCACCACGGCACAGCGTCACCAGGCTGCCAATGCTACATTGACAGCGTCGTCAGCGAGGGAAGCAGGCGCAGGCGCAGGATCTCCAGCGCCTGCTGTGGCGCCAGACGATGCGGGTCAGCACGGCAGCAGCTCAGCCGGCAGCGGGCATGGCAGTCCGGCTGCTGCCATGCAGCCAACAGTGCCGATCAGGCAGCCAGCCGTCACACCGGCCACGTTAGTTGCGCAGACGCCACGGCAGCGGTCGGACACAAAGCTGTTGCCTGCTAAAGACATCAGCAGGCAGGCGCAACAGCAGCACGAGCAGCACCGGCAGTCAGCCGAGAACTCGGAGGCAGCGGCGGCGCTCACGGCAATGTGCGGGTCTCTCATGAAAGGGAAGTGCGCGACTGTTGGTGCGGCGGCAGCGGACAGCACAGCCGATGCGTCAGTCTGTGATGCGAAGCTGTGCGTCATGGAATGGCTCATCCAGCATGCTTTCGGAGCTGATCGAATGCGGGCACTGCAAGTGCTGCAGCATAAACTCGACTCAGTGCTGGCAGAGATTTCACAGTAGAGAGAGGAGGCACAGCAATGACCAACAAGATGACTTCAACACATGTTGCTGCTCTGGGCTTCATACAGAAGAAGGATAAGGACTGCGTACGCTACGGTGGAGTCTCAAATGAATCGAGTGACCAAGTCAATCCACACTGTGCCACTCTGCACGCTGCAACGTACCTAATGCACAGCACTTATACAGGCCTCCCAATCCATGGCAGGATACACTGCTTTCAATCTTAGTTTACGGCCGCCACAAGCAGTCAGCGGCGGATGGCAGCCTGCTGGATTTCCAAGGCCAGTCAGGCTGCTGTGGTCTGTTATTGACCGCCGTGGAACCATCGCTGAGTGGCCGCTTGCGGCTGGCGGGCGCACTGCCATGTGCCGTCGGCTGCACACCGTTCGGCACATCGCCTGCTTCATTCATGTGCGGTGCCTCCCTCACGGCACCCTGCAGAACGCAATGTGAATGTCAGGATGACTCAAATGTGCCGGAGCTCTCTGGCTCAAAATTAGCGTGCCTTCCTAGGAAATTGGCTTCCATGAAGGTAAAAGCGTACTCCGCAAGCATTGCAGATGTCCTCTGCAGCCTGCGGTAGCCAGAGCCGACCAACAAGAACAGCAAAGGAACGGTTGATCGGAGGAAAACAAAAGTTGAAGGCCTAAACTGCACCTGCGCCTCGAGCGCCCGCTGCCCTGCGGCGTCCTGCGGCTCCAAAACCCTGTCCGCTGGCGCCGGCGGCACCAGCCCGTTGGGGAGGCCGTCAGCGGCCGACGGCGGCAGCGGCGCAAAGTCCAGCTGCGCGTAGTCGGGCACGCCGGCAGTGATGGCCCGCCCACCGCGCACCACCACCTGCATTGTGTGGACATCGACATTTAGCTGTGTTGTTCAGGAAAGTTACGCTCAAGTAAATTCGGCTTCGCCAGCTGCGCAAAGTCGGGCCTGCCGGCGGTGATGGCCCACCCGCCGCGCAACAGCGCCTGTGGCGCAAATCGGAGGCTTTCACCTCAAGGCTCAAAAGTTTCTTCACCTGTCCGGTATGTGGTCCACCACACGAGTAGCGCGCGCTGCCCAGAGGCAGGATTTGATATGGCGCGGCAAGCGTCCAGGGCTGCGCCTAATGACTCGGATGCAGCTCAACTGCCATGCAGTCCTTCGTGTAACATCAAACGACAGACGGAAGGAGCTCGCAAGAGGCAGGGGAGGCAGGGAACAAGGAGTGTGTACCCTGTCAAACTGCGGCCGCGCGAGCAGCTCGCTGAAGCGGCGGCCGCGGAACAGCACAAAGTCCGCGGGGCCGCCCGCCCGCAGGCTGCCCACGCCGCGAGCCTCCAGGCCCATCGCGGCCGCCGGGACGTCCGTCACCGACCGCGGCCAGGCGCCGTACGGCCGGTCCAGGTGCCCTATGCGGCAGCCCTGTGGCGGAAAAAGATGCATCTCCTTCGATGGTACAATCCCTGGCCGGGCATGGCAATGGGCTTCGCAACATCGCAGCATTGCTGCGCCTCTACGGCACAAGCTAGGCTTCATGCTTTGCGATCCGTGCCCCCAAACAAGGTATAGGACTTGCACTGGGGTGGGCCCCAATCACAGATGCCCCTTGCTGAGCCACAGAGCTCAAGGCTGCATATCTAACACAGGGTTCATCCATCATATTATCATCTGGCGCGGTTCTTTGCATGGCGGGCGCACCTGGGCAAACACCTCCAGCATGTCGAGGTCGCCGTAGGCGTAGAACTGGTCGCGCGTGTTGTCGGAGGCCAGCGCCACCGCCACGCCGCCCGCCGCCAGCTCCTGCAGCGCCGTCACGCCGCGCCACCTTGGCGTGCGCCCTGCCGCGTGGTCACGGTCCTGCACATTTGATGGATATCATACATCAGATGCTAAGAGTTGTTATACGAATCGCCGCCATCTCGTGCATCGCCGTGTCGCCGCGCCACCTCGGCGTCCGCCCTGCCGCCTGGTCCCGGTCCTGGGCATGGGAGATTATTGCAACCTGACAAGCTATCGAGTGACAAGCGGCCTGCCGCCAGTTCCGATATCGCAACCTCAGCGTGCGCCCCGCCGCATGTTCCCGGCCCTGGACACAAGAATGGCATATTAGAAACTGGTTTGCGGCTGCTGTATTGCAAACTAACTTGCGGCTGCATCGGCTGAACGCGTTGCACATAAGATGGGGTTATTTACTTGCGTGTGTGTGGCCGCTTTGACGGATGGCACTGTCAGTCCCATCAGCTTCAACGAGCTCCGGGCATTAGCGAACTCTTGACACAGCACCTAACATGGCCAGGACGTCTGCGGGCGAGTGCTCTTCGACTGAGCCTGTGACTTGGGGCTGTTTGCAGTGGGAATGGGTGGCACCACATTTGTCAGCACACCTGGGTCCACTCGTTGACCAGCGGGAGCGACACCACGGTGATGCCGGCGCGTGCTGCCAGCGCTGATGTTTCCGCCACGTCCGCTTCTGACTGCCACGCCAGCGAGCTGCAGAATGCCAGCCAATCCTCACGACTGAACATCAACATCTCACAATGCGGCGAAGCGGCCCCGAAAGGCACAGCCACCACCGGCGGCGCTTTTGGCCGGCTGCCATAGCGTTGCGGGCTTTGACGAAAAGAGAATCGCAGGCGCAGGGGGCGCACCAGCAGTGGCCGCACACGATGTGGCCCTTGAAGCTGTGCTGCAGCGCCTTTTGCGCGACATAGCGCAGCCCCTTGGCCGCCACGTTGCGGTTCTCGTCCACATGGAAGTCCAAATCTAAATTCCGCTCCGCCGCCAGGTTGAACATCCTGCGAAAGTGTCCGATGGTCATGGTCATGTCGTATTTCGGCAGTGTGTGGTGTCGAAGACAGTCTGATGTGTTACTCTTCAAGGTCCTCACGAGGCATGATCCTCCTGCTCTACTGTAGGCTTTTGACATGCCTTCAGACAACACAGATGGCCCCCCTGTCCAGCAGCAGGTCGCGATTGGCGTCGCGGCTGGTCCATTTGTTGTCGCAGAGCTGCCGCCATCCTCGGCGAAGCTGGCGGGCTGACACCATGAATCTTGGCACCTAAGTACGAGCTTTCTTGCCTGTCCAGCGGCACCTCGCGTTCGGCGTAGTCCAGTCGTCGGCGGGGTTGCCGCCGTCCTCCGCACAGCTGGCAACTGGATGGTCTGCTTCACTCTCACCTCGGGCTGTTCAAGTCAAGCCCTCCCCACCTGTCCAGCAGCATGTCACGATCGGCGTCGCACGTCGTCCAGTCATCCGCAGGGTTGCCGCCGTCCTCGGCGCAGCACACTGCCGCGCCCATGACGCCGCCGTGCGCCGCTACGGTGTCTGCGAGGGCCTTCGCCGCCGCGGCGTCCCGGAAGAAGGACAGCACGACCAGGCACACCCCCTGCAGCTCCACCTGCGGTGATGACAGCCGAAGGGCGCTGTTATCACCTACAAAAATAGGAGTGTGTCCTGCAGGCTGACTCAGGCAAAGTAGGTCGGGCGACTTGGTCGAAAGATGAGGACCGGTTTCCACCAACAAACCAGTGCCTGCTGCGTCATGTGATCTTGGTTGCACACATGCCATTCCTCAACTTGACAATACATGGCACAAGCCTGCCTGACTGCATCGCACCTTGCCGGCCCACTTGTTGCGCAGGCGGGCGAAGGCGGGCCACGTGAGCGACCGCTGCCGGGGCGTCATGTTGATCAGGTGCGTGCGCAGCGCGCACGTGCCGTGCGCATAGGCGCACGCCACGCTGAAGTCCATTCGCCTGCGGCAAGAATGTCATTGAAACCCATGATGAGGCAAGGTGCAACACTGGCGCAATCGCCTGTGCAGGCCAGCAGTTTGAGCCGCAGCACCAAGTGCGAGGTGCCTGCCGCAAAGTGTGCGGACTCAGGCAACACTAGACAGTGACATTTGCTCTTGGCGACGACCTCCTGAATACCTGAATACATCGTCCTGGTCCCAAAGCTGGGCATCCTGCGCGGTGCTGCGGTCCGCGCCCGACAAACTGCCGTTCGGGTTGCGCGTCCGCTCACAGGTGTGACCCTTGTCTGCGCGCACAAGATACAGGCTGGTTGTGCATGGTTTCGAAAGAGCTGCCATGGCACAGCATGCTGGGTGCCATGCTGGGTGTGCCGTAGCCCTGACCCGCTGCGCTTGAACCCATTGACTTAGCTTACTGGATTATTACCAAACCACCGGCGCTCATGCTGTGATGCGCAGCGATGTCATGCAATTGAGATCCCGCAAAGCCCCACCAGGGCAGGGCGTGGCAGTGGAGCATTCTCGCCTATGTGCGTGTGCAGGTCGACGAAGGCCGGGAATACCATGCTTTCCCGCACGTCCAGGTACGGCGACGCTTCAGACAGCGCTCCTGCTGCTGGCCTGATGGCTGTGATTTTGTCGCCGCTGACCTCGACATCGACAGCCAGCAGCCCGTCCACACACGTCTGCCAGCCCTTGCCGCTGACAGCACTGCTGTTTGAGGTATCAGCTGCAACCTGTTGCTGCTCAACGCAGCAGGCTGGCACGCGGGCATTGCCTAGTATGTAGGTCTGGGCATCGGGAAGGCGAATGAAGTCGTGCCTCGCCATTCCGGTCAAAGCTGAGGATACAGCGCGAGCTACATCTAGCAATGTGCCAGTGCAAAGTGTGTGCTGGAGGCTTGCCTCTTCCCAATTTACACGCTGTCTGCGCTTTTGCTCAGGAGCTGGCGAAAGTGATCCGGTGTGCCTGATGACGCGAAACCAGCGGAAGGTCTCTACAGCCTGAAAAGCAGTGAGTATGTGCCTTTTAAACGCACAAATTGATTCGTAGACTGTGGCTGTGAGTTTGAGGCCATCCCTTGAATGGCAAAATTCCGACCTCACGTGACCGGAAATCCGGCTGGAAATACGGCTGTACGAGCAGGGTTTTGCAGTTCCTGATCGCATGGCTCAGCCTCAGAACTGCAGCGGCTTCTCGATCAAATCAGCTCATAACTGCGCCGAACACAGCATAGCTCGCGTCCCGCGGTGCGAAGAGCGCTGCAGATTGACGCACAAGTCACGTGCACTCGCAAACCGCCTACTCGACCAGCGCCTGGCCAGTTGGCTCGCTTCCGGCTCACAATCATCTGCGATAGCCAATCAGGGACCATTCAGACCCTCTAGCTCCTCTGCAGCAGCCAGGTGCGTCGTTACCAGATCCAAGATGTTATAACGAAAACCTTGCGCATATCCGTGCCGCCTGGCCATGAAACTTACAGCTTCACCATCCAAACCAAGGCGTGCTATGTCATGCGCAGGCCGGGATGGCTGGCACCCAGGATGGCGACAAGGCAGCCAACACCCTCAGCCTTGCCGCGCGCACGCTCAGCATGCATGACGACGAGCTGCCGGTGGTGCCGCAAGCCGAAGAGCCAGCCGGCCCTGCCTCGCCGTTCGCCGTGCCAGTAGCGAAGCTGAGCCATGCGGGCGCAGATGAGCCGCTTTCCGCCCCGCGCGGCGGCGACAAAGCAGGCGAACCTGCTTCAGAGGGTGATGTGCAATCCGATGCAGCAACAGCGACAAAGGAGGGCAGGCGGCACCAGCTACAGCAGCGACAGCTGGCAGAGTCGGGGGCGCACCAATTAGACGGGCGGCCGCCGGCTGGCGCGCCGCGAGGCGGGCAGTCGGTCAAACGGGTGACGCCTACGACGGAGCGCACCGAGTCAGACGCGGCGGACTTTAATCGTCAGCGCGTGGAGCAGGCGCCATATGGGTCTGCTGATAGAAACAGTGGAGAAAGCTCCAAAAGCAGCGGGCGGAATGGCGGGGCGCCGACGTCACAGCGAGGCGTTGACGCCGCCAGCAGCGAGTCCGATCAGGACCTTCCTGCAGGTGCTGCGAACGGCACTGCAATCATGGCAAATATTCATGTCAATGTGCACGACGGCGGCGTTGATTCATGGGTTGTGAAGGTCTTGCCCTGAATAAGGACAGCATATGTCATTTTCCTCACCTGTCTCAACCAGATGCGACAAGCTTTGCATCCGACTTTCCACGCGCATGCAGATGATAGGGAGGGTGCCTGGCCTGCGAGAGACTTCTCCACAGCGGCGTCGGAGTTCCTGGCATTGGGGCCGTCTGCAGCGCTGCCATCTACTGTGGTCCCACCGCGGCAGCCACAGCATGCGCAGCCTCGGATCTACTTTGGGGCAGCCCAGGCTCAAGGCAAGTCCCCTCCGACCCACTGGCAACGTCGTATATGGTGCCTGTGGGCTGACGCCGGCGCAGCAAGCACAGACTCAATATGCAGCCGGCATCGTTTTTGCAAGCCGCATCCGATACATAACACGGCAAGCGCTGAGCCAGTCAATCAGGATGAATCACAAGCGAGTCTTCCTGCACTCGACAGGCGAGCGGGACTACTTCGAGGACCGCTACAGGCTGCAGCCAGACTTCCAGCCGGGCCCGGCCGCCGCGGCCGCAGGCGCCGACATGGCAGAAGTGTCCGAACGGCCAGCGGACTCTCAGTCGAGAGAGGCGCAGGACCCGGCGGCGGGGCAGCCGCTGCGCTGCAGCTACGCCGGCGTTTTTGATGGCCACAGCGCGGCGGACGCAGCGGATGCGGCGCGCGAGCGGCTGCACGTGCTGCTGGCGGGCGAGCTGGGCGCCTGCCAGAGGTGAGCGGCCAGCTTTCACCGCTCAGGCGGCCATTTTTTTTGTCATTGATTGCGGCTAGCTGGGCGCCTGCCACAGGTGAGCAGCCTGACTGTCTTTGGCATCTGGCGGTGCTCCGGCTTCTGCAGTGTTTGTGGTTTTGGGGGAACCTGTTGTCTCCACAAGTGGAGCGCCACGTATGATACAGTTAGGGCAGGAGGTGCAGGCACCCTTGCTGCGGCCCGCAGGGCCGTCTGAGTGCGGCATGAACCAAGCCAGACCAGACGACACGCGTGACTTTCGATGCTGCACGTGCAGAAACGGCAGCGGCGGCGGTGGCTTTGACAATCGGGAGGTGGAGGCGGCGCTGCACCGCACCTTCGCCGCCATGGACTTTGAGATCCTCGCCGAGGCGGCGCGCACCGGCGCCCGCTGCGGCAGCACCGCCGTGACTGCCCTGCAGCTGGGCGCCGACCTCTACCTGGCCCACACAGGTAAGGACTAGCATGTGCTCTGTACTGTGAATGCTGTGTGCTGCGATACTGTCGACACCACTGCCACCCCGCAATTTGCAGCTGGACCCAACCTGTATATGGCCCACACGGGCAGGGCATGACATGTCGCTTCTGCACTGCGCTTCTGCATGATCTGTTGCTCATGCAGAAGCAGCAGCTGAAGCTGCCACCCTGCTGCACAGCCCTGCCTGCACGACATGCAAGCTGCACAGCCCTGTGTGCCAGGTGGTCTGCTGCAGGTCGTAGCGCAGCTTGCGACATTGATGCATTGACCGCAGGCGACAGCATCGCGGTGCTGGACCGCGGCGGCAAGCCCGAGAAGTTGACGGCAGCGTCCGACCACAAGGTAACTCCCTAGTTGATGTCATTACGCTTCATGTAGATGCCTGTGCATCTTTTTGACTGCCGCGACCAGCAACATGGAGCTGTGGCACATAGAAACGCGCTGCATGTCCCCGCAGCTCGGCGGCCATCTGCACTCGTGGCTCCCCATCATCGCAACGTATATTGCTATCAGCCTGAATGAAAACTTGCGTGGCCCTTTCCAGGTGAACGACCCAGAGGAGGCGCGGCGCATCCGCTCCAAGGGCGGCAAGGTGATGGACGGTGGCTCGCGCGTTGTCAGCCCCTCGGGCCGCCACTCCCTCAACATGAGCCGCGCGCTGGGCGACGCCGACTACAAGACGCCCCGCCGCATCGTGTCCGCGACGCCCGACGTGCGGCATGTGACGCTCGGGTGCGGCACCGCAAAGTGAAAGATCCTATGATGAGAGAAGCCCATGAACAGTCACCGGCAGCTGAGACTTGGATGTGCGATGACTCTCCTCACTGGATACCTACATAGCTTCGTGTTGGAGAGCAATGCAGTCGGGGACTACTTTTTGTTCCTGTCCCGGCTTGCACTGCATGGAGTTCAGTCTCTTCCTGCAAGCACTCGAGCTGACTTTTTTCCTCCTCGAGGGGATGTGTCCATCACATAAGCAAGGCTAAGGCATTACGACCCTCTGAACCGCAGGCGGCAAGACACGGCGGTCGTCTTGGCGACGGACGGCCTGTGGGACGTGGTTTCCGAGGCCGACGCCATTTCCATCGTGGCCACCGCCCTGGGCGGCAGCAGCGCCCAGCTCAAGGCCAAGGCGTCTGGCGAGGCGGCCGCCAGCTTGGCGCACATGGTCGCAGACGCGCTGGTGGGTTTGACAGTGACGATCCCTTGCAGATGCATGTTCATACAGATTGAGTAGCAGCATGCTAACTGTGTCGTTGCGAACGAGTAGCCGCCAGCCTGGCGCACATGGTGGCGGACACGCGGGTTCAATATCTTTTTGACGCCTCTCAATAAAGGTTTGCATGAAGTCGTGCCACCAGCAGCCTGACGCACATGGCGGCGGATGTGCCAGGGACGGATGTCAAAGTTGAGAATCGGACTGGTTTTTGCTGTCACTTTGTGTGTGCCCCTAAGATCATCCTGTTGTGCATCTGCATCATCAACATCATCTGGAGTGTGTTTCCCCTGCGCTTCTCCAATCATCACAAGCCGATTCGTCTCGCCTTTGCGCCGCCAACAGGTGGGCGTGGCCGTGAATCGCGGCACCTCGGACAACGTCACGGCGGTTGTGGGCCTCGTGCTCTGGGACTGAACCCCCCAAAACCCTGGGGATGGGCCGATGCGGTTCGCTGGGTTTCATGTGGATTCCGTTTGGAAGGGCTGTCCGGTGCCCCGTCCGGGCGGCCTGTTCCTTGAGATTGGCCAGCAGCCCTGGAACGGAGGCATCATGCGGGGGGTGGACGAAGTGTGTAAAGAATTATCTGTTTAAGGTTTGCGGTGGCCCCAGCAGGCAGCGGCGGCGTCTAGCATACACCGCGGCATCCAGCTTACACCAGCCCACATGCTGCTGCTGCTGGAAGTAGCCAAAATAATCCTGTTTCTAGGACCGTATCGTTTCTTGCATGATTCCTGCAAGGGTCGTCAGAATCTTTGCAGGTTGAGACTAGGCATGTACGTGGCTGATGAGAGCTGTCCGGCCGTTGACTGATTTATTTGGACACACAGGTTGATTCGATGTGCAATCCGGGCTGTGGATTCTTGTTCCGTGCAGCACCACCAGCGCATCATACCAGCCAGATCTGAAGTTACGCAGTTCTCCCGGCCGTTCCGCTTGTTGGAATGCCTGATGTGCGCTCACCAACACGGGTGAATGCTGTGTTCGGCGAGCTACACGCTGGCCCTGCTGCAGGTGTATCGCACCAGCAGTCAGCTATCATACGAAACACATCGCATGCTAGATGTGGTTGGCCAGCGAGCGAGACACTGGCCGCCTGCCGCTGTGGGGGAAAACCTCCTTAAATGTGACCACCTGACTTCGTGTGTTGCATCGCCGGACCAACTCACAAGGCTGACGTTGAGGCAGCACGGCAGTCAACCAACGATCGGAAAGCCCGCCACACAGCCATGTGCCTTCACGCGGGCATGGCAAATGTCCTTTCGGAGCCCGCAGCCGGCGGCGGCGGCTGCAAAAAAGTATCAATCGTCATGGCAATGGCCTCCGTGCGTGCAAGTGAAGGCCGCTATCGCGTGAACAGTCACTGTTCCCTTGCAGTCTCTGCCCTTCGCAGCAGACCGCTGCACAGCCGCTGTAACGCTGCCAGATTGCCAAGCCATCAGAGCTTGCCTCATCTGGCCGCACAATATGTGCAGAGCTTGCAAAATTGTTGCTTGCTGTGCTCTGACGCCACCGCAAAGCGGCAGAGCATAAGTTGACCAGGGAGCCGCTGAGAATACATGAAGGAGCTAGCTGTACTGCAGTCGACGCAGTCGCAGCAGGCGCCCTCCAACATCCGTTTGGGAGGGTTGATCCACAGCAACTGTGAGCAGCTGCCGCTCCGTGCCGGACATCTGGTGTCGGAGACCGCCAGCTGTGTAGGGATGGCCATTGCCATCCCTACACAGTATGTATGCAATTGACCGCGCGTGGCCAAGGCAGGGTGCGGGACAGTCCAGGAGCAGCTGCGCAAGGTCTGTGTCAATAGCTTGGGGCTTGTGTTGTATGAAAATGATGCCGGTGCTGCGTGCCGCAAACATGCCGTTTCGAGATCGGGGACGCGTGCAGGATCTCCAGAAACACGCCAAGCGATGGCCAAGCCGCGCTTATTTCACCGTCGCCAAGACCAGCAGCGCGATACCTGAGATTGCTGGTATCCGAGGCCACGTTCCATTACAATCGCCCTCCCATTGCCGCGGCCGAGGCGCACTTGCGCCATGCACGCACACTACAGCTGATTGCAGAGGGTCCTCAACCTGCGGTTATCGAGTCCGCATGGAGGCCAGTCATCATGCGGCGTCTGGCTTGGCTGACCCACAGAGCCTCTTCACTCCGGTGCGCGCCCACGCGATTGCCTTGCCGCTGCCTACCGTCGCTTGTCCAGGCCATAGTATCCAGACTGACAAGTTGGAATGGTGTAGCAGGTCTCGCCCGGTACCGAGGAGCGGGTGCTGCGCATGGTGCACCACGCCGTGGGCACGCTCGAAGACGTCGCCTCGGCCGTGAGCGAAGCCCTTCGCGCGGCCGGCGCCGAGGCAGTGACACACGCAGACGGCGGTCCCGTGGCGACCTTCTCGCGCCCCGTCATCGACCACTTCATTCAGCAGGCAAGTGGCTGCGAACCTCCCGCGTGTCCCCGCGCGATCACGGCGACTTCGCCTCGCACCCGTGTGCCCCCAGGCCCGCTGTGCAAACACACGAGGTGCAGGACGTTTCGCAGGCCCTGAAAGTCGCACGGCACGGTCCTCGAGTCGCCACTTGCACCTTGTGCATCGAACTGGATCACCTCCACGCCGCATGCTACACCGATCCAGCAGCTCCAGGCTGCCATAGGCACTGCAGCCACTCCCACTGCACCGCACTCTCAGCCGTTGGCCGCTGACTGGCGGGGCCTGCCTGTTCCCACCAGGTGGCAAAACCCAGGATGCACGGCAGCGGCCACACGATATGGGAGGCCAACCCGGAGTGGGTGCACCGCTACGGGCTGGCTGCGCAGATGCCCCCGCAGGTGCTCGCCACGCTGTTCCAGGCGCCGGCACCCGAGGAGCAATCCGCGCAGCCTGTGCTGCCTCCGCGTGAGGGATCTTGTACTTGTGTTGCTTGTCGCACCTGCCTGTGATGAGACAATTCCCCTTCATGCTGCGCAAATAAGCTGCACTGTGGGCGCCGGGACCCCAAATCTGAAGCATGATGCAATTTCAACATGGATCTTCTCAAATATGCGATCTGATCTGCATGAAGGCCTTCAAGGCAGACTTTAACGCCTGATTCCATTGCCTACACGAATACCACTGCTGCAATGCAGGCCCGCCCCAGAGCCGGGCGGAGCGCAACAAACGGCGCGACTTTGCCGCAGAGGCCGGCGAGACTGGGGACCTGTTTGGGGAGGAGATGGATGATGAGGACGGCTCTGCAAAGCTGGGCCGCGCTCAGCCGCCCCGCACCCTGGAGGTAGGAAGCTCGTGTTCCGGCTGTGCACATAGCTTGGCAAGCCATTCCTGTGAATGGGCTCTATCACAATGCATTCTATTTGCGCAGTCGAGCCGCAAGCCATGTTCCCACTTGTCACTCAAAGCACAGTGAAGCAGACAAAGCCTTCGAAAGTGACACCGTGAATGTGTGTGCGAATCGAGGACAGATTCCCAGCACTCTGCTAGCACCTTCATGCGCTATCAAATATCCCGCCCACTTTTCCAACCACCATGTTCACAGGACGAGGCGACGCGTCTCAAGGCAGGCACCATCAAGCACTGCGCGCTGACGGTGCTGAAGGATGCGGGCGCGCGCGGCATGGCCATCGACGACATCATGGCCGCCATTGCGGCCGCGGGGCTGCGCCAGTGGGACGCCAACTCCAAGCGTGTCGTGCAGTTTGTGCGTCTCTCTGGCAGGATGCCGTGCGCCTGCACTGCAGCAGTGGGGCTCCATATATGTGATGTGACGCCCTCTTCGTCCTCGATCAGTGCAGCTTTGCAACCTGCTGCTACAGTGCCCAGAGTGTGCATGCACGTGATTGCATGGGAACATCAACAGCCCTCGGGCATCCATACTGCCGAGTTCTGATTTCGTTCTTCCTGCACACGCCAGGCCCTGTCGTCAGACGAGGCCTTTGTGCGCACTAGCAAGGGGGTGTACGCGCTCGCCTGCCTCGCGGGCATCAGCCAGCGGCCCACCGCCCGCAACCCACGCGCTCCCAAGAAGGTGAGCCCTTGTGACGCCACTGATTGAGCCCGCGTTCGTGCATGACAGCACATGCAGTGCATGGGACATGTGCTTCGCAGGTGGGTGCAAACTTTGTGGACATTCTTGAAGTGTACTTGCTCTGGTACATGTCAGAAGCTGTTGTCTCATGCATGCATGCCCAACACCTCGCGATGAGCAAATTTATTGCTGTGGTTGCAGCCACGGCGGCATGCGGTGGACGAGGGCTGGGACGGCGACCTCAACGGCTTTCCTGACGAGGGCGCCCCGGACGACTGGGCCTTCGAGGAGAATGGGCTGGACGCTTATGGGCGCGCCGAGAAGTCGCTCGCACACGCGCAGCAGGCCATCATTGAGCAGCGCGACCGCCTGGAAAAGGTGGGCGGACCGCGCTTTATGTACTCTCATACCCAGACGTGCTGCTCGCGGACTTCAGGAATCCGGAAGGAAGCAGAACACGAACGCATGGTGTCTGATTCACTGCACGGGACGGTCGAGAGCGGTTCCAGAGGACCTTGCCCACAAAGGCGTCTCATTACAAGCGGCGCTTTGCTGTAGGCTGCTACACATTGCTTCACAACGAAGTCGTAATTGACTCATCATGTCAAAACGTCCAACAGGCGCACGAGGCAGTGGAGGAGGCGGAGGCAAAGGCGGCGGCCGCGGAGAAGAAGGCCAAGGCCGCGGCGCCCAGTAAGCGCAAGCGCGAGGCGGCGGCGCTGGCGGCGCAGCACGCAGCGCTCGTCTCAGTTGCCGACAGCTTGCCACAGGTCGCCGCCGTGCTGCGGCAGCAGGAAGAGGAGCAGGCAGCTAACAGGCCAGCACCCGTTGCTCCCATGGCGGCGCATGCTGGGGACGGTGCAGCGCCGGCCGCCGCCACCGAGGACGCAGCTGAGGCACCGGGCGGCGGCGCCGCAGCGCCCGCAGCGGCGATTGCCGGCGCCAGCGGCTCGCCTGCCGCGGCCGCGCAGCAGCAGGCCTCGCCGCAGCAGCCGCCGGCGGCACCCCCAGGCCTGGCGGGCGGGCTCCTGCCGCTGCAGAGCACCAAGGTGTCGTCGCCAGTGCGGCAGGCGCCGCAGCATCAGCAACAGGAACTACAGCAGCAGCACGCTCAGCAGCAGCAAGCTCAGCAGGCACAGCAGCAGCAGCAGCAGCAGCGGCAGGCGATGCAGCAGCTGGCGGCGGGGCTGCCGTCGATGCCGATGTTCAATCCGGCCATCCCCGCGACGGCGCAGTTTCCGCTCGGCGGGGCGCCGCCGTTTGGGCTGCCGCCCGGCGCTGGCGGCGTGTGGGCCCAGATCCTGGCTAGCCTCCCGCCGGTGAGTTTGGGTCTCAACCTTCCCTGCCCACCAAGGGGGCTGTGCTCGTGCATTCATGCGAGGTGCAGACTTGTCCTTGCACGCGCCTGCATTCTGGCAGACTTATACCATGATTGTAGTGCGCTTGTGGGCACGTACACTCGGGGATGAACTTGCAGGTTCCCGAGGAGCCCCGGTGCTGAAGTGCATGTGTGTTCCTCCAGGCATCCGGCGCCCCAGACGGCCAGCAGCGCGCCGAGCAGCATGGCGCGCCGCCGGGCTGGCTGCCGCCGGGGATGGCGCCGCACCCCATTTCTCAGTCGCAGTCGCCGGCCGCGCGTCCGCCGGCGGACGGCTGTGAGGCAGCGCATCAGCAGGCAGGGGAGGAGGCGCCGGACCTGGCCATGATGGAGGCTGTCGTGAATTCTCTGCCGGGCTCCGGTGGGTGCAAGTGGCTGCAACCATGTGCTGGAGCCCCTCGCTGGCAGAGCTCGCGACCTGCTTGCCCAATTGCTAGAGCTTGCCGGGTCAGGAGATTTCGCTGTGTCCATTTTGACAGAAAGCCCAGCCGGACCGCGCTGGATGCTTGAGTGTGCGTCCGGAACGCACACTCTTGATCCTGCAAATAGCCTCGCCGAAACTCCACTGTGTGTTTTTTCCGCAGGCGAGATGGTGGAGACGCCGCACGGGGTGCTGGAGATGCCGGAGTTTGGGCTGACGGAGGAGGAGAAGGCGTACCGCGGGCCGCCGGACGACCGCCGCGCGCTGATGGCCCACCGCAAGTGGCTCCAGGTGCCGAGAGCTGCTGTTACCCAGCTTCTTGCTGAGGGGGCTTGCTGAGTCACCCTCAGATGTACGCTTGGCAACATGTGCTGTTGCTTTCACGAAGTTTCCAGGATAGTTTCGTCATGGCGGCGCTCCTGATTCCGCGCTCTGTTGCTGGAGCCTGTCATCCTCCCGGTTGCCATCTGCGCTCAATGGAGGATCATGTGTCCTCTGTCATGGAATGCGGACCCCTTCAGCACTCAAAACTGGTTTCAAATTCATGCACGGCTTTCACCTAATTTGACACCGAATCCCTCCAACAATATGCATCTTGGTCACATGCCGCAGGAGGAGTCGGACAAGCGGGAGGAGATCCGGGAGCGCTGGCTGCGCAGGGTGCAGGGACGCAAGGGTCGGGCCGTCGCCGCGCGTGGCCGCGAGGCGGCGGCTGCAGCCCGCCAGGCGCGGCGCGCCTCTGAGGCAGTCGCCGCTGCGGAGCGCGCGCTTGCGGCCGCGGAGGCCGCTGCGGCTGACGCGCAGCGCAACCTCGAGCGGTGAGGCTGCGTCAGCGTGTGTGCTGAAGTCTAGGGATGGCGCCGTAGAAACCCGCGGCAGCCTGTGGGGCATCCATGGGAGGCCGCTGCGGCTGACGCGCAGCGCAACCTCGAGCGGTGAGGCTGCGTCAGCGTGTGTGCTGGAGTCTAGGGATGGCGCCGTAGAAACCCGCGGCAGCCTGTGGGGCATCCATGGGAGGCCGCTGCGGCTGACGCGCAGCGCAACCTCGAGCGGTGAGGCTGCGTCAGCGTGTGTGCTGGAGTCTAGGGATGGCGCCGTAGAAACCCGCGGCAGCCTGTGGGGCATCCATGGGGCACATGTTGCCTCCCTGCACACCGGCGGCCCAGGCTTGGGTGTGCTGCCACCAGTAGCAGCAGGGAATCTGCACAGCCGAGCCGTTTATTTTACAGTGCTTTAGCACTGTTGGTCATGCAGACCATTCAACGAGGTGGTCGCCGCAAGCGTCAACTTCTGAAAAGCATGTGGCGATTGCAGGGAGGGCGCCAGGCGCGAGAATGCGGCGCGCAATGGCGGCGGCCGGCCCGACGACAGACGGGAGCGGGAGCGGCGACGCCTGGCGGCGGAGGCCGCCCGTCGCTTCCCCATGGAGGACACCAGCCTTATGTTCCTGCTCTCCCGCGAGGCCGCCGAGCTTGGTGAACTCCTGTTCTTCCCTCTACTTGCACATGCCTTTTTGCTGCCATGCTGCAATAATGCATATGTACTGGCAGGAACGTGGATGCAGCAGAGACTTTAGCAAGTCACGTAGCTGCATAGCTGCCCAGCAAAGCTACAACATATGTACAGGGCTTATGTCCCTGCTGACCAGCAGCAGAGGGTTTAGCTGCAACTTGCATAGCTGCATAGCTGCCCAGCGAAGCTTTAAGTTACATACCGGGCTTATGATCCTGCTGATCACAACATTCATATAATCCACCGCAGGCGAGCCGGCGCCGGACTTCAGCCTGCCGGGGCCGGCGGCTGTGCTGCCGCCCGAGGAGGGCGCCGCTCTCGCGCCGGCGCTGTACGTCGCGGACTTCCTGGGCCATTGGGGCAGGGCGCTGGGCGTGCGGCGCATGCCGCTGCGCGAGCTGCAGTGCCGGCTGGGGCTGCCCGACGCCTTGGCGGGCCTCAGAAATTCGGACGGCGGCGGCGGCGCCGCTACTGGCGCCGTGATGCAGCGTGATGGCAGCCCTGCGGCAACGGGTGGACACGAAACGGAAGCTGCCGCGGCTGTCGCGGATGGTGCTGAGCCAATGGATGCTGACACAGCGGATACGGCGGGCGAGGCGGCGGCAGCGGGTGGTGACGGACAGGCCGTGAAAATGGAAAAGGAGGCGGCGGCGGCGGCGGCCGTCAATGCGGAGGCAGCGGCGGAAGCAGAGGCGTGGCAGGATGAGGCCGACGCCGACGTGACGCCGATCTACGAGCTGTACGAGGCACTGCTGCGTGTGCTGCTCCAGGTGCGTGGACTGTCACTCCTTACTCTCAAGCCCTCAGGGTGGCACACTTTTCTGCAGACTCGCTCAGGCAGCGCCTGCTTTGCTCGACCTTTTCGTTTTTCTCCCCAGTGAATGCATGCTTCACAACGCATGCTCGGTGCTGACATGTGTCCGGAATGGACTGCACGTTTCTGAAGATGCAACCTTCCGCGGTGCGCACAGGACTGCGCGGCGGCAGGCAAGGCGGGGCGCATGGAACGTCGGTGGGAGGCCATCCTGGGCCCCGGCACCTGGCCCGAGGTCCTGCGCCGCTACGCCCTCGTCCGCGCCGGTGCGCATGTGTTCTCACCCTCCCCGCAGCCTTGTGACGTCATTGCACCCTTAGAGGTCGTCTGTGGCCGCAGCAACAGGAAGGGTCAACTTCCGACTGCTTGACATCGACTGCATGGCATTCAGCCGCTCCGAAAGCTCTTGGTGTGCACAGTGAACGTGGTGCCGCATCAGTAGGTGCGGTCTTGCTATGCTATCGATCTACACCATCAAGGCTATAATCCATACACAACGGTGACAGTGATGATGTAGATGATAATGGTGATGAGAGATGCCGCGCATCGTGTGTTGACGATCTATTATCATCCCACAGGGTCAGACAAGGCATGCATCTCCACGAAGGGCGCTCAGGGCACTTGAGAGTTGTTAGCGCACTGCGGCCAAGCTGCCGGGCATCACAGGCGAGATGGTGCTGGGCGCGGTGGCCGCTGCCCTCTCATAGCCGTGAAGCCTGTGTGCCTCTTGTTGAGCGTCATGTTCCTTTCCTGGTGCTGCAGCCAAGCTGCCGGGCATCGTGGGTGAGAGGGTGCTGGGCGCGGTGGCGGCGCTCGGCAGCGGCGCCATCGCAGACGTGACGTCGGAGCAGCACCTGGCTTTGCTGTCCTTCCTGTGCGACGAGGCGCTGGACACCCTGCTGCTGCACAACCTGCTGCAGAGTGCGCTCTCTTAAACCCTACTAACAGCCAGTAGTCAATTTCCAATCGCTGCTGTCCTTCCTGTGCGACGAGGCGCAGCACACCCTGCTGCTGCACAACCTGCTGCAGAGTGTGCAAACACCCAGAAGACCTGAACTCTGCTTTTATCTGTGTTCCCACACGACCCTGTATTCCTGCACTTCCGGATGTGGCTTCATGCACCAGCGTCATGGCTTTCAGCTCTAGTAAGCTGTTTGAATCTGGCTGGAGTGCCAACTCATAAAGTCTGAGTACTGCCTTGTCACCCCTACTCATTCTCACAAGCACGAAGCACCCGGCCTGAAGCTGGCTAAATTTTTTAATGCAGAGCGGCTGGAGACTGCGGACGGCGCGCGGCGCAACATGAAGGGGAGCCAGGCAGAGGATCGCAAGCGCCAGAAGGGCGGCGGCGGCCGGGCCAGCAGAAGCCGCAAGGGCAGCAGCAACGCTCTGGCGGCCCGCGAGGCCAGCGCCGAGCAGGTGAGCTTGCGGTTGGCAGTGTGGATCTGCGTGAGCTCTCTGGCAGGTGCTTGACGCTGACGCCTGGAGTGTTCCCGACTGAACAGCAGTGTGCTGCGGGGTAGCGTCTGCCTGTGTATTCATATTCGTGCGTCCCCTGCGAGACCAGTTACCGCAAACGTTTGCCTACATTCCACAAATATATTACAGCTGATGCCGACTCGCTGCTTATTGCCGATCTGCAGGAGGAGGCCATGCTCAACGGCAGCGTGCATGGCGCGGAGGTTACGCCGCCGCCGTCTGAGGACGCTGAACAGTGCGCCCTTTTGACACTCCTGCAGCCGCTGCTGGTCCATTTGAGTCCTGCTTCTTGTCACACACCCCTGTCCACATTCCTGGACAGCAGTCGCAGCTGCACTTGCTGTAAAGCAGCACCTGCACGTGTCACCTATTCAAACTGCCAGCTGAGGAAGCGGTTCAGGAGCCTTCATGTGGGATCGCATGTGAGTCTTCTTGCCCCACGCACGCCCCCAGCTGCCATTGGCAATCACTGAGCAGGAGTAACTATCCGCTGCAGGCGCCAGGAGCAGCTGGACCAGGAACTGGAGCGGTGCCGCGTGCGACGCGCTCCCCTGGGCGCCGACCGGCATGGTGCGCGCTACTGGTGGGGCGTCGCCAGCCAGCACGTGGTGTGGGTCGAGGCGCCGCCGCTGCCGGACGTGGCAACAGTCGCCGCCGCATCGCCAGCCTCAGAGGCCGCCGGCGCCGGCGCGGCCGAGCCTCCGCCGCCACAGCAGCATGCAGAGAAGGAGCAGCGGTCGCCGGCGCCGCAGCAGCAGCCGCCGCATGAGCTGCTGGAGCAGGCACAGCGTCTCCAGCAGCAGCATGAGCTGCAACAGCGGCAGCAACTAGAGCAGCAGCTGCGGCTGCAGCACGAGCTGGCACTGCTGCAGCAGCAGGGCCAGTTCGGCGGCCAGCCGCAGCAGCAGCAGCTGCCCTACCAGCAGCACCTGGCGCAGCTGCAGCAGCAGCTGCAGTTTCCAACATCCAGCTTCCAGCCCGGCGGCTTTCACGGCAGCCCCCAACGCCAAAACGGCCATGACGGCTTCGCGACACACGGCGCCCTCAGCCTGCAGCACGGCGCCATGCAGCAAGTAAACGGCGGCGCCGGCGGCCAACATGGCGGCGCCGCATTCCAGAACGGCAGCTTCCACATCGGCGGCAATGGCGCGCTGACGCTCGATGCGGCGCAGCAGCAGCGGCTGCCGCAGCTGCAGTCGACGCAGCTGCTGCCGGGCGTGGGCGGCTGGAACGCCGATCCCGGCGGCGGCGGCCTCGGTGGCGGCGCGAGCAGCGCCTTCAACGGCGGCGCCCCGCCCGGCTTTGCCATTGGCGGCTTTGGCTCGCCGTCCCCCACGGCGCGCGCTGGCGGCCGCAGCGGCCACGCCTCCCACGGGCCCGGCGCCTTTGCAGTGGCGGACTTTGCAGCGGCGGAAGCGAGCGGCAGATACGGCGGCGGCGGCGGTGCCTTTGCTGGGCTCCGACAGCCGGCGGCTGGGGTGCCGGAGCAGCCGGAGACCTTTGGCGCGACATCGTGGCCGCTGCAGGACCCGCCGCCGCGGTGGGGCCTGCTGGCGGACCCGGGCGTTCTGGAGGCGATAATGGACCGGCTGGATGAGCGCGGCGAGCGTGATGCGGCGCTGCTGGCAACGCTGCAGAAACAGTGCGATTTCTATACCACAAAGCTTTGTTGATTTGTTTCGATAACCGGCTTATGTTTGTCTGCCATGCGTGTGCTTGGGGCCAGGATGCTGGACACCACACGAAACAAGCAATGTCAGATCCGTCGTCTACAAAGCTGGGACAGCTGTGCAGCTGGTTGCCTGTTCCCTCGGACCTTGCTCCTGGTGACAGGTTCGAGGCTTGGGACGAGTCTTCTACCCTCCTGGCAGGCAGCAGTGGCTGCAGAACTGCTGCCGCTGCAGCTCTGCGGAGAGCTCAGACTCGTCGCAGTCGCAGTGTCTGTGCACAGCAACACCTTGTCACTATAGGACTGCCCTCTGCAGGGACCCGCGGTTGCGACTCTTGATTGCAGCCTCAACACTGAACCTTCTTCAACATAGGTCCTCTTCGTATTGACGCCTCTGCCATCTGTCGACTTGCAGGCTGCCGACCATCAGCGCAGCGTTGCGGATGGGGCCGGCTGCATTGGAGAGCACCGACTGCGTCGACAGCGACCCTGAGGCCAAGTCCGTGCTGGCGCCGGTCCGGCAGTCGCGCCGCATTGCGGGTCCCGATGCCGGCGGCGGCGGTAAGGGCGGCGCCCCCTCCCGGCCCGGCAGCGCAGCATCGGGGCAGGCGGACTCTAGCCTCCTGGTGCTTCCTCTTTCTCTTTCTTCGTATCTCCGCTCCTGCTGTGCCACCTGTTTTGCCAAATTAAAAAAAAAAACCGCTGGACGACTGCTCAACAGGGTGTTTGCGTCGCTTGTGTACCAGATCCGGGATATAGACAGACTGGTATGCAGAGTGGGACTGATTGCGCAATGCTGTGTTGCTGACGTCACAACTCCTTTTCGTCACAGGGCCTGCCGGCGGTGGAGGCCGCGGCGCTGGCGGCGGCCGCCGAGCAGCTGTCTGCGCTGTGCGCCGCAGCCGGCGAGTTTGGCATCCCGGAGCCCCCTACAGGGTGGGAGGCGCTGGAGGTGGCGGTCCGGGCCACTGCCGCTGGCCAGGCGCCGACGCCTGAAGGTGATGGTCGAACTCGGCCGCACGGGTCCTCGCCCAAAGACCCAGCTGTCCTTTTGCTGTTGAGTGTTCGCTTTCATCAGGCAGCCGTACCGGCGAACTCGTGCTCAGCCCGCATTACCTGTCACAGACGCACTTCAGAGTCTGGAAGCAACTTGGATATGCTGGGCACGAATGTTGCAAACCACTAGCGGCACGGAACCAATGCATAGAGTCAGCACGAACTCTGGCCAAACTTAATCCTCTAATTTTGGCAGGCGCCAGCCTGGATCAGCGCATGCTGGAGGGGCTGCAAGCCACAAGGGACAGCACCTGTGATGCGAGACTCATCACAGCAACATTCAATCCCGACCTCAAATATGCAGGTGCTAGCCTGGAGCAGCGCACGCTGGAGGGGCTGCGCTCGGCAGCAGCGGAAGCAGAGGAGGCGATGTGGGGCGCCGCCCGTGTTGCCGCCGCGGAATACGCGCGCAACACCGGGCAGTCGCTGGGCCACCTGGGCGTTGACGCCGCGCTGCTGGCCAGCGTCGCCGCCGCCGCCGCCGCAGCCGACCGCGGCAGCGACTACGACTCGGACGACGAGGGCGGCGGCGGCAGAGATGCTATGAATGGCGGCAGTGGCGGAGGCGTGATGAATGACGGCCGCAGCAGCAGCGGCAGGGATGCGACCGGCGGCGATGCTGGCGGCAATGTGGAGGGCGCCAACAGCGGCGACGGCGGCGACGGGGAGCAGATCGGCGAGCTGGAAGGCGGGGAGGTCGACGAGGACGGCCTGGCTGCGGAGCGCGCTGCCAGCGAGCCCATGCCGGTGAGGCCTTGGGATGTCTGTGACCTGGCTGACTAACAAGAGGCACAACGAGGCGCACTCGAGCTGCATCACCTGCGAGGCGACGGCAGCAGAACAACCGGTGCCTTCCCATGCAGATGCCACATGTGCCCGAGGTCATGTGACATTCGTCCTGACCCTGCCCCTCATCCTCTTGGACAGCAGCGCGCTGGGGTTGGCGGATGGGAAGGAGGAGGGTTTTGCCTCGACCTACATCTGCCCAAATGGCATCTGGGGCCAAACATGCTGACCACAACACCATTTCCCTCCAGGACGGCGGCGTGCTGGAGGTGCTGGAGGTGTCGGACGGGGAGGAGGAGAAGAAGGCGGCCAAGCGCTCGGGCGGGCGGCCGAGCCGCGCGCGCGGAGCCCCCCGCCTGTGGCGCAACCTGCGGGAGCGCGCCCTCTGGCGCATCGACCTTGCCGCCGCCGCCACCGTGCCCCGCGCCGCCTACTGCTCCCTCGTCCTGGCGGTGAGCAACAAGCGATGCCGGTTCAAACTTGAGGTGGAGTGAATCAACATGCTGGCAACATTCTTCCACAAGAGACAAAATTTCAAAGAGACAAAAGTCGCTGGCAGTGCGTCGTGGCGAGGCGCGCTGTGATTGCGGCAGGAAGGATTGTGTCTGCGCCCCCTGCGCCAGTGCATGGACGCTCAACCACCCCGAGCCCACTCTGCTACTGCCAACTTCTCAGCAAAGCAATGTCCCGCTGCCCAGATGATGTGCCATGGTTTTGCCTTGGCACATGGAAGATTACGCGGACGCTTGATGCAAGGTCCAGGCATGAAGGTCACACCCTCTTTGACGAAGCAGGTGCGCGGCGTCAAGCTGCCTGAGACGCTGCAGGCCCGCCCACATCCAACGTGACACATCCAGACTGTAAGACTTGTGATACAATCTGTGCCAATTTCGCCACCAACCCAGGTTTGCGGCGGGGAGCTGCTGGGTATGCTGGAGGCGCGGCAGAAATCTGAGAGGTCTAAACTATGACACAGCCGAAAGCTGAGCTTCAGCAAATCGGTGTGCGGCAGGGAGCTGCTGGAGACGTTGGACGCGCGGCAGAGGCGCGCGCAGCAGCGCCGCAGCAAGCCCTGGCCATGCAGTGATTCAACTGAATTTCTGCCAGCCAACAAATGCAGACTGTGGCCTCGATGTGAATCACCATAAACATATGAATCGTGTCACACTTGAACTAATGCGTTATCTGATCCGCCCCTAGGTGTGCGGCGGGGAGCTGCTGGAGACGCTGGAGGCACGGCAGCGGCGCGCGCAGCAGCGCCGCAGCTCCCGCATCCCGCTCAACCCGCCGCCGCTCAGCGGCCGCGCCGCCAAGAAAGCGGAGGCGGCGCCGGCGCAGCTGCCCCGCGAGCGCCGCCGGCGCGGCAGCTACCACCTCACCGCCTGGTAATTGACCAGACGTGCGGCGGCATGCAGCAGGGGGGCGGCACGGCGAGCGCTGCCGGCGCGGCAGTTACCACCTGATCACTTGGCGATTTTCGGTCGTGGGATGCGGCATGGGCGGCAGGGTGCAACTTGCGCGGGTAGCCTTGGCGCTGAGGGCACTTGGGGACAGCACCCTGCGGTGTCTGCTGGGAGGGAGCTGCCGGCGCATCAGCCTGCGGTGCTGAGGCGCTACTGAGCTTGGCTGACCGGCCCGGCCCGACCATTTTTTTGAGGTTGTGGGGTAGGCATATCAGCACGCAGCGGCCATGGTTGTTCGCGGATATCTGCCGTGTGTGAAGTTTGTTGATTTTGGCAACAGGACGTTGCTGTGGGATTTGACCTGCAGGAAGCTGTGCGTTGACATCTGACACACCGCTCTTTCAAACTTGACAATCTCATCTTTGCACAAAGGTGCTGATGCCAACGTCAGCATCCGGCGACCCCTTGCGCGTGATCTGTCTCCGTCAAGCACAGGCCCTCTTGCAGGACACTCACAGAGACATGATGCCAGCAAGTAGCATGTGTTGTGTAGATGCGTCAGTCATGTCTGTGTGTCCTCTCTTTGAGGTCGAAGCTCGGCAACTTTGCACAGCAAGACGCGCGGCAGCGCGTAGCCAGCATGATGTCTTCGGATCTGGTTCAGGATTTGGTCACCAGGCTGCATGATCGAGATAGAGCCCATAAAAGCAACGATCTTTGCTCCCGTACAGCCACATCGCTTGGAACGACGCGTGAGCGGAATGCCAGAACGATGCGCGTTGAGGTTGATCACGACTCCAGCTCCGCAGGAGTCAGCGCTTATGGGCTCCAAATATACAGGATGCTGCATTGCATTGCTCTGCCGAACTGTCTACCACCCACCTACGGCCCCAGGTGGGCCGCGATGTTGGCTCGATTGTGCTTATTTAGCAGAGCATTGCTGTAGGGAATGTTCTTGCGTTTCATCGTGCACAAAGGCGCTCGCTTGGTACCTGCACTGCGAAGAGACGACGGTGGAGACGCTGTCGTGGCGGCGGCACTGGTCTGGTCAGTCCCGATGGATGCCAGACCGTGCTGCTGCTGCTGTATGCCTCATGGAGCTCCGCCTGCGTGGGCGACCAGAAACCAACGGGTCTGAGCGCTGGAAAGTGCTGCGACCGAGTTACTGCTGGTGAAACACGAGAGGCGTTGCTGGAACACGAGAGGCTTGGATGTGACAAGGGGTCAACAACATCACGTGAATGTAACCGTCTTCTGTACCAGAGAACTCTACAATTGTGGAGGCATGGCTCGGTACATATTGAGCTCTGGATAGATTCGCTCAGCACTAGACAACTTTCCGCGCGAGCTTCGCGTGCGGCGGAGAATGGCGCATGGCGACCACACTCACAGCGATCATCTGACGGAAGGTTTGCATGGCAACAGCAACAGCAGAGTTTCGCCCTGATACTCTGCAATCTGTTGCCGTGGCCTTCTGCTGCCCAACCAGCCAACTCAACCATGGCCTGAGTTCCATTCAATTCAGCCACCTGCCCAGATGATGTTGCGTCGATCCAGTTCATGCCGCAGTTCAGATCGCCCACCTACCAGACGCTGCTGCATCCTACAGTTCGGCTGTGCTGGCTGCCGCACTGCGCCTGCGATCCCGTCGGCCGCTACGCTGCTGATGTATTCGACTCGTCGGCTGCTGTTTCACCTGCGGCGCCACGGCCGCTGGCGCGGCTGAAGGCTTCTGCTTACATCAGTTGACGCGGCCGTCCATGCCGTCCAGAAACCCCTTCCACATGCCTTCAACAGGCGCGAGCTGCTTGATGAACCTCGGCCAAGGAGGCGGACCGGTGCCTGTATATGAAATCGCAAACTCTCAGGAGAGGCTGGATACCAGCTAGCCTGTGTTAGGGTCAGGTCGCCTCTTGACATGCTGCTGGTCCGCGAGAAGCCCTGTGTGACATGTTGAGAAGAGATCCTGTCAAATTCTGTGGCGAGGTTAGTGAGAGTGCTCGGCGATGGCACCGCCGCAAGCGAACACAGTGTCACAATGCAGGCACGTGGAAAATTCATCACATGGAGAGCGTTTGGAAGCGCGCACCGCTGGCGCGCACGCGGCCGTCCATGCGCAGGCCCACGTACAGGCCCTGCTCCGACGTCTTGCTGCTCGCCGCCAGCTGCTGCCCAAACCAGGTCGCCCACTCATCCGCGCGCAGCGGCGTCGCCCGCCACCTGCGTCATTGGATGATTTCTTGCGTTGTCTTCGTGTCTCTGGCAGGGGCCGGAGAACATGGCAGTCTGCTCGCCGCCAGCTGCTGGCCTTCGACCAGGTCGCCCACTCATCAGTGTGCTGTCTGTCGGCACCGAAACCCTGGCGCCACTGCATGGGCGGGGAATGCAAGGCGGAAGCTGCTCGATGGCACCTGCATTGGCGTGCGAACTGGCGATGCAAACGAGGGCAGGCTCCGCAGCGAGATCGTCATGTCCTCGGCAACAGCTGCAGTGCATTTGGCGGCGAGGGGTTGGGGCGGGCGGAGGCCACACCTGAGGTCGTCCTTGGTGAGGGGCGGCACGTCCGCCACGCCGCCATTGCCGTAGATGGACAAAGGCACCTGCCAGCAGCAAGGGAACGCGCTTGCAGACATCCGAGGCACCTGGTCTGTGGAAGAGCACTCAATGTTCCACTGAGATCGATGTTGTGTAGTTCAAATGGATTCAATGCACTTCATTTGATTTGATTCAATTCGATCATTCCGTGCAACTTCATTTGAAATGTAAACTCACCAGCAGCACGCCCCGCTGCACCAGGTCCTCCTTGAGGGGCTCTGCCGACTCCACTACTTGCTGCACCTGCTCTGGGCTGCCTGCAAACAAGACCTGCAGGGCAGATGCATGCCTCTCATCATCACGAAGTTAATGCTTGTCAAAGCAGCGCATGGCGGCAACAGCAGAGGCGGCGGATGGAGCAGCTGCAGCAGCGGCACGTCCATGCACAGACAGTGCTGGCGCTTCAACGCGCGGCGTCCGCCAAGTGCCCTTGTCACTGCCATACTGAGGAATCAGAGGCTGCGTCGTTGTGGACATCGCCACCCCTGCCAGTGTCAAGCTGCCACGTGCCACTCGCTGCCAGTGTCAACTGCCAGTGTCAAGCTGCCACATGCCACTCACCACACGTGAAAAGCCACGCAGCTGCGAAAGTCGCAGACGTTTTCTGTTTGCCAGCTCCACCTGCAACGCCCCCAGTCGCTCCTCTCGCTGCAACCGCGCGACCTGCACGCGCCACAGAACTTCTACTATATCTGGGATATGTCAAAGGCGATTCAGGCCCGTGATGGGCCTGCGTGTCGATTGCAGCAGCGGCGGCCGAAGCCTCGGCTCTGTTCGAGGCTCGTGCCCAGCATATAAGAAGAGCTGTTCGGAGAAAGCACAGGCGCACCTGCTTGTCGCGCGCCTTCAGGTCCCGCCGCAGCAGGAAGGCAAAGGTGGCGAAAGCGCCCAGGTCCACCGCCAGCGACTGCGTCGCACAAACATCAGTCCCAAGGTGACAGCTCCTTGCCGCACTGTGACAGCCTTCCCCTTGTTCAGGTTCTCCCACCACCTTGAAACTCATGGAGAACCCATTTGATAAAAAGATCAGGAAAGTGCGCTGTGGCACCTGGAGCTGCAACGCACTTGTGGTACGCACCGTGGCGACGTCGTTGAGTGGCAAAGCGTCCTGCGCCTGGGCCAGCGCCGCGATCACTTGCGACGTGGCGATGACGGAGCCTACGGTCGCGCTGACGCAAAAGAAGCCGAACATGACGATCCTCAGCGACCTACGTGGCCACACCTGGCTGTCATATCACATCATTTTGTATGTGTTCTGTGGTCTGCGCCACAGGGCAAACTGCTGGGACTGGAGCTGCAGAGGCAATGCTGACATGCGTTTCCCACCTCCAGGGAGCCTCAGCCTCGCTGCGCAGGTTCACGTTGATCTCGCCGCCGGCGAGGCTCTCCTCCAGAGGGTTTCTGGCCGCGCATGTCCGCGTGGCACACATGCGCCTGTGCTGCACTTGCCGGCATGCCGAGGGCAGCAGGCTGGCTGTCCTCCAAGTTCCGCTCCTGAACGTGCATGCAGTACGCAATGATGGCCTGCTGCCTGCTGTGCTGCCGGCCAAGCTGTGCTGTGGACCTGCGAGTGCCTGTGTTGGCATGCACCTGCACGCAGGCTGCAGGTGCGATGGCGTGGCGTTCAGCATCGAGTTCAGCGCCATATTGTGGAAGCTGACGATGCAGATTGCGCTGCAGAACACGGAATGCGTTCAAGTTTCGAGCTGCAGATCCCCAAGTGCGTGTACCTGCACTGCGACGAAGCCACGATGGTCATTTCCAAGTTGTCAAGTGCAGCAGAGAAACCTGCAGCCAGTGTGACACGACGGCACGTGATGATTTGCCCAGCAGGTTCCTGGGAACCTGTCGGCGGGGCTGGGCTGCCTGGTGAGACGATTCGCGCTGCGGATCCGGGGCATTATCTGCTGGTGGTCAATGCGATCGTCTGCATGACTGACATCGAATAAGGAACATAGCGCTTGAGACTGGCCTTAGTGCACTCTGTACACGGCAACGGCAAGTTTTCTGCATGAGCTGCATGGCGCAGCGACAGCAGATGCGAGGCCTGCGGTCAGGAAGGGAGGGGGCCAAGCACTCATGCCCATGCTCATCCTTGCTGAGTGGAGCGTGGTACAACTGCATCGCGCTGCTGGGCTCCAGGAAGTATCTCCGTAGTGGCAAAGTGGCGTGGCGGATCGGCAAGCGTCCCTCCTTCTCTGGGGCACGAGCAGCAGCAGTGTGAGCTCGTGATTGTTGGGCTGCCTGCCAGCTGCGGTGTAGACGTGGGTGCAGTCCGCATGCGACTAAACCAATCTTTTCTGTAGGGTGGAATATCTGGACGGCGGCGCTGCTGGAATGGGGGTGCGGGAGGTGCTCCGGAGGGAGTGCATATGCAATGCGGCACTGCGTCCTTCCTAGCCCGCCAGCTACAATTAGCAGCTGCTGCGAGGACACAGTCGGTACGGGTATAGCCAGCAGGAAGGAAACAGCAAGTAATTGCGAAAGAAATGTATGGCGTGCACCGCATGGAGGGGGCCGCCCACGGGTGATGCTGCACGCAGATAATGGCAGATTGCTAGTAATGCAGTAGTGTACAAACAGGAAAACTGCCGTCCAACGTTTCCAGCTGACAACCGAGATCCCAACACAGTTCAACTGGGACGTGTCCTCTTGACTGTGCATGCCACCGCCGACATGTCAACAGCCGCTCTCGCCGTGCATTCGAACGCATCTAGACGCTTTGCAAATGATCTGAAGGAGGCCTTCCTTTATAAAACCATGCGACATGTCTGTGATCTCATAGAAAGCACAGATACTTGAGAGAGTCACACAGCGAGCATGGAGCAATGCTGTATTGTGTTGTCGGGGGTTCCCGTTCCCTGATGTCCCCCGCCGTAACACAGGCCGGCTGCCCGGCACAGGCAATGGCAACTTGCAGTGCGGCGTGCCGCTCACAAACAGGCAGCGGCGCCCTACACCGCAGCACCGCATGCCACCTGCACACAGCGGCGCTGCAGCCCAGCGCGCCGGCGCAGGAGTCATCATTCTTCCGAGCTGAGCTGCCTTCGTTTCTCGAGTCACGACTACTGCGAGCGATCGGAGAAGGCTAATTCCTATGGCCAGTGGCGTCGCAAGGCGGCGGGCGCTCAGAAGTTGCGGCCCGCGGTCAGTGTGGCGTCGTTGGTGGTTTGCCTTGCAGTGTCTCGGGCAGCAGGAGGTCCGTCAGGAGGCGTTCTCTGCCGGCAAGATGGGGCCCCAGTCCTGGACACCACCACTGCCCGACGTGCTGTGCCTCACCAAGACGCTCAAGGCCCTGAATGAGATCCTGGAATGGACTGACACTATCTTACCATGACCTTTCTTAACGGGCTGCCGCCGGCTTCTGTTAACAAAGGGCAGGGTAGAAGGGGTCGCCCTCGCATTCCTTGTGCATTCCGCTTTCATAAAACAGGCGCCAGCCCCATCCTGTTAGGAAAGGCCGGGGCAAAAGGGTACTCAAGGGGGCCTTGCCGGCGGCACATCACGTAAGAGCAGGGGCTGGGGCCGGCGGCGGCAAGGCTCGCAAGAGAGGGCAAGGCAAAAGGGGCCGGCGGCAGCCCATCAAGAAAGGTGGGGGCAGAAGGGGCCGCCCTCGCACCTTTCAAGGAAATGTCGGGGCTGAACTACCTGGCACTGCAAATTTGTGTCAGCAGCCCAGATGCCGGCGATCGCCCTGCAGCAACGACGATGCATCAAATCTCGGTGAAACTGAGGTCAAGCGGAGCTGTCGCAGATTGGTGCTTCTGCAAGGAACTAGGCAGGGTCAATGACGCACACCTGCATTGCGGCGCCCTGCTTGGTCGCGAGGTCGATCCCCGCCAGCTGTGCATCCTGGCGTGCTATCAGCGCTGCGACGAATCCCGGCACATTTGGGAACGGGCGCGCCGCCGCCTCCAGCTGCAGGAGGGAGGTGCACTTAGGTACTAGCGTACAGTCCACATGATACCCGAATATTGCTATCTGTGAGTGCCACCAGAGAAAAGATAGCACACTTGCGTTTTCAAGGAGGTTCCTTCCAGCAGTTGGCAGGCGCCATTCACCAGTGTGACAGGTTTGCATGCACCGATACAGCGCGGCGGCAGCGGCGCGGTCGCTGCGCTGATGCGGCACTCCTTCGAGCGCCACTGCGTTAATGCCTACAGTGGCGGGTGCTCCGCGGACCATCCCGCGATAAGCATGTTCAGCATGATAGGTATGAGTGTATGTTGACAGCAGCTGGTAACCGCTCCAACAATATCCTACATCTGTGCAGCGATTGGACAAGGAAGAAACTACGCCTATTCTCACCCTTGGCACCCCTTTCTGTCGGTCAGCCTCGCGGTAAGATCCTAGCTCGTACGCCAAACAACTGCGTCAGACCTCGGCTCCAATGTGACTTATCTTCAAGTTCAACAGCTGATTCAATGGGAAGAAAACAGCACGACTGGTGCATGGTGTCGGCTGCAGCGTGCCGTCGCTCAATTTCCATTGGCACCTGCACCGATCATCAGCGAGTGCATCATGCCCGTTGTCCAAATTCAGCCCCTCAATGGCAACGCTGGCCGCCTGCCTGCGGCTCCCACCCACCAGCAGCCTGTCAGGCAGTCTGCTGCAGCCGCTTCGGGCACAGGCATCAAGCGACGATCAGCCGCCAACATTTGGAGGGGCGGCGTCAGCTGATTTGTCGAAGCAGCAGCAGAGCCTCAGCATCACGCGGTTCATACGCGGCAAGACATGGCTGATCACAGGCTGTACAGGCTTTCTCGGCACCGTGCTGGTGCGTAACATTCCCTGCCTTCGAAGGCAGGGACTTTCGAGGCCCGCTCTGCAAGCACCTCACACTTCCCGTCCGCCCTTCAGGTGGCTCGAGGCCCTGGGTACAGATCTGCAGATTTGAACACCCGGTGTCGCTACTGAACTCGTGCAGCTGAACATGTTTGATGTCCCAGGTAGAACGTTCAGATTACATGGTCCTGTGCAGCCTCTGTCACTGCTATCCTCCTTGCGGCTTGATCCGCTCGGCTGCAATGTCATTCACTGCCAGGGAGCTGTCCAAGCACCTGCGCTGGCTGCTAACCGCCGCCGGCAAGCAGCGGGCGCAGCAGTGCGTCCCTTGCACAATCTGTGCACGCCGTGTTCTTGCCCTGTCAAGGAGCAACTAATAGCGCCCTATTGGCTGTTCGGTGCCCGCTCATGCATGTTGCCTGGCTTGCCTATTAGTGCTGGAGACTCGGCCTGTCATGTGTGTGCACGCATTTTGAGTTAGGCCCGGGGTGAACTTTGCTAAGGCCGCAGCTTCGGCTGGCACGACAGCTACACTTACACAAGCGCGCTAGCCGAGCTGGCCGCACAGCGAGCGGCGCGAGATTACGGCTTTCCGATGGCGCTGCTGCGGCACACCATCACGAAGAGCGCCATGCGCGAGTCGGCGCCGTGAGCATCTCTTTTCTCCACCACATGCATTCGTTGCAAATTTTTCATTTCACACTGACTTGTATCAGGCCCAGCAGGCCTCTCCTCAAGAGGCGCATGTCTTTGAGGACACATCCTCATTGAAGCCGCAGCAGGGCAGAGTGCTGACCACAGCAAGGCAGCCACAACTGCAAGGCCACAGACTGGAGGCTCGTCAGGCCAAGGGTGCGCTGAATGAGTAAGATGAAAATTTGAACTTGCGATTTGTATCTCCTGGGGCGCAGGCGCATCGCGTGCATGGGGCCGCTGCCAGGCTGGTGTTTGCTTCCATACCTCAGCTCCAGTTCCAGTGCAAGGGTCGACTCGGATGAGACTACGACCGGATTACTCTGCTATCGGCCGCAGCGCCATGGACGGCTTCCCTGCCGACGCGGCGCTAATGCGGGCGGTGACGCGCCACATAATTAAATGCATTGCTGACGTTACCCGCGCCCGGGATCCGCCGCCGTGATGAAGCTGGCATGCAGCGTCTTGAATGTTCACAGGAGCTGCCGCAGGGATGCTTTGACGAGTGACAGTTGCCGCAAATTGCTGCTGGACGTCAGCGGCACCTCCGTCAGCGATGGACGACCTGGTGCAGCGTCACAACGAGGGCGGGAAGGTGAGAGCCACTTGAGCTGTGGCGCAGCTGAAGAACGGAACATTCACACCAAATCACGTGTGCGCCCCACACATCAAGCCCATCAAGCCGAGGATACTAGAAGCCGAGGATACTAGAAGCTGAACTGGTCCTGACGATTCGCATACCATTGATCGCGCGCTTAGACCTTCGGGGTGTCCGCACACCCACAAAGACATTGTCCCTCATTGCTGCCCAGTGCTCGTGCATGAAGGCCTGCTGGCGCGTGCGCCAGCAGCCGCCCTATGCGGTCACGTATACAGATTGTGGGGTCGTTCTAAGCCATATTCGGATTCAAATGATGCCGAGCGCCGCAATGGATTCGAAGTACTCAGTAGTTGCGGCCCACAGTGAGCGTCGAGTCCTGGTCGAAGCTCCAGTCCTCCTCCTCCTCGTCCAGCAGGTACCTGAAGTCGGGCAGAATCAAGCGGCATCAGCATAATGCGCTATTGCGCTGAAGGCAGTCGGTGAAAACTCGAACCGATGAACCTCCTCAGCCCTGGCAGCTGGCTGGGTCCCGATGTTCCGTTCCTTGCTAATGCTTATCTGCAAGGCGCAGCGGCTGCGGCAGGGCGCCCTGCCTCCCATCTGATCGTGGGCACAATCACGTTTATGCTCACGTGCACGTGCAGTCAACCTGCAGCGTGTCATGGCAGCGAAACGCCGCATGTAGGGACGACTCACTTGCGGATGCCAGGGAGGTGGGTGTTCCACAGGTAGTCCCGCCAGTTGATCTGGTGCATCGCGAAGGGGTAGGTCTTCCGCTCCTCCGGCGCCAGCCGCTCCCACAGGCCCAGCAGGGTGTCCGCCGCAAACACGCCCTGCCATGACAATGATGCATTTTATGAAACATTGACTGCAAGGAGAAGCAGCTCTCTCTCTGCTCCGGAGCACGAAAGGAGGCAGCCTCCGCTGCATGAGCACACAAACAGAGGAGGAGTTCAGGAGGTCAGGAGGCGGCTGCCGCTGTCATTGCAGTGGAACATCGGCGTGTCCTGAAGGAGAGAGGAAACCCAGGACTGACCTGGTAGTTGGTGTAGGGCCAGTAGATCTCAGCGAGGTACTGGATGAACTTGAGCGCCCGCGCCAGTGACTCCTGCAAGTCATCGGCCGTCAGGGTGACGAGCCAAGCTACGAGTAGCACGTGCACGCCGCCGGCCTGACCTGAAGGGAGCTGCACCCAGAAGCAGGACAAGAATGAGCTGCACCTGCATCGCGCGGCCCTGCTTGCTGTCGAGGTCCACGTCTGCCAGCTCTGCGTCGTGGCGCGCCTGCAGCGCCGCAACGAAGGACGGCACATCCGAGTATGGGCGCGGCGGCTTGTCCAGCTGCACACATGAATTGATGCCGTCACACTCCTATCAGATCTCACTTTCCGAAACCATCCCAGTGCACGCTGCCCGTCTGTGGCGCCCGCCCCCAGCAAATACCTCGGTGCGTCGGCTGCTCATACTGGCACTTGCAACGTTCACCAGGGCTGCAGCCTACACGTACCCCGGTGCAGTGCCACTCAGCAACATGTGCACAGCAGCCAGTAGCGGATGATGGAATTCATCCAGCATGAAGCAGCGCACCTTGACCAGCTCGCCAGTGACATCATCCCGCATCGGGTGCGCGTTGAAGTACTCAAACACCACGTCGATGACGGTCTGCAGCACTGCGCGCACGCACAGGGTTTCAGCATTGGAGGCGCTCAAGGCTCGTGATCACGCGGCTGCAGCAGGGACGTGCAAGTGCGTTGGACATGCTGCAGTTTCAGCAAAGTTCCAGCCAGACAATTCGAGCGGCACACCCTCAAGTGCAGAAACGAGCCTCTCGCCATGCCCTGCAGCACTTGCAGAAGCAGCAGCAGCAATGGCGGTGATGTCATCTAGGGCTACCAAAAAAATGGCAGCGTAGCTCTGCAGCGTCTCACGCAGGGGGTTGCACTGCGAGGTGCCGATCTGGTACACATGCGTGCCCGGCCGCCCGGCGGACGCGGCAACCGCCGCCAGGATGCTGTTGATGGCCACATCCACCGGCACGATGTCCAGCGGCTGCATGTACGACAGAGCTTGACTCGGACAAAGTGCAGTGTGCACGGTGCTAACACTGGAGTGCTCAACATCATGCAGGCACGTTGTCCAGCAGCTGCACGCACCGTGCAGAGACACAAACTTGGTACAAGAAGGGCAGTTTTGAATTGGCATATGCACAGCATGGATAGGGTGCGGCTCCCCTTTGAAAGGCCCATACAGAGGACGGTAAGCGGTGCAGCAGACCACAGCGAGCAGGCTCCCGGAGAGTACTGCATGCACAGCCTTGATGCTGGCTCAACAAGTGATATGTTCACATGTTTTGACTCCGCATGCTGGCTCACCAGCATCGGGTCACAGGGGAAGCCGTCCATGGCGCCGCGGCCGAGGGCAAACACCAGCGGCTCCATGCACGCGATGCTGTCGATGATGCCCCTACATCGCAGATGAAGGTAATCCTTTCACCTTGAAAGAGAGACTCAAACGCCATTCACCTCATCAAAGCTGCATCGTCACTTCAAAAAATGCTGGTCTTGCGCTTCTGCTGCGAGCTCTCCCTGCCAAGCTGCCTTCTCTGCCTTGAGCTCTCCTGTCATGCTTTGATTATCAGAGGTTTCGACCAGCATCGTCATTTCAGAGTTGTAGAACATTGCAGGCTGAACACAGGCTCGGGGTCCAAAAGCTGCAAGCACACTTGACACGGTGATCAGAGAGGAGTTTGATGTGCTCACGGCGCCGGCTCCCGCATGGCGCTCTCCACGATGGTGGGCCGCAGCAGCGCCATCGGGATGTCAAGGTCCCGCGCCGCGCGCACCGCTGCGAGCTCCGCCAGAGCTTTCGAGTAGGTGTAGCTGTCGTGCCAGCCGAACCTGCAGCAGATCAGGAGGCATGTCGAAGCCACAGCTCAGCAGCAGCTGTATTGTGACTGCTGCTCTACAGCTCGTCGCATTGTGCAGGTGCTGCTGAACAGCCTGCCAGCTGCCTGGAGTGTACGTCTGGTGCCAAACAATGCCGTTGATCCTTGGGACCGCAGGTGAAGCGCCTTTCAGGCCGTCCCAACGGGCGCAGAACACGCGAGGTCCTTGAAGAGTGCATCGTCGTAGATATATCAAAGAGTAAAGAGACGCACTGCCGGGCACGGTCCTTTCCGACGGCCACGAGGAGCTTGCGCAGGTGCTTGGACAGTTCCCTGCCCTTGAGGCCGCTGGCCGCCGCCTGCTCCCTGGCCGCCGCCGAGGCAACCTGTCAAAGGCAAACACATGCACATGTTCTGCTTTGCTTTGGGCTTGAGATAGGGTTTGCTTTGTGATCCAGAGTCCAGATGACAGACAACATCGCTGCTGCACATTTTGCAGTACCGGGATGCCATGCAGTGCAGCGATATGCATGCAGCGTTACTACGAAGGGCGAGGGCGAGGTTAAAACAATGACCAACCAGGCGATCAGCGTGTTTCAGAAAATTCTTTTCACCTTGGCATGCTCCAGCTCGGTGTCCAGATCCAGGTACTTGCCGGGCACACTGGCCTGCCCGCCGCGTGTCTCGCTGCTGTGGCCATTGGCATGGCTGGCGCCGTTCGACGCGCCGCCATCTGCGGAGTTGCCGTTTGCAGTGTCGCCGCTGGCGAAGCTGCTGCTGCTGGCCTGGTCGACCAGCGGGCACCAGCGCGAGGGCGGCTGTGCCGGGTGCACCGCCTCCTCCGGCAGTACGCCAATGCGGCCGCCGTGCACGTACGCCGTCGAGACGGTGGAGCAGACCTGCAGGCGAGCAGGGCACTGTCAGCCAAAACGCTGGTGTGAAGTTGGTAGATCAGATCTGCAGGCGAGCAGGGTGTCGTCACCCGAAATGCTGATGTGGCAACACTGTCAGCACCATGAATGAACTGCAGCATCTCCAAGACGGGCAACACAACAGGCGTCACCCTGCTGCATCCTGCCGGAGGACCAGCTCTGCGGAGTAGGATGCATGCAGGGGCGAACGTAGGCGATAGCAGTGTCTGGGAGCGGTACCTGCAGGCGCTTGCAGCTGGCAGCGATGTTGAGCACCTCCATGAAACCGCCGACATTGGTGGTCATAATCTCGTCCAGCGGCACGTGGAAACCCGTGTTGGCCGCGCAGTGCACGATCACCTCCACCTGCATGCACGGCCGCGAAGCAGAGCTCAGCATGATGAATCGGCAACACATTTTCTCCGAAGGTCTGGCCGCCGCCTGCATCCCTAGTACCTCTGGCGGGGTTCGGAGACCATTCGGCAGCTCTGTTGTGTGCATGTGCAGCGCATCATGAGGCCAGATGCGTCCTGCCAAGCGCTCATGTGGCGATCAGCAGGAAGTCGACTTGATCTCATACGCGTCATGCAAGGACGTCCATTGCTGCGTCTGCGGCAGGCGCTCAATCAATGCGCACCTCGTCCTGCAGCTTGGCCACGAGCTCCGGCGAGAAGCCCAGCAGCGGCTTGTCCATGTCGCCCTCGATGGGGATTAGGCGCTGCCGGATGAAGTCCTCAAAGCCGACGCCCTTCTGGCTGCGCAGCAAGTTGAAGAAGTCTCGCGGCAGCACCTGCGGTAAAGCCATGACGCTGAATCGTGGGCCAGATGCATACCATGCCAATGCAGATGCAGGTGCGTTTGATTCTGCCTTATGGAAGAACATGCAGCTGCATACAGATGCTGGTGCTGCCTACGCTTGGCGGTACGTCAAACATCATGCACCGGGGTTTAGGTCGAACGCCGTCTAGGGATGGCTGAACGAGAGGCACCTTCGTCCAGAAGCGCTCCTGATACGACATGTTGGCCGCACTTCGAATTGGCACGTAGATCCGCGTCCCATCTGGCGCCTCGCGCAGGATCTTCTCCACCTGCAAACACCGCAATGCACCAGTTCTGCACACGAGCTGCCCATTTTAGCGTGCTCATGCCCGATCACTCCGCACAGTCGAAGCACATCAATTTCAGCAAAACAGGTGTAATGAAACTTGTGAGCACCAGCCCCTGATTCAAATTCACACTCGTTCATGCACATTATGTACCATATGCTCGGCCGCCAAGCAGAGCCGCCCGGTGATGCGAGCAGCGGACGTGAGACTCACCAGCACGGTGCCCATAAATCCTGTTACCCCGGTGATGAGCCAGGTCCTGCCACGAATGAAGCCGTCGATGCTCAGCTCGTCCGACAGAGCCGGTGCCGACGGAGAGGTGGACTGGTGGCCGTTCGTCGCCGAGACGCGGCCGTTTAGCAGCGAGAACATTTCGCTGGCAGCAGGTCCAGGAGCCAGGCAGGTTTGAGCCTGCTGCGATATGTCGGACCCCATCGCAGGGGCAGCGGCTGGCGGCGCCATATCTTTGCGCGACGCCGCGGTTCACGGGAAGTGGACCGGATATAACGCCGACCCACGTCCTTGTCTCTAGACGGCAATCCGAAAGTTTCGTGATTTGGTTTATGGTCTGCCAACGGGTGTAGCCCGGTGTTGGATCCAACGCGGTTTGTCAGACACATCACAGGAGTCTGTGGTTGTGAAGTCCTGTTGTGACACATAGGCGCCATTAGTAGTCATTTGTGCGAGTGCGTGCCTCATACAGACTCAGAAGACTCGTTCCACGATCCAAACGCCTCGCGCAGCCTCCTCTGATCCAGTCGCTGCAACTGCACCGATCTGACAAACACAGATGCCCTTCGGCCCTAGTGTTATAAAATGTTCCGCCAGGTCAGACAGTGGCTCAGGGCGTCCAATGCGGATTCGGAAACAGAGCTGGTAACAATTGACGGCTCGACCGCCAGCGGACAGCAGCTGGTGGAGGTCACCACAGATGCTGACGACCGCGCCAGCCTGCATGATTTTGAGTACTCGGAGCCTGGGCACAGCAGTTACTCTCTGGAGTTCAACAACCTGACCTACTCAGTGAAGCCGAAGAAGCGCGGCAGCAGGCGCCTGGTGATCCTGGACAAGGTCTCCGGCCACTGCGCGTCGGGGCGGGTGCTGGCGGTGCACATTTTGTTATTCGTTTCGCATGATGTGCTGATGCTGACCTGGTCAAGCTCATCAGCAGCATACCGTTTGCATCTGTGAGATTCAAACATGAACGCTAGCTGTCTTTCCCCAGTCTGCAGCTATGCGACGCATGTTAGCCAGCGCTGAACGCCGCATGTGTGTACCACAGGTCATGGGGCGGTCTGGCGCCGGCAAGACCACTCTGGTGGGATCCCTGTGCCTTTCCACATTGATGCAGGATTGCTCAGGCTGCCAGGATATACATGCTTATGCGATCTCGTTGAACTCTGTGGAGTGCCTTTGCGGTGGCGTCATCGGCGCCAGACAGCCAAACATGCCTGACGCCTGCTGCTGTGCTGCACCACAGCTGGACATACTGGCTGCGAACGCGTCCGGCGGGCGGCTGGCAGGTGATGTCCTGCTGAACGGCTCCCCGCGGCGCATGGCAGACTACCGGAAGCTCAGCTGCTATGTGATGCAGCGCGACGTGCTGCTGGAGAGCGCCACGGTGCGCCACCATAGCAGGCGCATCAGCAATCCGCCTGCACCTGCCTGCGCAGCAACAAGCAGCTTGGAGCGTGGGCATGTTCCCACACATCTGCACCACCAGACCTGCGCCAGTTACATCATCGTACAGGCTCGAATAATGTGCAGAGGACTTTCTCGCTGCAGGTGCGGGAGGCGCTGATGACGAGCGCACTGTTACAGCTGCCGATGAGCATGGGCCGTCGCGCCAAGGTTGAGCGCGTCAATGCCGTCCTCGAAGAGCTGGTAAGCTGTAAAAGATGTAAAACTGTTAAGGCGGTTTTGCATCTGCAGCCGCCGGTGACGCCACCAGGGGCTAGACAGGGCATGCTGAGAAGTGCAAGTGTAATGGTGCGCCTCTGCAAGCCGAGCTGCGCCTGCAAGCTGCTTCTGTACCTGGGATCTGACAACGCACAGCGTGAAGGTTCGGCATCAAGCCTTGTGGATAGTATTGCGGAAGCTGTCTCGAGCTGACATCTATGCTGCTGGTCGGGCAGGACCTGGAGGACTGCGCAAACACGCTGATCGGCGACGAGACTGCGGGCATGAAGGGCATCAGCGGCGGGCAGCGGAGGCGAGTGGGCGTGGGACTAGAGCTGGTCACCAATCCGCGGCTCATCTTCCTGGACGAGCCCACCAGCGGCCTGGACAGCGAGATGGCAACGCAGGTCATGGACACGCTGCGACGGCTGTCTCGCCAGGATCGCTTGGTGAGTTTCCTGCACATTGACTTCTTCTGTCATAGGATGCTATGCAGCACATCGTGAACATTCACTCCTTCTGTCTACACGCGCTCGAGGATGCTGCTATTATACATACGTGCGTGCCCAAAAACCTGCGAAGGCAGCGTCCTGCAGCACTGGCAGAGGCAGTCTCGGCAGGCTGAAAGCCTGTGGTCTTTCCGCATGGCGATGCCTCCCTTGCCTCACAGCACTGTCCCCTCCTGTGCCACAGCGGCGGAGTCTGATGGCTGCGCGTCTCTCGTGTGACAGGTGGTGTGCACTATCCACCAGCCCAACAGCGACATCACGGACCGCTTTGACGACCTGCTGCTGCTGGCCGGCGGGCGCACCGTGTACTTTGGGGCCTGGAAGGACGCTGTCCAGCACTTCTTCCAGCTGGGCTATCCGTGAGTGTCTCCTACGTCAGATTACCCATCTGCAAGACTTCCAGCTGCTGAATGTGTAATGGCTGTAACAACAATTCATGCCTCCATATCCGTCAGAGACGATGCAATAATCTTGCAGCTGGGCGACGTTGCTTCCCTTCATAACTGACACAATCACCTTGCCTTTGCGCACCTGCAGGTGCCCCATGTACAAGAATCCGACTGACTGGTTCATGCACGTCACCTCTGACAAGAGTGTGGCGGCGACGCTGGCAGATCAGTTTTCAGATCAGGTGATGCATTGGCAAGACTGCATTTGCAGCTCTTGGCGACTTTCATTACGGCTATGCCAGCGGCCTGCACTCTGCCCTGCAAACGCGTGTGGCGTACTACTCAACACATTTCGATGCATCGTCCATGCAGCGGCGCGAGACAGATGCAGCCAGACAGCTGGAAGCAGGTGCAGAACCGGCCGATGACAGCTCCAAGCCGCATGCGTCAGAAACGACGATGTCTGTGGCCAACCTTCCAGTCACTGCGCCCCTGTGGTACCAGGTACATGTGCTGAGCGCACTGAAAGTACCAATGTAATCCATTGAGCTGCTGCACTGCAGCCTGATGCGCCGCAGCCTGAAGCGCTGCCAGAGTGATCATGAGCTCAGCCTTCACATACGGCCTTCGAGCATCTCCTTGCTCATGTTTGCACAGAAGGAATTCTAGTCTGCTGGATGCAGGTGTGGGTGCTGAGCGTGCGCTTCATGCGGTCCTGGTGGCGCAACCCAGAGATGTTCTGGTCCGAGATGGTTGATTATGCCGTCTTCTCCATCTTCTTGGGTGCGTCACTGCCGCCTGAACGATCATGTCGTGCAGAGAGACATCTCCATTTTTGACCCTAAATGCCACCTGACCTGCTCATGCTGCAGCTGTGATATAGATGGCAGGGCCTCATGCTCACGTCAGGCTGATCTGTTCGCACAACATGAGGTCACCAGCTCCATCATCTTTCTCCACAGGGCTGCTGTACCTGCGCATGGGCACCAGCCTGCCACTGGACCTGAAGGACCGGGTGTCTGGCCTCTGGTACGACCCGCCTGACAACTATGTCATGCAAGTCATTGATGACATGTGCGTATGCACAGTCTGGATGTAATTGGGATTTTGATGATTTTCGTCCCAACACCTTCCGACCAGATGGCGCGCTGGTCTGTCCTGACAAAGAGCTCGGCAAATTTCGTTGCAGGTACGCGCTGGCCATCGTGTGCTTCACGCCCTCCTTCACAGCGCTTGTGGTGTGGGACAAGGAGGTGAGTGCCGCCGCATCTTCCGGCACTGCGCCGCAGCTATGAGCGTAGCTGCAACTAAACTTACACGAAATGATGCCCATCGCATATGCACGAGCTTTCGTGGTGAAATTTGCAGCGGCAGCTGCTGCGGCGAGAGTCCTCCACAGGTGCGCCTGCCCCATTTTGGCTGCAGTCACCTGCAATTGGCAGATCATATGACGCGTCAATGAGACAAGATTCTTCGTACGATCTCGTCGTGGTCCTTTATGACACCAATGTGGTGTTAAACTTCGCGCAGGCGCGTACAAGGTCAGCGCCTTCTTTGTGGCCAAGAGCTGCACCACAGCGCCTGTGGAGGTCATGCAGGTACCTTTCCTGCTTCCGTTTACCACAGCATACAGTTTTTTGGACCGATCTTTCAGTTTGTCAGTCCTCTTCAGTGAATGCTGCTGTGTAGCCCAGAGCAATTATTGCGTGCTCCATACTTCTCAGATGACGGCATTGCTTTCCTGCAGATCCTGTTTTTCTCGGTCATTGTCTACTTCATGTCGGGCTTTCAAGCAAGCGCTGGCAAGTTCTTCACATTCTTCCTGGTGCTGGCGCTGTTTGCGTTGACCAGCGAGACCATTGGCCACCTGTGTGCCATCGTCACCAAGACCTCCCACAACGGTGCGGTGCCGCCTCTGCAGTTTTCCTGCTGCTGCTGCTGCTGCTGCTGCTGCTGCTGCTGCTCCAGCATGCGGCAAGCGCTTGCACCACTCTGCCTGCTGGCGAGTGCGTGTGTCGGTGCTTGGGTCTCAAGGAGAAATATCACTTGCAGCTCCTGTGCCTCGCAGGGATCATCTTGGTGACGATGATTTTGGTGCTGTGCCTCAGCTTCAGCGGTTATCTGGTGAGCGATGCCAACTTCCATGGAGCTGAATTTGAGATGCCTTCGTAAAGCTACCCAGGTTGCCGGCCGTGCTGCAACCACACCTTGACCAATCCTTCGTGCAGGTCAGCAACATTCCAGCCTACTTTGCCTGGTTGGGCAAAGTATCCTACTTCAGTTACGCCTATGCGGCGCTGGTGAGTTCTGCATGCAATACCGCCACATGCAGGTGCCGTGCATGCCGTGTGCATTCGAAGGTGAATGAGGTATAAATAGCTTGCTTCAGCCATCATTGTGCGAACGATGGAGATGCTGCTCCTTCTGCTGCCGCTGCAGGTGCGTAATGAGCTCGACGGGCTCACCTTCACGGCGCCCGACGGCACGCACGTGGCAGGCTCCACCCAGATACCCGCGGGACTGCAAAACAACTTGGGCGTGGCGGCCAATGTGCTCGTCCTGCTGAGCTTCACGTGCGGCACGCGCCTGCTGGCGTTTGTCATGACGGATGTGGCGGCGCGGCTGCGCTTCCTGTAGATCAGGCAGTGTGTATCGGCGGTGGGCCAGCCTGCGTGAACTCTTGTCTTTCGTCTTACAGAAGTCTTCGTGTCGAAGTGTTCAGAAGAAGAAGGTTTCTTTTGATAGTGGTTCTTAGGTTCTTGGATGGTCCATCTCCACAGCGCGCACAGCACAGGCAGGTGCAGCAGAGCTCAGCTACTCTGCCGACTGCGGTCCTGTCAGTCACAGCGTCTGGAGCAGTCTACATATTTCAGCTGCATGATCAGCGGCCAGACTTCTGACATGACTAAGCGGCCACCCTGTTGTAAGACTTCCTGTTGTAATTGCCGCAGGCTGTCAGACAGGAATTGGGTGCAGCGTCAGTCAGCGGAACAGCGTTAGTCAAACATACTAACGCTGTTCACCTGCCACAATATTGCAGTGTTTTCGCCTTATCAGACATTCGATAATCGTCGCAGACGTGCCATGCTCTGACGGCACAAGCATCACGTCGCCTTGAGCTGGTCGCAGCTCTAGCAATCGCTTCAAACAGTTGCGAAATTGACACGAACGTACACGAGGCAACAGACACTGCTCAATGTAATGAGTGCCAATTACCTATGACGCCTGTGACGCACGCCTAAGCGTCCATACTAGCCGACTCGGCAAGAGCAAGTTGCCAATGTACCGGCGCAGATGAGTCAGCTGCACTTGAACCGAGAGACAGCCTTCAGTACGGGACATGTAGCAGGAACGCACTTGCCCAGTTAATGGTCGAGTGAGCGGGGCAGGCTCCGCCGGCATGAGTCCGCCGAGCAGCCCGCGGTTTGCGCCGCGTGCGGGCCAGCTACAGAGCGGCCTGTTGAGAGACATGTGGTCAACGGGCGTGTTCCACGCCTTTATTCTCGGCCTGGTGTACGTCATCGGTGCGCGGCACTACATCGAAAGATGGGCTGGACGTTTCACGCTATCAAAACCTTGCTTGGTGCGTGATGCCGCTGACGGCTTGGAGTGCATGCATTGGCGGCACCCAGGCAAACACACATTGATTATGCCACTGTTGTGTAGGCATCGCCATGATCGCGCCCGTGGTGCCGGGCCTCATGACAGACTACATGGCCAGCCGCCGCGCCGGCAAGGCGCTCCGCTGTGAAGACTACGCGTCGGCGGCGCAGCCGGCCGCGTGCCGGGATGCCTACTCCGACGTCGTCCGGTGGAGTGCCGTCATGTCCCTTGCTAACTGTGTGCTGACCTTCCTGCTGGTGAGGCAGTTCTCGAAGCTGCAAGTCTGGGAACAATGCGGTGCACTCTGCATTGAAATGGCTGCATGCATGGGGGCCCAAGACCTCACTGGAGCTGCTTGAGTCATGGTAGCAGACTGTGCTTTTCCGGTTGCGAGCATGTTCCCGGGCTTCTTTGTATGTCAGCTGCTGCTTCTGCCACTGGTGCAGGCGCCATTGGGCGCCTGGAGCGACGCCTGGGGGCGAAGTTGGTAGGCCAGGAATGTGCAAAGGCAGCTGCTTACAACTCTGGCGCAGGCGCCTCTGGTGGGCGCCGGGAGCGAAGCGAGGGCATGGACATGGAACAGTGCAGTCGAAGGTGCAGTTGTGTTCAGACTTCTTATCACGGTAGCTGATACGGCTGATACCGCCACAGGCGCCGCTGGTGGGCGCCTGGAGCGACGCCTGGGGCCGCCGTCCCTTCCTTGTGGCTACCTGTGTCCTCGGCTGCGCGCCGCCGGGCGTGCTGCTGTGCCACCTGAGTTTTGGACTGCCGCTGCTGCTGTACTACCCGGCAATCGCGCTGGCGGGCTGCGTCCACATCAGCAGCACCGGCCTCGCATTCATTGCCGATCTTCTGCCGCCTCAGTACAGGCAGGCCTTTCAGGTTCACCCGTGTTTGGCGGCGTGCAGCTCTGCATGCCAGGGTCTCTGACCCGCTGGTTGAAGAAATACGGTGTCTCCTGGAAATCCAATCAAATTTGTAGGCAATCGAATACGACTGCAGGGCAGCGGGCTTTGGCGGGCTCATGGCCGCCTTTGGCGTCGGCAACTTGATCGGCCCCGTGATTGGCAGCGTTCTGAGCCCCACTGAGACGGCGTACAGCGCCTGCGGCGTGCGGCTGCTGTGCGTCGCGTATGCACTGCTACTGGTGCCAGAGTCGCTGGCACCGGAAATCATGGCGGAGGTGCGTTTGCTGTCCGCTAGTTGCCGCCTTTTCCCGCATGTCTCGTTCGATCTGTGGGTGACGTGAAGCGGCTAAGGGCAAGTGCTGGTCTGCATGCATGCATGCATGCGTGCTGCTGCATGCCGGCTCCCGAACCTTTTGCTGTACTGCGTTGGACAGGCGCAGCAGCAGGAAAAGCGGAAACGGCGCCTGCTGGTCCCCGCATCTGGGCTGCGCATCCTGTGGCGCTCACCACTTTTCAAGCGCCTGACGGTGCGATGATCCACCTTTGTTCTCATGGAGAACTTTGCGAAGAAATATGTTCCCTGAGGTCGTGCTCGTGGCATGCCCTGTCAGCCAGCACCGGCCTTGCCACTCTTGAAAGGATGCAACATGATGCTGTGCAGGTGTGCCTGATGCTGTCGAGCATTGTGACGGACGGCCTGGACGACCTGCTCATCCAGTACTTCAAGATGCAGTTCAACATCAGCGTTGCCGACATAGTGCGCTCCTCAGTTTGCCAACCTGCGCACGCAAGATGCTCTGACGACGGCCCCATCTCAACATCTGCGCACTTCAGTCTGCACCCCTACTCTGACAGCAGCTCATCGCCGCCAACCCATCTTTTCTCTGCGCCTTCAATTGCCAAACATGTGGGAGACATAAAGCGCTGTTCAGGCAGAAGCGCTCACGACGTGCTGCTCGCGCGTGTGCAGACGGCGGTGTTTGTGCTGTACGGCGTCTGCGAGCTGCTGGTGCAGACCGTCGTGCTGCGCTACTCGCTCCAGGTATGACTGTCCTCCGTGTGTCTCACATTGACATTCATTCGATTCATGAACCCCACCTGTGGCAATGCATTGGCGCAGACGCAATGCAGCTCCATTCACTGTGAGGACATCACCCTGGCTGCGGGGCTGTCCGATTGCGAAATTCTTCACGAGAGCTCTTTCCTGATTGCAGTGGTTTGGCGAGGCGCCTGTGCTGATGGGCAGCGTGCTGGCAGCGCTGCTGGAGATGCTGGTGGTAGTCTTTTCAAGACACATGTGGCAGGTGCAGCCGAAGCAGGCGGGGTGCTGCTGAGTACCCTGGCCTGTCTGCACAGCAAATGATGCCTCAGGGCTCGAAAGCTTCCTGCGCCGTCCGACAATGCATGCAATGTTTTCATCTTTTGGTTTGATGCAGGCAGTGGGCGCCATCCTGCTGTGGACGCTGGCAGACATGGCGTATCCCGCCATCAGCAGCATCGAGGCCAACCGCGTTGCCGCCAGCGAGCAGGGCGCCATCCAGGTGCGGTGACAAACCGACGTGAACTTTGCAGTATTGCAAATTTGCAGTACAACTTTGCAAAAGTTCATTTGCAGGCTGACACCCAGGTTTTCAGCGGTCTGAACCACCTGCAAGCGCGCTTTGCACTGCGACTCGACCACGCTCTGCGAGGGACTGCCCCTGGTCGGCAAGCTTCTGTTGAGCCCTTTCGTGCCTCATCAGGGCAGTACTGGAGGCCATGGCTCACTGTCAGAACCTGATGATCTGGGCGGTGCCTGTGCAGGGGGCGCTGTGGGGCGCCAAAACCCTGGCAATAGGCGTGGCGCCGATGCCGCTTGCCGCTGTGTTCACGACCTTCACGAGGACGGACAGCCCCTTCCCCTACTTGCCCGGTGCGAAGACAATGTGACTGCCCATCATGCCACTCATGCGTCCATCTCTCCGGTCCAGATTCCCTGGGCGCAGGATGCCTCGCCACCGCCGCCGCGTACTGCATTCATCCTGCCATCAAAATCCAGTTGGCATCTCCTGCTGGTGATGCATCCAGCGCATGTAACCCTGTGGCTACCGCAGGAGCGCCCTTCCTGCTGGTGGCTGTGCTCATGGCGGTAGCCGCGGCCTGCGCGCTTAGCATCGGGGCGAGGCTGCAGGACGACGCACCGCTGCGGGAACCGCTGCTGGCGGACGGCCTGGACCCAGAAGCAGACTGCTAGTGAGCATGCCAGTGTCGAACCAGGTAAGCTTGGTGGCCGGTGACTGCTGCGTGCTTGCAGGTCGAAGGACTGTCCTGTCCGCAGGCAGCTGTGTTATGCGCTTGCTCCATGCGTGACGGCTGCCATTCTCCTGATGCTGCAGATTCTGTTCGCCTCTTGACTTCATGTCTTATTTCGCGGTGCAGTGCACAGTGCGTGGAGATCTGTCTGCTGAGATGCTTGACGCACTCTGAAAGCGCATGCTGCCGTGCCAGTGAGCAGCGACGAGAAGTCAAACGAGAAGGGAATTTGCGAGGCAGCTTGAACGAACGAGTCGTGCAATACGAACGTCGTCTGCGTTTGAGATGCATGTGTACGTCTGAGTCACCTGGGCGCCCTGCGGCACATGCGCGCCCCTGATGCGCCGGCTGCGTCTCCAAGCTGACAGCAGCTGGGCCGAGCTGTGCTTCCATGATTGTTCAGCGTCGAGGGAGCTGACGGTATGGCAGCGATTGGAAGCTTGAGAATGTGATCTGTGAGCATCAGAGTGTCAGATACGTCATTGTGGCAGCCGCGCACGTGGCCTGCAATTGGGTCGGTGCAATGACGCAGTTGCAAGAGTTGCAGACAGATGCTCACTCCTGACTCCGGCAAATCCCTGCGCTGTCCTTTAGACTCTCTCACACTCGCGTGTGTCCTGTTACAGCAAAGTGATTTGGGCAACATGGTGCAATCCACCTGCGTTTGCTGCTGAGCGATAGGCACAGCAGAAACGGAGCGAAGGCTCTCCGCAACGGAAATTTTGTAGGATTTGCAAATTACAAACCGACCGAATTGCGCTTCTGGGCGGCGCTTTGTAGCTTATCCCCGCGCCGCCAGCAGCAGCCGTCCCCAGCATGGCAGCGGCTGGTGCGCTGCCCGTGTGCTTCGGCGCGCCGTCGACCAGCAAGGTGCTGCGCCAGCTGAAGCGGCAGGAGCAGGGGCTGTTCAACTGCGTGGCGTCCGTCATCGCCGATGCGGCATTCGTCCAAGAGGTGCGGCCCTGGCGGCTCTGCCAAACGCTTGTAAACCATGTGCAGACGTGCAAAGGAGACACCACTGAGTTCCCAACACCATTCAAATTGTGTTGATACTGGAGCTTTGCAGCCGGAATGGCTGCAGCCGGAGTGCCGCACCATTTGCGGCCCTCGCGAAAGTTCCATCCCGCCACCGCCGCCCCCCAGCCGCTTGGCAAGGCAACTATCTCACACTGAGTCTTCACCCTGACTCGTCGCGCAGATCGCGGCGCTGCACCCGGAGCTGCCGGTGGTGGCCAACCTGCGGTGCGGCGCGTGGTATGTGCCGCGCCCCGACGCCAGCTGCTACTTCAAGTCTATGGACGGGCACGCGGGGCGGTGGGCGCTCAGCCTGACGCGCCTGAACTGGCACCTGGCGGCGCTGGCGGCGGTGCGCGGCGGCGCGTTCGTCGTGGACGCGACCCGCCGCGGCAAGACCTTCCCGGTGATCCCTTGTTTCTGTCTGGGCGAGGGGACGTGGAATGATGCTGACATTCGAGATATCAAGTGGCGCATGGCCGCACGCGCACATGTGTTGAGGCCCTGCTGACAGATGCGCGACTTCCTGATGGGCTGCCTCTTGATGAATAAAACATCTCTTGATGAATTGAAACGAGACAATCCGATGCAGGACTCCCTTACGAAGACCATTCCGATTTGGGCGGCGGTGCTCAATCGGGCGGTGGCCCAGGTGCGGCGCCAGCAATGGCAACAGCAGCAGCAGGCGAGCCCGCCAGCAGCGGAGCCGCAGTCATTGGAGCAGCCCTCACCGCCGACCAGCGCGCGGGGACCGCAGGCAGACGGCTGCGCCAGCGCGTGCGGGACCGAGCGGCAGGACAGTGCGGCGGACTGGCTGCAGCGGCCTGAAGATGCTGCCAGCGACTGCAGCGGCAGCACCGAGTCCTGCAACAGCAGCAGTGGCGGCAGCTGGGCGGGCGGCAGCGTCGCCATCATCGGAAAGCAGCCGGCAGTCCCTGGCAGCAGCAGCAGTGGCGGCGGCGGCGCGGGCGCGAATGCGGAAGCGGAGGCAGGGGCCGATGACAGCTGGGACACAGGGGTACACCTGCCGCTGTGGATCAGCGCGAACGAGCGGCAGCAGATCGAGGCGCTGCTGCCCGCTTTCGTGCAGCAGCTGTTGGAGGTCCGAATGAACTTTCTGCCTGTGCTTCAAAAAGCGCATGGTTGAACCGTCGCTCAAACCTGCTTGTGAGCTTGCCCAGGAAATCTTTTGCACCAAGCTGGCACCTCACACCTGTTCGCAGGTGGGCGTCGACGTGGAGGCGCTGGCGGCATCGCTGCGCAAGCCGCTGCGGCCGCTGTGGCTGAGCCCCGCCAGCCGCGTGTGGCTCAACCACGTGCCCCACTTGGCGGAGCTGCCCTTCACGCCGTTGTTTCTGGTGTCCGCCTCCTCGCCCAGCCGTTGCCGCCTGACGCTGGGTACGATACTTTTCCTAGGGCAGTATTGAATTTCTGTTATAGTCCCAATGGGATAGCTTCCTATCGGAGCTGCCCTTCACGCCGCTGTTCCTGGTGTCCGCCTCCTCGCCCAGCCGCCGCCGCCTGACGCTGGGTGCGTGTTCCAGGTTTTGCCATCTTGCAGACACAATCCGATGGCGGTGGGAGCAAACCTGCTCACAGGTGCTGCCCACCAGCCCAAGCCATGCATGTCATACAAAGTGCTGCCGCGCATGTGGCAAGCAGAGGCCTGCTGCAAGCGGAGTGCACGAGCAAAAACATGCGCTGGCATCTCATCCTAAGTGCTGCCGCTACCGCTGCTGACCGCGCCGCTGCTATTGTAGGCCTGTCATGATTCAACAATGGGTTTACAGGGTGTTGAACTGCAGAGTAGTGAACTAACATGAATTGAATGCCCGTGCCGAAGGCGGCTTTGGCAACGAGGCAGCGGCCGCCAGCTTCGACTATGTGCCCGGCGCCGGGGACGACGAGGAGAGCTGGGCGCGGGGTCTGACGCCGGGCCTGCTGTGGGCGCACCGCGCGGCGCTGCTGGCCGCGGGACGCGACGGCATCGCCGTCGCAGCGGCGGAGCTGATCGCGGCTGGTGCGGCCAGGCTGTGGCTACTTGTGAAGAGCAGAGTTGCAGTTCTGGCGTGGTAACGCCGTTGAGGGTTCGTCCACGATCGAAGCTGCCTCGATGCCAGACCGGCTGGGCTTGCCCCTGCAACAAGCTGCACGACAGCAGCGCTGCAAGGGTCTCATCTTCGCTGCAACAATCTTGACATTGCATCTCCAAATTTCGGAGATCATTACTCGAAATGATCGTAGGCGGGGGAAGCGCCAGGCGAGCCGCGCCGCCTCGCGACTCTGCGCACAGCCCGCTGCCGCTTGGCTGCGCCATGCCGCAGCCAGACGACTCACAGCAGGCGCAGCAGGCGCCGGCGCAGCCTTATGGGCTGCGCTGGCTCGGCGGCGTCGGCATCGCGCTGGCAGAGCTGCCGGCGGCGGCGCCCCTGCCGCCGGGCCTGTGGCAGCACGTGGACGCTGTGCTGGATCTGGGATCGGCGCCGCGGCCCTCCGGATGCAGTCCGCCGCAGCAGGGCGGGCCACGGGGCAGAACCACTGCAGCTGTGCGGGCGGACGGCTGCGCGGCACAGAACGTTGATGCCGAGGCAGCGACCAGCGGTGGCCGGGACGGCAGTGCAGACGCAGAGCAGCTACATGTGGCAGCTACACGTGGCAGCTACATGTGGCAGCACGTGCGCAGCGCCAAGGCGCAGCGAGGCTCGCTGCTGGCGGCGCTGCCGGCGGCGCTGCGATTCGCCGGCCGCCAGCTGGCGGCGCGGCGGCGGTTGCTCATTGCCAGCGATGAGGGCCTGGACGCACCGGCGTGCGTCGCCATTGCGGCACTGCTGGCGTTCTATGAGCCGCCTGGCGACGGCGAAAGCGGCGACTGGGCGATGCAAAGATCCAGCAGTGCAACCGCCTGCCATGGAGGCACCCCGCAGCCGCAGACAGGCGGCTGCGGGTGCTGCGATGAGCAGCGGGCGCCGGCTGGACGGCTCAGCAGCGGCGGCAGCAGCGGCGGCGGCTGTGATGCGGGGTCGGCGGTGGCTGCGACGGCAGCGGAAGCAGAGGCGGGTCAGGCGGCCAGCGCGCCGCTCCCGGCGGTGCACAAGGCGGACCTGCGGCGCTGCTTGGCGTTTGTCAGCGGGCAGTGCCCAGAAGCGCGGCCGCCGCAGGGCATGCTGAAGCAGGTTTTCAATCATTTTGAAATCGCGAGCGGCAACAACCGCCATTTCCGGGAACGACAAAGCCAGCTGTGATGGCATGCCGTTTGTCTCCTGTAGAGATGAAGCAGGTTGTGCAAAGTGCTGAAGCATCAGGGCCAGGGGTCGGGGTCGTGCCGGGTTTAAGATTGATGACGAAGGCATACCTCAATGGCAGATCATGGCAGCACAGCGCATTTCAGTGCGTGCCAGAAGTCCGAGTGTCCAGCTAGAACGTGCACGAATCCCCTGCGGCGTTGCGGCCGCTTGGAGAGGTTCAAGACGTCGGGACCACTTTCCGCAGTCGCCACATCACATGCATGCTCGACGACGTTGGAGCACGCAAAGACAAAAGAGCTGTTGACGTTCGAATGATATCCTTCGAATAACTAGCTGCTGCTATTGACACCACACCTCAGCACCGAGGATCGCAGCAAAATCGGGCAGTTGCCATAAACTGGGATGTCAGGCACCATGCGAGCTCGGGAGCCGCTCGCCAAGCTGCTACAGCGGCTAGCTGCGGAGCTCTGGAACCCTAGTGCCGCAGCGGATGCTAGGGCAGCCGCCAGGCACTCCTGTTTGGAGGCTTCGATTGGCGGCTCTTGCACGGTGCAAGCAGCGCAGCAGTTCCTGAAGAGCACCGCAGACACCCGGGCGGTCTTGACGACGATCACCCACCATGGCAATGTCTCGAGGGTGCCAGCCGTTGCCGGTTCCCACCCATGGCGGGCGGCGGTGGCAACCGGCGGATGCGGAGGCGGCAGCAGCGGCGGAGCGACCGGGATGTCCCGCTCACTGCATGTGTCGACGGCGCCGGCGGCCGGCGAGCAGGGCAGCAAGCCTGGCAAGGAGGAGGATGGCGCGCCGCACCGGAAGCCGCATAAGCCCAGGAAGCAGAAGGAGGGCGGGCAGAAGAGGGAGGCAGCGGCGGCTGCGGACGGCGCAGCGTCGACGGCGAAGAGCTCTGCGGAAGCAGCGTGGACCCAGCCGTCGGCAGCAGCCGGCCCAGCGGTGGCAGCAGCACCGGCAGAACTCACTGAATCGCAGGTGCGGGAGCCAGCCTGAGCATTCGATCACCCTGCTGCCATGCACCGCCTGAACTGCGGCATTTGCATCTGGACGCACAACTGCTCGCAGCGCGGATCTGCTCTGACTCCTGTGAGCTCACACTGCATGCCGTTTTGCCAGTTCTTTCGAAGCACCAGGCTATCGCACGCTCTGCTGCAGGCGCTGCCGACATTTGATGAGCTCATGAACCCGCGGGCCGGGCGCGGAAACCGCGACAGCGGCGACGCCGCGCTGACGGGCGGTGCTCGCTCGAAGGTGCTGGCACTCACGCGCAAGTTTGCCGCCAGCGCGGACGTCAAGGACCAGGCCCTGGCGCTATACGTCAATGCCCAGGTAGGGCGCCGACTGATCACCGTATTCGGAGAGCTTCCGCCTGCATGTTGACTGCAGAATTTCTGAGACGGAACTTTCAAAAGGCGCCTTGATGGTTGCGCTGCGGTTGCAGTTGTGGCAAAGATGGCAGCATGAAGGGTTCCAGCAAGCATATCGGCGCCGGCTGCACAAGACAGCCCTTCCAACCTTGCGCCATGATCAGAGGATCCTGTCGACACAGCATCCTCCTGCTGCCCGCAGCTGTACGGCTCGGCGGCTGCGGCCTTCCGCAAGCGGCTGCTACGCGGCATCACGCCGGGACTGCGGGACGCGCTGCTGGCGGTCAAGGGAGCCGACGCCGTGCAGGACCTGCTGTTCCCGTACTTTGCGGAGTTTGCGTTGCACACCTACCCGGACGAGATCGCCGCCTACCGGTGGGTTTCATGGATGCTATCTTCAGAGTGTTCAACGTGATCGTGTGTGTCAAGTGAGCCGAGGCGGCAGCGGTAGCAGCGTCAAGCTGCAGCGGGCAGGATTGCGCATGGTGCAGCAGTCACACCCTGTTGTGACAGAGATTGGAACTTGCAAAGGACTTGACGGCGAATGTCGCAACCGCGACTGTAGATGCAGATGCCGGCCTCCGACACAGATCATGTGCGTGCATGCTGCAGGGAGCTGGTCAAGACGATGGACCTGCGGAAGCCGCACAAGTGGTACCCGATGGCGCGCGCGCTCAAGCGCCGCATCATCTACCACGCTGGCCCCACCAACAGCGGCAAGACCTACCAGGCCCTGCAGGTGCCTTGCCACCCCCCTGTTTGTATTAGCGGTGAATAGCCAGAAACTCTCGTTCTGTACCTTTCGTTCTGTACCTTTCGAAATGCTGATGCCCATCCCTGGACGCTTTTGCCCATTTGCATTCCAGCAGCGGAAGGCGACACAGACACAGCACATGCCGCATCCGGCTCACATTACGTGCTGCGCTGCAAGCGGACGCACCTGCCGAGTCAACTGCAATGCACTGATGAGACTCTCAGCAGATTTTCATGGTGCCTCCAGGCGATGCTGGGCGTGGAGGCTGTCGTGCATGCTGTAGACAACATGCGAACATACCACTATTTACGCATAGAAATGACGAACTTCAGGCGATGCGGGGCGCGGAGGCAGCGCTGTACTGCGCGCCGCTGCGGCTGCTGGCGATGGAGGTGGCGGACGCCTGCAACGCCGACGGCACCTTCTGCACCCTCATCACCGGTGCGTATTCTATCTTCTGTCAGAAAAGAAGCCACATCCCCTTGCATGGAGGTAGCGGATGCCTATGACGCTGACGGCACCTTCTAGCACCTTCTGCACCCTCATCCCCGACGCGCTCTCAAAGCCGCCCACACTGCTGTCAAGAGGCCCCTGCCCCTGCGGCATCGGCCGGATGGCAACTGCTCGTTTCTGCGTCAAAGCCTGTTTCGTGAGCCTCTGCAAGCGTCAGGGGCCGTATCATGGGCAGGCCGCCGGTGGCGGCAGTGCCGCACAAGAGACTCTGTAGTCTGGGCGATCTATGTGACACCCAAGTCGCCGATGGGTGCGCAAGCCAAGGGCGCTGCAGGAGCACTCTCTGTTTCTTGGCTGCAGTGCAGGAGCGAAAGGTGGTGCCGGGGGCGGGCCACGTGGACATGTACACACACGGGACATCAACCGCCCTCTCCCTTGACAACGGGCATTAATCGCTTTCTGTGCCTTGTTCTGCAGGCCAGGAGCGGAAGGTGGTGCCAGGGGCAGGACACACGGCGTGCACCATCGAGATGGCCAACCTGGGCAGCCGCATTGACGTCGCCGTCATCGACGAGATCCAGGTGCGGCGCCGTCCGGCTTGTGTAGATCGTGACGTCGGTCAGCGCTGGGCTGATGATTCGTCTGCTGCGTGCACCGGCAGTCGACGGCACGGGCTTGCAACGAAAACCGGCAACGAGTCAGCACTCAGAGATGCAGTGACATCTGCACTGTTGCTCGTCTTGACGGTCGCCACATGCTCACAGTCCCAACAACGAGTACTATTACGCAGATGGTGGGCGACGAGCAGCGGGGGTGGGCCTGGACGCGCGCGCTGCAGGGGCTGCCCGCCAACGAGCTGCACGTGTGTGGCGACGCCTCCGCCGTGCCCCTGGTGCGCCCCCTCTGGTTCAGTGTATTTCGTGAAGTCTGGCAGACGCATCACCCTTGTTGGACCCCAACCATATTAGGATGCAGCAACGCGCCGTGTCCTGTGGAAGCTTCGGATCCGCACCAGTCAGAGGCTCACAAGTCCTCAACTTCATGTCCTCAAGGTCCTCAAATGGGGCGACCGCTGGCCACACAAACCCCGTTCTGCAGGTGCGGCAGCTGTGCGCGGAGATGGGGGAGGAGGTGGAGGTGCGGGGCTACGACCGCTTCACACCGCTTGCGGTGGAGGAGGGCGGCCTGCGCGGCGGCTACCGCCGGGTGCAGCCGGGTGACTGCGTCGTCGCCTTCTCCCGCAAGTCCATCTTCGCCATCAAGCGGGTGCGCCGGCACTTGGCCGATGTGTCGTGTCAACGTTGGTTCAGCTTGGTGTCCCAGGCAGAGAGCGGCTGCTGTCACTTTGGACCCTATACTCTTGCCACCTGCACAGCTGCAAACGGTGCTGCTGTCCGCAAGCTGCTGCCGAGTCAACCACCTCACGCTGTGTCCTGTGAATATATCATCACAGTGTTGGATGTGCTGTCAGACATCTTGCATGCTGGCGCCTGCAGATGATAGAGGCGACAGCGGGGCACAAGACGTGCGTCGTGTATGGCGCGCTGCCGCCGGAGATGCGGCGCCTGCAGGCGCAGCTGTTCAATGACCCCGAGTCCGACTATAAGGTGCGCAGCTTTTCTGCTTGTAGTCCCATTCACAATTTTCATTGTATTTCTCGTTTGGCATCATCGCTTGGACACATGGCCATCGGTGCTCGGGTCATTGGACGGGCTGCTACCACAGCCCTCTGTTGCATGCATGTGGCAGGTGCTGGTGGCCTCGGATGCGGTGGGCATGGGGCTTAACCTCAACATCCGGCGCATCATCTTCCACTCCCTCAACAAGTTCGAGGGTGCGCCTGCAGCTTGGATCGTGCATCTGCTGCCAGGCTGATCACGTTAGTTGCGAGCCTCTGCAGCCGCTGCGTCTGTCTGCATGTGAGTCACATAGCCTGTCTTGCGCAGTCCTAAGACCATCGAAACAAAATTTCGAAGCGAACAATGATAAATCCTGCTGTGGCAAAATCCTGGTAACAAGCCCTGCAATTGACAAAGACTTGTGCCGTGCAGGCCGGGCGTCGGTGCCAGTGAGCGTGAGCCAGCTCAAGCAGATCGCGGGGCGCGCGGGGCGGCGCAACAGCGCCTGGGGCGAGGGCCTGGCCACCTGCCGAATGCGCGCCGACGTGCCGTCGCTGAAAGCGGCGCTGGCGGTGCCGCTGGCAGACATGAGCACGCCGCACGCGGGCCTCTTTCCGGAGTTCGAGCACCTGGAGGTGAGACCCTCAAGTGAAACGTCACTGATGGATGCCCCCTGCAGGGTCATGCACCACAGCATCGTACACCAGGGTGTGGGACTGCGCATTTGAGCTGACAGATGAGCCCAGCGCTGGTTGCGCTGGGCGGTGCGGTAGCTTTGTGTCCTATTGTTTCCATCTCTGCAGCTGTGCTTCCCACAGTCGTGAACTGGGCTGCTGCGATGCCCCAGCGTCTGCACCTCCGATCCCAGTCGAATCAACCTGCCCCGCCCGCACAGGTGTGTGCGTGGCAGGTGCCGGATCTAGCTCCTCAGTTTTACTGTTTGTGAAACCACATCATCTCGCACTCCCCTCCCGCAATGCTCCCATCCATGCCCTCACACCGACTCACAGCCTCCCCGGCCTGCACATGTGTTTGCGAGGCTGGTGCTGGAGCTGAGCTCTTCCAGGTCGTCCACCCACATGCGCCAATGCCTGTGTGCGCCTTCCCACTGCATGTCCTGCGCCCGCGCAGGTGTTTGCGGGGCAGGTGCCGGAGCTGAGCTTCCCGGAGGTGCTGACCAAGTTTGGGGAGGAGGCACGGCTGGACGGCACCTACTTCTTCTGCAAGCAGGACTCCGTGCTGTCCATCGCCAAGCTGCTGGAGCAGGTTCGCATTTCAGCATGCGCATTGTCTGTTGTGTTGCATGTTTAGAGTGTGAGGCGAGGCTCTCGTTGGCCTCACCAGGTGGAGCCTGTCCACCCGCTACGCGCGGGCACGCATGTGTTGTTCTTGAATCATGCAGGCTTCAACGCCACAAGGAACTTTTGCCCTCAGCAGGCTACACAAAGGTCAGGGCTTTGACTGGCTGTGCATGCTCCTGTGCTTGCCACAGGTGCGGGGTCTATCGCTGGCGGACCGCTTCACCTTTGCGATGAGCCCCACCAACACGCGCAACCCGGCGGCGACGGCGGCGCTGCTGTCCTTTGCGCACTCTTACGCGAACGAGTGCCCTGCACCGCTGCGGCTGGGCGTGCCGGGCAGGCCACCGGAGTCGCCGGAAGAGCTGAAGGTTATGGAGGCCTCCTACCAGGTGTGGCCGCAATACAATATGTGCTTGGCAACGAAGTGGGATTGCTGAGAGACTGCTGGAAGACAGCTCAGTTTCCCAGATGGGCTCAAATGTTGGTGCAGTTTCTTGCTCTCTGATCATTACGTTTTGCAGCTTCCCTGCTCGTGGTTTGTGCTAGTGGGTAGGTCAGACGCTGCACATGAGGCCTTGGCGAACATCCTAGGAATCATTCAGAAGCTCGAGGCGCTCACTGTGACTCCCTGCAGGTGGCTGCGCTGTGGACGTGGCTGTCGCTGCGCTTTGGGGAGGCGGCGTTCCCGGGGCGGGAGGCGGCGGCGGAGACGTCGCGCCGCCTTGTGGCGCTTATGGAGCAGGGCCTGCAAGTACGCGGGTTTTGGGGATGGAGATCATCCTTGCTGTTGGAACGGCTGCGCCGTTGCATCTGGGACTGGCTGCTGCCATCCTGCAACGCTGTTGGGAGTGCAGCGCCTGGCTGGTGTCGACAGCCAGTGCGCTGAAGATGGCTGGACGAACACGAGGCAATGTGGTCGCTGACATGTTGACACTGCGCATAGCGCACTCTCCCAGCGCTCTCTCGGCACTCTCGCAGCACTGCTTCGGGATCCACTCCGCCCCTTCGTTCCTGAGTGTTGCGGTTGTGTGGCGCAGGCGCTCAGCGAGCAGCATGCCAGCGAGCTGACAGAGCTCGAAAGCCGCGGGAAGCAGAGCCGCTCACAGCGCGACGCCTCCTCCGGCAGCGAAGACGAGGCCTCCCGGCCGCGACGCCGCCAGCGCAGGTCTCTGGTGGACGGCAGCGACGATGGTGACGGCGGCGGTGACGGCGCAGATGCCCGGATGCCCCCGGCCGCACTGCGCTCGAAGCTGGCCTCAGCGGTCGGGTTTGGCCGCCCCCACTCCCCCTCGTCAGCAGCATCCAATGGTGACGAGGAGGAGGCGCGGAGGCCTGATGCCGGCACGACGTCTGCGCCCCAGGCAAGCCGGCAAGACATGCCGCAGCGTGGAGGCAAGGTCGGCAGCTGGACGGAAGCCACCGCGAGGAACGCTCGCAAGAACTCGAGCGGCGGTGGTGGCGGCTCGCGCGGGCTGCCGTCCGGCCCCTGGCAGCCTGCTTCCGCAAACGAGGAGGAGGCACCGACGCCAGCGCTCAGCACGGCGGCAGCGCCCGCAGCAGGAAGGCAGGACCCGGTATCGCCAGGCAGCAGGGTCCGCAGCTGGGCGGCCGCCGCCGCCGAGGCCGCCCGTGAGCGCTCGGTCGGTAGCGGCGGCCGACGCGGGCGGCCCCTCAGCATCTGGCCGGAGGCCGCCGCCGGGCGCGGGGACGGCCGCCTGGCGGTGTCGAGCACCAGCTTGAACGGCGCCGCGGCGGCGTTTCCGCAGCCGCCTGCCGAGACGCCTGCCGTTGGCGCCGCACAGCGGCAGCGCGCTGCGGCAATGGCGCTGTCTCCGGCGGCGCGGCGCGCCGCATGCGCCTCGGCCGCCGTCGAAGCGGATGCTGCCGGCGGCGACGGCGACGGCGACGGCGCCGCCTCCCTGTGGCAGCGCATCGCTGGGCCGGTGCCGCCGCCGCGGCAGCCGCAGACGCGGCTGCAGCCGCTGCGGCGCAGCGACCACCCCTCGCCAAAGCCCCGCTTCGGCCCGCACAGCACCTACGGCGGCCGGCCTCGGCGATTCGCGCTGCCGTGCGGGAGCACGGCGGCGCTGCCGCTGCACATCCTGCGCAGCAGCCCCGTCTGCACGAAGGCAAGCCTTGTGCAGACACAAAATGCCAATTCTGCCCGCATGTGCGTCCTAGGTGCCGCAGGCCTGCCTGGCATGCATCAGTCGGTGTGCCACTGGCCACTACGACTCAAGTTCAAGTCACAGAATAGGCAGTCGCTGGATCAACCCAGTAGCCAAAGCTAGTGGTTCTGGGCGCAGGTGCCGCAGCCGTACGGGCCGCAGTCCGCATCCATACTGGTGGCGCACGCCGCCAAGCTGGCCACGCCCTTCGGCGAGGCGTGGGCCGGCATCAACGGCGGCCGCGGCACGAACTGGGGTGGCGGCGCGAGCGCCTGGGAGCATCGGTCCCTGCGCGCCAGCGGCAGCACCGTGAACGGCAGCTCGCCCGGCGGCCGGCAGCAACCGTCCGGCGAAGCACTGGAGCCGGAGACGGGGCCTGCGGGCAATCCTGTGCTGTTGGCACCGCCGCCGCCAACGCCGGTCGTGCTGTCGCTGTGGGGCCGCACTAAGCGATGGCTGGCAAACGAGTGATCTGAGCAGCGCAGCACGTGATCCCTGTTCAGATCATGCCACGGACTTAGCAGTCGGGTGCTGTCACCTCGTAAGCTGCCACGTTGAAGTCGATATACAAAGTTTGTGATGAGTTGCCAGAGGTCGCTGCCCGAATAGAGCTAGAGGGGCAATTTGAAACCGCGAATCGACCAGCATGCACAGCATACGCCAAAGCCAGTCAGCGCCTGTTACCGCAATGACCAGAGCTTCAATTCAGCTTTGCAGCTGTGATCAAGCGGTATCGCCATCACTTCCTCTGCGCAGTTGGCTGCGCTGTTGACTCAGGCTGCCCAGATTCGAAGTCATGCTGCACCTGTTCAGATGGGGAAGGCAGGCGAGAGCCGGTTGTCGATCATAACTCAATGTCTAGGTTAACCAGGTCGCCAGCAATTCCGTTCCGAAAGCGTGGGGTGCCGGGCATCCCGGGCTTGAGCCCCTGATGCAGGACGACTCGATGACAACGTCACGGCTCTGCAGCTCATAGTCCAGCGATCCGGATCCGCTCAGAATGAGTGACTCACAGCCAGCAGGCAGCGAGGGCCACGAGACCACGGCTGGCGAGCCGGCGCGGCCGCAGCCGCTGCTCGGCGTCACTGTTCACTGCACAGGTCTGGATGCCGAGCAGCGGGATGCGCTGCGGTCGCACGCGGAGGGCCTGGGCGGCAGCTTCCAGAGCAAGATGGACCTGAAGCACCTGCCCACCGTGCTGGTGGCCCGCTCAGTCCTTTCTGAAAAGTACAAGGTGAGAGGACCCTCGCGGTGCCGCGGCACGATGCACGCTTGTGCGCAGCTGCAGGTGTCTTCAAGCTGCAAATGCGCATCCTGAGTGCGCGCTCACACGCACACATGCAGATGTCATCAGTTGCCAGAACCTTTTTGTGAGACGAAACTGCGGGCGTCAATCGTAAAAATGTGTGAACCACATACAGTTTTGCGTCAAACACCGCATCCCGGTGGTGGGCCTGAGCTGGTCGGCCGCCTGCTGGAGCTCTCAGCGCCTGGTGCGTGGCCGCCAGCCCCACTAACTCGTTCTTGTGCCTGACTCTGGCAAATCTGGCATGTGTGCGCCCCCGGGAGCAGACTTGCTGCAATGGAACCTGCTGAATTGATCCTTTGCATCAAGTTCTCAATTGATTCAGAGAGACCATTGGCGTCTTTTTACCGCGCAGGAACCGGTGGCGCAGCACAGCCTGCCGGCGCTGTCGGGCACGCGCATCAGCCTGACGGGCTTCCAGGCGGACGTCAAGAAGCGGCTGGCGGCGCTAATAGAGCGCGGCGGCGGGCAGCACTCCGCCGAGCTCAGCAAGGACTGCACGCACCTGGTCGCGGAGTCCACGGACAGCCCGAAGCACAGGCGCGCCAGGCGTCTTGGTGCCGGTTGGTTGATCAAAAACCTCATGCAGACCTTGCGATGAGGGGTCGAGTTGGTACACTGTCGGAGAACAGAAACAGTACCTGAGTTCCTTCCTTGCAGCATGTCGGGGCAACCGCCTGTAGCGCTTCAGAGACACTGATCCTGCGCCACGGCCCCCCTGAGCGCTCTTGCCCACGACCTGCCTGGACACGCTAACTGGAGAACATGCTGGTTGGCGCAGGGCAGCGGTGTCGTGGAAAGTCGTCGAGATCATGACGCCCGCTTGGATCAAGGCCAGCCTGGACGGCGGCGCGGCGGCGCCGACGGACAAGTTCCGCCTGCCCCCCAGCGACGGCGCCGGCAGCGCCACGGCAGCGCCCGGCAGCGGGCGGGCGTCCGCCGCCAGCAATGGCAGCGGCGCGGCGGCGTCGGCGGCAGGCGGAAGGCGGAGGCATGCGCCTGCGCCCACCACCTCCGCCGCCTCCGTTGGTCTGACGGAGCACACAGTCGAGGCGCAGGCGCCGGCGCTGGCCCTGCCGCCGCCGCCGCGGCAGCGCCACCAGGCGGAGGCTGCGACCATGTGAGTCTTACTGGCGCCGAAAGCATCTCTGCTGCTCGTGTTCGTGGTGTCATCGATGCTTGCTTTGGTATCGGCTCGCAAACATGACAGCCACCCCGCATGTTGCCGCCATACCAAGTTTACGCAGGCGAGCAGCCCTGAAACAGGTCACTCTCGATGCAACGCAGGAGCGGCATGACAGCCGCCAGCAGCGGCGGCCACGGCGCCGTGTCGGGCGCCCCGTGCACAGCGCAGCCCAGCCTCGGCGGCGGCGAGGCGACCTCCGGCGGCAGCGGGCGGGCGCGCTCATCGCAGCTGTGCGGCGGCTGCAGCCAGATGTCGCAGGGCGGCACCCGGCCGCGGGGGAAAGGTGACGGTCTGCAGGAGGGTGGTGATGTCTGACAACGATCTCTATTTTGCAGGAAAGTTGTTGGTCATGGGCTCCGAGTGAATGCAGTGGCTGTCACAAGGCTATTCTCGGTGCCACCACAAGTGGAGGACTGGCGCGCTCCACTAAGCAGTGCACGCGCAATGCTGCACCAGATGTCAATGCCTTGACAGAAGCAGCACGTCGACTGGCCTTGCTATCGTCTGAGTTCACTATTTCATGGGACATTGCATCCATCAGATGACCATGTCGAATCAATTCTGAACGCCTTGCTGTCGTGCGACGGGCAACTACCTGGGCGGTGTGCAATTGCATCTGACGGGCTGTGGCGGTGACGAGTCATCAGGTCGAGTTCGTGCATAATCCTATCAGGCTGAAAGGCATGATGGTTTGGCTGAAGTCATCTCATCTCACAGGCAACTACCTGGGCGGCGTGCGGTTGCACCTGACGGGCTGCGGCGGCGAGGACCGAACGCAGCTGCGCCTCATCTGCCGCCACGGCAACGCGCTCGTGCACACCACGCTCGGCCCCCAGCTGCGCTACATCGTGGTGCGCATTTTGGGGCCGCTGTCCTGCAGCCAGTCGTCCCTCAAAATTCCTCTGCACTTTTGCGGAGAGACCTCTGCCAGAGCACAGGGAAATGCGGCTGTACACGTATGCTGGTGAGAGACACTGGGCCACTAAGTGGCGTATGTTGAGCCTGCAATGTCAACAGCCTGGTGCATTTGCGATGTGAAGCCAACAGGCTGCACCCATTTCTGTACACTGCCACACATCAATCCCAGGATGCTAAGGACACAACGAATACGAAGAATACCCAACACATCTACAGGTGGGCGCGGCGCCGAGCGACATGGAGATGGACAGGGTGACAAAGCACATGGTTGCGCACCGCGGCAGCTGCGAGGTGGTAGCGGCGGCGTGGCTGCTGGCGTGCTCCGAGGCGCGGCGGGCAGTCGATGCGGATGCCTTCCTGCTTCCGCGAGAGGCGCTTGCTTCTGCAGACGCCTTCCAGCAGGTTGGCTGGCACGAGGTTGCAGATGTGCAGGAGTTTCAGGGTGGCGGGGCATGCGCTGCGCGGTGGGTTCTGGTGAAAGCTGCACCGCTGGGCGGGCTTCGTCAGCAGGCGCTGCCACTTGCACGGCGTCTGCACACTTCAGATCCGCAACGCTGACCCCCAGAAGCAACTGCTGCATGGACTGCCGCGGTCTTGCAGGCGGCTTTGGCGAATGCCTGGGGATCGGCACCGCAGCCGGCTGAGCCTGTGGAGGAGGCGACCCACGATTCGGCGAGCGGGGGGGCCACCGCAGCCTCAAAGTACGGGCTGTTCACTGCAGAGGTCATGTTTCAGTTACATCATGTGACATTTACATCAAGCCATGGCATGACAACAGCCGGAGGGTGTCCGACTGTGGAGCGACTGACTGCACTCCTGCACAGACTCGTCGCGTTGAAAAATGGCGATTTGCACCGATAGGCGGCTGCTAAACGGCTGCTGGTTCACGGTGACAGTCAAGGCCTGCACTTTCCGTGTGTGGTGACTCGTGCTCACCAGCAGTGGCCTGTCCAACCTGCAGGCGGCTGCTGGAGGGCTGCTGGTTCACGTTGGCGGCGATGGGTGCCAGTCCAGCGGAGGACGTCTCGCAGGCGGAGGCGCTGCTCAAGCGCGCCGGCGCACGCGTGTTCGACCAGCGCACCTCCGGCCTGGCCACCGCACAGGGCACGCCCGCCAGGCTGTGCGTCGCGCAATTTCTGCAAGCTCCACATGTTGTTGTCGCGTTTCGAGCTCAGATGCTGCGTGCACAGAGTATGCATACTGCCCTGTCCTGGAGTGCCAGCCAATGGGTCAGGGGTCATGCTTGTGCTGGTTTTGGTGTGCTCCAGCGTGCAGGGAGGGCGGCTGACTCCGTGCTGGAGGCTTGCCGTCGCGCGCTGTCCGGCCCGGCGTGTTGACAAGTGACCTGGTCGAAATGCCACCAAGATGCACATGTTACTGGGAGGAGCAGGTATGCGCTGTGCCCGCCGATGACCGGGCTGACGCGGGAGGAGGCGGCGGCCCTCGCAGCGCGGCGGCCTGACTTCAAGCTTGGTGAGTTCCCTGCCCCGCGCACTTGCGGCTCAATCTCAACGGTTCAACTCTGACGCTACGGGCAATCAACTAGAAATATTTAGGCCAATCCTTCCTGAACATGAGGCAGCCATCTGCGCAAGTATGTAATCATCCTTCCTTTCCCTTGAAACTTTTGCGGTGAAACCTGGGCTGACATATAGGTGGGGGCTGGCGCAGTGGCGGAGGGGGCTCGCGTGACGCCACGCTGGATGAAGGAGAGCCTGGAGGCGGGCAATATCAGTCGCCTTTTGATGCAAGTGGGATTGACGCTTATTCACCTACTTCAATTGTGGCGCAGTGGCGGAGGGGGCACGCGTGACGCCGCGCTGGGTGAAGGAGAGTCTGGAGGCGGGCAAGCTGCAGTCGTTGACGTCGGTCAACAACCGCCTCATCTACCGCCCACTGCCCTTCCCGCTGCCGCTGGCCGGCATGGAGTCCGTGCGGTGCGGGCTAAACCCTGCCGTTAAAATGGCCACCCTGCAGCACAATCCTAAACCCTGGGGTGCGCCTCGGCGTCGCCGCTGAGCGGCGACGCCGCTCAGCGGCGACCGGGTTGTGTTCGCAGCGTATGCGCGAGCGTGCTTGGGAATGATAAAAAATCCTTCTGCTCCAGGGTGTGCGCGCGCGTGTATGGCACAGAGGCGAAGTGTTACCTGGTGCATATACCCGGGCTGCTGAGCTCTCCTACTGAATATGTCTTTCATGGCAGGGTGTGCGCGAGCGTGTACGGGACGGAGGAGAAGCGGTACCTGATACTGCTGGCGCACCTGCTGGGGGCGCGCTTCACCAACTCCATGACTTTCGCCAACACGCACCTCCTGGTGGGTTCTGACTTTCGAATTTCTAGAGGTCTAATCTTGAGGGCTTTACATTCTGCGCTTCACCAACGACATCGCTGCTCGGAAAGTCCACCTCCTGGTGGGTCTCCGAAGTTGCTCTATGGTGAAGTGGGATCTCTAACTGGCATTGCCGCTCAGCAGCTCCATGACCTTCGTCAAAACGCACCTGCTGGTGGGCTTTTGCGACCTCCATCTGCTGACAAGCAATGAGTCTTTCCTTGAAAGCTGCATGCGCGCTTCACCAGCGCCAGCCTCCGCCACCACCCACCTCCTGGCAGGCTTGCATCGGGACATGGGCGGGCCTCAAACGTGATCAGATGAGCTGCAGCAGCATGTCCTTGCGCGTCCATGTGGGTCTCAGCCTTTGCGACGCCTCTTCTGTTTTTTCATCAAAGCCAGGACATCTGCCAACATGCATCTCCTGGCGGATCTTCTTGAATTTTTTGGTGCAGCGCGCTCCTGGGATCGCAGCACCCTCTGTCGCCGAACTCTACCGCTTCAACACTGGACCGTGAATCTCAGCATCTCTTCAGCATGCCTACAACGTGCTCTCTGGCCTGCGGCAGGTGTCGCGCCGGGTGGGGGAGAAGTATGCCAGGTCTTCCTCTTATGGCGTGGTTCCCGTCGTTGCACAGTGGCTCATTGATGCCGCCATCTATGGCTCGGTGCGTTCGATGTTCGGCTGAATTCCACGTTTGAGAATGCCACATTGCTGGCACTCAAAAGACGCACTCTATGTGTCGTGACACCTGCCTCATTGACGCCGCCATCTACGGCTCGGTGCGTGTCGTTGCCCTTGAAATTCCCCCACCTTTGAGCTATGCGTGTCAATGATCCTTGCGTCTTGTCGCTCTGACTCGCCAGATGCTGATCGTAAAAGGAAGCATGAAGGCCTGAAAGTCCTGAAAGACCTGAAAGGCTGAGACCGCCTCCTGCCTTCTGCAGATCCCTGACCCGAGGTCCGACAAGTACAGGCCAGGCCCGCCGGATGATGGGGAGCAGGAGGCGGTGCCCGCCACCACCCAGGTAGCGCTACCCTTCCTACATCCTGCATGTTTCAGCAGCCTCGCCGATCACTCGTCGCAGCTTCACCGACCGTCGCCAGTCTCCTGTGGCCCTCCTGAGCAATCAGCTCGACCCGTGAAGGGCAAGCAGTTCCCCCACAAGTCGCATGTGTGTGGACTCGGCTGCCGCCTGGGTTAGTCATTGCAAATGAGGTTGAAGAGGCCACCTGAATGGCGTGGATGTGCCACGACTTGTGACAGTGCTTGACGCTGGCTGGACAGGTACCGGCGGGCGCGCAGATGCAGGTGGAGAATACACAGGGCGGCAGCGATCCGCGTGCCAACCTGTCTGGCCGCTTTGGCGAGGCGTCAGGTGCGTGGTGTGAGGCAGCACATATGTGTGCTGTCTGCGAAGGACTCTACAGACAGCTGTCCGCATGCCCTACTGCCAAAGACACACCTGCGCTTGCGTTGCTGCATGCTGCCTCAGCACATGTGATCAGAATCGCTGCACAAGGAGTCACTGAAGCATCTGCACCCCAGGGCTGGCGTTAGGCGGCGCAGCGGCGGGCGTAGGTGCGCGCTCCGGCTGCTTGGCCGAGCGCGACGAAAACTGCCCACCACCTGACCTGCGCCCACCGGCTCGCCCACCATTACGTACACCGGCTCACCATGCTGTACAGCCCACCGCGAACTATGTATTGCATTCCTGCATGGCCCAGTCACCCGTGTGAAGCCCACTCGATCGCTGATAGCAATGCTTGCTTCAAGTCGCATTCCTGCCATGCAAATAGATACCCGCGGGCGCAGGCTTGTGCCAAGAACAGGCGAAGCGTGTCGCTGCTGCCGTACTTGCGGCCCTGCTGCTGCCTGATTGTAGGTGCTCTGTCCTGCATAGAGGCGCTGCGAAGCGACTGCTCCCAAGAGCCGGCGCCGCCGTCGTGGCAGCCTTCGGCGACGCTGGCGCTGACTTCCTCCGCGAGGCAGCCGTCAGATGCGGCAGCAGGCGCAGGCAATCCCGCGCAGGCGGCGGCGCCTACGGCAGCAGTGGCTGCCCCTGCTTCGACGGATGGTCCTGCGACGGCTGCCGAGGGACCTGCAGGCGCGGCCGCGCCGCAGCTGGCAGTGGCCCCTCAGCCGGCGGCAGCCGCGATGCCGCCGCCTCCAGCACCTCAGTCGGCAGCAACCGCAATGCCGCCGCCGCCGGCCAAGCCGGAGGCCAGCCTCATGGACCAGCTGATGGAGGGCATCATCGGCCGGCGGCGGCGCCACGGCGACCGGGCCCCGGGGGCCACCCCGTGTCCCGGCCGTGCAGCGGCAGGCAGAGAGCCACACAGCGACGGTGCCGCAAGCGCAGCCGCGGCGGCGTTGGCGTCGGCGCCGGGCGGGGGAGACGGCGGCAGCGCGACCGCGGCGACGCCGGCGGCTGACGGCGGCGACGCAGGCAATACCGCCGGCGCAGCTGGGGCGGCAGATGTGGCGGACGCAGCGGCGCCGCCTCCGCGTCCCGGCAGCAGCGGCGGCATGGCCCAGCGAGCCAGCCTGCTCAGGTGAGCTATCGGACAGAATGCAACAAGGTGCAGTGCCTATAGCATCGGAGTGCATCACGCAAACACTCAAGGTGCACATCACCGCCTCCGGGCATGATGTACTGCCGGCGTGCGCTCGTGAAGCGACAAGCACTGCTCCCAACTGATCGTGTATCGCACCGGAACAAGCTGAAATATGAGTGCTCTGCCCAATCGTGCAGGCAAGCCGTCGCGGCGTCCGCACAGCCTGCGGCGCAGGCGGCATGCCCGTCGAGCTGTATGCAATCTAGCACGTGTACCGGTGAGCCGACGATTGCCCGCGCCGCCGCTGCCGTGGGAGAGGATGCAGCGATGGCGGCCTTTGGCGCGTCGCCGCCTGCATCGGGGGCGGGCGGCGGCGGCGGCCGTGACGGGGCGTCCATAGACGGCGACTGGGCCTGCCTGGACGGTCTGGTGGCGCGCAGCAGGGCGGCGGCGGCCGCGGGCGCGCTGCCGCGATTTGCCGACTCCCAGACGCAGGACTTCCCGATGGGTGCGCAACAGCCACACGAGGGCAGGTCATGGCTCGGCAACAGGCACAGCCGGTCGCTCATCTTGTGCTGCGATGCACTGTGCCACGGCAAATTGTTGTCACTCCTCTGCGGCCATCGCTGTGCGGAGAGCAGCTGGCTGAGTGAGCTGTTTGTGCCTGCAGACGCGTTGCTGGCGATGCCACCACCAGACCCAGTGGCGGCAGCCCGGCGCAACAGGTGCACGCCACCCACACCTAGCACCTCCAGACATGTCTGTGACGCAGTGTGCCTGCTGTGCACCTGCCGCTCGGTATGCTGAAAGCTTGCATGTGCAGCTGAGCCCAGTGCCCGGCATCGCTGGAAGCCTGGCTTGAGCGATGTGCCCTGCACAGGCGGCTGAGCAACGGGGACTCGGATAATGGCTCCCGCGGCTCCGGCGGCGGCCGCAAGCGCTCCGGCGGCGCCGAGGCGGCGGGGCCGGCCGGCCGCGCCGGCAAGCATGCCAAGGCGGCGCGGCCATGCGACGCCTTTGGCGCCGCTGCCGACGCCGCGGTCGCGTCTCAGATGATGGACTGCTCGCAGCAGGTAAGGCGGAGCAGATAGTGTTCGCGCGCCCCTGGGATGTGGCAAAACACCTTGCACGGCTTCCCCTTTCAGGGCCACGTGGATTCTGGGCAAGTTTCAGCGGGTTTGGCACACTCAGGTCATGCCAAGCGGCCGCACCGCCCAGTTGCTGCCAGCTTGAGCTTTCGTCGAAATGCACTCACCTAACAGCTTTCATCATGCATACAGGAAGAATTGTCCCCATCTGAATCTGGGCATTGCTCCTGCAGGTCGGCTACGAGGTGGCGGCGCCGACCCGACCGGTGACACGGCGGGGAGTCGCGGCAGCGGCAGCCGACAGCGCGGCAGAAGAGCACAATAAGGCCCGCATCGCGCGCGCTGTGCGCGCTAGTGTCGGCGGCGGCAAAACCCGCGGTGTTGGCAGTGACGGCAAGGCGGCAGACATGAGCCTGCAGCTGTGACTGACTGACATCGACGGCCCTGCTGACCTGCAGCCGGCTTGGTCCATGGCTTGGCTGGCCCCGAGACAGCCGCTTGCCAAGCAGTGCCTGTCTAGAGGGGTCTCGCAGACGCCGGCAGCCGTAGCGGATCCGTAGACAGGGCAGGCCGCGATGCGACATTGACTACATGAGGGGTGCATGCATGATCATAGCGTTGACGATGAACCCAGACATGGGAGTGAATGAAACATGGGAATGTATGCCTCGCTTGCATCACAGCCCCCCAACGAGTTCTCCTATTGAGTTCCGGCATGGCACCTGTTGTCTAGCTGCTGCGCCACGTGGGCAACTGGCCTCCAAGCAGATTGAACTCTGTTTGCAGGCCAAACCTCCCTTTGTTTCAGTATATAAACTGTCTCATCTTTGCAACCATGTCGAGCGCCATGGCCGTGCACACACAGTTTGTCATCCACACTCCTGTCCAGACCAGATCGACCAGGCAACACAACAGACCAGCAGCGATCAGCGGCCTGAACCCTGGCTCTTCGTGCGCACGGCAAACGTCGCAGTCGCAGTCCCTGGAGCAGCACCGCAGGCGCCTGAGTTGTATGGGCGCCCAGTCCACCTCCACCGACGTGGAGGCCACAGTCGACCTCAGGTGCAGCAGCAATAGGCGGCTGTTTGCAGTGTGCTGTTCAGACATCCTGAGTCCGAGACCATAGCTTGACTCACAGGCCCTTCCGCATATCCGAAGCTTTGTTCGCTGAAACCGCAGTGACGAGCCGGCGGCAGGGGCCATGCAGGCCGATGGGGAGCAGCGCTTCACGGTGAACCTGCGCAAGCCGATGGGCATGGTGCTCGCCGAGAGGTCCGACGGTAAGGTGTTCGTCGAGAGCATCACGGAGGGCGGCAACGCGGCGGAGCAAGGCAGCGTCCAGGTGAAGGAAGAAATTGCAGTCACATATCGAACAATGCTGTGTGGCAACAAAATTGCCACAGCGTGCTCCAAGTCCGTGTGCATGCGGCACATGTACTTGAGCTGGTGCATTGTGTTTGCCTGCGGAAGCCGCCCTGCACGCCCCTCCGCCTGACTGCATTGATGGCTGATGCTGACCTGTGGCAGCCGATGAACACATTTACGAACATCCGCAGGTGAATGATGTGGTCTGCAAAACGTCAGCATATGTGCTGAAGGAGGGCAAGTCGGGGGAGTATGCAAAGCGCGGCCATGGGGCGCGGCCCTTCGAGGATTACGTCCCGATCATGTTCAGCTGTGACGGCGAGGTGGGTGGGTTTGAAAAACTGCGTTCCACCTGACTCAAGAAGCGCTGCATAATAGATGCCTGTCGCTGCCGAGCCTCTGCGTGTTGCTGGTACATGGCACAGATGCGATGCAACGAAAGCACTCGCTGCTTTGTCTGAGCAGGCAGCTGATCTTGGTGCGATTGCCTGCAGGACTTCAAAACAGTGATGGCCGCCATTGCCTCCAATAACGAGCGGTGGGGCATCTTCAATGTGGAGCTGGAGCTGTCACGGTCGGCAGCATGAGTTGAGGCAGCATCAGCGGAGCCACGCCAGGGGCAAAATGCGGGCAGCTGGCTGTCATCTCGTGCATTATTGAATACTCGGAAACGAGCTGTGAGCCGCAATCCTGTCGCTTCTGACGCACGTGTACGGAGAAAGAGAGTCGTTGCGCGCATATGGTCTCCTGCTCAGCCGAAGTGCAGGAGCACTATTGGGAATGTGCGAAACGTCAAGAAAGAGAGCAAACTTGCACAGTTGGTCTTTCGTCCTGTGCCTCCTCCAAGGCCGTCACCATCTAGGGGGCTGCGGCAGGACCCGTGCGTATGTTGGATGTGTTGAAAGAACGCCAGCCGGGCGCTGCTGGGATGCGTTTCCCTGCTGCCGTTGCGGCTGCTGACAAACTTGACGACCTTGTGCATCTCCGTCAAACCGTCGGCGCAACGCAGCATGCACGAGGCACACCTGAATGCGCTCTTTGGCAGCCTGCGCGGGCTGCGGGAACTGTTCTGGGCTTTGGGCTCGAAGACCGGAGTCCCGACGCGCCGGCAAAGCTGCCACGGCCGACGGCGCTGTCCACGCAGCTGTACGGCCTCACGCAGCTCAGCAAGCTGCAGCTGGCTGTGCGCAGCGTCTCGTTCAATGTGTGGGATTTCAATGAAAAGCTGCCGCTGGCGCCGCTGGCCGGCAGCCTGCGCCATCTAAGCCTCACCAACTGCAATGTGCGGCGGCTGCCAGGCATCCATCGACTGGTCTGGCTGACGAAGCTCCAAGTGCTGTCAAATCACCTCAGCTTGCTGCAGTCGCCAGAGATCATGCTGGCGGCGCTGACGGCGCTGACGGCACTAAAGGAAGCGGTATTCGCGGTGGCACGGCTGCCGCCAGCCGTGGCTCAGCTGACGTCCCTCGAGTCGCTCTCCCTGCGCGGCAGGAATATCAGAACCGGCGACCTCCAACCCCTGACGCAGCTGCGGAACCTCAGGATGCTGCAGCTTGGGTATTGTAATGGGGACCTGGATGCGGCGTTGCCAGAAGTGCGCGGCATGTTTGGCCGCCTGGAGGTGCTGTGGGTAGATGGCTTCTTGTCGCAGCCACTCCCGCCGCTGCAGTGCCTGACGAGCATCGTTTATCTGAGGCTGGACGTGCACGGCCTGGATCTCGACTGCGTGTCACAACAAACGATTGGGCTGCTGACGCGGTTCATGAGTCTGAGCCTGAAGTGCTGCGGGGGGCTGGGTGCGACGCCTGCCCCCAAGTTGCAGCTCCTGTGCGAGTGCATCGCAGTGGTCATCCGCAGCCTGAGGGTGTTGTGCTTCGGCAACGAGCAGTGGCGGGCCTCGAGCCCAAACAGGCCGCCAGTGTTAAGCGCGACGGAGTACAAGGCCCAGATTCGAGCTGTCTGCGCACCTGCATGTGCAGCCAATAGATACCGACCGCAGCTGCTTTTCGACATGTCAACGGCGCCTTATGCTGATGCCTTCCACGAGGAGTAGGGTGACTGGGTCGATGAGTAGATAGGTATATGTGAGCTCACATGGCAGGCGCATCAACATATGTTGCCACTTCTGGTGACTCTGATGGCACGAACGTGTGGGTTGCTCACATGCATTTCGTGAAGGCAGCGTTTGCAAGGTATCGACTCGAAAACCAATTAAAAACGGATGTTCTTGTCATGTACTGCCGTTCAAGCAGGACGGAGGTCCTGCATCTATCTGTGGACGCGCCGCAATAGGGTTTCCAGAACGACAGAATTTGCCCACTAGTGCGACTGAGTGCGACAGTCTTGAACAGGCGTATGGCCAGGCAGCGCCCCGCAGCCCATCGTACATCCCTAACCCAATGTCACTCAACGCAGCACGCTGCACACCAAGAACAGGGATCCTGACTCGGACCCTTAGCTCTCACAGACACCTCCTATTGACACTTTGCTGCCTATGCTCACTCTGCCGCCTGCCGCTCCCTCCTTGGCGCTGCCAGTGCTTCTGCCTTTCGCGAGGCGTCGCCGCCTTCAGGGCATGCCGTACATGATGCTGGACTTGACGGCACGCTCGGCGATGGAGGCGGGCGTGTTGACGAGCCGCTCGCCGCCGCTGAGCAGGCGCGCTGACGTGATGACGTCCTTCCCGCTCAGCTGCGGGATCAGCTCCATGCCCTGTATGCAGGAATAAACAACTCTTGGCAGGGTCCCAGGGAGAGTGCCGCCAGACTAGGTCCGGGTGCGCATGTCCTTTGAGCCGGCAGCAGCGGCATTGTGGCAGGCCAGCTGCGGCGCATGGCGTTGGAGGTAAATGAAAGGCTATTGCTGAAGTACTGTGCCAGCTCATCAGTGATTTCACACTTCATATCTGCTCATCATTGCAGCGCGCCTTGGTCACGTAGCCAAAGACGCCAAATTCGCCCTCGTCAAAGCTGAGGCCCGCCAGCCCCGATGACTGCCTGTCGATGGCAGCAGCAGCTGAACGTCAGAGCAGCCCAATCGCCGGCACGAAATGTGCTTAGGTACGTTCTGAGCCTCAAGGCAACAGTACTTTGCAGGCTATTCCATCCCGCATGTGCAACCGCGTCAATTCCTGCTGCAGACGTGCCATGCTCGATTCTTACGTGCAAGACTCACTAGGGGAGACTGTTCACGGAGGAAAATACAGGAAGACATCGCCCAGGAGAAAGCCCCACTTGTCGAACTTGTAGATGAAGAACTCGTCGGCGGCGGCGGTGCCCTCGGCGCCGCCGTCGGGGCCATGCGACATTGCGAGCGCGCCGTAGATGGACAGCGGCAGCACCGGCAGCTCGCCGTTGCGCACGTCCAGGGGGGAGCGGTACACGATGTCGAACTGGCCGATGGGCAGTACCTCCAGAGGCAGCGTGCGCCCTGCAGCGGCATCACACCCAGCCCAACTCAGTGGCTATGACCGCTGATATTTTTTTTCAACTTTTTTATTGCTGCTCAGTTTGTATGGACCTGCTGCGATCGAAATAACATGTCGTTTGCTTTGACGATCGACATTGGACACATAAGCGCAGCTGAATCTGCGCCATCAACTTGACGAGCTGACGGTTCACGCACCGCCAGAAAAGCCGCCGCCGGCGAGCATGGCGCCCCGGTCCACTTGCAGCTCCGCGTTGGTGCGAAAGGCAGAAGGGAAGAAAGATCGAATGCACCACATCCAGGACAGCATCAGAGATTGCACATCTGACGGGAGCTGCAAGTACCTCCTAAGAAGCCGCCACCAGCGAGTACCGCGCCCCACTCTCGGCTCCGAATTGGTCCAGCATTATAGAAACTACATCTCCGAAACAGTGCAAAAATCAAAGAACACAACTCTTACAGAAGCCGGAAGTACCTCCAGAGAAGCCGCCGCCGGCGAGCACCGCGCCCTGGTCCACCTTCAGCTCCGCGTTGGTGTAGGCGCCCTCCAGCACGTTGCGCACAAAGTTGCCCGCCGTCAGCGGCGCGCTGTACCCGTCCACCACCAGCGTCAGGTGCGCCTGTGGAATGAATTACTATTATCGAAACGGGCATTGACGATTGGAAATGATGGAGTTGCCAGCCCGTCAGCGGTGTGCTGCAGCCATGCAGCAGTTGCGCCTGCGGGTGCAAATGACACAGTTCATTTCCAGACACATACAAAAGCTAGCGTCGTAAACGCGGAGTTGCCGTCAGCGCCACGCAGCCGTCATGCAGTACCTGCATTTAGGTGCGCCTGCGGCCGCGACGCGGGTTTCAGGGGTTTGCGTCTCGTAGCCTGGGTGCGATCTTGTTGTGCACCTGCGCTTCTAGAACCTGTGATTCTGGGACTCCTCCTTATTTTTCACGTGTGCGCCTGGAGCTCTTCCTCTGGAGGGCGGAAGCGATAAGGGAACGCGCCTGGCGCTGGGGGCCGCCACCCTCATTGGTGACGTAGGCTGGCGAGCCATCCGGCTTCTCAATGGTCAACTCCACCACCGCTCGCCCTGCGCAAATGCATCAGTGTTCAGGCTGCATGCCTCGATCCGTCTACACCACACCTGACTCGGCGCTGCCTTGGCCCGGCGACCTTGAGTGTCGCTGCCCACTGCAGCTCGGAAGTTGTGGGCTCAAATGTGGACGAGCTGTAGGGTTTAGTGTCAGCAAGCATTGGGGGTGCAAGGTGCTCGTCGGACGCAAACGGTAAGGGCGGCGGCGGCGCACCTGTGAGGTAGGTGTATTCTGACAGCGCACGTGGGACAATGTAGGGCAGCCCCGGCGCCTGCAGTATCTCCAGCTCCGCCACATCCCGCAGCACATCCGCGACCCTGCAGGCGGTGCAGATAATGCTGTTGACGACACCAAAGCACTTTGGGCATAACAGGTGCTGCAGGATGCACTTTGACAACAGCAGACGCCGTAGGGTTCACTGGGACAAACCCTGAGGGCATTTGCTGCAGATAGGAGAGGAGGAAGGCGGTGCAGACTCGGGATCGCAGAGGACGCAGATAACATCTGCGGAATGCACATTGAACCTGGAGACGTCGGTCAGGATGACTTCTGATATGTGAGATGGGTTTTGATTTGTTGTTTATTTTTTGTTTGTTTCACAAAGCCGCACCTGAAGGACACCTTGTCCGGGTTCTGCATGTCCACAACGGCCTTCAGGCGGCGCAGCCCCTCCTGCACATCCTCCACCAGCTTCCTGCCCTCCTCCTCCTTCCCGGAGGGCGTCCCCTCCAGCGCCTGAGTGGACAAAAGCGCGGGCGGAGTCCTTTAACCTTTGTCAAGAGTCTTCAACCCAAGGTCAAGAACCGAAACAGCCGTCCAGAACCGTGTCCGATGCATCGATCCGCCCGTGCCAGCACCTGCCTGCCTTGCCAGCGGGCAGGTACCTTGTCAGCGGGGCTGCCTTGCCAGCACCTGCCTGCCTCGCCAGCGGGCAGTAAACTCATCTGTGACAATAGATGCATGGCGTGTCTGCGGGCAATCTCAGACTGTCAGCACAGAAAAGTGCGCCAGCTGTCCGTCCAACGTGTGAGCAATCTTGCTTTTCTGATCCTGGATCAGGCCGAGCGTTGGTGGCCCACCTTGTCCACCTGGGCCATGGTGAGTGCGGCGCTGTTAGCGTCATCTGCGATGGCGCTCCAGGGCTTGCGCTGCGGGATGCGCAGCTTGAACTGGATGGCCTCCAGCTTGCTCTGCACGCTGCGCATGTAGCCGTTGTTGCCTGCACACGAAGGCACCGGCAGAATATAGAATCCAACTGGAGATTGGCTTTCAATAGCTTGCTCTGCACGCTGCGCATGTAGCCGGTGTTGCCTGCACACCACAAGAATACAAGCTGTTTTCTCTTTTCGTCATGATGCCTAGGGGCATGCCGCCTCACTGAAACTAGTCCGACTTTGACTGCCCTCTTCAATTGGCACCAAGCTGTTGCTGCTGTGCACCACTGTCTGTTTCGTTGAAGTGGAAGCTCGCCTGGGATCGAGCGCCGCAGCGCGACGTCTGCCGACCGCGCGATCTGCGCATTGGGCGAGTTGAGCACTGCCGCTGCCGGCGGCGGCGCCAGCAGCGGGCCGCTGAGCGGGCCAAGTGCGATGGCGGCCACCGCCAGAGCCGACGCCAGCCGCTGCGACACAGGCGGCACGCCGTCGCCTGACGGCCCCTGCGCCTGCAGATGCGATCAGGCAGATGGAAGCTGTCCCTGACGGGGGACTGTCTCGCTGGACAGCCGATGTATACCTACTTCTGCCCACCCTTCGTTCAGCGATCCAGAACTTGCAGGCTTTGTGCACGCCATCAGAATTGCCCCATCAGCATTGACCATTGGTGAACATAAAGCTTCTGGTGCAGCTCTCTGGTGCTGCCGAGCAAGCACACCCTTGCTGCTCACCTGGTCTGCCGAAACCGGGCCCTGTTGCTGTTGCTGCTGCCGCTGCTGCGCACACTGCACGCCCTGGCGGCGGGCGGCACGCGCTGCCGCTGCGTGTCGCTGGCTGCCGATGTCGCGACTGGCCCAGGTCAGTTGCTGCCGCGCCACAAACGGAATGGGACTGCGCACGCTCAGGCAGTCGGCGGGCTGCAGTCTGAGCGACGCTGCCGGGCATGTGGCATTGGCGCGGCTCGCTGTAAGCGCCGACATTGCTGGTTCTCTGCTGGGGGCGAGCCGCCTGCTGGACACTGCTACTGATAATGCGAAGCGGCTGCTGGAGACACGCGGAGCTGCTGTCAACACCTGTGCGGACCAGAACTGTTCGCAGACACCCATGACATGACTGCATGGCGCAAATATGATCATGCAGCGCGGATGACTTCAATGGCTGTGGCTTGAGTCAGCAGCGGCGCAGCGGCTGACCTGACGTCTACTTGCGAGGCACGTCGGGGCCGATGTCCTTGGAGCCAGTGTTCACATACGGGCCACGCATAATCTGGTTGTTTGATAACGCCTCCTCTGTGTTTTGCTGCGTCAGAAAGGGCATGTCATCAAATATCTGACAAACACACATCGCCATTGACATGCAGCAGCATTCTGAGGACGCAGTTGACAGCTCTGGACGTGTGATGTAATGACCCTCAGTGCACATTTGCAGCTCACCATCGGCCCGGCGGAGCGTGTGTAAACAAAAGGAAAGCTCGCGCCCGCGAGCGCCGCCAGGAGAAGCGCGCCGCCGACCAGAGCGTTGCCTCGGCCCCTTGGAGCAGCCCGGCTCATACCTGCGCGAATGTTGCATTCATGTTAACGGTGTTCATGTTGGCGCATTCAGGGCCGGAGCGCCGGTGAGTTCACCGCGCAAGCAGGATCGCACAGCGTCAGATTCCGGAAGATTACATGCAGGTTTGCTCCATTTGTTACTTCATCAGCATTGCTTGCACGTTCTGTCGGCATTATCACGCTCTTATCCTCACCCGTGTCGATGCAAGTCCAATTCTTCGCCGGTATCCAGAAGCGACAGCGTTCGTGGCAGCAGCCAGGAGCAGATGCACTAGCGACCGGGAGCACCTATGACGCTGACAAGGTGCCTCAACCTGAGAAGTGATGAGCAGCCAGGCAAAAGCGACAGAGGGGTGCTCGTCACCTCGACCTCCAGGTCAGCTCCAGGGTTTTTCATGCATGTCGGGGAAACGAGTGCCTCGGTTACCTTTGCCGAAACTCTTTTGCAAGGCGGCTTAATGTTCCGTCTAGCAGAGTCCAGGCTTCCTGGGTTCTCGAGGCTGGCAATACTCAACTCTGAAAGTGTTTCGATCTGGTTCCGGAACCGAGGTACAACCTGTGCATGATTACGGACTCGACAACTTGCACTTGCGGCTTTTGCTGGATGCAAATCGGCTCTGCAGCGTGCTCCCACGGTTTCGCGCCGTTTCTGGATCGTCTCGCGGCATCGGGCTGATGCCACTGCTGCGCTGCTCCTCAGAGGCGAGCAGACCTCTGCGACACGGCTCAATGGTGGGCTCAGCTGGCTTGGCGAACTGGTCTCAGCAGCTACTGGGCGGCAGGCAGCAATATGAGCAGCACAGAAGCCCACCCGCTGCAGGTTCAGCCAGCACCGGCGCCGCAGCGGATGCCTGCGCTGCTCACACCGCTGCAGGATCCGCTGCACCTCCGCGTCAGACCGCCAGCCCGCAGCAGCAGCCTGCAGAGCCTACCGCCGCAGTCGAAGCTGCAGATGACATTCTGACAATCCGCAGTCAAGGCGTCGTACACAGCAGCCCTGAAGATGCAGCTCAGGTCGGCCTTGCGGACGCCGACGCGGCACAAGATGCAGCAGATACCGAGGCGGTGGCCGCCGCAGAGGCCTCTCTGACTCCTCGCAAACGTGGCAGGGGCGGCAAAGCAAAGGAAATAGCGCCGCGCCCGACGCATTTCCTGGCGGTTCCTCTGCACCAGGTGCATTGTAAATGCGCTGTCGTGCCTGCGAACGCCGGCACCAGCATCGTGTGAATCCCGTGTCTGCCTGTGAGGCTGAAGACTGCACCCTGTCAGCAGCGGTCAACATGCGCCTTGGCAGCCTGCATTTTCCACCACACCGCGCCGCGACCGACTTGATGTTTGTGCAGGAGCCGACGCTGGTGGCGGCGCTGGAAACCGTGCAGGCGGCGGTGCAGGAACACGACGCCCGCCTCAAGCGCGCCTGCGTGGCGACGTGCACAGCGCACATCACCCTGGGCGTGTTCTGCTTGGAGTCTGGTGAGCAGGCTATGTCTTGTCGATGGTAATTATATCAAATTTCTGGAACTTGCAAAGCTGCGTGGCGACGTGCTCAGTGCACATCACCCTGGGCGTGTTCCACTCGGAGTCGGGTGAACCAGCAATTAAGGCGACTCGTTAGGAAACTCTCTGTGACAGGAAGATCTTGCAATTGCGAGTGTCTACGCACCAGACTGGATCAACAAGGCGCTCTCGTCGTGGCATGACAACAGGAGGGTTGCGAAAAGCGCCAATTCTGACCTGCAGCACAAATGCGTCATCCTTCACACAGCAGAACGACTGCATGCTGTCGGTCAACAGGTCATCGATGCAACATGCCGCCTGCAGCCGCCGCACTTGCTACTTCACTGTCAAACCCTAGTGTCGTGCTCGCACAGAGGAGCGGCTCCAGCAATGCCGGGGGTTGGTGGCCGCGCTGCCGCAGGGAGCGCCGGAGGGGCTGCCGGCCCCCTTCCGGATCGCGCTTGCCGGCCTCAGCACCTTCCGCGGTCAGGTCTGCAGGCTGGCCCCTTATCGGCCCAATGCCCCCATTTTGGTCAAGCCCTTGTCCAGCCCTTCATGTCTTGGATCCTGCAGCCAAGGATGTTCGATGCCACGAGGCAGGCATTGCTGCTGGCGTTGCAGGAGTATGTGTGCTGCGAGGATCACCACGACACCGCACCCAGACCGAAACCGGAACAAACGAAAGAAGTATTTTCCGAATCTGTTGCAGGTGCTGTACCTGGACCTGGAAGCAGACGAGGGACTGGCCACCCTAGGGCGGCTGGCGGCGCACGCGCGCGGCACCCTGGCCGGCGCGGGCATCGCTGTCGACGCCAGCCACGGCTTCACGCCGCATGTAACAGTGGCCAAGCTCAGCCAGCTGCCGGGCAAGCTGCGCCGCATCAAGCGCATTCCCGAGGTGCAGAGAACGAGTGAAGCTGAAGGGTTTAGAGGTCGAGCAGTGCAGGCTGGTAGGTCATTGGCCCCTCACATGGCCCCAGCAGCCGTTACCAAATTCAGCCAGCTGCCGGGCAAGCTGCACCGCATCATGCGCATCCCGAGGTGCGGCAGAGAAGATTCCATCTTCATTGACCCTCAAATGTTGTCCGGCGACGCGCAGCAAGGAAGCCTGCATGCAGCTGGCGGCAGATGATGGATCTCCTTTTTTGAAGGGCTCAGAAAACACATACAAGCAGAGCAGACTGTTTCTGTTCTTGCCCTTCAAATGCCCATCACCAACCGTTGCCGCGCTGAGCACGCTGTGAGCCAGCTGTCTGACAGGCTGCGCCACATCCAGTGCATTCCTGAGGCACGCTGGCAACTGAAACTGCGTGAGGGTTGAGGAGGGCACGAGACCCTAGTGCTAACATGATCGGAGGGCTGCTGTCGTGCACCAATGTGCATCCTCAGCAGGCCACAGCAGATGGCTCAGTCACACATAAATGCAGGCATTCACGCCGCCTTTGCTGCCTCATCATCGACAGTTCTTTTTGTCTTTGAACAGGAGGCGTACTCGGAGCACGTCGGCATCTCGGCCTCGGCCGCTGTCGTGGACCGCGTGCAGCTGTGCGCTATGGCGAACCGGCCACCCGGACAGTACTACCGCACAGAAGCGGAGTTCGTGTTTCCACAATAGCTTACTAGTTCACTAGCAACAAAGGGCGGCAGCGGCGAAAATTGGTGCACAAGACGAAGCAGAACACAGCGGCGCAGTATGCGCTGCTACCAATGCAGATTGCAGCGGCAGTGGTGGACTCGCGGCAGGGGGCAGCAGACGGCGGCGCCATGCGCACTGCTGCCAGTGCAGATTGAGGCAGTTGCGGCAAATTTGTGGCGATGGCAGCAGATTGGCGGCAAGGCGGTCGCCCGCACAGCAAACTGGGCGGGCAGCGTTGATGTCAGTGGTTTGCACAGCCGACGTGAAGCTGGTTGTGGTACAGCGGTAGTAATGCGGCGGCTTTCAGGTGGACCGCTGTTCCAGACACAGCAGTTTTGCAACACGATTACGAGGGCTGGCGAGTTCTGTGATATCCTCATCATCAAGGCCACGTTCTTATGGTGACTAGGCACGATCCGAGTTTGTGGTTTGGGAGGACTGATAGGAGCAGGCACGGTGCGGCAGCGTCTCGCGTATTTTACCTAGGTGTGCAATGCTCAAGTCACATCTTAGGTGTGCAATGCTTCAGTCAAACTCCAAGCCTTTGTCATCAATGTATACCATCTCATTGGAATGTTCACGAATGCCTATTCCCCCAGAAAATCATCAACAGTGCAAAAGCCAAAGGGCAATGCGAATGTCGGTTACAGCAGTCAATGCCGCCGCAGCCTCCAAGCAAGTCGCAGTTCGCTTGAGACACCATTCCGCCAAGCGCATTTATTGTTGCAATGCTGAATCGCAGGCATATGTCGTTTTGTTGCAGTACTGCATTGCCGTTATTCCTGGTCTGCGTACTATTTCCATCTCCGTGCTGCTGCAGCGCCAGCGCAATCCGTGCATGCTGGATGCTAGGTAGTATCAATCCTCGTTGGCGGCGCCGTGCTCGACAGCCTTGACGGAACCGGTGGCCGGCTGCGCCACGCTCGCCAGGCGCCAGCCCTCGGCATCGCTGCCGTGGCAGCGCACCTGCAACGGCATGAGAGGCGTCGTCACCTCCAGCTTGTCGTCGGCACGCAAGCCACCATACGTAGCTCCTGGAGCGGCGGTGTCATTCAAGTCTTTCTCTGAGTGCCCACTTGAGACGCAATACTTGCTGCTTGAAAGTTGCCCGGCGGGGCAGCCTGCAAAACTTCATCCAGCAACAGGTCACATCCTATTCGACATCAGATTCTGTTTCGTCAGCGCAGAATACGCACGTGCCACAGGTTGGGCGTGTCGGCGTGCGGCAGCTGCGCCGCCCGCGTCTGCACGTCCAGCAGAATGTAGTGCGCCAGCCCCGCGCCGCCTGCGCCGTGCTGCAGCGCCTGTCGGTAGGCACCGCCCGCCGCCATCCTGTTGGTATGCAGGCAGAACACCAGTCCATCTCTGATCAATCAGCACCACAAAAATCTCCAGCACTGCACCAGCACTACTGCTGCCAATGGACTGGGCTTGGAAGTAGGGCATGAGCGCAGCAAGTGCACATCGTTGAGGTGAATCGTCTGAATGTCCCCATGCTGCACTGCACATGAATCAACATCATGCCGAGCAAGGATGCTTCCCCGATACTCGGGCTCGCGCACCAGTCTGCGACCACGCTCAGCGCTGCCGCCAGCAGCTGGCTGCGCCACTGCAGGCAGCCGATGCCGGCCACCACCGCAGGCAAAACCTCCGCCGCCACCACCACGACCCTCCGCTCAGCCGCCGCCTCAACCGCGCCGGAGGCGGCGGCCGCCGCGGCCGCGGCCCGCCCAAGGGCCCCGCAGACGGCGCCAGCCAGGCGCCTCACAGCTTCGCCAGCAGCCGCCGCGACGCTGGGCTTGCCATCCCGCAGCACCTGAACTTCAGTATAATGCTTGCGGGCGCCAGCAAATCGCGGCGATGATGAGTTGCTGCAATATCGTCGTACGCGGGGCTGACAGGGGAAAGCAGTAGGGATAAACAGCCCCAATGCAGCACCCCTGAGTTGCGTACAACATCTGCTGCAGGGGCAGTTGCAGGGACAACATTGCAGCACTCTGCTGGGCGTTTGTCACGGTCAAGCTCTCAATGGAAGCTCTCAACAGAAGCTCGACAGAAGCGCCCCACCTCGATGCACCAGTCCTCTGGCGGCGGTCCCCGCGGCGCGGCGGCGGCCGCCAGCTCCCGCCGGCGCCGCTGCGCCAAGATCAGGACTTTCTGCAAATCTTCGACGCCGCTGAAGTCGTTCGCGTCTGAAGCGTAGTTGAATGCCTCGCAGCTCCAGCCGCCAAAGTGGACCAGGTAGGCCGGTGCGCCTGGCAAACCGTTGAGCATACCGCCAAAGGGGGTGATGAGCACGCTGCTCGGCAGCAGGCCCCGGCAGGCCCTGCGGGCAGCACGGCAGGATTTTAAGCATGTCAGGTTTTTGTGCAGGCCGCTGAGCATGCTGCCAACTGGGGTGATGAGCACGCGGCTCGGCAGCAGTCCCCGGCAGGCTCTGCACATGTGCACGGCAGGGTTTTCAGCACGGTAGGATTTTGGGTGTGAGCTTTGAGCAAGCCGCCGGAGGGCGTGATGCGCGCGCCGCTCGGCCGCAGCCCCGGCAGGCCCTGCGTGCGGAACAGCAAAAACGGGTGGCTGTGGGAGATAGTGACTGTGAGAGGCGCACAGGACGCAGGCTGCATGCAGCTGTGCACACAGGGCTGTTCAATGAATATGACCAAATAGCACATTTCATGTGCTGAGTCGACGCATTGCGCTGCACGAGTGCTAGCTGCCAATCTTACAGGCTCATTGCTTTCCAGCGCACCTCCAGAACTCGTGCTTGAGGTGGCTGACACGGACGCCCTCCCGCACATCAGCCTTGCCCAGCAGCGCGCTCTTCTTTGCGGCCGCACCTTCAGTCGCCGCCGCCGGCACAGGCTCCATGATCTCCAGCACCGATGACAGGAAGCGGCCCACGTTGCCGATGCCGTGGTACACCTGCCAAACAATGCGCAACAAAACCCCGCAGATGAATTCCAATTTTCCGAAATCAAAGTCACATGTCACAATGGCCAGGTGCTGAAGCAACTGAGCTGCCTCCTGCTGCAGTGGCATCATTGACGGCAGCCTTTTGCTACTGAAATCCGGAAACGCGCGAATCGGCAGGCTCATTGGCAGTGAGGTGATATGAGCCTGACCGTGTGGAAGGGGCGAGTCTCCGCGTCCACCTCCTTGTCGAAGGCGCAGCGCCGCGCCACCTCAGCGTGCAGCGGCGTCGGGAAGTGCAGGCCCCAGCGGGCTGCCGCTCCCGCCGCAACAGAGCCGCCGTCGACGCCGCCGCCGTCAGCGCACGGCGCGGTAGCGTTTTCTGAGGAAGGGTCTGATGTCACGGCGGGCGGTAGGCGGCGCAGTGCGACGGCGCCCTGGGCCGCGGCGTCCCATGCGACCGCTGCCTGCAGGACGCTCAGGCTCTCCATGTCCACCTACATGACACTTGCAATCACAGCTCGGTTAGACGCTGAAACCTCGGCTCTGTGCTGCCATTTGCCAATTGACGAAGCGCAACAGCGAGGCCCAGCTGCGCACCTTGAGGCAACTCCGGTGCAGTGCCGCCTGTCAGGAATGAAGAGGCAGGAGAGGCATAGCGCAAGGCGACACAGAGAGTCAAGCAGCGGCATTGCTGTGTCGCACCTCAGGGCGTACAGCATCTGCCCGCAGCAGCATTTGCGCGACGACCGCCGCCAGCGCCCTCTGCCGCTCGGCCGACGCCTCCTCGTGGCTGCACGCAGGGTGTTACACAGCGCCGTCAGATTGCAGCAGCGCAAGAGCTGTTGCGGAAGAGCCGCTCTTGCGGGATTGTTCTAGCCTTGGCAGACGATGCAATGCTTACAATTGATCTGGGGCACAACGTGTTCTCTGTATCGAAACGCGTACAGCTGCTGGTGTCCAGACACACTTGTCATAGGGTGTGGGTGGCTCACGCCATGAGGCAGCGGCGGTCGAAGGTCCTGTCGGCGTAGAGCGTGAACGGCCACCCCAGCACGTCGCCCCCCGCCAAATTGGCCAGCAGTCCCATGCCGACGCCATCGACGCCGGTCGACCTGTCGGCCTGCACATTGAATGAGAATGATCAAACATATTAGTGTACTGTTTGGGATTTGATATTTGCTCGACTGTTGCCATGGCCTGCTACACATCATGCAGTCTGCGCCCCACATTATGTTGGTCCGAGGATCGAGCATCTGGCTAGTCTGCAGGCTACCAGTCATTTCAGCCAGCATTCGCTTCCGTGAAGTTTAGAACCTTACCGCCGTGCTCTCGAGGCCGGGCACGCGGCCGTCCCGCCGCAGTGCCTGCGGCAGGGGCGTTGATGTGTTGATTGAAAACCCTCAAATTTCCAGGTTCAAGCAAGCAGAACGATTGCCAATGTGATAGCTCATCTTCTTTATGTTTGCTCAGGCCTCCAATTCCTTTCAATACGCCCTACCTGCAGCCGCAGCGTGGCCCACATGCCGTCGAAGATGCGGGTGGCCGCCCCGGCGTCGCCGCCTGAGGCGGCGCCCGCAAAGTCGAAGGCGCGGCGAAAGATGGCGTGGTGCGGCAAGATGCCGCAGCCAGCGCAGCAGCTGGCCCACAGCTCCGACGCCTCGTCGGGCGTCAGGCGCAGCGCCGGCCGCCCGGGCGCAGACGGGCTGTGAGAAGAGGTTGTAAGTTCACTGAGCATGACGCCAGCTTTGGCGGTCTCTTGTGTATAGCTGCTGTCTCCACTTGTACTGCAGGAGGGGCATGCAGGTGATTGAGCTCTTTCACGCAGGTGACCTTATGGATAGATGCCATCGCAGGAGTCTGCTGCCCAAGCACGAGTGGTTATTTCCATCTTCTAAGCGGACTGCACCCGAAACCTATGAGGTTGTGGTCGGGAATGGCGACCGGCAGCGGCACCCAGGCGCTCTTCGAATTCGGCAGACCGCGCTTGGGCGGCATCGCCACCACCTGCGCCGTCAGCACGATGTGCAGCCAGGGCACCTCCCCGTCGAGCACCCTCTCCACTACCTCCTACAGTCATGTGACGCGAACTTTGCATCAGATATATGGGTGTCACAAGGAATGTAGACCTCCCGCGCTGCGCCGTCGGCACGATGTGCAGCCAGGGCACCCTTCCCGGCCAGCACTCTCTCCACAACCTCCTGTTTTATGAGGATTGTGAAGGAAGGAAAAGCCTTATGGATCCATGATGGTTAGATACTATTGCAGCCCGTTCCTGAACCTGTTCTGAAGTCCAAGTGGGACCAGTCCTTGTGGCTCGAGACGCGGGTGCCTGTATGACTGTGCAGAAGGCTACAGCACTGTTCCATGCAACATTGTGACGCACAGGATGCTGCTCCTGTGTGTCGTGAGGATAAAGAGCACGGCGCAGCATTTCACATGTCACGGCATCGCGAGCTCTGCACATGCCGCACCCAGAAGCGGCGTGGATCCCGTCTGGCGAGGCCGCAGTACTTGGGCGCCATGCCGAACATGGTGTCGACGTCGTCGACGAGCAGCAGAGTCTTGGGCTGCTGCCACTCGTCCACCTTCAGTGGCGCCCGCGCCACAGAGTCCTCCCAGTGCATGCGCACCATTCGCTCCCTGAGCCCCATGGGAGCGGAAGCATGAAGTGGCGGTACCGGTATTGGATCGGGAGCCGCGTTGTCCAGTAGCGATGCACATGCATAGCGAGGAGGGCACAACGTACTGTTGTTCTGGAATGCACCTTCAACGACAGCTGCTTGCGGGCGCGGCACACCGCCCTTGCGGGCAGCGGCAGTCGGCGGCAGCAGCCCAGGAAGCCCTTTTTCCCAGCGAAGCTGCTGATGGGACCGAGTGCTGCCGTCCCAATCATCAAGGGTTAGTATCGTTTAGGATTGTTTGCCAAGACCCCAGGCCTGAGAGCGCACCACAGCTGGTCCCACTGCCAGCAGCCGCTGGCGCTGCGGAAGCTGGCGCGCTGCACCCGCGCGTAGCCGGCGCCGGCCCGTCGGCCGGCCGCGAGCGCCGCCTCCTCCACAAGCTGCGGCGCACACGATGCTCACACGTAGATATTTACATAGCTAACTTCTTGATTCATGTGATAATCGTTTGCGGAGGCGCGTAGCCGGCGCCGGCCCGCCGGCCGACCGAGAGCGCCGCCTCCTCCACCAGCTGGGTGGCGTGCAAACACACCAACTTTGATGATTGAGCGGTGAAATGATTGAGTGCTGAGAATTTGCACGCACACCGAGGTGCGGTGGGCCTCCTCCCTCGACCGGGCCGCTGCTCAGACGGGGAGTGCAACACACTGAGGTTCCGCCAGCAGGCCGATGCAGTGCAGCTTGCGAGCAATGTTAGGGCACCGATGATGGGGCGCCACACTGTCACCGTACTAATTATATCATGCGCATGCTGTGCTTGGCGCTGCAGACAGTGCTATTTGCGACAAGGCGTACCTCTAGCAGCGAGCTTTTGCCGGCGGCGAAGGGCGCGTGCAGCAGCAGCAACCGCTTGTCGGCAAGCTCGTCCAGGATGGCGGCGCAGGTGGCGGCCCGCCGGGTGTGGTACATACCCCAGCGCTCGTCCATGCCGCGGCGGCCGGGCCGCACCGTGGTGGTCATGCCGCCGCCAAACATGCAGTGCCGGCCGCACGGGCAGCTGAGGTCCAGCCCTATGTCCCGAATCTTCTCACCCTCTGCAGATACAGAGACCATTACACTGAGGCGCAGCCAGTATGATCCTTAAAGTTCTATTTATGGACTTCAAGTCGCCTCAGTGTAATAACCTCTGCATCCGCAGAGGGTGAAACCGGCTGCGGGGTCCAAGAATTTTTGTGCACGCGTCCGTTTCGCAATCGCGGCGATGCATGATCTGGCAACATGCACCCAGCATTCATTTTCCCTTCCTGAACGACAAAGTGGTGAGTGACTGTGGCACGACGATCTGAAATGAGCCGCACCCGGCGTTGCCTTCCACAGGCCCTTCATCAGACTGCCGTACTCGACTGGCGCGAGGCCGATGCGGCGCAGCCCCAGCTCGCCAACTTCCTGCATCCATCGAATATCTGATTGGCTGGTTTATCAAGTCAGCATCGCCTTGCAATGGATGACCACTGGGTCAGATCTAAACGCACAATCGAACGAAGACAGGCCAGCGAATGGACACCAGATGGTTGGGCGGGTGGGGCACCTTCAGTAGATCCACCGCCGCGGCGGACGTCGGCCAGCCCGCCGCCGCCAGTGCCTCCGCCGCGTGCGCCCTTTCCCCCGGGAGCAGCTGTCCGTGGTCCAGCACCCACCCGATGGAGGTGGGCGGGCCGAAGTACGGCGGCGGCGTTTCTCGCGCCATGCGCTCCTGGTGCGACCTCTCCTCCTGCGCAGCATGCAAAGCAAAATTTTTGAATCTTTGCTTCACTATATTCTGTATCGAATTGTAGAGTGTGTGATTCGTCTGGGATGGCGAGTGCTGTGCGGCGCTGCATGCTGAAGAAAGCAGCGCCACGGCCGCGTGGTCAGCGCATCGGCCGCGTGGTCAGCGCATTAACGAGTACCGCAATTTGCACTGTATGAAGCTTGTGGCAGACGATCTAGGAGCGTTGGCGTTGTATGATTGAGAAGTAACATGAAGACTGCAAGACGGTCAGTATCCACAGCTCGCGAGGCAAGACCGTGGCCCGGCTGTGTACAGTCAGCAGGCAATGTGTGTGGCAGCCGTGATCTGCGATCGATGCAGCGTGGAGCGGCAGCGTTTCGAAGCGACTCGCCATGAGCGCTATAGATGACGGTGATAGGTCCATGCTCGCGTCACCCTCCCCGCCCATCATTTCGGCTCTCGGGTTGATGTCGTCTCGGGGTTGCGCAGACGACGGCTCTGCGGCGCTGAGGAAAGTGCAGGCTGCTGACGACGAACGACAGTGATTGTGCCTATATCAGGTGGGTTGGCACGCACAGTCTTGTGCCGTGATCGCGAGAAAGGACAACTGGAGGACGAACTGGCAGAATGTCGAAACACGAGGTTTTGGAGCCGCCAGAGGGGAACGACGGAAATTTAAGTGTACTGGCAAATGTACAGTCAAACTTGCGAGCAGGCGGTCGTCCAATACTTTCATAGACTGCGGTCTCCTGCAAGAAGTGTTCGAGCTGCTTTCACGGCGCAGCCTTCATCTGCGTCATTGTAACATGCCGGCACTGCCGCCCCAGTACGCTTCAATCCAATTGTTCACGGGTTGAGTCACACGCGCAAAAGAACGAATAGTGCGATCCAGATGATTATTGCCATCACGACATCAGATTCATGTCCATACTTCTAAGTCTCTGACGTTGGCGCTGCGTCCCTTGCAGCCACCATCATCCGGGGCGATGGAAGCTGTTGCACACGCCATGATCCCCATGCTGCGGCTTGAAAACGTGCAATGTCTGGACTGCTGCCGTCCCGCCAAACACAAGGTTTCAGCTTCTTCTCCCGCAACAGCACAGCTGCGAGGCGGAATGCGTTGCGCACGGATGCAACTGAGGCCGCCGTAACGGCCTCGTCCCAGCTCCTGATGCGGTGATGGTGCAACTGCTGGTGCACGCCACGGTCGCCGCCGGAGCTCTGCCCGGCCGTCGCCGTCGCCGCCACTGCCGGCACTGCCACTCGCCACAGCCGATGCTCAGCGCAATCGCCCCGAGGCCATGTTTGGCAGCTGTTGCCGCTGCCGCAAAGGCTGCCGCCGGTGCAGCTGCGCCGCCACTGGCGCGGGTTCAACCTCTGATGCCGCCGCCGCTGCTCGTCCGGAGCTCGGGGTTGAGGATTTAACACGGCACCGCCTCGGCGGCTTTCAGCTGCTGCCGCCGCCGCCGCCAGCTCGTCAAAGACACATCCAAAACCCTAAAGGTCCTACTGCTCGTCCGCAATGGACTTGCGCAGCTCCAGGGCCTCGGGACTCAAAAAGTGGCACAGCGCATTCTCGTACTGCTCCGACAGCTCCTCCACGGACAGGAAGCGAGCGATTTCCAGCAGCTTTTCGGAGGCTTCCTGCCGCAGCTGCGGGCTCGCCACCAGCTGGTCCAGCATCGCCGCCGCCTGCGCCAAAAAAAATCATAATAGTGATGAGTCTGATGCATTTAAGCAGAGGAAGCAGCTTCCGCTGGGGCTTTCTGCCGCAGCAGCGGGCTCGCCGCCAGCTGGTCCAGCAACGCAGCCGCTTGCACGAAAGGGTTACGTTTCTGAGATCCGCTCCAAAGCATGCTGCAGAAGGCGAAAAAGAGCACAGATCCTGACGTCGCCTCGAATCTCCCTTTTCAATCCCAGCTGCGCTTGCGTATGGCCGCAAGTTGTCAGGCCTACCAGCCGCTGTGCAAACACTCCCAACTTACATATCCAGAGAATTCAATGCAGCCTGTTCATCAGGCGTGGCACGTCGCACGCACCTCCTCGAGCGTCTCGGCAACCAGCGGGTACCCAAACTCCACGAGCACATCGATGTAGGAGGCGAATGGGTACGTCACCAGCGGAATGCCCAGGCTGGCAAACTGCGCCAGTCGGCTGGTGGGCTTGTAGCAGACTGCGGGCAAGAACAGACACGAAGGTGAGTCTCCTGGTTGGGGATGCTTGTTGGCATGGTTGCCAGCGGAGCGCCCAGACTGGCGAATTGCGCCAGGCGGCTGGCCGGCTTGTCGCAGACTGCAGAGGCAGGAATGAATGCAGGAAGTTGGATTCCATGGGTTGTGTAAGGGCTCAGTTCACTTAAGTTTGAATAGTATTGCTGTTAGCGCAGGCTCTGTGCATGACTTTCAGCAGAATATTTCAGAACGTACCAAACGCGCAGAACGTGTTCAACTAAGAAGGAACATCAATGTGACCGCTGCGCAGTGGAGTCGAATCGAGAGTCAAGAGTCTCACTGTGGAACTGGGTGTAGCCCTTTGGCCACAGCACCGCAACGTCCACACTTCGGAAGCCCTGCAGCAGCCACTGGCACATCAGCGGGCGACAGAAGTCGGCCTGCAACACAATCTGCTTGGCAACCTGGCTGCACAAAGCGACGCAGCGTCGGCCAGAGCTGCAGCTGACTCAAAAGCGAGACCCGAGAGCTGCCTTGGCAGGGGCGCTGCAACGCATGCCATGTGCGAGCCCAGTGCGCCTGGCCGCCGTGAATAGGATTGCAGCTAGCACGTCAGATTGAAAACCCAAAGAAAACTTTAGTCCTAGTTGGTGACTCCGGCCTAGGAAAAACACAGTTTTGTCAAGCTTTCGTTAAAGAAAAAGGTTTAAAAACTTTGATTGTAAACCACAAAGAAGATTTTAGAAGACTAAACGGCAGGGGTTCTGCAACATGGCCCTGTACACAGCTCCCCGATGGCGTCAAGTTCTCCTCACGCATAGGTGAATAGCGTATGCATTGTTCGACACGCACCATGTACCAGCCCAGCTGGCCGCCATAGTTGGGGATGCCCTCCTGCAGCGTCTGCGCATACTCCTGCACCTCCCAGCCACGCCCAGTGTAGTGCCCCGACCGGAACGTCAGGTTGTTCTTCTGCGGCAGGGCGCGCACCAGCAGCAAGCGTCAGCATATCGGACATCGTAGCTGACTGGCCTGGACTGACTGTTCCGGATAGAGCCAGATGGCACAGCAGGAGCCGCGCCACTGAGCAGTCCTGCCTGGCCGCTGCCAACTCCTCCGGGTGCAGGGCCTCGAAAGTGCGAATTGCCAATGCAGTGCAGCGCTCAGGAACCATGTGAAAACAAGCATTTCAGCATATAAAATAGCAAAAACTTGGGTGCAAACCACACGAGGAGGGCGCACTTCGCTGTACTCCTCCAGCATGGGAAAGATGTCGGAGTCGCGGGAGTGGTAGTCCCCCTGCAGCGCCAGCACCCTGACCGGCGCCGAGCGGTCCGCGCGGTGGAAGTTGGCCTGAAATTTCACAAGTTGCACAAACCTACTTGCATGCTGCCTGCTGACGTCCTTGCGATTCAAAATGAACAGTGACTCTGCGCATGACATTTAGCGGCGCTGCAGAGATCCTGCAGCGCCTCTTACAACAGGGGTCTATCGAGGTGGTAGGCGGCTGACAGCACACGACAGGCAAGACGATCAGGAACCTCGGCAGCTTTTCGATGCACTGAGCTGCAGAACTGAGCATCTTGACGCAGCAACACAACAGAAAAAAGCCCAGCCCATGACCTCAATGCAAGCATCAATGTGGAAACAATGGCATTTTCAACGTTCAATAAGCGCACATAGTTGGCGTGGTTGTGGTACAGCACTTGCGCCGGGATGCCGGCCTTATCAAAGGCGACCTTGGCGACGCGCCCCGCCGTCAGCACGCCCGCAAACGCCTCCTTCAGCGGCCACTGCTCCAGGTTCCAAAAGGGGAAGCCTGTTGGGAAACGTCAGAGTCTTATTGCCCTGATCAGAGGCAAATTTTGGCCTGCTGTCCTGACGGTTCGGCCGACGGAATGCCTTCCTTTGTGACCGGTGCCAGTGGATTCAAAATTACATGCGAGGCATGCTGCAGCCAAAGCCGCATTGTTGACTCATGCGAAACTGCCAACTGCTGATGAGCGAGCCGAGCGGGACCAGGGCAGGCTCTGTTCTGCGTGGGGCGCAGACGCAGACGTCGCTTGGCGAACCGCCACGGCACATGCAATTCATTGTTCAAAGTTGAACGGTTTCAGGGCAGCGCACCGTCCCACTCGTCAACGTGGTCCCAGATGAGCGGCACGCTGGAGTTGTGCAGCATCTGGAAGCCCTGCTCCAGCACCTTCACGAACACTATCGCGTCCAGCTTATCCATGTCCACCTGCAGTGCGTGACGCAACGTGGGTTGTGTTGTCGTGCATGTGAGTCAAGTTCTGGAGCGCCTCCACCAAACCATTGGCATTCGGCTGATGCATGTCTGCCTGCCGCACCTAAGCATGGGTGTCGGCGCGCAGATCCGATGCATCAGCAAGCAGAGCAGCTGCCGGTTTCGATTGTGTACTGGTGTGCTCATGGTGGTTTGGAGCTTTGATGTGCTTGTTTTCCGGGCCAAGGGTGGCAATGGGCACCTGATGAAGGTGGTCCGGGTCGGAGACCAACACAGTGTGTCCGCGCTTTGCCAGCGCTGCGGCAAAGGGGAATAGCCGGATGTTGACGGACGCCAGCTCGCTCAGCACCTGCGGGGCGAGGGGCGGGTCGCAAAGCCTCTGAGACATGCGTGTGTCTGTGAAAGCAGTGTGGCTTGTTGGAAAGCAGGGCAAGGCGAAGTTGCAACCACTGGGTAAAAACAGTAGGCAAAGTCGCACTGCGCTGCTGCATCGCATCTTGCAGCTGCTGTGGGGGCGCGAGCCACTTGCATGGCATTAAACAGCAGGACCAGACGTGCACGTGTGCACGGCTCCAATGCGATGGATCAATCAAGAGGAGTCATCTCGCGGCTCTAAAGTGATTGTGGGCGCCCTTTCAGCACAAGGTATCCTCACGAGCGGAAAGACGAGGAGGCTTAAAGGGGAGCGCAATTTAAAAGGCAGCCGATGAAAGGGCACACACCTCGCGGCCCTTGAAGTAGTTGGCGCCCTTTTCCAGCACGAAGAGCAGGCGGAACTTGCGGTGCGCGCACTCCGGCAGCATCTCCCGCTTCGGCAGCACGCCCTCGTGGAACATGTTGATGGCCTGCCAAACAGGAGGCATGTTTGTGCGTTTGATTTCAACTGTCGCATTGTTTGTGAATTTGAGTACGACCTGGACTGTGGCATGTTCCTGCTTTTATAAAGAGCTCAGTGAGGGAGTGTCCGAAGTAGGCGGCGGAATATTACAAGGGCAGCGACAGGCGGAGGGAGAATGACACAATGGCATAGATTCCGGCGCGGTCGTGACAGCAGTGATGGCCGAGTACCTTGAATAGGTTGAGCGTGTGCAGGCAGCGGCTCAGCACCGCGTGCACGCCCGTCGCCACAGCGCCCGCGCCGTCGATTCCCAGATCCTTCAGGTCCACTGAGCCTGTGGTGGATTGGGTCATGGGTTAACGTCGTTCCGTAGATGCTAGTGCAACCAGCGAACAAACTGGCAGCCCGTGGTCACTGCGCTGCGGCGTCAATGCCCAGCTCCTTCAAGTCCACTGGGCCTGCGGAAACATGCCATTGTTACCGACAAGTATCTTTAGGTATCCCTCTTCCTTGTCGTTCTGGGTTACCTGTCGCCACTACATTCTGCCCCCGTGCCGTCGATGCTCGACTCCTTTACGTCCACTGAGTCTGTAGAGGATACATTGATCGAATTCCTCAGTTTCGACATCAAAACAGAGCGGCAGCAGCGCACAAAACGGCGAGGTATTATGCAACACGGATATTGCGACACAAGCGTTCTGCCCACCGAACTGGCCGGACTTGAGACGCTCCATGGCGGGCGTCGAGACAAAGTCCTCCGCGATGCCCTCCGCCTGCTCCAGCCACTGCTCGTTGTACACCTTGAACTTCTGCACCGGCGGCGCCGGCGCCTTTGGTTCCGGCTTTGCGGCGGCCGCTGCGGCGGCGCCTGTCCTTGCGATGGTTGCATCACCGTCCGCCACCGCGGCGCCCTCGCCGGGCCGCGGCACCGCCACTACTGCGCCGCCGCCAGCGACTGCCGCCCCTGATGCGACGCCGGCGTCCGAGCCACCGGAATCCCCTGTTGGCCGCTCGGCGGCCTCCTCCGCCTGCATGGGCAGGTCTTTGGCTGTCGGGCGCCATGCAATGACCAGAGACGAGCCCAGCAGACTGCACACAGTGTCAAACAGGCATTTCCATCCACAGTGAACAACTACACCGAGAGGTAATGCGAGACCTCCGGCAGGTCCCGCGCAGTAGGACTCCGAGAGTATCACACCTCTCGTAGTCGAGAGATGAGGTCAAAGCTGGCGCCGCCAGGGCCATCGATTGGTGCTGCGTCGTCTGGTAGTTCGGTAGCCCTCAGATCTGCCAACTGGTCCTCCTCATCTTCTGAACGGCTCTTCTGAGCCTGGCCTGCCGGCAGTGCCGCTGCCACAGCCAGCAGCAGCAGGATGCATGCCGCGCATGACCGCCTCATGCTGCTTCACCTTTGTTGCATCGGCAGGTGACGCTGCGCCTGCTGTGAAGCGAATGCTGGCAGCCTGAATGAGCCTTGTGCTCGAGCAACGCTCGCACGCTCTCCAACCACAGCAAATGTGGTTCAACAGTTTCAACCAGATGCTTGGTGCTGAGGCTGTTTCGATCACAAACGTATGATCAGCGGTTGCACGCACTGCCGCACGACACTCTGACTGCTAAACTTCCAAATTGGACGTGACAACGGGCGTTAAAATTGCAGATACTGCAGCTGCACCTGCAAAGTCCTTCGGGTGGTTAAGTGTCAACGCTTAAGTGTCAACCTAGCAGTTGGCGAGGGAAATGTTCCGATAAAATGTTTGAGTCCGAATCCCTGTTGCTCAAGATGACTAACGATGCTCAAACATCCTTTGTGAATGCCTCGGACGCGGGACTTTCCGTTTGCAAATGATTGTTGACGGCTTGCTGTCGCGTTTGGGGACATCTGACGTCGGCGATACATCTGCAAGTGGGGAAAAGGGCAACTTCGATCCCTATCGAGTCCGACAACTCCGACATGCTTTCGATATGCTAAGTTGAGTCGGGAAATTGGCTGGAATGCGTCGCTTCGCAGCTTCACTGATCAGAGCGCAATCAGCAGGACAGCTTTTTGCGGATCATGGATCATCCAAAGGAAGTCTGTACGCGTCCGCCCGGCGCAGCAACGGCTGCAGTCCGACAGCCTCGCTGCCACGATGCTGGAACCAGGCGCAGCCGCCATCCCTGCTATCCCTTAGAAAATACGCCGCTCAAATCGACGAGCTGCCGCTGGTGACCGAGCGGCAGCGGCTGGTCATTCTGGGCACAGGGTGGGCGGCGGCGCGGCTGGCGATGGACATCAACACCAGCGAATACGACCTCACGGTGCGCACCGGCCGTTTCCAATCCAGTCCGATGCAGGAGCTCTTGACAAAGTCACGACCATGGTCATGGGTGTCATATCCACAGCGTCACAGCAGCCTCCCCGGGCAAAGCCCAAATTACGAATAATTGATGACATGCGCAGGTAGTGAGCCCGCGCAACCACATGGTGTTCACGCCGCTGCTGGCTAACGCATGCGTGGGCACACTTGAGCCGCGGTCGGTGGCGCAGCCCATAATCCGCCTCCAGGTGAGAGCGGTGGGAACGCCCTGTATGACAATATCCGTGTGCCGTCGTCTTTGCTACATGCACCGTATGCAGCATTGAAAAAGCGCGTAGAGACACACGCTGCCCGCCGCGGTGGCGCCGGCATGGTGCTCAGTGGCTGCGCCGAGTTGCTCTCAGGCTGGCCTCAGATTGCGCCATAAAATGGCTGTCCCCGTGGAACAAATAGGGAACACACCGCTGTGCGGCCCGCAGCCGGCGCTGAACTGAGCAGCGCAATAACTGGTGGTGGCGCACGCATTTGCGTAGTGGAGTTTGGCAACATTCCATGCCAAACAACCTGTTGCCGCGCAGCCGGCGCTGAAGCAGCCAGGCAACAATTGTGTGGTGGCAAAGGCGCTGTCGGTGAAGCCGGTTCAGAGGTTGGTGGAGTGCCGCTCGGAGGATGGGGTCGATTTCTCCGTCCGCTATGACAAGCTGGTCATCGCCACCGGAAGCCAGGTGAGATCTTGTGGAGATCCATATTCACACTACAGAAACGAAATTTATTTTTTTTTGGCTCCACTAAAGATATGTTTGTGCGCTATGACTAAGCTGGTCATCGCCACTTGCAGCTAGGCAAGACTCTGTGCTTGAAAACGCTGCACACACCTTGTAGTCGTCTGCTGCGCTGATATTGCGGTCAGCTACGACCAGCTGGTCATCGCGACCGGCAGCCAAGCAACTCCGCCACTGACAAGCATACACTGAAGCTGGTGTGCTGGCTTGCCCAAGTGTCGTTGCCCTGCAATTGAGCCGCATTTGCAGTCGGCGAACAAATCGGGCCAGTGCGATGCAGGAAGTGATTGCGACTCGCTCTTCTAGAAAACAGACCGGAGACATCCCTCTTGTAGACTCTGCCAGCACGCTAGAAGCCTGTACTTGAGGGGCAAATACGACAAGCAGACTGCATGAATGTTTTGCCTGGATCATGCAGGGCAGCACCTTCGGCATCCCGGGTGTGGAGAAGTATGCGAACTTCCTGCGGGATGTCAAAGACTCAGAGATGATCCGCAATAAGCTGCTGACCAATTGGACACTCGCAAACATCCCAGGCGCGTACTGTCTCTAGCTGTTGCACCGTCCTTGCAGCGCCATCCCCTGCTTCCCCCTGCAATAGACTCCCCCTGCTACACCAAAAAAATTCTGGTCTCCGTATGAGACATAGCATGCAGTGGCATCTGGCAATTGCCATTGAAGTTGAATGCGCCTGCTGACGCGCCATGGAGCGTGCTGTCTGCAGAGCACAGGGAGCTCGCAGTCCGAGCGGCTGCGCATCCTGGTGATGCTGGTGGATGGCAGGAGAGCATGTCACGACTGTGTGCCCTGGGGCGCCTGTTCTCAGATGCACTGTTCAATGCGTGCCGCGCAGGGCGGTCCCGCTCCGAGCGGCTGCGCATTCTCACGACGGTAGTAGTGGGCGGCGGGCCCACGGGCACCGAATTTGCCGGCGAGCTGGCCGACTTCATCAACAGCGACCTCGCCAAGATCGACCCCGAGCGTGCGCGTGACTGCCGGTGGGTGCCTTTCCTCCGTCCTTGCTTTCGAACTGCCAACTGGCCTGCCAGCCGCCAGCATGCTGCAGCAGCGAGCGATTTTCTGGCGTTTTGCGTCGCCGCACTCGCAGCTGGTGTTGCTGGTCGTGACACTACACTGCACCATGCTTTCGTCGGATATGCATGTTGTTGAGCGGCCTGCGCATGGAGCACCCAGGGTGATGGTGGTTGAGGCCAGCCAGCTGCTGGGCAGCTTCGACAAGCGGCTGCGGCAATACGCGGCGCGCAAGCTCATCAAGGCGGGCGTGCACCTTCGGCGCGGCATGGTCAAGGAGGCCTACGCCCAGCACCTCGTGCTGCAGGTGGTCTGTTTCACCAATATAGGTTGCATCACTGAGAAATGCCGCGCGTAAGCTTATCAAGGCGGGCGTGCACCTGCACCGTGGCATGGTCAACGAGGGTTGTGCCGAGCACATCGTGCTGCAGGTGCACATCATTCTGTGTATGATCTGTGCTATGGACCAGTGAATGCTACCCTGCCGGCGAGAGAATCTCACCATCCGTTCGCTCGCCTGGAGCGCACCAATAGATGCCTCGCTGCTTGGCGCAGCCGTGTGCAAGGCGCTGGGATGCTCCAGGCAGGTGCTGTAGCTCATCGGAGCATTCAGTTGTTGAGTGCATGCAGATGGGGGAGGGCTACCATCGGCGTGTGTGTGTAGTCGACAGGCGTCAAGAGACTCGACAGGCATCGAGGGACTCCCGGACATGCAGCCACTCAGTGCCTCCACTTTTGGATTTTATTTGGTGTGAGACTGCATTCGTATTTTGCTGCAGACGGGGGAGGAGATACCCTTCGGCCTGTGTGTGTGGTCCACGGGCGTCGGCCCCACCGACTTCACCACCTCCCTGCCCTTTGCCAAGACGCCTAAGGGTGCGCGCTTCCACTATCATTCGCTCGTTTCGTCCCCCTGCCTCGAGACTGCCAGCCGGTGCACCGCTCGTTAGCACTTTAGAGAATCTCTGTCATGAATCAACGGTGAATGCTCCTGAAACTTTATATGTCCCGTCGCAGGGCGGCTGGCGGTGGACGAGTTCCAGCAGGTGCTGGTGCACCCTTCCGTTGCGGCGCGCGCCGACGGGGAGCACGGCTCCGCGAACCCGGCCCCCGGCCCCGGCCAGCCCAGCGAGGTGCGCTTATTCACGGGGATTCCTGCCGGGGTACTGGTGAAGCTGCCGCAGCCGTCAGCGCGCAAAATTAGATTCCAAAGGAATTCCCCCATGTCAAAAGAAATCCGTCTTTCAATCCTTTTGTATCAACACTTGACACCTTCTTGTGCAGGTGTCGATGATGCAGGAGGAGGCCGGCAAGGACAAGGAGCACACGCAGGAGCTGGCGCCAATGCACGATGTGTACGCGCTCGGCGACTGCTGCGCGCGCATGGACCTGGCGCTACCAGCGCTCGCGCAGGTACAATACATCCCGTTCCTCGCTAGATACTGTGCTCGGACATCTATAGCATTTCGGGCCTGCCCATGGACCTCGGCGTTGAGGGGTGCCAAAGGCGTCGCTGCGCGCGCATGGAGCTGGTGCTGCCCGCGCTTGCACAGGTACAGCAAATGACTTGATTGCAGATCTAAATAGAAACACGCTTGGATTTCATCTCTTGATTAGTGCTTGACCAACGCTGAGCGCGTCAATCTGCGGTGCAGTAATGGAGCACCTGGGGCGGCGCAGATGACAAAGTAGCAGCGGACGAGGCGAAGGCACAAGACACCTACTTGCCCGTTCTCTGATATCCAATCTATGTTTCTTGCAGGTGGCACAGCAGCAGGGGCGCTCCCTGGCGAAATGCTTGAACGACGAGGCCAAGGCGGAGGACGCTGGCAGCGTGCCTAGCTGCCCATTTTCTGCAACCACGACCTTTCGAACTGTGATCTACTTGTTCGGTTCAGTACATTTGGGTTACACACAATACACCTGAGTTTCGTACAGGTGGCGGAGCAGCAGGGGCGCTACCTGGCCAGGTGCCTGAATGACGAGGCGAAGGCGGGGGACGCCGGCAGCGTGCAGCTCAAGCCCTTTGTCTACAAGCAGCTCGGCGCCATGGCCTCCGTCGGTGCGCGCCTTGAAAATGTTAGGGTCTGGAGTATTATTTCTCCGCGCACCTCCTCCGCCGTTGTGCGCCACGCCGCGGCGGGCATCTTCCTTGTGTGCAACACACAGAATGGTCGCACCTGTTAGGCAAAGGCTCGAGTGCAATATCTGCAGCACCCAATTTGGCAATGCTAACAAACATGCCAGGAGCCTCAGCCCTGTGCAAGGCTTCCCTGCACACAAACTGCGCGAGGCATCGTCGCGCGATGCTCCAAGCAAACCAGGTCGGCCACCGCTGCCTTGGCCGATCCAACGCCAAAAAATATTAGAAGCAGAACGGGACATGACCTGCTTGGGTGCACTACTGCAAGCAGGCACAGCACGGTGTATGGAGCTGGGGCAGCAGAACCGCGGATGGTCTGCTGGCCTTATCGATCCTGCCCCCAGCCCTGTTGCTGAAGTAATGTGAAAGGGAAATGGTGTCTTGTGACGGTCGCCTCAGGCGGGCATGAAAACAAAGAGTGGTTCTCCCTGGCGGACCTGCCGTCTCTTGCCGAACATTTTTTTGACAATAATCGTATGATAGACAATAATCACTCTTCACCACAAGCGGATACAGCGCGGCGATGGAGCTGGCGCAGGAAACCAAGGCGGGGTTCTTCCTCGCCGACGTGTCCTTGTGTTGATTAACAATTATTTTTTATATACATCTCTCTTGCATTTATACTGCAGGCGGGCACAGCGCGGTAATGGAGCTGGGGCAGGAAAACAAGGAGTGGTTCTCCCTGGCCGGCTTTTGGTCTTGGGTGGCCTGGCGCTCCGCCTACCTCACCCGCCTCGGTGCGCACCCCATTACTTTCTTGCATAGTCTGATCCGCCGGCTGGCTGCACAAATGACTTCACGTTTCAGGTTCTCAAATGAGCATGGAGATGCTCTGCACCACAAAAAGAACGTCCACAATGCTGGGCTCCTCGTTTTCCAGTTCAACTTTTATGGTACACTGACTGCAGAAGAACGCAAATGCGCAGGCACCTTCCAGAACCGGCTGTACGTGATGATCAATTGGACGACATCGCTGCTGTTTGGGCGTGACGTGTCCCGCTGGTAAGCAAGGCGGATGCAGCAGGGCCGGGAGCTGCGACTGGGGTAGAGGTGACACAGGGTGGCATCGGGGCGCATCGATGATTCACAACCTTGGGGATATTGACCAGCAGGTGCTCGTGCGAGAGAGATGAAAAAGTGCGCTGCTCTTGCACATTGCCGAGAGGCAGGCAGTTGAAATAGCAAGGTCTTCATTTCGAGGTTTGATGGCCACAACGACACTGCCGCAGTCAGGGGACTAGGGGTCGGTGCAGGATTGAGTTATGAGCCGCATGATTCTGCGGACAGTTTCGTTTGAGACTTGGGTAGGTAGGCCTGGGTGCGCCAGCAGTGCTGGCACACCGATGTGATGAAGAGCGGGGCTGCTGTGCCAACACAATTCTATCTATAGCGACAAGCTAAAGTATCCCTTCTTTTCGGCCCTCAACCCATCAGGAATAGTCTTCTCCATGCTGTCTGGTCTAGTCAATGCTTATGGTACCTTGCGCTCTCAATTATGCAGCAGACGAGATCTCGTTCTAGAATGGAATGGACGACACTACACAAAGCGAAATTAATTATGGTATCATGGACAACGCAGCTGATGACAACCCAGGTGCGCGCCCCCTGGTATCCCACAACGTGTACACCCCCGAAACCAATCAAATGTCGGATTGAAATGTGTATATACCATGCTCGTGAATGCCCTTGCAGCCCTTCTTCAATCCCCGCGCACGACAATGGCTTCCATTTATCTTCGCCCAGCCTGCTGCTGCACTCCTACATGATCAGGAACCTGATTGGCAGGATCCTGATCAACCGGCAGCAAACCAGCTTTCGACTTCTTCACGGACTTGGAAGCGTTTCACACTGCCTCGATGGCGGGCTGCATGTTCTGAAGGCCCTGCTCGGCCACCAGGCCAGCGGCGTAGGTCACTGCGTCCGGCACGGTGGCGAACAGGTGCTCCCTGCGGCATCAGTATGCATCTTCAGTGCGCGAGTGCTCAGGCAATGCAACGCAATGGAACATACTGCTGTGCGGTATGTGCTGTGAAGCGGCAGACTGTCTGGCATCGCAACACTTGGCAATGTTTAAAAACACACCTCGCGCGTGGTCACATGTATCATGCACGTGCGAGGCGGCATATCTGTGAATATTTGCCGATCACGCACCCGTGCTTCTCGTCCAGGCCGGCCTTTGCGAGCAGCCCCATCATTTGCGCGCTCGGGTTGGCCAGCAGCAGCTGCGGCCCCCTGCGTCACAGAGATGGGCGGATGTGGTCAGCAAAATGAAATGAAGTGATGCGAGACGCCGAACGAGCGATCAAGACGGCAGCCATCTGGACTACAGTTCAGCAGCATAACCCACCTCGCCCTTGCACCGGGGAGGCAGCCAACGAGAACAGAGCCGACAAAACTGCAGCGCGCGGTCCAGCTGGGTCAACACAATGAAGCACAGCCAAGCGGCATAAACGCACCGGCGGGCATGCTCCTTGAACAGGTTGGAGAACTCGTGCACGACGGTGCCGTCGATTGTGGGCACCGCCGACAGGTCCACCACCACGACCGCCAGGCTGCCGCCAGCCGCCTCCTGTGCGGCGAACAGGATATCACATTGCCGCCTCTGTCATTTTTGCAACCGCATTCATCTTTTCTTGGGTGCTTGAATCAGCAATAGTCTTGCGGGCTGCGACGCACTCGAATGGTCCGAGCTCAAGAACTTCATCCGGGCAGAGCCAGCGTCCAGAAAAAATATTGCTCTAGTGCCCTGCAGTAACAGCATTTGAGCACACCTGAGCTCGCAGCTCCTGCAGCTTGAGGCCGTCCCGGACAATGATCTGGTTGGCGAAGTACAACGGGCCCTGCGATTGCAGCATGCTTGGAATTGGTAAGCTGCTCTGGGTAAAATGCCAGTAATGCTTGCAGCATGCAGATTCCGCTGCGCCACTGATGTTGCAAGCCCCGTGCACAGGTCCCTGCCCCGCATCATACGTTGGAGCTGTTGCGATTGGTCTTTAATCCGGCGGTCGAGCATTACCTGAGGAGCCAGCACAAGGACGCCGGGCGTGGGCGACTGCGCGCTTGGGTACTGTGCCTTGGGACGGAAGTGCGCCGGGTCCTGCTTCAGCGGCCCTGCAGAACTCAAGATGCATCGATGTTCGTTTTCCAGCTAAGGTACCATCTTTCATATCACAAGTGGACCTGTCGGCAGCGATGCCCGGTAGCATCGTTGCGGGCGGGATGCCGGTTCGCCGAACAGCATGATTGTTGGCATGGCATGATGGCGAGGCCCAGGTCAACAGAGATCCTTGTCAAGTATTGGTGATAGCAATGTTCCTCTGCACGCACCGAGGCTCTGGACGTTGGGCCACAAGGTACTCTGCTGCGCCAGCGCCCTCACGACTGAGACGCCGATGGCGATGCCCAGCCCAATCTCGATGGAGATGAAGCAGGCGCAGATCAAGGCGGCCACCAGCTCGATCTTATTGACCTGCAGGTGGAATGCGCCGGATAGTGCAGCATGTGCCCGTTGCAGGCTCGAGACGGGTTTGTGATGAAGGCAGGAGTTCTTATCAACAATCTGACAGAGAGCAGCGTGCGTATTCGAGCAACTTCAAAAGGTGCGCAGGTGCCTGATCCGTGAAGGCGGCATGCGCTTCAAGGCCTACTCAAGCGCAACAGTATACTCAGGTGTAACAGCAGGCCTGCATTGCATTGATGACCATGCTTTTCAGGGTTTTGCACGTTTGTTGTTGATGTCCAGCGCATTGTTCACCAGCTTCTCGAAGACCGGCGTCAGGAACAGCAGGCCTGTATAGCATCGATGATCACGCTCCTGCACGCAAGCGACGGTGGACAGGCTCCAGCATATCCCTATAGTTCTTCATGAAGAACTATAGGGATATGCTGGAGCCTGTCCACCGTGCGGCAGTGATGCTGTGATCACAGCGTCACTGCCGCATCTCATCAGCATGATGCCGGCGCGGCACTGCACTAACTGTAGTGCGAAACCATCACATGCGCCTAGACACCGCATGCACATTCGAGCCCACCGTCGGCTGTTCCTGGCCACGGACAGGCAAGAACTTGTTAGCTAGCCTTAGGCGCAGTAGGAGAAAAAAAGCGACTCACAGAAGCCGACGAGGATGGCCGTCAGCCAGGAGCCCAGCTGGGTCTTTGCGCCGACGGCATTGTTGACCTGCACCAAGACGATACACCAAGCTCAAGTATCGTATAAAGCAGCGTATAAGACACCACAGTCATGAACCTCGCATTGGCAGCGGCGCTTTGCATGTCATGAGCAGGACACCAAGCTGCATTGGGCTGTCTCGCTGCGTTGCTGATCGATACTGAAAGGCAGCCGGAGAAATGACGTGTGACCTCACCGAGTTTTCGCACATGAGACGGCAAGCAGATAAGGATCAAGATGAAGCAGCGAGTGAGAAAAGCGCGTACCGCAGAGCGGCTGAAGGTGCCGGAGATCGCCGTGCCATTGAACATGGAGCCAATGAAGTTGGCGAGTCCAAGCCCAAGGAACTCCTGCAGTCGATGTTATGAGCTCGTGAAAAAGACGAAGAGAGGGCAAGGCGTTATTTCGACATGAAATCATGAAGAGGAAAAGAAAAAAGATGATGAAAACATACTCAATCACGCATAATCGATCACGCACCCTTTTGGGCTGCAGCTCGTAGCCATTCACGGCGGCAAAGTTGGTGCCGATGGCAGAGGCATCCAGTAGCGACACGACGGCGGCAATGAATGCGGTGACGATGATCTGCCACAGACGGTAGAACGGTGTCCCTTGACCATTCGAAGCATGTGTCATGATGCTGTATGTTATGTCGACATGCTATGACAAGAGCATCAATGTCATCATCGCGCCTGAACATCGGAAAATCAATTGCAGCCAGGCATGCGAAACACTTCTGCTCATTGCTAGTGCACCTTGCTGTTCGAAATAGGGAACCATTCGTTGGCGGTCCAGCCGGGCAGGCCCTTGGGGATCGTCTTCACGATCTTGATACCCTGCAGTAGATGGACAAACGATTTGATTTTGGCGCTCCTGTGCTGTACATTGATTATAGCAGGGTCACTGCGCTGAACACGCAGGCAACAGGAAAGCAAGGCACACGTGTGCCTTGCTTTCCTCCAGGACAAGGTGCACCTTGTCCTGGAGATTGAAGATGACGACGATAACTACGCCCAGAACGGAAACCTGCAGCAGCCAGAACCGGGGCTCCTCACAACCAGGTGTGAGCATGGAGTCCGACCGCTACGCTACCCTCCTGCTGCTGGTGAACTCGCATTCAGGTGTTTTCATCGCCGGAGCACGGTGGGCTCGTCAGGACAGCCACATCAGGTTATTGCCGATCCACTGTGAAGCTCACCGTGATAGGTCCAATCACTTTGAAGACGGTGAGGTAGCGACGCTTGCTGGGGCCAGGCCTGAGTGGACGTTGTCAACAGTCAGCGGACCTAAGTGGTAAGTGGCCTTGAGACAGTGCCTGAGCCACTGCGCTGCTTGCTGCGGCAGCAGGCGCAATTTCGGTTTTGTACACTACTCACCGTGCGTACTTCCCGATCTGTTTAAATACCAGCAGCAGCACGAGCCAGCTCATGGCCTGCGAACCAACACGTGAATTAATCTTTGTTTGCCACGAGCTGTGATCGAAGACCAACATGGCAGTGCGGCAAGGCACACAGTGCAGCACTCCCTCAAAGGATCTTCCTGGCGCACGCGAAGCTGAGGCAGCCAAGTCTCACCATGACAAACTCCTTCCAATGCCAGCCGTCAATGTTGTCGAACACCGATTTGAGCTGCACGTGGACCTTGTTTGAAGAGTTCGTCTTGATGCCGAGGAAGTTCTTGAACTGCGCTCACACACGAATTGACAGGGTGAGACAGGCTGACACATCACACAATGACACTGAACAGTAGCGATGATAGAAGTGAGGTCTGTCCACAAACCGCAGTCAGGATTTTCATTTGTGTTGTGCCTTGCTAATTGCAATGTACATTGTCGTGCACCTGGGCAACAATGAAGACAACAGACACCGCAGAGGTGAAGCCGCTAATGACGGAGCGGCTCAGGAAATTGACCTGCGGCAGCCAGCAGCGATTCGTTGTAGTTGATGAGAATGTTGCATGTTCACCATCGACATCGATGATGTGCAGCAACAAAGGATGCTCAGGTGTGCCATTTGATGATGGACGTGTAAGCGAGTAGTAGCTACAGCGCACCAAAAAGTGGAGGTGGAGGAGCCGCATCGCCAGCTGGAACAGACCCGCCAGCAGCGCCACCTGAATCAATCATAGGCACGCACAGCTCAGAATCTAGGATTCGCTTCGGAGGATGAAGCACTTGCATCTGGAATGCACCAGCAGGTACTGGGCAGCATGTGGCTGCAGTGACCGCTCAGCCAGTTGACACGCTGCGGCTTCAGAGCTGGTCATGATCAGGTGCTAGAGACCATATGCGAAGCAGCCGAAGGCACAGGTAATGATCGTGTCAGCACCTGGACGCAAAGTTGGTTGAAGGTAGCTTGTGCGACCTCCTGCGCCGCTCCGTCTGCAGCACACCGTGGCCGCTCGTTGATACTGTGGCCAGGCCAGGTTTGCAATTCCAGCATGTTGTCACTCAGTGGCTCACACCAGATTCAAGCGAATCCATTGCAGCAGCGGAGGTGCACCTGGGTTGTTGTGGTCATCGATCGCCTCGAAGTTGGGAATCTCGCTCTTGAGGCCATCTGCAGATCAAAGAGTTGGGTTTGGGTGTAAGAACAGAACCGGACACAGCAAATGGAGATGGCGGCGTACACTACCACACACGATGCAGTCACGATGCACTATACGATCACTGTAGCCGGATGTACAGCAAAAAGGTGAATCGGTCTCGCTCACTATAAACAATGGCGTAGATGATGGCCTGCACACAGAACGAAAGCCTGTGAAATGTGTGTTTTCAGGCCAGTACGCCATTGCCCACACGTCCACACGCACATTGACTTGGCCGGCAGACCCTAAACGTCTGCCACCAAAAGGGACCGATGCTGGTGGAGCGTGATTGAGGTGGCACAGCGTCCTCCCGTTACCAGATGCACTGCAATGGCTGGCAAGTGCGTTCATTCATAAATTTGCAAAATCAACTGAAATCTGGTGGATTTGCCTCGCATCAGTGCACATGAAGACGCACCACTGGACCGATGCTGATCTGGCGGGAGGAGCCAAAGGCCCCCGCATAAATGATGACCGGCACAAAGGCGTTGTACAGGCCTGCACAAACAATCGGTGTCGCTTATAAGTGACACCGATGGCCAACCTCCTTCCGAGTCTGTAGACAAATTAATTTTTAATCTGTAGACAAATTAATTTTAGACAAATTAATTTGTCTACAGACTCGGAAGGAGGTTTGGCCATCCGACAACTCACGCAGGTCAAGATAATAAGACAAAAACGACAAGAGTGTCTTCGTTCAGCCTGCAAGTTGAAGTGTGGTCTGCAGTGGCAAGTCGATGCTTACCATATACAGACGGCAGGCCGCCAGCCGTGGCATAGGAGATGCCCTGGGGTATGACCATGAAGGCGATGCTGACGCCCGCAATGACATCGTACTGCATAGAATAAGTGGTAACGTTAGGTGTGGTGCTGGCCGTCCGCCAGGCAGGCTATAACACAGGGGAGGTTTGATGAATCACAGCTTGAGCTGCACAGTAGATGTAGGGCATCTGCTCATCATGATTTCTATGGTGTTCAAATCAATGTGCAACTTGCCAAGTTGCACATTGATCCTTGGCAAGGAGGGCTGAAATGATTCACCGCCAGATCCTTGCGCCAGGCGTAGCGTCTGAGCCAGGCGATGCACGGCAGGATGACGCCGAACCAGTCGATCCAATCGAAGGCAGCGTACTCGCGCACATGCCTGCCATAACAAATGCATGAAGGTGAAGCTGAAACTATGATGGCATCCTGCCGCCACGCACAATCTCACTGACCAGCAGCTGATTTACAGGGTTCACTCCCTAGCCCGCCGGAGTGGCATTTCGCGTGTCTGTGCACTGCCGGTCTGTGGCGTGACCGCCGCCATGGTGTGCAGCAAAAAACACTGTGCAGTAAAGACAGATCCCGCTCCCTAGTTCCTACGAGAGTCACTTTCGGTCAAGGATGGAAAACAAGCGCACCGCTCTTTCTCATACGCGATAAAAGTGTTGACGCAGGCGCTCAGGGGCTGGTCGTGTGCAGGCGCACGTGGCACGGCGATGTAGCCGTCGTGACCGCCGCCAAAGGACGGCGTGCTGAGGCTCTCGCTGTCTGAGCCCGACGGCAAGTCCACGATTTTTCTTGTGCCCTGCTGCTGAGCCGCCGCCGCCTCCGAGCGCATCGCCATAATGGCTGTTCACCTGCCGGGCCAATATCGTTTCTCAGCAGGCATGTGTCAGGAAACCTTCGTCTTCTTTTGGCTTCGTGTGATCGGCCAAGCGGCTGCTGCTGCACGGTCGTGACACGTGACGGACAAGACGGCGATTGCTGCGCATCGGACTGGCGGAGCGGACGAGCCACGATTGCCAGAGCAAGCTCTTCCTGGCTCTCGAGCTGCTGCCTGCGGGACGATGTGTCCGTCGCGCTGAGAACAAGGAGCTGGTATGTTAGCATATTTTCACTGCTGTCGACAGACGTCTGGCGGACCTGTCATTGCGGCGCGAGGCCAGGACAAAAGCGTTCGGCTAGTAATATAGTACTTACGTACAAGTCGTGGCATTGATGTGATGTCCAGTGAGGCAGGCGGCGGCGGAGCCGTCTTGGCCCTGGCAAGTTGTGCCCCTGTGACCACGGCAGTCGGACGAGGCAGTGGAATTGTAGCGACGGGCGGAAGGTCACCTCACGGTATCGCTGCAGCGTCAGTGGAATTTTCACGCTGTTTGCTGACTCGTCGCCGCCGTTTAGGCCCGCCGCAACGGTGACCTTGTGCTGGAAGGTGCCGTGAAGCGACGACGATAGGAGGCTGCTCTTCGTTGCACCTTCCGACTGATCAGGCTCTCTGCTCAAAGTTTGCAGTCGCTGTGCGGACTGGCGAATTAACAATCAAGCAAGCGATTTTTGTGTTATGTGGTACAACAAACGTGCCGCCCGAGCTGGTATCACGTGTGGTGCAAGACCCCCGCAATCTAGATTCCAGCCACCTGGCAAACAACAGCCGCCCAAAGCCGTGTTTTGTGGCTTGCCTGGCGTTTGCAGCACGATCCACTCGCCTGGCACTCACTCGCCTGGCAGCTCACCCCAAACTACCCGACATGCCATCTGTGCAACTGGCAAACGGCAGGGCCGACCCAGGCGAAATGCAGCTGCAGCCGGCCACCGGGCCATGCGTCTGGCGCGCGTCAGACTGTGCGGACGACTCCTGGGCTCGCAAACTCGACGCAACCGAGGTTCAGGAGCTGGAGGCGGCAGTAGCGTCCGTGAGCCACATCGAGAGGTTTTGTGTTCCTCTTGGGCACGTGCACTGTGAACAATGAATGCACTCCGCGTCTGATGGTTGCTGGCAGGATCGGGCAGCTCTGGTGTGCTTCCAAGATGGTATCGATGCTGCCATGAAGTCTGTCTGTGTTCACGGTGTTCAGACGTGCAAATACATCTGCACACTCGAGCTGCAGGATTGAGGAAATTACCAAGGACGATTTTCAGCTGCCAAGTCTGGAACCGGTGCTCGCGAGCATCCAGCGGGGCGTGGTCTTCGGCAAGGGGTTCGCCCTACTGAAGGGCTTGCCGACGGACAAGTGGAGCATCAGGTGCCCCTTCAGTGCTGGGCGGAGGCCCAGCGGTATTTCCCACGCAGTGGCGGACAGCACGATTCCACATCTCCCCACTCGTGCGTCGAGCTCGCTGTGATATGATGCAGTCATCCGAGCGCTGTTATTGGTGCAGGCAGTCCGCCGTCGCCTACTGGCTCATCTCGCTGCACATTGGGCGGCCGCTGCCGCAGAACAAGCATGGCCACCTGCTGGGCCACGTGAAAGACCACGGCGGGTACGATCTGTTGTTGGTGGCTCGCTGCTGCATGCCCGCTGAGTGGTCTGTGATAAAACATGCGCAAACCTGTTGCCGCTGTGCTGCACCTGCCTGACGGCTTGACGTGGACTTCTGTGCACCGCAGGGACGCCAATGATCCGAAGACCCGCATCTACGCCACCTCGCTGCCTTATCACGTGGACCGGGCGGCGGACGTCGTCGGTCTCTTGTGCCTTCAGACGGCGCAGGAGGGCGGTGGGCTCTAATGACCTTTCCAGAATGCCGCCCAGTAATGCCATCAAACCTTCCGGCGACGCTTGCCTCTGTGCATATATCTGTCACGCACGACGGCAGTGTGATTGATACAGGGTGACCTGTCTGAGGCATAGTTGAGGCATACGATAGTTGAGAGGCATAGGTCCGAGCCTCACCACCCTCACCCGTGGCTACACAGGATTCAGCAGTTGGAGCAGCTCGCTGGCGGTGTACAACGAGGTCCTGCGGCGACGCCCTGACCTTGCGCAGGTGCCTCTATGGCGGCTCATAGAAATTCGGCACCTGCCTCTGGCTGACTTTGTTGCAGATGCTGTGCCTGGGCAAAGAAGGAGCCGGGCGAGAAGTGCCTTGCTTTTCTCGACATTACATCCCAGGCTCATCGATACATGAACACTAGTAGGGGCAGCTATAAGGCTGAAAAAGCGAGGGAAGGCGGCAAATGACGGTAATGCTGCGGCGTTGTCCAGCCCAAAGGCCAAGGGTCCGGGTCCAAGCTGAATCGCTGTATGCTGAAGGGGCAATATGCGGAACACTGATCGTGAGCA
>JAABUL010000242.1_pt1 | contig 116326 bp, 128 predicted proteins | sample 5559151 | NCBI WGS metagenome assembly JAABUL01 (sample SAMN10711876, study PRJNA513368) | rock metagenome | isolation source: Antarctica rocks | place: Antarctica: Victoria Land, Pudding Butte sud | reverse complement strand
GCGACAGCGATAGCGATAATAGTAATTCTGATGGGGATGAGACGGTGAGTAAGTCCAAATTTGTATGTGAGAGGTGCGGGGTCCCCGCTTATGCTCGGTTGACACACTAAAAACTAACTCGAAAGTAGTCATATGTAAAAGCAGAAGGAAGGATGTTGGGGTTAGCAATGGGAGTTGCGGGGTCTGATTAAGGTAGGCGAGTGAACTGCGGGAAATCGAACTGCCCCTGTCCGCACGTTATTGGGTCTACCTTAGGTTTCGAAGTCAGCATGACCATCAATCGCCGAAGCCTTGAACGTTTCGGGACGGTGCATTTTTGGATAGAATTATGTCGAAAAGCCTCGATGTACCTCTGCTTCAATATGTAATGACGATCCTGCCCGCTAAAAAAGAAAGAAGGCACTCAAATCTCGGGTGGAGCGAAAGGTGAGTTAACCCGAATACATTTCCTTCCATAAAAGAGCCTTTTTAATTTTCACCCAAGGAAACCCCTCTTCAGAAAAATCGAACGAGTGCCTAATCCATCGCCAAAGCCCAGACGTTTACCTGTCTTTCCTTCAAGCGTCAGCCGCCTCACTCTTACGCTTCCTCCCTTTAGACTTCTTCCTCTGCTGGTTATCTTGGCTCGTCAGGACTGATGAGTTTGCAACCTCATCTGCCTCCTTCTTGGCCTCCACGGCTTCGTCGCTAGCTTTGGCACTCTTCCGCGACTTCTTCTTCCTCTCCACCTCCGTTGACTTCGACGCTCGCTCGACCACCTTAGTTGGCGTTGGCTTGACTGGTGACTCTTTGTCCTTTTTGCTCCGCTTGCTGGTTCGGGGTGGGGAACGAGCTTTGATGGGTTCTGGGGTGTCGTCGTCCGAAGTAGAAGCATCGGAAGTTTCATGGTCATCGGGTTCCTCGATAGCTGAATCGTCGGGAGGTGGGTCCGGAAATCCGCCAGCTTTCCTTTGCTCATCGTAGAGCTTCTTGGCTTCGGCATCGCTGATTTCCGGAATCGGCTTGCCTTCCTTGTAGGCCTTCACTTTCTCTTTATAGCGCGCGAAGTTCACACCATATTTGTAGCTCCATTTCTGCGATTCGAGCTCTTGTCAGCCATCGATGTCAACTGATTTAAGATAGAAGAGTCACTCACCTCCTTCTCCTCTGCCAGCATTTCGAGCCATCTCTTTGTCCCTTCGTCGGCAACCTGCTTCGCGGTGTGGCCCGGAGGCATCTCACTAGAAATCTCGGACCGAGCAGTCTGCATATACAAGAAGTACGGAGTCACAGGGCGTTTAGGCGCGAATTTATCATGGGGCGCCCTCTTCCTCTTCTTGCTCTCAGCTGCCTCTGCATTCGGACCTGGAGTAGCGGTGCGCCCAGTGAAGAGAACGTTATCACCAGGCCCAAGGGGGTTCGCGACACTCATCAGCTCAAGAGCAGAGCCAGAACCTTTGCCGATGACCGTATTGGTGTGCGCGATATAAGCGCGTGAAAGATCTTGAACCGCGGACTGGAGGGTAGCAAGGCCGGTGACAACCTGGGGCGTGATAATTAGCTGGCTTAGCTCTGGATGACAGGCACCGAACGCAATGTTGCGCGCGATCTTAAAAGCTACTTCGCCAACAACCTTGCAGGGGTTGGTGAGAAGAGTGACGCATTCTAGGGCAGCTTCGGACTGCGGTCCCGTCATGTACTTGTGATCTGACATGACGGCAGATTGTTTAATGAGGGTGATCGTGAGTAGGCTTACGGACATGGTGTGGTGGGTGAGACGCGACGATGTGTTGATGGTGAAGGCGCGACAAAGCTCAAAGAAAGGAAATGAATGGGGCTTACCGAGTCCCTGGTGCGAACGAAGTCCTCAATACTGACTTGCAAACTCGCAGAGTCTTTCGGCTTGTCTTCTTTCTTAGGTCGGGCCATGTTGAGTACCCCAAGTCCTTGGTTGTCAAACCTATTTCGTCGGGGATGAAAACGGGTGGTTTAGTGATAAAAGTGGTTTATTTAGGGGTAGGTAAGTTCGGGGGGGGTTGGGTAGTGTTTGGGTTGAAGAGGGTGACAGGTTCAGGTTAAGTAATGGGTGTTGCGAGTTGCGACCAGCTAAACGGCCTGCAGGCCCGGGCAACCACAGAGGCAACACACACACCCCGCTTTGACCGGCACGCTACTTGAATTGCCTGGATAGAGAGTACTGTAGGTACTGTACTCGTACTATACTACTCACAAAACCTACTACATACAGCTCGATAGATGTATTTGCCATTCTATGTTGTGTGAAGAGCATTTAGACACATGCAACTCACACTTTGAGGTACAAACACACCTGTTCTGTTAAGCCTTCTCTCTCGATGTGTCCCTCCTTCTTGCAATCGAAACCTGTCGACTGTACTGCGCATTCTCTACGACCTTCAGTTGAATTGACGTCTGACGAACAGTTGTAACAGCTGGCTCGCCTATAACCATACTACTGAAAGACTCATGGCTCGTAAGCCTACACCCTCTAAAGAGAGCTCCATAAGATGTCCGCTGCAAAGACGTTTCAGTGAGCTGAAAGGTTATACTGATACAAAGAAGATAAAGATACTCTTGAGTAGGTTTTTTAGTTTGAAGCCCAACCATAGCCGATCCCCGCTAACTTCCAGGCGGCCGCCCCCTAAATCTAGGGAATACTTTATCTAAATTCTAGGCATAAAAGTCGTTATTGCTCAATCACTAACTCAATGATCTTCATTATACATTTATTTCATTCGTTTATAAGCTTACTAGGTACTTGAGTAAGTGATAGTGTGGCATGATTAGGTTTTTGCACACGACGATAATCTTTGCACGTTTAGGGTGGACAAGGTTCAGAACTGTCCTATTCTCTCACCTGCTCCTTCAAGTCTACCTAATCATTAATGTCCTGTTAGGCTTTCAATTGTTTAGTCCGCATGCCACAGGACCACAGGATTACCGATTACGCCGTCAATCATCCAGCCGCCTATGACGAGTACGTGACAACAGTTGAAGAATTTCCACGTCCGAAGCATTTGCCAACTCCGGCCTCTACACCTTGCCATACCGACTTATCTGGCTAGCAGGCTTCTACCCCTTTACCTTCTCGGCGTATCACACAAGAACCGGATCTTGACTCTGACAACCAGACTAACCAGCCCAGGAACCTCTTTATAGAGCCAGACGATCACGGCTTACCAGCCGTTCAGCAAGAGCCCAACCAAAGAAGCGGACCTTTACAGTTGGAAAATATTAGTGAGTCGAGGGTCAAGAGACGCTACTGCTCTTCTCCTAAGGAGTGGCTTGTCGAAGGCGTGGATTGTGGGGAGTCCCAATAAGGACTCTTATATCCACAGTCTCGATGACTTCCCTTTTCGGACACCGCCCATATCATGGCCAGTCCCCATGGGAGCTTATATTGAATCCCCCCAGCTTAATGCCCAGGAGGATCTAGCCAGGACAAGGAGAGTCCTGGGAGAGATGGCGCGCTAACGATGTTCCTCCTAGGACGAAGATCCGTCCTGGGAGCTTTATATCCTAATGCAATCAGTTGAGGTGCACACTCATCCGGGACGATTTCGAGTTTACCGTAACCGTATACCGGGGGGACGAAGCGCAATTCGACGAAGTTTTCAACACTGGCCACTTTCTTCAATATGACGACGAGCCTGAAAACAGCGACCTCTCTAGCAACATATGCGCCCGAGGAAATCGCTGAGAGCCTCACAGCTGGGCTTCTCATTAGAGCTATATCCCTCCCCAAGACTTGGCCAGTCCGTATCGCAATATCGCAAGCAGCACCGCTCCTCCCTGAGTGTGACTGGGACACCTCGCCGTTCTCTCCCATGCGGACGCCGATAGCTGTGAACTCGTCCAAATCTTCGACGGTCAGGCCGAGCAGGTTGTTGTGGAGGCCCCAACTGGACTGATAGTCGCCCTCGCCGTTGGGACAGAACATGCGGCTGTAAAGCATCTCCGTAAAAGCCTTCATGTTGCCCTGCTGCAGGGCGGCCTGGCCATCCTTCCAGCGCTGTTCGGCGGACTCGTAGGTGATGGTCCAATAGGCATCGATGGTTCCCGTGATGCGCTTGACACTCTCAAACATGTCGCGCTGAGTAAGTCGGAAGCTCGATATGTAGATGGAGCTGTTGCGGAACTGCGACAGCGTGAGCGACCGGTCCGTCTCGTCGTTTTGGAGCTCCTTCAGACTCAGCAGATTGACGATAGCTCGACCGCACTGAGGCCAAGTGATGGTGTTGATAGCCACGTTGCAGTCGTCGAACAAGACGAAGGAGCGCTTCTTGAAATCAAAGCCGTAGCGATCCGTTCCGGCGTTCAAGCTAAACTCGTACCAGAAGTTGCAGACCAGCAGCAGGTACGAGCTGATGTCGAGACTCTCGATCTCAGCGCAGATGCTGTCGCTTTGCGGCGAAGCAAGCTGTTGTTTTGCGGCCAAGCAAGCTATCGTTGCACAGCGTGTTATTGACGGCACCATGACCGAACCAGTTGGGCAGGACATACGGCACGTCGGCCTTAGCGGCTGCGCGCACGAATTTGGTGATGGTGTCGCTCAGAGCCGGCATCGACATGGTGATGATTAAGACCTGCTGTTCCCGGAGCGTCTCCATCGATGTCGCGTCGTTGTCGCCGCTGTAGTCGACGCGGGCAATCTGGACACCTTTGGGCAGCTTGCTGGTGCTGCTGGGGCGTGCGATGGGCGTCACAATACGCTTGCCGGTCTTGAGCAAGTGCTCTGCTATGTGCTTTCCCACCTGGGCGCCGGCCTGTCACTCAGTTAGAGATGACTGTCTTAACTTACACGCGGTGGCGTGGAAACTCGACGTACACCAACAATGGCCACCTTCTTGATGCGGTTGGAGAAGCCCTGAGGCTGACTGTTGTCATATCCCCCGGCCATGGTCGTCTTTGTGGTGAGGGCTAGAAAATGAGAGATAGTATTTGTTGTACTGGATGGCTGTCTTGACGGGCGACCTGCGTGGTAAATGGGCAGACATTGATATGCAGACAGCGAGCATACCGTCCATCACACACCAGTGACCAAACACGTCCGACAGGCGGTGCTTCGTCTTCGTGTTGACGTTCCATTAGCTAGCGCCTGGCGGTTGACATATCGGCCTTAAACCGCTCAGGCGGTCCCGACCCGGAGCTATCGGTCTTAGCTGATCTGAGCCATGGTCCGTAGATGTCCTGTTGATGTGATTCGCATAAATCACGATCGGTTCCGCATCAATCGCGCCAGGCACAACAGCTGACGCTCGTGTTACCATCTGCACTGTCAACAGGTAGTGCTTCTTTAAATGGAGAGGACATACCATTAATAGAATGGTCAAACATGGTCAGGGCTGCATATTCCTCATATGCAAATTTCGTGACAAAGTCTTCGCCAATCGGTTCATATTGGCCATACTGTTGCTGAAGCCATTCCGAGTCTCGCTCAAGATGCTGCAATAGTCGATTGTCGGTCGCAATAAATGTAGACGAAATGTTCACTATCAGTTTCCCAAACTGCACTCCGCTGCCATCTTGGTGAGAAGTGCTCATGAACATAACTTCATACGTCGATAACTTGATGGATCGATGCTCTTTCAGCGCCCTCGTACTCGCTGCGTCTGAGTGGATCAGAGCTTGAGATGGTCAGCTGTGCACGGAAGACGCTGGTGTTTGAGTGTCAGACATTGTCTCGTCTGTGGTTTCATGTGTTTTCTCATTTGTCGGCAAATCGATCGTCAGGTCGATCACTGACGACGCATCTGCAGAGCAGGTGCGACGACGACGCTTGAGAGGGCATGGTTCTAGTTTAATATCGTAATTGTGAGCGATCGCTGTGTGATGAGAAAGACTCACATCGACAGAGACCTTCTCATTCTTGCAAGTGTTCAGAATACAGTGAACATCGACATCTTTAGTCAGACGGTTGAAGTGTAGGTATAAGCGAAGGATGAGCGAAAGTGGGGGGCACGGATAACCTCTCAAGAATTAATGTGTCGAAGCTTGCGTGAATGTGAACGACAATCGAAACGACTGCAAGAACTCAGACAGATGATACATACAGTGCGTTATTGATGTTTTAAGAAAGCAGCAAACTATTAAGAAATTAGCATGTTGTCAGTTTAGTAGGTGTAGAATATTGTACTGAGCTCATTCTATCTAGAATTAAATTATATCCCCAATGAGAAGGAGGGATGGAGGATTGGGGTGTCGGACTTCGCACCTACAAGTTAGCCAACTTTCTTCTTTCAGGGACCATTCGAGAATCACGACTCTCTGCCAGCGTCGATGGTATATTTCTGATTTCCACGGCAGAGCGTTCATTTGAACTTTCCCGAAAAGAATGAACTGGGCTTCAACGGTAGAACAGTCCTCTTATACCTACTAACGGAAGTGAATAAAGACCGATGCCATATCTGAACGCTACGAGATCTGCACGCCAGTCCCACCGCCAATCGCATTGAATGAGTTCAGCAGTCCGCCGGTTGCAGCCGTCGAACTGGTAGAATTCAGCAGCCTCCCGGCCGCAACCATCGACGGCTCAACTCCAATACGAATGTTCCTCTCCAGCTCACTCCCGGTTGCCATTACAAATACGCCAACGCTCAGATCCCGCCCCATAGCCTCCCACCCCATATAATTGTTCTCCTCGCCACATGTCACGGTCACCCTTCTCAAGCTCTCAAACACCTGCTGGAAACTCATCACATCCACCTTCTTGAACGGCCCGGACGGCTCGCCCGGCAGCGGGGGCAGGGGCGGCTCGGTCGGGAAGTCCCACAGCATGGCGATGACGACGGTGCAGGTGGCGATGGTGTAGCGGCGGGGGAGAATCTTGCGTGGGTAGCGTGTGCTGTCTGGGGTGCCTCGGTTGTGGAATTCGTAGCGGGTGGTTCTGAAGCGGTAGTAGTCGGTGTAGAAGAAGCGGTTGACGGCTTCGACGCAGTCGCTGTCGTTGAAGGTTGGGATGAGCCATTCTTGGGTTTCGCTGCATTGAGCTCCAGATGGGGCCGGGGGTGCTGACGGAGAGGACGGTGGGAGGGCCTTGCCGAGTACGTAATTGGTTAGTAAGAAGAAATGGATGACAGCCATGTGGTACATGTTGTTCGGAAATAGACGATATATTGTAGATTCCGGTATTCGTTTTACTGATTCGAAGTACTTAACAGTGTAAGGTGCCAGACGAGATGTAAATCCAAGTTTATATGCCGATGATATCGTCTAATCGGCTATTATATTTCAGTCCATCCAATGGAGGAGAAGCTCTTCCAGGTGCATTGGTATCTTCCGACTACCACCAGTAGTATGCGCCAAAGCTCTGTAATGCGACAGGATACAAAAGAGTACAAGTCGCTAAGAGAGATTCTTACGACGGCCAAAGCCAGATCGCAGCGCGCAAGTCGTCAATATCTCGCTCTTCCCGACGACAAAATTGCTGTCTGTCCTGAATGTATATGAGAACTATGACGAGTACTTATTTGTCGTCATGTTTGGAAAAGAGCGCTGAGCAGACTGATGTGGTGCAAAATTCCGCGCATCTGCATCGCTGAAGTCGACTCGTCTGAATGACGCGCTAGAACCCAGTGACTGGTAATCTGGTTCATTTTGAGGGCTTCGTCCGCCAGAAATTTGAGCTTATTATCGTTCTCAGCTCGACAACCGCATACCTCATGCTCTTGGGAGTTTCTATCCCTTTGAGCGCCACAAGGTTCTATGATCTACAATACTAGTAGAGGGAACCTCACCAATGACTAAGCATACGAACATTTGTTTGTTTGTTTTGCCTCAGAACCTCAGACGTAGATAGATGAAACCTAGCCCCTTCGAGACTAGATGCGCTACATCTATTCGAGTAAGCGACGATGACTAAGCCTCTTTAGATTAGCTTCTTGCTTACTACGTAAGTTTCAACTACTACCTTAGCGACTCATGCAGAATTCTTTTTACGGTAGACTTACGATGACGTTACGATAAAGATTTTGAAACGGTTTTACCGAAGACTCTCGCCTTTAGGCGAAGAAATTTGAAACACGTAAACGAATTGAGCCAGTTTTTTTTTATAGCATGAATAGTAATGAAAACGGTTACTTTGCTTTGAAACGTGCTATCGCAAATACGTAGAGACAAATACAACGTTTACATTTTGTAACGAATTAAAATATCAACGTCATAATTTTCAACATGAGTTGCGACAGTCACGTATTATAATCTTGAAACATAATGTCAGTGAAATCAGTTCTTGATGATTTCAATATTATAATGTTACAGCAATGCTAATCATTCTGCTATCGCAAAGAAGCTGAAAATCTGTAAAAAATCTGTAATTTATCAATGACAATCATAATATCAAATTTCACTTCGACTTGCAACAACTTCAACTGTGCAAACTGCAAATGTTCTTACTTTCATCATCATTGCTAACTCTCACTCTCATCAATATTCTCAACTTTCATCATCGCTCAAGATATTTATCGCTTCAATCAATCATAACGCTGTCGAAGACAATCATCACAGTTGCAATAAGAGTTTCTCTTGCTAAAGATATTGCACACTTCAAGAAATTATCAACAACTCTTGTTTCATTGATTCTTGATCTTCATTGTCATTCTGTTATCATAATCAAAGAGCGTTGCTTGAATCTGAGCTGATGACGAGAATCATATAAGATTGAGCAAAGTCAATATTGAGAAGATCAATGATACAATCTTTCGTCGAAAGCTCAAATATGAGAACATTCAAGATGCAATTTAAGATATTCTTTTCTTGAGTTATTGTAATCTTGAAGAAGAGTTGAGATTTCATGATTGTGAAAAGTTGCACGATAAATAAATCATCAATGCATTTTATGAATTCATGACAAAATCTTACGAAGTCACTCAAGATGAAAGAGAAACGTTATTCTGCAAGTCTAAGATAGATTCTCAGATATTAGCTTTAAATGCTTTGTCATGTTATCACATCTGTATTGTTCATCTGAAAGTGAACGTAATTTTCTTGCATCACTGAAAAGTCTGAGCTTCAAAATACATCACGTTGCTTAAGTTATAGTCTTTTGCAAAGATCTCTCTTAGTTGCAATTTGAATTTCATGATCATAAGAAAGTCTGACGTGCGAATTGATATTCAAAGAACTTCTTTACAATATCTTGATTTCAAATGATCAGTTGCAATAACTTGTTTATGCTCACTGTCATGTTGAAGAATGATCTCATCATTCTCGTCTTCGCATTCTGTTGTTAGCAATATACACAGTGATTCTTGTTTGAATCTTGAAAGCAGTATGTCAAAAAAAGAAGAACAATTGTGATAAAGATTCTTGATAATGTCAGTTATCACAAACTCATCATTCTCTCAAGTATTCATGAGAATGAGTTGAATACTCTGTTGTAAACATTCATGTTCAAGTAATAATTTCTCGACTTTGATATGATTTGTTTGATAAACAACTTTCTTAAATCATCTGACAGTTGTGATAAATGAATATCAGAATATACGAAGAAACAAATTGTAATTAACAGTATTACTTATTTATGCTTATTCTCTTCGACAAGAATGTTGATGTTACTGAGCATGTCATACTTTATCATTGTAGTCTCATAATGAAGCATTGTATGCACGTTTGATCGTTTTTTATCGTTGATGTATTTCATGATCTTTGACGTTGATCTTAAGTCATCTTCTATTAATTCTATTGCAACTTCGTTGAACTGAGAATTTCATTGAACTGATGTTGCTGATCTTGATCTTGAATTCATACTTGCAGCATTGATCACAACGTCAAGCAACTGCTGAAAGTTTAGTCTGACTTTCTTGATAATATTCAGAAATTGCGCTTTTTCTTCTAATTTATCTGTCATCAAGAAAGAAGTGCTTTTCACAATCAATTCAAAGATTCAAATGATAATCTTAATTGTAATAAAGTCATCTGTGTTTGCTTTCACTTGTATTTGTATTATGAAGTGATAATACAATTGCAAATGCTTTTTCTTCAATCAACATTGTAACAATTTCAATATTATCACAATTCATCTTACATGCTTTGACAAGCTATAACTTTTCAAGTGATGAAGTGAAGATTAAATACGTGCAAATCTTAATGCAAATGATCATTTACAAAGTATGATAGCATATGATTGAGTTGCTATTGATGTCAGAATGACTTCAAGAAGCAAATGATGAAGTTGCTTGCATAAATCAGTGTATTCAAAGTGCGCAGAATCACTAGATCTAGTAAGTATAATGTTTAAAGCTGAAAATAATCTGAAGAGCGCAGATTTCTCTGTATTCAAATTTCATTTAGTAACAAATGTCTTTCTTTTCATTACAGACGTTAAAGCAGTCATTTCTCATCATTGTAGCATAGTTTGATTATGAAATCTTTCTTGCTCAATGATATCAAAGTTCAGATCATCACGACTGTTGCTTGAGATCAGGCAGAAGCAACAGCTCAGATTTGCTCACTGCAATTTAAATCTTGCATTAGCTTGTTGTTGAAACATATTTTCGATCATGATATTGAAAAGATACAAACTCATGTAAGTTGCAATAACTTAAGAACAACTTTCTTGTTCAGTTCATGCAAAGTTGAAAGACTGTTGAGAACATTGTTCAGATTGCTTTCATGTGATTCAAAAGTTAAAGAGAAAACATTGACATGTTGCATTCACTTATGAAAGAAGAAGAAGATGAAAATCAGATATACATTCATAAGATTTCTGTAAAAGTTATGATAAAGATTGAAGTTGTTGAGAAACAGTATGTATAATAAAGAGAGACATTTATTATTTTTATGAGCAACGAATTAATTTTGAAAGTATTCTTGATTATACATTTGAATCTCGAGTTTTTCTTGATGAGAATCTGAGAATGTAAGAGATTGCAATCATTCTATTCTGTTCAAGATTGAACGACAAATTAAATTGTTTTCAATGAATGTAGATGATTGTAATTGTAATTGTAATTCATACACTCTTGTGACATCGATTTAGACTCAACTCATGAGAGACTCTATGCTATTTATATCGAGTGAACAAAACTCTTTGAGAAAGAAAATCACTCATCGTCTATACAACTGCTTCACGCAGTTGAAACAATGAGATTGACACTGTGTTATCAAGTAATGAATCTATAGCTTCTATTCAGCGTGTGATGCTTGAGTAAACTCTTGATGAAAGTGTCTGTGCTGTTTGATTATGACACATCGTCTTTGTTCTGCTTTTCATTGACGATATTCTACACAATGATGTCTCGATTCGATTCTCGATTCGAAGATGAAAGACGTTTTCTTTGCACTCGTGATGCTCATGATTGTAATGTACGTAGAGCTGTGTTCTCTTACTCAATGATTGTCATTCATTGAGCAGAGAAATATGTGATGAAAGAGAGATGCACATGATGAGAAGATAAAGTGTGATTGTATTGAGTAATTCTTTTCTTCTCTTGATTTGACTTGTGTCACGTAGACGTTGAATGAATTGTTAGTATAGACATGCAATCGCAATCGTTCAATGTTTGACTCTGATCAATGAAAGAGAATGCATTCTGATCGTTCTCTTAAGCTCTCGATTTTCCACATGAATAGATGAATGACTTGATGTCAAGTAAAGAAGGTGAGTTCAAGTCTTTTCAGTATATCAGCGTGATCGACAAGTCACTACTTCTTCGAACACTGTAGTCACGTCTCTCAATACTTGAGATGACTATTCTACCTGATATCTTTTCATCAATTACTCGATGACACTGTTGATGTGATGAAGACGTTTCGATATCGACGCAGTTGACGAGTTGCAAATTCTTCAATCACTTGTAGTCACAACTCGCAAACTCTTCATCTGAATTGTCTTTTTCACTAGTAGTATCTTTTCATCTCTTACTGACATCGACATGTCATTAATCTTCTTCATAGATCGATTGTGACTGTTAGAAAAGATGTTGTTGCATGAATGAAAACTCTGCATGATGACTTTTCTGATCACGTAACATTCTAACATCGTTTGAACTGCATTGAATTGAGATCTCTTGACTCTTTTGACTTCTATTCAAACACAGAATAGAATCAAAAGATTCGTAGTCAACATCATGTACAGATGAATCTCATTGTCAATCATGTAAATGATGATAAAGATTTATTGTTATAATGCATAATAACATCAGACTGTTGATTAAGAATGACTTACTCATCATGAAATGAATATTGTTCTTGTAACATGATCTTATGTTCATTGAAGATTTAATAAGAAAAATAGTTTGATAAAATCTTATGATTTCAGTAAGTGCATCGACAAAATTGTGAGATGAAAAAAGTCAATATTAGCTGATTTTTGTTGACTTTTCCTGAGTTAGCTGTTAATCTCATGTGTCAGCTAACGATTGAAATTAGCTGACTCTCTCAGTTATTAGCTGACTATTAGCTGATTTTTAGCTGATTTAGCTGTGCACTCAACTAATATTGATATTATCTCTTTTGTTGACTTCTTCAACATTTGCGCATTTTGCTTATTAACAATCAAATATTGAATTAATGACTAGATAGTTATTACGCTCATATAATAGATTAATTAATAATTAATTTGACTATTTAAATAATAGCTATTTACACAGTTTAATATATGCGCTGGAAAAGTCAATGAGAAAGTTAATGAGAAAGTTAATGAGAAAGTTAATGAGTAAACTAATGAGGTAGAGAGTCATGTAGAATGTTTGATAGAGAGTCATGTAGAAAGCATTGTTTGAAGCACTGTTTGACTTGTATTATGCGTTCGATTGACGCGTATTTTGAAGCATGTAGAATGTTTGATAGAGTGTTTGATAGAAAGCTCAGTAGAAGACTCAGTTGATAGCTCGATTGAAAGCTCAGTAGAAAGCTCAATCAATAGCTCAGTTGATAGCTCAGTTGATAGCTCAGTAGAAAGATCAGTAGAAAGCTCGATCAATAGCTCAGTAGAAAGCTCACTAGAAAGATCAGTTGACAGATCAGTAGAAAGATCAGTAGAAAGCTCGATCAATAGCTCAGTAGAAAGCTCGATCAATAGCTCAGTAGAAAGATCAGTAGAAAGCTCGATCAATAGCTCAGTAGAAAGATCAGTAGAAGCTCGATCAATAACTCAGTAGAAAGATCAGTAGAAAGCTCGATCAATAACTCAGTCGACAGATCAGTAGAAAGATCAGTAGAAAGCTCAATTGATAGCTCAGTAGAAAGCTCAGTAGAAAGATCAGTTGACAGATCAGTAGAAAGATCAGTAGAAAGCTCGATCGATAGCTCAGTAGATAGCTCAGTAGAAAGCTCAGTAGAAAGTATTGTTTGAAGCACTGTTTGACGTGTGTTATGCGTTCGTTCAACGCGTATTTTGAAGCATGTAGAGAATTTGATAGAGTGTTTGATCGAAAGTTTGATATCGAGTCATGAAGAGTGCATTCTATTGAGCTAATTAGCATTATTTCGTACGAAATAGAAAGTAGAAATTACGAAAGAAAGAAGTGAAAAGAAGTAAAAACCCTGAATTTTCTGAATTTCCTAGCGTTGATCTTCGACTGAGAGCGAAGATTACTAATCACGAAGATAACAATACTGTTTTCAAGTCATGTAGAAAGCATTGTTTGAAGCACTGTTTAACTCGTGTTATGCGTTCATAATTTGAAGCATGTAGAGCGTTTGATAGAGCGTTTGATAGAGCGTTTGATAGAACGTTTGATAGAAAATTTGGTAGAAAATTCGATAGAGAATTTGAGTAAGCGAGTAGGTGAGCGAGTAGATGAGCGAGTAGATGAGCGAGTAGAATGATGAGTATGTAAAGTGATGAGTAGAATGATGAGCATGTAGAGTGACGAGTAGAATGATGAGCATGTAGAGTGATGAGTAGATGAGCGAGTAGATGAGTGAGTAGATGAGCGAGTAGATGAGCGAGTAGAGTGATGAGCATGTAGATAAATATTTTAGCTGAATTAGCTGAATTAGCTGAGTTAGTCGAATTTAGCTGAAATTTAGCTGATTAGTCAGTTGTTAGCTGATTATTAGCTGAATTGAGTCGACTTTTTCAGATTCTGTCATCGAGCAAAAAGTTAGCTGTTGAACATTTTGTCAATGCGTGTTGAATTTTGACTTTTAAAGATTCTCATTCTGCTTTTGAAACTTCATCTTGCTGATCAAGATTTATCTCGATTATTTGATTTAAATGTTTAATATCACATGAAGAGAAAACATACTTGAAAACAATTCAATCAAAAGAAAAAACAGATTTGTCATTGCAATAATGTGCAAACTTTTCTGATGTAGTTCTCATCAATGCTGTTCATGCAAAGCTTTGTTAACGTTCAACAGAATGAGTCTTGAACTCTTCAAACTCAAAATGCATCTTTTTAATAAATTTCAATTTGAGAATTCTCTGAAATAAATCGACAAGATCAAAGAAGTAAAGATGTTTCTTTATTGAATCTGCTGTTGCATGTTTCTTCTGCTGTTCTGTCAAAGATGACATCTTGCTGACATTTAAAGATATAAAAGTACGTCGTAGTTGTAGCTACAATAATCAGTTCTTGATTCTTCATCATAGTGAAGCATAATTTGTGAATAAACGATTGATTACTGAATGAGACTTCAATATGTCAAGAATCTCTCTCAGACTTGTATATTGCATGCGAAAGATTTCAGCTTTCTCACATCAAAGATCAAAAACTAACATGAAAGAATCAAGATCTTTGTCTTGAACTTTAGATTGCAATAAGACTTTCAACAAGTCTTGAGAAAAATGATGCGATTAAGAAAGAAACATAGAATTGAAGAATTCAAAAATTGATTTTGATGAAAGATCAAACAGATGATCATTATACTCATTATTAAATTCAACTGTGAATTGAATGTTATCTTTCTCTTGCAATAGCAATTTCAGAGCTTGATATTAATCTGCTAATTGCACTTCTTAAAGATTGATATTTCATGAAAGTTCAGTATTGATGTCTTCATTCGTTTTGCTGTTAAGTTCAACAACTTGATGAAGATGATTCTTGAGATCATTCACATTCTTTGCAATAAAGATCAGATGATGTATAACTGTATCTAGTTAAATAAAGTAGAAGAAATTTACAATGACATTGTCTTTATCATTTGATCAGTCAATGTCTTGTCATGATTCATCTTCGTCATTGCTGTCTGAAGATTTTGATCATTTGATCTGAAACTCATCTTTTGTAGAGATTGAAGATTGTGAAGCTGCATTGACAGCACAAGTAATTCATTTGCTCATTTGATTGCTACGATGTAGTCTTGACTGATGCATTGTTTTGACTTGAACAGCTTTGTGATAAATAACAAAGCATTTTTCGTAAAGCTGAATTTGTGATCAAGATGATATGAGATCACATGATGATTTATCTCACTTGATTGCTGTTTTACACTTCAGATTTCATCTCATCTTCTTTTCATCATCTTCATTCATCATCTTCATTCAAGTTTACGTCGTATCGTTTATCAAATTATCATAACAGCGATGAGATGTAGTGATGACAACAATAAGAAGATCTCAGTGTCACAGATTTTTAAGTTCTCAATGTCACAACTCTTTAAGAATTTCTCTCAATCTACATGCATCATTCAAGTTACATTCTCAAGCGTTTTCAAGTCTTTCACGTCTTGCACGTCTAGCTCTGAGATAATAAATGATCAGAGATCTTTCTTTATCACAATAAACAGTCTCATGATTACAACTTTCGTCTCGCTCATCAATCTCAATTGAGCAATTAAATTCTTAGCTGAATTCTTAATGACAAGTAACATTTTCTTGACTGATGACACATTTAAAACTTTAGTTTCAAATTTATTGCAAAAGAAGCTGCTTCAGATAATCAACAGTTGCAAGAAGACAAAGCGCAAAAGAGTTTCTCATAAAATCAGTGAAGTTGAGAAAAATGAGAAGAAGAGTGAGACTGATTTACAAAGAAAACTCAATCACTTGATTCATTGAAATTGTTTTTTGCATTTTACAAATCTGTTGTGAAACGAAATTGCGAAGAAGTATTATAATGAAGAATTTGACATAGATTCTGATGCAGAACAAGAAACATGAATGAAGATATTCAACTCAGTCAAGAATTTCAAGAACAAAACAATTGATCATATGAAGATATGTGTTTCTTACATCAACGTTTCAACGAAGAGCTTAAGTAGCTTGTAAGCTAGTGAGCAACAACATCTGAATCTTAATGCGCTTAAGACGCATATGCTAGCTACTAGAACAGACACTTTTCATAATTCAGCAATTAGCTGATTTAACAACATAGATCAATCATCAGTCAGTCGTTAGCTGATTAGATCAGCTACAAGCTGATTCAACAAAGTAAAACTTGTATCAAGCTATTGTGCGTTCATGATTCTGCGTGATGTTTATCTTAGTAAGCTTCAATTTTACTTCATTCATTTTTCTCATCACAGTTATTCAATTATCGTACATCATGTCTGTCAGTGATCGCGCAGAACTCATCTTTCTACAACGTTTACAATCTTATTTATCATCAGTTTCAATCACAGCAGTCGATTATGCTTACAGCGATCTCATGTACAATTATCAATCTGCTCAGTTTCGAAATAGATTGAAACAGATTGATTACACATCTCTTCTTCTGCGATTAAAGATTTCGACTTTGATTGATCAGAATGCAAAGATCTTTGAGCAGAAGATTGACGAGACTGCAAAACAACTGATGATGAATATATATGATAATTCGATTCAAACATTTGATACTGAGAAGAAATGACATTTCATTGAAATCATCATCTACGCGAAACTCGTCATTAAATCTATTCTTCGCTTGAAAAATTAAATCGAAGCTTTCATTTATTTGAAACATTCTTCTTCAATGACAGAAAAGACATCGATAGAAGAAAAGAGTGCTAATGTACATAGAAAGAGAACATTATCTCAAGAATTTACAGCTTTCTTCAACAAGTCGTGAACTTCTACTGACAGACGTCATGTGTAATGTGTCAGATGCATTGAAGAATGCATAGAGTAAGTAGAAATTTCGTTCAACGAATGAGCAGACACTATGATTAATAGATTAATTAATTTTAGATTTTCTTATCATTTGAACTATGTAAGTTCTTGTATGTTGCTAGCTGCTACACAATCAATCTCATTGTTTACAGATCTTTACAGTGAAATTTCAGTCACTTGTTCATTCTCAATACTCTGTCATCATAATCATGACTAGACGCTATTGACTGAAATGTTTTGACCATTCATATATGCTTCATTCAACGTGACTATATGCTTTTCACTCATTTTCTTCAATTTATCTCAATCTACTTTAATTTACCTCAATTTACTTTAATTTATCTCAACTTATGCAATGTTGAACTTTCTTCATTATCAAGTGAATTTCGCCTTTTCTCGTCTGTTTAAGCTTGCAAGCTCGTTCGTCTTTTGAACTTTCTTTTTCAGAAAATTCTCTTTGTATAAGATGTTGAATGTATCTCAGTTGATGTAATTATTCACGTAAAAGAACTTCTTGCTTTCAGTTGATATCAGATGTGCACTTCGTAGTATAGTACTCATATTGTAAAATCATCAACATTCAAGATATTAAGACTTCTTGACAGTATTTTTCAATCATTGCTCGACTTCTATCATATCATGTAAAGCATTGAGTACTTCATTGTTTTTGAGCTTTAACAATTCTATTAAAGCTCTTGAGTATTGCACAGATTTCTCATTGTCATCTTGACGAAGCGAATCATAAACAGTGATTATAATTTGCAACTGCTTCATCAGTCTATCATTCAGAACTTCGACTATGTCAGAATTTTCTTGATCATTCTCAGCATACTCTTGAACATAAACATAGTCACATCTTCAATTCAACATTTGTCTCTGTCATGCAGAAGTACATTGAATTCACTTCAATGTAAACTTCTCAGAGTCTGTCAAGTCTTTATTTTTGCATCTTCAGCATTCAATCAATGCATGAACAGAAACGAAGTAATCATTTATTCAGAAGAAGTTGATTTCTTTTCAATTTATTTAATACTTGTTTGACTTTATTTCTGATTTCTTGCGTCGAGATTCTCTTATAAAAATCAACAATTTATTCAAGAAACTCTTAATATGTGTTGTCTTTGTTATTTCAGAAGCAATGCATCAGAATCAAGAATTATTAAATCAGTTTCATCATTGATTTGAATTCATTTCTGACAAATCTCATTCAAGCTGCGTTAAATCAAGATTTCTAGAAGACTTTGTAATCATAACTTTCATTCTCTCATTAATCTCTGATCTGAACGTGATTAAATCATGAAAAATGATATCTCTCATTGTTAACATATTGATTCATCAAGTATTGTGATGCAGTATCTGCATTTGAAAGTTCTTTCACTTGTTTGTAAGATCATAATAATCTTTGATCAGAAATTTATGTGCAATCTTCATGTAAGATGTGTCAAAATCATCTGCATCTTTGTATCTTTGAATAAAATTCATATAATGAGAAATCATATGAAACTTGAGATAGTTAAAGTTCTTGTCATGTTGAAACTGCTTGAATACTTCTTTTAAAACGTTAATTCTGTATATTACGTTGTTCATGTAACGCAAAAACTCATCATCGTGCGATTAATATTGAGTCATCATCACGAAGTTCATAAGAGCTTGAGCACAGTACAGCGCATCTGATGCTTTTCTAATCAATAGTGAAGTGACAATCGCAATAAGCTGATGCACTATTGTCTTTTGTTCGACGTTGATTCATTGCTTCATGAATAGAAAGTCGTGAAAACGTCTTAGCTCTGAATATGAAAGAACTACTCGAAATCTTTGATTCAATTGCATGTCATGTGTTGTGTCTGCAATTGTCTGTGAATCACGCTTTCTTTTAAGACTGATTGTTGATGTTATATTCTTGATAATTATCTTAAATCATTGAATTAGATACATCACTGTGCTCTTCAATAACTGATGCAAGATGTTAATCATCATGATGATGTGAATATTAACAAGTTCATGTTTTCAGACAAAGTTTCACACTGAGTGTACTCACTTAACATTGCGCTTGATATTTGCTTTAAAGTGTGAATTTTTTTCTTGATGTTTAATTTGAGTCAATGTACTCTTATGTGTTCAAGCTTCTCAGATTGTCTGCAGATTATCGCGTTGATTTGATGAAACGTGATATATAGTGCATTGCTCTTCATTTTTAATTTTCGTAATAATGATCTGCTTCTCATAGTCAATTATAAATTCGATGATGATAGAAAAACACTGTCGAGTATAATCATTTGCACAGCGAACGTGAAACTCTCTTCTAGTTAATTTCTCAAGTGCTAAAGAACGAGAACGTTAGCAAGAAAAACTCTTCATTCAATTGAACAGTTTAAATTCACGTTTTAATATTATCTTCAGTGAGTGATGATATAACTTACGTTTCAGATCTTCATTTGCATGTTTAGTTGAAGAAATAAACTTTAATAGTATAACACTAGATTTATTTTGCTTTCATTAAGTTGCTTGATTCAAATTATCAACGATAATATATACAAATCATGCGAATTTATTCTTATGATGTTGAGTTAACATGATTTTATCTGTAGCTAACAGTATTGAAACTATAGTGTCATCTTCAGAAATCAGTGCTTGCGTATTTCATCATTAGATATCAATGTGCATTTTCATGTACATTTAATTTTCACTGACGTTGTATACTTTGATTGATGCATATTTCAGATTACTTGCAAATGAATGATGTTTCAAGAGAAATTTCAAGACGTTTATCATGTTTCTGTACTGAATCTTGAATATATCTGTTTCAATCTCTGAATTCATTGATGAGATCTTCAAAGATGTTTTGAATCAACTATCATTAAATATTTTGTAAAATATATTGTGTAGAATGCTTCTAAATTGATCTGCATTCTTGAAGATACAATCAGCATGATGAGTCTTCTGAAATGAGATCTTGAAGTATTGATTAATATCTTTGCTACTGACTTTTGCATTCAGAAATCACTGTGCAATTGTAATTGTAATTCATATATTCTTATGACATCGATTTAGACTCAACTTATGAGAGATTCTATGCTATTTATATCAAGTGAACAAAACTCTCTGAGAAAGAAAATCACTTGTTGTCTATACAACTGCTTCACGCAGTTGAAACAATGAGATTGACACTGTGTTATCAAGTAATGAATTTATAGCTTCTATTCAGCGCGTGATGCTCAAGTAAACTCTTGATGAAAGTGTCTGTGCTGTTTGATTATGACGCATCATCTTTGCTCTGCTCTTCATTGACAATATTCTATACAACGATATCTCGATTCGATTCTTGATTCAAAGATGAAAGACGTTTTCTTTGCACTCATGATGCTCATGATTGTAACATACGTAGAGCTGTATTCTCTTACTCAATGATTGTCATTCATTGAGCAGAGAAATATGTGATGAAAGAGAGATGCACACGATGAGAAGATAAAGTGTGATTGTACTGAGTAATTCTTTTCTTCTCTTGATTTGACTTATGTCACGTAGACGTTGAATGAATTGTTAGTATAAACATGCAATCACAATCGTTTGATGTTTGACTCTGATCAATGAAAGAGAATGCGTTCTGATCGTTCTCTTGAGTTCTCGATTTTTCACGTGAATAAATGAATAACTTGATGTCAAGTAAAGAAGATGAGTTTAAGCTCTTTCAGTATATCAGCATGATCGACAAGTCACTACTTCTTCGAACACTGTAGTCACGTCTCTCAATACTTGAGATGACTATTTTACCTGATATCTTTTCATCAATTACTTGACAACACTGTCGATGTGATGAAGACGTTTTAATATCAACGCAGTCAACGAGTTGCAAATTCTTCGATCACTTGTAGTCACAACTCGCAGACTCTTCATCTGAGTTGTCTTTTTCACTAGTAGTATCTTTTCATCTCTTACTGACATCGACATGTCATTAATCTTCTTCGTAAATCAATTGTGACTGTTAGAAAAGATGTTGTCGTGTGAGTGAAAACTCTGCACAATGACTTTTCTGATTACGCAACGTTCTAACATCATTTGAACTGCGTTGAATTGAGATCTCTTGACTTTTTTGACTTCTATTCAAACACAGAATAAAATCAAAAGATTCATAGTCAACATCATGTACAGATGAATCTCGTTGTCAGTTAAATCACTGTGCAAAAGAAAAATCTTTCTCATTTGAAAAGAAAAGTCATTCTGATTGAAGATTGTCATCTAAAGATGATCATGAATCTTGCTTAAATTTACTGTAGTTCAAAATGATTCTTATGAGTCTGATATATTGTTTTAGTGATTCATCGACACTTCGTTTCTTTATATCATTCATCTCATCATAATTGTCTACTTTGATGAATGAGAAAGTACATGATGAATTGATAAATCTTTTGAAATCAAGTGATATTCATGCAATTGAATTTCGAAAATGCTTTTGATCATCTGAAGCTTCTACGTTTTCTTCTGTACTTTGCTCGAAGTCAGAAACATCAATATCATTCATCATGATCATTTCATATCATAAATCAGTCTGAAAGTATTTGCATGTGTCTGTATACTCATTGACTGTTGAGTTCTCTTTTCTTAAATATTTCTTGAAGAACTGCACATCATTTCGCAGCGTCAAGCAGTGATTAAAGTGATATATCAGATCTCGTGTGATTCTCAATATTATTTCACATGCATGACAGTTTCACTTCATGCTTGAAGCTGATTTCGATGAAGTAGATTGTAGTGAAAGAGACAACAAAGAGTATTGATTGACGTGTTTGACAAATTGTATTGTGCTGTCGCTATTTCTAATCAGTATCTCTGTCAATATAAGTACATTAAACTACGAAATGTCAGAATAGCATGCAATACAAAGAATAAAATGATCAGAAATTAATGAGATCTAATATAGCAGTAGAAGCAATAACTCTTGTTTTACTTCTGATCAAGCAATTTGTTCTTTTTTACTTGAAGCTCTTTGATGAAAGCACTTTTTCCTGAATTACAGCGAGTTTAAGATAAATTATCGTAAATTTGAAATGCTTTGCACATTTCAATATTTATCTTGAAATTTGTGAGTTGAAAGCAAATTTCTCTAAATTATCATCGATTTGAGATAAATTACCGTAAATTTGAAATGCTTTCACAAAATGCTCAATCAGCTAGTATATCATAGTCATAGTCTCTGCGCTTTAATAACTCTGTAGAATATTAGAGATCATTTTATATAGAGAGAATTTAACGTGCAGTACTCTTCAGATTGATGAGAAGATGAATACAGATAATTTGTTGTCAAAGTGTGTTATGAGCAAATTTGCTTTCGCTTAGCATAATTTGCAACATGAGAACGAAAGTTGATCTTTGCTTCATCTTTAACTTATCAACTCACAATTCTTTGTTCTTCTGATACTCATTATCATGATAAGCACTTTCACTTTATTTGTTGCAAAGCTCAATGCATACATCATCTGTCATCAACATGTAGTGAAATCTGTAAGTGGTTCAAAATAGAAGAAATGTCACATGTACTCTTATCTCACTTCTCAACATCATGACAGTAATCATCTCACATTCTATCATATGACTTCTAGAAATTCTCAGAACTGATGATAATGTTTGTGTATCTGCTAGTCTTTCAATATGTCACGAAGACTTAAGTTGATTTCAGATACGCAAGCAAACTTCAATTATGATGAGATTTCATCAAATTGAATCAAGATGATGATCACTCAAGATTTTGACATCAACAACGATAAGTATGATGCATTGAAGATACACATCAAACAAATGTTGAAAGATGCAGAATTACTCGAAACATCACTTGATAATAAAATTGAGAAAGAGACAGTCAGAAAGATTGCAATCATCATAAATGATAAACTCTTGCACTCTCTGATAGAAGATCATCAAGTAACATGAAAAGATGCATGTTTTATAAAGTGAGTGAGACGAATAAACAGTAAGAAGAGAGATAAAGCAACGAGTGTAAAGACAGAGAGATCTGCTTATTTGATTAAGCAAGCACAACTCAGTTCAGTCTCATCATTCATCTTATCAATGATGATTGACTTTGATCACATAATCTTGACTTTGAATGATACAATGAATAATAAAATGATTCATCATTCACAGCTTTTTGTAGCGAATGAAAAGCAGAGCAATTCAACTCTGAAGAACGTCAATTTTAATAACTATCAAAGACAGCTTGTTAGCAAGACAATGTTCAACTTTGAAAAGAAGAAAATTATCTATGAAGTCAAGAACTTTGAAAAAGTTGAGATTGAAAATGCAGTCAACTTTCATGTTGCATTGACAGATATGACAAAAAAGAAAATATTCTACTACATCTTTTGAGTTCAAGCTATAGAAAAACATAAGAGAAGTGAACATAAGAATTTCATGCAGTGTTTGAGCAGCGCAGTTGAGAGTACAGATAACTTCACTTCATTCAAGATCTCATTAGAAGATGAAAGTGAACAACTCATCATGAAGAAGTGAAAGCTTCGCAAAGAAGCTCGTCTCAATGTTTCAATGATGACTCTCAAAGTTCTCAACGTCATCAAGATTGTCAGTTTCAATGAATCATTCTCTTCGACAACAGATTCTTTGACAACTAATGATGACTTGAACATGAGAGAAGTGATGAAATACAATCAAGAGCACATTGATTTGCCTTTCGTCATCAACTTCATTCATATCACTCAGACGTAAGTGCAAGTGCAAAGCAATCATGTAGTAAAACATGCTAACTTCATGATATAGGTTCAAAGATCTGCAGAAACAACAAGCATGCACTCAGATGAACAAGAATATATTTCTCAAAGTCTTGCAATTTTGAAAACGCGATCTAAGCTGTACAGACATCAACGATAAGAAAATCATCAAAGATGCAGATGCAGATCAAAATGTGCAAGTAAAAAGTATGATATGAATTTTACTACTCATACAAGCGTTGAAAATATATTGATAACTTCATGTTGAAAGAATGATTCAACATGAAGAATTTCAATGCAATCAGATGAGAATGAGAAAGATAAGTCTTCTTTGCTTCTTGAAGCTATAGACAGAATAACATACTTACTTTTCTTCATTTGCAGATCATTCAAATCATAGAATTGATAGTGATGAAGCATTGACTTCATCTTGCTCATGCAAAAGTCAGTCTCTTTCATGAGAAGCTCAATGATAAACATCTGCTCGTTGAATCTCAGAAATTTTCTCAGAATCTTGAGACAAAATGTTTATCAGATGAGTCATGATTAATGATCTGTCTCTGCATAAAGAGCAGTTTCACAGCGACGCTAAAGTTAAATCTTGAATTGATTTTGATTCTGCTATCTTCGATCTTGATATTGAATTGACAAAGTGAATTTGCAAAGACATTGACATCTGTGTCACATCTTGACATCAAACTGTATGTAAATCATCGCTCTGAAAAGAACAAGCTTCTCTTAGAAGATTGCTTGCTGTTTCAAGATCAAAAGAAGATAGAAACAGATGAGAATGAGATCAACGCAACAGTGACAACTTTCATAAAAGAACAGAAATGACTTGTAGTGCTGACTGAATCAAAGTCGTACAAGACACATGTGAAGTGTATCATTATTAATCAAAAAGATGTTTGAAATGAAATCAACAGAAGTAAAAAAAGAGTAACTTTGTATGATTTATGAACATGCTGAGATCAAATACTAAAAGATGAATTTCACATGAAGAAGAGCAGAAATTCTAAGATCATAAGCATTTTACGAGCATTCAAACGTTGCATGCACTTCGTACTGTGAATCTATTCAAGCACATCTTTTGAGATCTCATCAAATAATTTAGATCACTATGTGAAGATTCTGAAGCACTTTAATGAATGAAAGAATGAACACATTCTAAAGTCAAGCGATTCAGAGAAAGTGCTGTCATGAGACAAATCAATGTTCAACGCATTAAAACATAAGCATGATGTACAGATGAACGATGAACTGCAGAAAATTGCAAGAAAATTTAATAAACTTCTCACTCTTCTTATGATTCAACATCTATCATTAATGAATTGATTCAACGTCTTCTGCATGAAGCTATCTTCTCATGAGATGCAAGATGTAAACTATTCGATCATTAAGAAGTATAAAAAGATGCACGCAAAACTCAAGAGCAAGACTGCAAGAAGTGTAAAAGAAGAACTGCAAGTACGTGTTAATGACTGAGTATCAGACGACAAGAAGAAATCAATGTCTGTGTTTTCTTTCTTCAACTTTGTTCAAATCTCATGACAGATGAGACTGTATATTACATTCTCATATCTTGTTGAATTGAAGACAAAGCATGATTTAATGTTTATCTGAACTGAACTTGTTTGTAATAAATGATTGACAGTTGTTGATAACTGTTTCTACGATGATAATATTGAGAAACTGTACGAATCAAGCAGTAAGTTACAGTAAGTCATGAAGATATTGAACAAATCTATAGTCATTAAAAACGATCAAAGAGAGAGAATTCTGATAATGTTCTTCTCTTCAATCATAGCAAAGATTGTCTGATTGATATGTCTACTTGAATTCTCTCAATCATAATTTCTATGTTTTGCATCATGCATGATGTTTTCAACTCATTGAATGTCGAGTATATCTGTCTCTTTACTAACAACGAGCTAGTATCTTATCAAGATTCATGAAATGAACGTTGCATTTTTTCATAGCGATCTAAGTCTCAAAAATCAACAGAGCTTGATTGATAGTTTTCAAGACATGAAAGAGAATGATTCTGATTTCAATATTCTGATTGAAACTACTGAAGCTCTAGAAACAGATTACACTCTTCATCATGCGTTTCAAGTGATACTGATGAAGCTCAACTATATGATTTGAATGAAACAGCAGACTTTTTTTTGAATCAATAAATATGATTAAATCGCGAAGAAAACATAAGCATATTGATTTTATACTTTGAAATTTGATGTCAAGAAACTTATTAAAGATCATCAAATGTGACATCAGATCTTTTAAAATAATATATATGATGATAGTAGAATGAAAGAAATGAGTGATGAGAAGATGAGAGAGAATAATCAGATAGTAAAGACTGTGTGAGAGACTTTAGTTTAGTGCTTTTGCTTCATAGTCTGTTAACTGTTATCAGCGAATTGTTGTTAGTTATTTCAGTCAAAAGAAGTAATTGTTGACAGCAGAAGCATAAACATGATGACATAAGTAATAAGATGCTGTGTTTTGAAAATATTGAAAATGTGAAGAAAATAAAATCATGTGTATATTTTCACTGTCGTAGAAATATGACAATTTACCATTTTTTATTCTGATTATTCAGATGATTTATCTTGTCAGATGATAATTTATCATTTCTTACTCTGTTTTTACATTAGCAATGTGTTTTCTAGATATTCTAGAGATCACTAGAATCAAATTCACGCAAGACTTACAACGTGACTGTAACATAACTAAAGTTACATCTTTTTATATTCATCAAATTATTATCATCAAGTCTTTCAACTATCAACACAGCTTTCGTGATCACAGTCTGTGATAATCATAGAATTCAAGTGTAATAAAAATCATTAGTCTGTCTTGAAATTGAAATAACAGCATCTCATTTCTGCGTGTTCTTCGTTGCATAGACAACATTGCATCTGTATCACATTCATATTTCTTCTAAGTCTTTGACATTCTTCAAAACTCACTGCGATTTTGTTGCATAAGAAAAATCAACATGTTCAGTACAAGATCTTTGATGATCTTTTATAATGAATTGCAGCGACATAATTGAATCAGAAAAATGATGCAGAAAGACTTAATGATCGACGATGATAAATAAAGTGAGATCATAATGACAATGAAGAAAAAGATGATATTTTCAAAGATATATGACATAAAACTTGATAGTGAGCTGACAAAGAAAAAGCTTCAAACGATGACTGCAAAGATTATCATTATCTTCAATAAAGAGATTGAAAGCATATCACAGAATTGACTGCACAAGACATTGATGATCATGACTCAGTGACTGAACAACAACGAAAGATGAAGAGCACAACATCAAGAATGAACATATGAAAACATTCAGTGTCAAAGAAAGTTGCAAGAAGAGATTAAAGATGACAATGCTGATCAACTATCATTGATGTCGTGAAATGCTACAACGTTGCTGATGATGAAGAAATCAGATAATCAAACATCATTGATGAATTTTATTCACTTAACTATGAATAAAAGACAAGAAGAGATCAATCTGCTGAACATGCAATTTGAAAAGTACAAAAGATTATTGATTGAGAAGAAAATTTACGACGTGACGAAGAATAGAATTCTTTATAACAGTGAAGATATGAGATGAATTGAGATTGAAAATGAGCGATGCTGACAGACTGCGCTGATAAAGATGACAGTAAAGAGCTGCTGTCGCTTTCAGTTCATCATCAATCGACTCTCTTCAGATCAGTAACTAGAAAATTGTAAAAACTATATTAATTCGTTCACTGATTTTGAAAGTAGTAAAATCAATCTTCGTTACTTCAACATCTGAGAATATGCTTGAATCATTAATCAAACGTTGCAAACTGCAATCACGAAAGATCTTGAAAAAAGATGCAATAGCTAGATTGAGAAAGACTACAAGCATGCAGAACTCAAGAATGAAAATTCAAGAAAAGTAGAAAAATAACTGAAAGCATACGTTGATGCTCTGATTTCATTAACAGCAAAGATTGTGTCTGTGCTATACAAGTTCATGAAGAAGATTTCATGATCAATGAGCGAAAGTTTTATTACTTTTTGAACTAACAATATTTGCAATGTTTCAGTTCTAAAGCAAAGTTTTGATACATTGTCAGCGAAAACTTACTTTCTAGCAACGAAAATTTCGCAAAGAAGAAGTGATTGACACTCATAAAAGAGACACTTGATCGTCAAAAGATCTCTCAGTAAACATTGCTCAGTCTTTGTCAAGATCTTCAATGATGAGATTGTCATCTGCAATGTCTGCTCTACAGACTCTTCGTTCAAGCATGACTACTTCTTCAAATGAAGATCGCAAGCAATTTCGTTGATGAAACAAGATTTCTGTCAATGTTAAAGAGCTTAGATAAATTAATGCAGTCATGAGTAGATTGATCTTCAACGCTCTAAAACGCAAGCAGAGTGTTAAGATGAATGATGATTTAGAAAATCATCAGAAGATTTGATAGACTTCTCACTGTGCTCATAATTCAATGACTATCATTCATGAATTGATTCAACATGCTGTGTACAAAGCTATCTTCTCATGAAGTGCAAAACGTAAACTGTTTCATTGTTGCAAAGTATAGAGAGATGCAAGCAAAACTCAAGAACAGAACTACAAGTATGAAAGCATACTCAACAATAAACTGAGAATCGAATTTGAATATTAACAATGATCTCAAGAATAGAAGTCTCTGTCACAAATGTCAAGATTCTTCAGATGAATTTTGAGTAATCAGCTGTTTTCATGTTTACTGCAGAGAGTGTCTTAACGCTCTCGTCTATGAAGTCATCAAGCATGACAAAGAGCAAACTGCATGTTTAAATTGTGACAGCATTTACATCAAGTTTCGATCATGCAACGAGTTAAAAGAATTGCAAATGAATGTTGAAGACAATGAAAGAACTTTCTCATGCACTTGCAAAGATCTTGAACAAGATCTCAAATGAATTAATTTCAACGACTCAATTCTTTCATCTTCGAAAACGATGATGATGCAGACGCAGATTGAGCTGTGATTAATAAAGAAGTTGAACAAGAAGATCATCATTTTCACTCAGTTTCACATGCTGTAAGCTCTCATCATGTCATGAGTTTTCTGACTTGAGAACAAGCTAATTGCAAAACAGCATGAAAGTGCTGAGTCATTTCTTTCAACAGCGTGACTGAGTCTTTGTCAACTATCATGACAAAATGAGTCAGAAAGTTCGCAATCACATCATCATCATGTTTCGTGATGACTTGATCATGAAGATCATGATCGTCTTTCTCAAATGCAATGATGTCAAGCTTAATCTCATCATGATCTCATGCATTATTTGCGTCAATCTGTGATGAAACAGCAGCATGAAACAACAAGTTTTCTGTCACGTCTTTCACATCAATCAGTTTTTTGAAATCTTCATCACTCATCATGTTATTTAAAACAACATCAACAAGAAACTGATCTTGCATGTCATCTGCATCGATTTGTGATGAAACAGCAGTGTAAAACAACAAGTTTTCTGCTGCGTCTTTCACATCAATCAATTCTTCAAAATCTTCATCACTCATCTCATCATCAAAAACAGCGTCGACAAGAAATTGCAAACATTGCAGAATAGCAAGCGTGAGATCATTAACATCATCATTGACAACATTAAGATGCTGAATCAGCTGAGCTTGATGAAGTTAATGCAACTGTTTGAATCAATGAGCATCAAAGAGAATAAGAAGTCATTTATTCTGATGAATGAAAGTGAGAAGAATGAGAATGCTAATGAAGAGACGTCAGCGATGAAAAGTTGTAAGTTGAGAGTGAAAGAGATGTTGATTGTGATTTCATGAATCTAAGCTCTTTTTTTCTTCTTTTTTTCTTCTTTTTTTCTTCTTTTGACACATCATTTCTTTCACATCGCTATCTTCTTTTCGCTTTTCTTCTTTTCTCGCTCTCTAGTACTTTTTGATCAGCAACAAACACGTCGTTTGCACACTGCATGCACGCATGCATACATGCACTCAGCTCAGCTGATTCAACTTCACTCATATAGACGACATTATTCATCTTATTCTGTATCTTATTTAAATTGACGAAATTCTTCTTGAACATCTCAACAGTTTCTGTACATGAAACGCAAAGAAACTTGAAGAATGAGAAGAATTCTTCTACTCAATTCTAATCATTCAACGATGCTTTTTCATCAGATCTCTGCAGACTATAAAGTTTTAAAACAGATGATTCTTGATGATCTGAGCTTCGTCAAGCATGATACAATGAAAATGAACTCAATGAAAGATATCATGATTCTTCTCGTACATCATCGTTCATCATTCTCGTCTACAAAGTCATTAAGCATGACAAAGAGCAAATTGCATGTTTAAATTTAACTGCAACATCATGTACATTGAGTTTTGATCATGTGATGAGTGAGACTCAGAGTTCTTCAGCAATAAAATGCACAGTTCACGTTCTCAGTTCGCACATGCGAAGGTAAATTTATCGTAAATTTCTCGAAATTTACCTCAAGTAATCAGAGTTCTTCAGCAATAAAATGCACAGTTCGCGTTCTCAGTTCGCACATGCGAAGGTAAATTTATCGTAAATTTCTCGAAATTTACCTCAAGTAATCAGAGTTCTTCAGCAATAAAATGTGCAGTTCACATTCTCAGTTTGCACATGCGAAGGTTAATTTATCATAAATCACTTGAAATTTACCTCTGATAATCAGAGTTCTTCAGCAATAATATTTGCAGTTTGCATTCTCACTTTGCATAATGTGCGAAGATAATTTATCAAATTTCCCCTTAAATTTATCTTTAATAGTCAGCTTAAGCTCAGAGTTCTTCGACAATAAGATTTGCAGTTCGCATTCTCAATTTGCATATGCAATGATAAATTATCACAAATTTTCAAATCTATTTACATTTTTGAGTAAGTCATGAAAACATTATCACAATTTCAATGCAACGAAGTTAAAACATGAATCTAACAGAGTAGATGAGCATTAAAATGTTAATCTACTTGTTCTCAGTCAATAATTAAACATAGTAGTGTCAACAACAACAGAATTACACGCTTTCAGAGATTGCATATTTTCAAGTACGTGTTGTGTCTTTTTCTTCTTCACTCTTTTTTCCTTTTATCTCAGAACTCGATCGCATTCATCAGTTCATCATGTATCAATTATTATTTCGCGTCATTTTCTAAGTAAACTGTCATGATAAGTAATAAGAACAAGAAGAACTTGAACACTGCAATTGATAGTCAGATGCATAGCATGTATTATGAATTGTTGACATGCAATTAACTGACTCAATAATCATGTTTAGTTCATTTATCAATGAAGTGTCAAAAGAAGAGTTGAGAAAGCAAGCAACAATTTCAACATATCATTGAAAGAATCTGAACTCAGATCTAAAAAACAAGAACGCAAGTTTCTTGACATGTTGAACAGCTTGAATGATGATTTATCATCTCAAAAACAGTGATCTGCAGAATGACTGCAGAAGAAGGCAAAATCAATGTCAATATCATCATGTATATTCTCAGCTAATATGATCTCAACATAGTTCACTAAAGTCATTCGATTTTTCAAGAACATCTTGTCAAAGAAAAAGATGCATCAGCGTAAACAGCATTTTCACTCGTCGTTATCAATCTCGTCATCTTCTCAGCTCAATGAGCGAATCTCAAAGTCTCAAAGATTAACAGAATTTTCGTCAAGTTCTCTTGCATTGAGTTCATGATACAACGCAGCACAGATTGATAATTCAGATGATAACTCTAGAAAAATTCTTTGAGCAGAATTCAGATAATGATCGAGAACAGTCTTTGCTGCAGCTCATGTCGATGTGCTTAGATACATAGAACTCATTCTACTGACAACGATTATGACGTGTAAATTAAAGAAAAGCATAACATCATGATCAGAGCTGCAATAAATTCTCTTGAGCAATCTCATGTACAATCTCTGAAACAGAGATCGCGCACATTAATTAAAACACAGATCACGAATGAACTACTTTGTCGTGAAAAGATCAACAATAAACAAAGCTTAAAGAGTAATGTGCAATTCAAATCTTGTCATATCATCAATAAATTGATAGACACAGTTATATGATTCTATTGAATAATATCGAGCACAAATAATGTTTTAGATTCAAGATATAGTGAAGAATCATTATGTCTTTTACGAGAAAGTCAATACATTAAACTATGTCATCAGATTGTTAGTTAATGATAACTTCATCAGCTCTGATATTGAAAAGATAAACATTTTCACAGACGTGATGCGTTGACTGACATGTACTTAGTCTGAAAATGTCGTTTTCTAGCTTCAATGATCGTGAAGATCACTGCTGTCTCATTTTTCAATCAAGAAGATCGTAGTCTTGATCAACTATTAAACACGAAAATCATGTTTGCTGAGCTGAAAGACGAAATCATGATACTCATAGCAATCGCGATTCAACATGTTATCAGCGAATGAACAAGTGATCAGAAGAAGATCAAGAAATGAAAAGAAGCTGCAGTAAAGAGTATAACATCTCAACTGTCAATGTTCTCTTGTGCTTTATCTTTAAAACGATTGAACAATGATTGACTAACATGCAACAGTAACACATAAGCAAATGATCAAGAGCTGACGAAAGCAAATTGAGACTTGAAGAAATTTGATATTGAGCATGCTGCATGAACGCGTCGTAAGTCATGTTGAATATCATGAAAACAACGTATTCAATTGCATCTCTGCAACGTATAATTTCAATTGCAATCAGGTAGATGATCTACTGACTATTAACGCGTCTTGAAAAATCATCAGAGAACATTCTTTCTCTTCTTTCACTGATTCAAGATACTCATCAATGTATTTTGTGAATGAAATCTCTAGTCTCATAAGAAATCAAACATTGCAGCTCGAAAAGTCAAACAACACAGAAATTGCAACAGAAAAGACAAAGAATACAACAAATCAATCAGAATCAATGAATAGCGATGAACATGAAACACTTCAAGAAATATTGAATGATGAACAGAATCAAGATCAGAAGAACGATTCAGATGTGAGCGTTCATTTTTCAGCTATAGAAATGAGCAATAACTAATGCGAGATAAATGTCTGAAGAACTCAAAAACACAACTGAAGTTGAATCTGATCAGATTTCGCTCAACGAAGTCAGAGATATATATCAACTATGAACATCAAAGATGAAAGATAGTCGAAAGATGAGCTACGCTTGATCATTCAACAACTTTCGCAAGCAGCTGAAGATAAACACTAAGACTCTGTATTATCAAAGAACAAATGAAAGTGAATGTGTACTGATGTTTGAAGATGAGTATCAGATTTTTCTGAAGAGAGTAGAGAAGAAATTGAACGTCAATGTTGACGTTCAATGAGAAAGTAAGAGTGATTATATAGAACTTGAGTGATAGTAGTAGAATATTTTGTATATGAACAACAAACACAATCATGAGTTGCTTTGATGCTTTTAGTTCTATTGATTGCGAGTAACTTATACAACGTGCTTGCAAGAATGAAGAATTGTACAAGACATTACAAAATACACAAGCTTGTCTTCAAGAAACTAAAACTTTTGAGCAGTGCACGACATGATGTTTCAATGCAACAACGAGGTAAATCTGAGTAAAATACCTCAATTTATCTATCATGAAATAATGACGTGATAAGTATTTGTCAAGAAACGTGCACAGATTACAAATTTCACATACTGATAATAATGAGCGCTGAATGTAAACACTGATCAGATGACACATATTGCGCATTGTATTATTTGAGCATAAAAAGCAAATGACTGTCATCAAGAGCTACAAGTGATTGTAGCTAGCTATTAGTTGTTGATGAGTGACTATTAAAACTTGTGAGCTAAAAGCTTGACTAAACAGATATTTTTGACTGATGCTAGCTTAATGAGCTTGTAGTCAGTTTTAGCTGATTTCGTCAAATGATCGATGTAATCTTGTCTTGTACACTTTGTCGTAACTTACAATAACAGAATCATGTGAAAGAAATTCTGAAAGCATTGAAAAATGCAAGCATAAAAGATCTGTATTAAACTCACTCTCTTTTTTTGAATTTCTTTGTCAAATACTTTATTGCTGAAAACTTTCTGATCATATGAAAGTATATGAAGAATTATGTTGAATTCAAAAGAAGCACTGATTTAGATAAATACTACATGAAATGTTAGTTGATCTTTATCACAACTGCTTATCTTGCATGCTTTAATTTCTTCTTGCAGTCATATACATCAATCTTGCAATCAAGATGAAGCTATATTTGAATGTTGTCACTCAAGAAAGACTGAATTCTAAAGATCAATTATTGAAGTTCTATGACAAAATATTGCTTCATTCAAACTTCAGCAAGATTGACAAATCAAACTTCAAAGAAATCAAGAAGCGTTATCACAATCATCATAATACACAGATCAACAAAAGTGCTTGCATTCTTGAGAAGTGTTTTATCTCGATTGATGCATCATTCTTCAAGAAGCAGAAGATGATTGATTCACTTTTAGCAATAACATCTTCAGAAATTGTGATCTTAATGAGAATTATGACTTTCGCGATACTTATCAAAAAAGACGAAGCTGCTACGATGTAAATGAACAAAGAACTTGATGATTTGAAATCAAAAGATGACATTGCTTGATTTTTGATATTTTCTTGAGCATAACATGTTATTGCATCTTTATATCTTCTTCTGAGCTTTAACATACAATCAATCTAATTGATTATCTGTTCTCAGTTTATTCATTGTTGTATTCATGTTTCATCAACATTTGATGATCGTGAATTTTAATTCTCACTTCAAATTCACTCATCTCACTTATCACTTCAACTTGTACTTCAAATCTCATCTCACTTCAATTGTTTCTTTCTTTACATAATCATCATTCTTCTTTCTTTTCTACACATTGCATCTTCATCAATTCAATTCATCTTTTTGATGATTAACGTAAGAATCATACATCATGTTAATGTCATGCAAACATAGTCTTTCATCAAATGACGCTATCATAATTGATCAGTTGAAGAAGATTAAGCTGTTGAATGATGACAGCACAAGTTTTAGTATTAATAGAAGCACACGCAGCAAAAACTTTAAAACTTCTAATGTCATTGTCTCAGTTAAAGAAATAATATCAGCAAAAGTTCAGAGCAAGAAAATCTTCACGCAGAAGATTATCATTAAGATGTTGATTTCGTTAAAGAATCAGCATGATTTTAATCATGAGAAAGTCATCTTCTTAAACAACACTATCAAGAAATCAGTACTTGCTCTCTATTGCAAAACAAAGAAAACAGAATTTATATCTCATTTATGAGCAGAGTTTTTAAATGAGATTCAAACACTCAAAGATCAAATTGAGTTGAATGTCTTTGACAATACACTCTTTGAAGAAGAAGTTGTTGCAATTAATCTTAGAAACAATGTAAGCATATTTTCGTCACTTATTATTGAAAAAGAAGCTTTATGATCAAAGAATAATCTACAAGCATTCATCAGTAATGCAGCACGTAATCAAGAAGAAGTATTCATCAAAGACTTTGCTATTGCAATGAATAATAGCAACATTCTGAAAAGTCAAGCGTTGAGCTTAAGAAAGAAAGTTTTCGCACTGAATAAGCAAATCAATGCTTATGAGAAGACAGCTGATCAAATGAATATTTCGAAACAGTCATCATCAAAGAAAATATCACTCAACAAACATGAAATGATTTACATTGAGAATGTTTTGACACTGAGTCGCAAGAAAGTTCAGCAATATATTGTGAATCATGAGAAGCATCTTATGATAACTGCTGAGAAGCTTAAAAGTGAGATGACTGATCTTGCAGTCTATGTTCATCACGCTGAGAAACGTCTTCGAAATTTGATTCAATTAAAGATGACTACAGATCTTAAGCTTTGTCACAACATTAAGCAATTCAACAAGTTTAAGATGTCAGTATGATAAATGACAGCGTTGTCTATCAATCTTCATCTTGACAAATGCTTGAAGATGTATACTCAATCGTTGCAAGCTTTCTCATCATTTACGCACTACAAGTATCAGAATAGTCTGCTATTGCAAGAACTTCGTGAAGATGCACTTCAATTCATTAAGATCAAGAAGAAAGAGAAGAATAATAATATGAGAAGTGATGACTTAAACGACTTGAATGTTATTGCAAGTAAAGAAGAAAGATCTACGAAGAATAATGTCATTAATGTGAACGAAAATATGATTAAAAACGATGAGATGCACATGAATGCTATCACAGCTGTCTTGAAACTCAAACGACAGAATGCTGTTACAACTGAAGAGAAGATTGCAACTGAAGCAATTGAAGAAGTGATTACAACTGAAGCAACTGAAGCAGCTGAAGAAATTGTCACATCTGAAGCGACTGATGATGTTGTTGCAACTGAAGCAACTGAAGAGATTGATGCAACTGAAGTGATTGAAGAAGTGATTACAACTGAATTGATTGAAGCAGTTGAAGCAATTGAAGAAGAGATTGCAATTGAAGAAGAGATTGCAACTGAAGAGATTGCTGCAAGTGAAGTGACTGAAGAAGCATTTACTATCTCAGATGAAGAAAAAGCAGCTATTGAAACTGAAGAGAACATCTGAACTGATGCTTTCAATTTCGTAATCGAGATGAATACTTATGAAGTTGAAGTCGCTCTGATCAACTATGCTAGAATGAAAAAATATCTTTACAATTAAACATCTGAATGACAAAGAATATCTAAACAGTTAAAGATAAACTGCTTAACTATTGCAATGATCTGTATCTACTATCTTATTTATCTATCTATCTTAGATAAATATTTACACAAACGTATTGCAAAGAAAATTGTTACAATACTGTTCATCTTCTGTCTCACACATGCAATCATTGTGTTACGACTGAAACAACATCTATCATAATAAAATTGATTAAGTGTCAGTTCTCTTCTAGATTTTAACACGTAATTGAGATAATATCAAATTATAATCATAAAATACTAATGATTGATCTAATTTAAAAAGATGATTAAGTGATTGTGATAACAAAGTTTATCTATCATTATAATTAAAGAACTGTCTACTGATGATCTTTAAGAGTAATATAATTTCAATATCATAAAACAGAATTATAAAGCTTCGCTAAGATACATCTGAGTGCAGTAGCTCAAATTACAGTCTGATCTGCGTTAAATCTGAAATAATATTGAATTCTGTCACTATCTTATTTATTATAACAAATAAACAAACATATTAACATTATAATAAAAATAGTTTACATAACTAATTATATTAAATATTTACTCACAATTTGAAGATAATTGCATTGCAATTGTTACAATTCTAGTCTTTATTTATTCTTCAACTAGTCTTCGTCTGATTTCATTCTAACTAAGTCTAGCAAGAATCTGATTTAGTTATGTTGTCATCAAGACTTTGCTTCATATGTGTAAGACGTCAATTCAATCGAGTCTAGCACAGAGCTGAGAAACACACATATAAAAATCAAGTTCTTTTCTGTAGATACTTTTCTTTCTTAGCATTTATTTATTAGTTAAATGACATCTTTATGACTTGCTCTAGATCGACTTCTAACAGTAGATAAATGCTAATCAACTATTCTGCTATCGACGTGTAGATGATACGAAATAACCTACTTCGTTCATTCAGAAAATTCGCAAGAAATTCTTTGAATTACTTTCATCAAAACACACATTCAAATTTACTCAAATTTACTCAAATTTATCAAATCAATCACTTAATCTTATCACAATCAAATTTATCTATTTATCTTTATCTTTCTTACAATGACATGCGACTCTGAATCAGTCGAGTCACGAACAGCTCATCTGCTTAAAAGCATTGCTAATAGATGAGTTTCTCTTATTTCTTTCAATGCTTCAGCGAGATCTCAGAATGTTGTCATCTCATGAAACATTAACACAGATTAAAAACTTCGTCAATGAACTATTGATCAGTCAGACAAGATCATCAAGATGCTGATCGAGCTAAGAAATCAACAAGACATGACTTTGAAACTCAACAAGCAATGAATCAATCTACAAGTCAATCACATCAAGAGACTTAATGAGTTAAAGATCAATCAAATGACAATAAACACTCAAGAAGAGACTATCATTGAACTACAAGAGAAAGTATTGAGTTTAAAAAAGAAACAGCGTTCAGTGAATCAATCTCGATCTCAACAGTCTATGAAGTTTCAAGCTTCTATCAAGAATCATACTCAACGAAAGTCGTTCACTCTATTCGACAATGATCATCACAAGTTCTTCAAGTTTTCAAACTCATTTATATTTACTGATGAAGATGAATCAACATGAGACAGCTGAAGAATCAAGATAGATGACAAGCTTCAGACAAATGTCGATCACTTTAATAATGAGAATATCTGTATTGTTTATGTGATATCTAGACTAAAAGATAATGCTGCTGAGCACATCTTCACTTGATGTTGACATGATGCTTTGCATTCATACATCTTGATCAACGAGCTATTTGAGCATCTGAAAGAAATATATGATGAACTGAATAAGAATCAAAAGTGTCATTGCAAGTACAACGCTCTGAAACAAGCAGACAAGTTTTTCAATGTCTTTTACTTCAACTTTATGAAGCTATTCAACTATCTCAAATATGATGATTGTACTCTGATGAATGATCTTCAGAATAAAATCAATAATCAATTGCAGAACACTCTATCAGTCTGTTCAGAGAATTTTACTTCGCTCACTTGCTTAAAAATCTTTCTTCAAGATGTGAATAATAAACAGCGAGTCAACTATCAGCTACGCAGTCAGCTTCGCACTGTCATCATCAAAGTCACTGTCGTACCTGATAAATGCGTTGCTACTTCATTGTCAGTGACAACTTCAATAATTAATTATGTTAAGTTTATCATCTCTTCTATCTCTGAGTCAGCAAAATCATCTATCATCTGCTATACTTGCAAGATCTTTGATCATTTGTTCAAGAATATATTTGAACAAATGAACAAGACATTAATCTTCGCTCGTGAAGCTTTGATCAAAACACAAGAACAAATGATGAATCAAGCTAACAAGCATAGAAAGAAGATCAATTATGAGATTGAATCAAAGATGTTTCTGAACGAACGAAACATCATCACAGCGAGACTCTTCAAAAAATTGAATAACAAGATGCTTGACTCTTTTCAGATCATCAATCTCGTTGAATTATTCTATAAATTGAAACTATCAGACACTATGCATATACATGATGTATTTCATTCAGAGCTTCTTTGTCTCATCATCAATAACTTTCTGTCTGATCAGAAGAATAAACTTTCGAAGTCAATAGTGGTAAATGATGAAGATGAATGAAAAATCAACGATATATTGAACTTTCAATGATATCAAAGATGACTTCAATATTGAGTCAAATGAAAGAGTTATGACAATGATCTCAACTGATATAACGCTGACAACGACGAATTTATGAACGCTCAAGAGATGATTGATGACTTTCATATTAAATATTCAAGAAAAGCGCACTAAGAAATAACATTCATGCAAACATGAATAGTCAAGAAAAGAAAATAATGTTACGATTCTAGTCTTCGTCTATTCTTCAACTAGTCTTCGCCTGATTTCATTCTAATTAAGTCTAGCAAGAATCTGATCTAGTCATATTGTCATCAAGACTTTGCTTAGACCTGTTGTCAAGTTAAAGTTGAGTTGAATTGAGAAAGATTAACTCAACTCAATTCTGAGTTCAAGTTGAGATTGAGTTGATCTTTCTCAACTCAAGCTCAATTCGAAATTGAATTGAGTTGCTTGAACTCAATTTCTAAAAATAGTATACTTACTCATATGCACAGAATTTTCATGCAAACTGAATTTGAACTCGATTTCTAAAAATAGAATAATTACTTGTATGCACGAAGTTTTCGCGCAAACTAAGTTTTCGCGCACTCTAATCTAGAAAGATTAGCAACAAATAGTATTGAGTTTGACGTGCTAAAATGACATCAATATAGATAGTTCAAGTTAGCGTGCGCGAAAACCTCGTTTGCGCTGAAATCTCATGCATACAAGTAGTTAATCAATTGACTTTACATTCAAGGAAAAAAAAACTAAAGTTCTTGACAAAAGTGATAAGAATTAACTTGAATTATGCGCGAAAGCAATAGTATCACTAACAGTGTGACAGTGCAAAAATTGTATTTACTATTTATTTGCTTTGCGACAGCGTTGCATTCTGATTGCATAGTAACATGACTATCTACTTCGTCATGTAATTTGAACAAGCTTCAAATGTAAACTTTTCACTCATGAGACGAAAAATCAATCTTATATTCTTCGCTTGAATGATTACACGCTTTGCGTGAATTGTGCAAAGATTGATGTCTGTTAAGTAATCAGTATTTGAATCGCAAAATCGATTGCAAAATCGATTGCAAAATTGATCATGAAACTAATCTTTGTACATTGCAATCAGTCACGCTTTCGTCATCTTCTGCAATGTCTCTATAGCTTTTGATTGAAAGCGAAGATCAACTTCAATTAATTCATGACACACTTCGCGAATTACACGTTGAAACGACAGCTTTGAAATAAGTAAGTTGATTGTTCTTTGATATTGACGAATTTCACGAAGTATCACAGTTTCTTTGTGATATTTTTGCATTTTCTTGAGCTTGATAAGACCACTTTTTATGATGGCATTGATAACATGAGCTGACTCAATGAGTCAAACATTCTAACATATGATCAGCGTCTTTGAAATTACTTTTGCAATTCTTTTTGCAATCTAGTAAGTCTTAAAACTTACTCTGATGAGTTTCATCTTTCTGTCATCAGTTCTCAACTTCACTATTAACTGTTTTCAAGACATTTTTTGACAAATTGCTTGTTATGAGATTTTTTACTGAGTGATGATGAGAATGATGATGATGAGAATGATGATGATGAGAATGATGATGATGAGAATGATAACGATGAGAATGATGATAATGATGAGAATGATGATGATGAGAATGATGATGATGAGAATGATGACGATGAGAATGATGATGATGAGCTTGACAATGACGATTCTGAGCTGCTTAACAATCGCGATTTATTGTTTGACTCATGATCGAGATTTGATCTTGTAAGCTTGAATTTAGAATTCGCTGCGATATTATTTCTACTTTGCAATCAGTTTTGCAATCAATTCAAGAGTAATAAGAAACGAAACATGTACATAGATTCATGCAAGTTGAAGAATTCATTTGAATTCAAAATCAAGTTCAAAATCTCGTCAGTTGCAGAATCAAAGATGCTGAGTAGCATTTTGTTATTGATGTTAAGCTCATTATTTCTGTATTGCAATCAGTTTTGCGATTTTCTATAAACTCGTGAAGCTGATACATAACTTACTGAGCTGTTGTGATCATGATTGCAGTATGTTGTTGTTTGAAAATGATTGTTACAAAAAAGAAAAAAAGTTGATGATTACACAGCTGAATTAGTGTTGATGATTTAAATCTTAAAACCTTAAATCAAGATATCAAAGTTTAAAGTTCATATCTCATTATTGCAATTGAACTTCATTATTTTAACTCACAATCATCATCTAGATTACTAAAATATTACGTCTACACTTTCACTACTACTCTATATCATTATTGCAATGATGTCAACTAACAAGCGCAAGATAAACGATAATTATTTCAATAATTCTCATTTGAAAAAGACTAGAAGTCGAGTTGAAAGAATGACGAATGATGAAAAAGAAATAGAAGATGTCAAGAACAGAGATAGAAACATTTGTTTCTATTGAATCAAGCAATTCAAAAAATTAAATGTTTATCTACAAGCATCAAATGATGATCGTGAGTTCTTGTTAACTGCGCATGTAAATAGCAAATGAAATCAACGATATTTTTTGCAATTCTTTTTGCAATCAAATATTAATAAATTCATAGAATTGCGAAAGAAAATACGATGAATCATGTAAGAGCACGTCTTGATATCGCAAGTCTCAATTAAGATTCTTCAGTACTAAGCACTCGTTTTGATACAAATGTGAAGAATTCTCAATGAAAGAAGCTCTCTGACATCAATGATCTTCAGGCGAAAGAATGATATCAGATGAATGACTTGCTTCTGAAAGAAAAGTTCAAGATGATGATGAACAAAAAGATGATGAATGACTTGAATGTCATCAGAAAAGCATTGATAGTGAAGATTCTTTGACAGTTTCAGAATTTCTGAAAAGACGTAGCATGTCGTTTTATTATGTAAGTTTTTGACAGTTCTTTTTGTAATCTTGTTTACAACATGATTATTATTTCTTTTACTATTTAAATTTTGTTCTTGATTTTGTTCTTGATGTTGCAATCAATTTTGCAATCAATTTTGCAATCAATTTCGCGACTTGTATTTCAATATTTATATTAACATTGTGACATATAGAAAAGCAGAGAGCGATCAGTATCATCGAGTCTTCTTCAGAAATTATTATACCTTTCGAGATCACAAATTGACATCAAAGCGCTTTCAAGAATCATTTATCACGTCTGAGAAAATTCTATGACGTGTAGTATAGTTAAGAAGAAAGACAATTAAGAACAAGTCATGCAAGTGAATTGTGCTATCAGATCAGACTGAGAATTGATCAACAAATTTTGACTATGACAAGTATAAATAAACATCAAATATTTCACACAAATTGACATGTGAAATCTGAAAAGTAATATTCAAAATTAAGAAATCAAGTAATCTTTTTGATTCTCTTAATGCTTATATCTTAGAAATCAAGCGTTTTTAAATCAATGATCTAGCTAGTTTTGCAGTCACAAGCTGATAGATAGAATCATTTATTGCATGCAGCATCACATTATACTCTCATGTAATAATTAAATAGCAGAAGTGAACAGAAGAATTAAACATTCTTTTTGCATAATTTTGTGCAACGATTAACGATTATTTTGTACTTCAGTTCATCTCTGTATAATTATTTCATTGTATTTGTAATAAGCTTCTTAGTCAATCATGATGTTTGAAATCTATTAAAATATGCTAGTTTTTAGAATAATTAACAGTTAATTTAAAAGATAAGAATTAATCAGTCACAAGTCAACAGTGACGCATGATTTGCATTAATCTTCAAACTTTAAGCTTAACAATGCTTGAAAGATCAAACTTGTTTTTAATTCTTTTTGCAACTTTTTTAACAATTCTTTTTGCAACTCTTTTTGCAGTCTCTTTTTCGTTTAACTTACTTATCATGTCATCTTCTTGAAACAGAACATCGAAATTGCAAGCAAGTATAAATAGTTTATTCAATTTTATAGATATATCTTCAGAGAATCTTGACAACAGCAAGCATGATAATGTTCAATCTTCTTCTTCTAATGTTACTTCTGTCATGCTCATCGAACTGCAGTCATTACATGATAAATGATATATGCTATACAATCATGAGCAAGAATATCAACATATATTTCTGAATTAATGAAAGCAAACTCAATATGCGATGCAAGTAGAATGAAAAGTATCAGACTATCATCATTTAAAGTGAATCTCACAGACATGAACAGATGAGATATGAAATAACTTTTATCAGACAGCTTTAGTTGAAAGTGAAAGACTTAAACTCATTTGTTGTTTATGTTCACATGTCTATGAGCATTCTAACAATAGAAGCATTGATAACAGCATCATGAAACATCATCTGAATAGCAAAGATTGTGATAGATGCATAAACTTAGCAACTAAGATCACGAAAGTTCAAGATATTCATAACTTTGTTAGAGTTAAAGCTTTGATAAGTTGCTTCTTAACTGCAGATTGCAAAATAGATTGCAAAACAGATTGCAAAAGAGATTGCAAAAGATTAACAAATCACAGCATCACGTTTTTCATCAAGAATATACTTCAGAAGTCTTTGCACTACAACTTCAAAAGACTTTCATTGCTTTGAATATCTTTCATGTTGCTATTGACAATGTTCAATTTCGACAAGCATTTGAAATGACATAATCAAGCATTACTCTGTTGCACAGAATTAAACTTACAATCTCTCTCAAGAATTAAATAACTGTTGTTTGAGTCAACATACTCAAGAATTTATCAATGAATTCTAAAATCTTTATTAGTTTAGATGAATGAAGTAGTTCTAATAGATTATCTTTTTTAGTCATCATGAAATTTTACTACATTGAGTTTTGAGAGTATCAAAAAGTCTTGTTGAGCTTTGAATAAATCAAAAACAAGCATATTGAGAGCAATCTAAGCAGTATTACTGAACGAATATTGCAAGAACTTGATATTCAAGATTGAGTTATGACTGTAATCACAGACAACGTCAGCAATAACGACGTCATGATGACTGCATTAGACGAGACTTTGCAAATGTTTTCAGCTACTTCACATTTATCATGTTTAGCACATGTAATTCAGTTAGCTGTTAAACAGTTACTCAAATCGCTGACGTTAAGTCTTGAGAATGAGAATGAGAAAGAATATTGAATACTCAAGATTAGTCTTCAAAGCATGTTTATACAAGAAAGTCTATTTTGAACATTGTTCAAGATAATTAATAATTTTTATTTATTATGTTAGTTTGCTTTGCTATTATTTTCGTAATTGATTTTGCAATTGATTTTGCAATTGATTTTGCAATTGATTTTGCAATCAATTTTGCAATTGCGATCGAAAATACAAAGTACACTCTTATTCATGACATTATAGTAATGTTTAATTAGATTTGAAAGCTTTCTGTTTATATGAACGAAAGTTCTCAGAAAATAGAGAACTTTCACAAGTCTCAACGTAATTTTGAACTTCGTCTCAAAATGATACAAGATGTTAAAACTCGCTGAAATTTCATCTGTCTCATGCTTTTGAGAGCACTTCGTCTTCAAGTCTTCATCAAGAGTTATATTTCTACTCACAAAAATGAAAATACTACTCTTCAAACGCTATCTCTCAATAATGAAGAATGAACACATGTTCAATATCTTGTAGAATTACTCAAATCATTCGCGATATTTATTGATTTACTTGAACATAATTACGAACTCAGCATCAATGCAATTTACGTCGTTTATGATGTTTTGTTCTCTCATATCGAAGATCACATGACAGCTCTGAAGAGAAAGCAGCGTTCTTGAAAGCATTCGCTTTTGAAAGTCTTAATGCAAGCTTGAATCAAATTATTCGAATATTACGCAGATGTCAGTCATGATCAAAAGCTAATGTACAATCTTGAAAATATTATAGATTCTCATCAGAAACTAAATCTATACAAGCGATCTACATGACAAGACAGCAACTATAAACAAAGATACAAACGAGAGTTTATAAATTATTATGCTAGACACTACGCTTTCAACTCAACTACATTGCAAGATCAACTTCAAGAAAGAGTCTTGCAACAATCATCTTTCATTGCAAATATAGTCGCTAGACGAAATTTCAGACATTACAATTTGTCATCACTTGTTTCAACAAACAAAGCGAAACAATATTTGAATCAGAATTAGTTTTTCTTCTCTTTGTTTCGTTCGTTGCACAATTAATGTTATTTCATAATTTCTTTGCAATTAATTTTGCAATCGATTTTGCAATCAATTTTGCAGTCACATAGTTTGAAATATCAAATTCTAATAAGCTTTAAACATTGTTCAAGACATCAATGTCATTAAGTTCTGAAGAAATCATTTCAGAGACTTTGTTCATTTAAGCAGAATGACTCGAGATATTTTAGCAATTTCAGCTATCTCAACAAATGTTGAACAAGTTTTCAATTTGAAACGAGACTTATTATCTTATCATTGCAGCTCTCTTGTTGTCAACATCATATTGAATATCATGATGATTAAGCATGCAGATGCTGTGAAGTTGAAAGCAGAATTCAAGTCTTATGAGCTTATTGAAGAGAAAAGAGCTTTCGATGCACAGAAACAAGAAAAGAACAAAGATTTAATCTTCATCATTGACGTTAATAAAGATTTAGAGTATATCAGCGATGCATCATCAAATGATGATGTTGATGATAATGAGTATGATAAGTAATGTTATATTGTTCATCATCAGACATTTAATTAACAATATCAGAGTTGAAGAATGATGATACACTTAATGTTAATCTTTTCATATCATCTTCGCAATCTAGATTCTCAAACTTTGAAGAATTCTTGTTATCTACGTTATTTAATACAGCAAGATCTACAACAGCAAGATTTACAACAACTTCACTTTTGAATGCTCAATTTTCAGCGTCTGCTCATTTTGATCAAGTTACATCACACTTGACTGAGAGAAACAGATTGAAGAAGAATGATCAATCATTATGAAGAATAATGAATCAAAGAAATTTGATGAAATTTGTTGCAGTCTCTAAATTGAATGAAGAATCTAAGTTGTCATCTTTAGCAGTGAAAAAAGAACAGCGCAAGATGACTTCTTCTTTGAAGTCGAGTTCTGTTTCAACATGTAAACGTAGCTTTGAAATGACTAATTTCAAGAAGAAATCATCATTTAAGAATAAAGCTAAATTGAATGCATTGTCTGAGCAAAGAAGACAAGAAGACATTAATAAAAAGCTTATGTAGATAGTTTTGCAATTCATTTTGCAATCTACTGTTTTCATGAAATTGCTCACGCATTTTTCAAGCAGTTTAGTTAGAAACAATGACTGAGATTTGAGTCAACAATAAAAGAGTCGAAGACATTTCTTTATATACATATAAATTTCTTTTCAACATGTAAATAAAGATCATTCATATACACACATTTTAAAGTTTTATAATATCATTCTACTAGTACTTATTTCAAATAAGTAAAATGTCTAAACATGTCATTGAGTTCAAGTCAACTCGTTAAGTTGATTGAGTTGAGTTGATCTCTCTCAATTCAACTCAATTCTGAAACTCAACTTGAGTTGAATTAAGCAATTTGAACTCAACAACAGATTTATTGATGACTTCATTTGCAGTTGCATCGCGAGCTATTCATGTCTAAGACATTTCTAGAGTGCAAATAAGCATTCAGATTTATGTGTTTAATTTTGATGTGCATTGCAAGAATGCTTTCTGCTTTCTGAAAATCATCACGCATCTTTATCATTTTATTGTTCAGATGTGATTTTTGTGCTGAGATTGCATTGATGTTTGCAACGCGTTCTCTGTACTTTTCTCATCATTGATTTCATTGATCTTTGTAATACTGCGCTATTGCAATGCTATTGCTTGTTGAAATCATTGTGAAGAAGAAGATGCATCATTTGTGTCTTGACTGTATCTTTGCATCTTCTTGAATGAAGACATTCAGAAGTACTATTTTCTTGATGATGAGTAAGTGAGAAATGACGCGATTAACTCTCGTCAAACAAACGTGTATTAGTTCGCATGCTTATTTGATCTTTTGCATTCAATTGTTGATTCAACTGTGTAACGTAATCTTGTCTTGTAGCATGTTCAAATGAACATGTAGCAAGCTTGTGTATGTTTCTGTCTCTAGAGTTTCAATGCTTACTCTCTTGAATACTTCTGCTACATGACGCAGAGTTTAATTCTGAAGTGTTTCTAGTTTGTGTTCTTTGCTCAACAGTTCATCTTTCTTGTCACGCTGATGTCAGACTGATGTTTTGAATGTGATTTCTGATCTCACTACTGCTGAGTATACTTGTCTCACTTTTGTGAAGATAGCTTCTCATGTAAAGACTTTAAAATGACTAAATGTCAGCATTCTTATGACATAATTTGTCTTTATTTGTCAAAGATGCGTGTTTCATTGCAGTTTCATGTCTAGTTGCATCTTTAGAACTTGTACATCTGATTTCAATTTAATAACTGAACTTTTTATTTATATGCTAGTCATCATGTTGAATCTTTTCGATTTTCTAATGAAATGCGTAAGCTTATACTGTTAGAAATCTGCCTAAAGTGAGTCAGATAGAAATGTCATTTAACTAGAAGATAAATGCTAAGAAAGAAAGATAGCTACAGAAAAGAAGCTGACTACATATGTGTGTTTCTCAGCCGACGCTAGGCTCAATAGAGACTAGTAAAGATGACGAAGCGAGAATAGATCTGACAAGGCTAGAAGATTGAGTCTGACAAGACTAGAATCGTGACATTACTTTCTCTCTTCAACGATTCATGTTTGCATGAATGTATTTTCTGCTCGACTCGATTGATTGCTCAATCATGATTTCACAGACTCAGATCTGTTAAATCGTGATTGGTTAAGATTAGCGCGATTTGTTCAAGTATCAAATATGAAAATCATCAACGATCTTCTGAGCATTCATAAATTCATCATCATCAGCGTTGTATCAATTGAGATCATTGTCATAGTCATTTCATTTGACTCTATACTGAAGTCATCTTCGATATCGACGAGAATTCAATATATCATCGATTTTTCACTCATCTTCGTCGTTTATCACTATTGAACCTGAGAATTCATTCTTTTGACCATGCAAGAAATCGTTGACGGCAGAGCAAAGCAGATCAGAATGAAATACATCATGAACATGCATAGACTTTGATAATTTCAGTTTATATGAAGAGTCGACGAAATCTAGATTGATGAAAGAATCGAGCATTTTATCATCTAGCTTCTTGAAAGATTTTGCTGTAACGATGTTTCTTTCATTCAGAAACATCTTTGATTCGATCTTATAATCAACTTCTTTTCTATGCTTATTGACTTGTTTCATCATTTGTTCTCGTGTTTTGACTAGCGACTCGCGAGCAAACTTCAGTGTTTTGTTCATATGTTCAGATATATTCTCGACTTTAGTTGTTTGCAAGCGTTCACGAAAACTTTCATATTTGATGACATTGAGTTCAAAGCTCATACGAGAATGAAAGTCTTTGTTTAGAAAGAAAGAGATCAAGAAGATGACTGAGAACAGAGCATTATTGTCGATGAACTCAATCATGAATAGTAGCTTAGCTCAGTCATTCTGCATGTATGAACAAAAGAATCGAAGATATTTTTCGACGTTCTGATTGACTTGTTCACTTTGATCGTTGATTTGAGAATGATAGACTGTGAAGAGTCGAAGATTAATGCCTAGTCTTTTGCAAAGCGACTTTCATAAAATGAAGGTAAATTGAAGATCTCGATTCAAAACAATGAAATCGAGTAAATCGTGTATTCAATATATTCACTGAAGCATTAGCTCAGCTGTTTTTTCTGCTGTGATTTTCTCGTCATCAGTGAAGCAAGAAATATAATGTCGTTTCTTTGTCAGTTTATATATCACTGTTAGTATGATGTTTTTGCCTTTCGAAAGAGGTAAGTCGATGACGAAATTCATGACTATGTTCTTTCATTGCTGTTCAAGTATGAGTAAAGAATGTAGTAGTTCATTGAATTTATCTCAAGAAGTCTTTGATCATTGACAAATGTAGCAGTTTTGAATATATCAATCTATTGTCTTTCGCATTAAAGATCAATAGTAGTACCTTCTTATGATCTTCATCGTTCTGAGAATTTCGAAATGATCAATAGAAGATTGATCGTGAACTTCTCGAATTAGCTTCATTTGAAGATGCTCATCGAAGAAAACTCATAGAAGATCATCTCGATTTAGTATTTCGTTCTGAACTCGACAATTTCTTAATTTGATACCTTCATATTGTGTCTCGTCTCTTGCTATTGCTTCGTGAAGTAGCGTACAATTCTCGTCGATTCTGTTAGCTTCTAAAATCAATTGATAAATTGATTCATTGTTCTCTTTCTCTTCTAAATCAGCGATTTTCATTCGATTCAACGTGAGAATCGTAGTTCGCGAATAGCGACATCATTCATTCTCGAGACTTCTAGAAACTGAATTGACTCGACGAGTCAATGCATCGACTTTGATGTTTTGTTTGTCTGAGTGATACATGATTTTGAAGTTGAAGTCAACGAGCTTTTGTATTTAGCGCATTTAACGTCTACTTAGCTCTTTATCTTTCATTAATGACGTTAAAGCTTGATGATCAGTGAACATCTTGATGAGTAGCTCAGTCAATTTCAGCTCAGATCATTAATGCTTGAAGACACGAATGATTGCTAGTAGTTTCTTGTCATAGATCTTGTAATTGCACTCAGCGAGACTCAGATTCTTGCTGTAGTAGATCATTGAATGCAATGTTTCTTCGTCATCATACTGAGAAAGTATATCATCATTGACGTAGTTGAATGAGTCTGTTTCAAGAATAGTCTTTCTATTCTGATCAAAATGACGAAGAATAGAGACTTCAGTCATTCGTTTCTTCATATGATCAAAGATCATTTGACAAGCTTGATTTCATTCAAATATCATCTCTTTTTGAGTTAGTTGAATCAGAGAATGAATAATCTTTGAAAAGTTCTTTATAAAACGTCGATAGAAATTGCAGAAGTTGACGAAGAACTGCATCTGAATGAGGTTTGTAGAAGTAGATCATTCGACTACTGCTTGTACTTTTCTGAGATTCATCTTTAGTTCTTCGATGAATAGCAATAGTCTCAGAAAGAAGATCTTCTGAACATGAAACTTGCATTTGTTTATATTCATCTGAAGATCAGTCTCTCGTAATCTATGTAGAACTAATCATACGTGTTGCTTATGTTTCTTCAGTGTTTTGCTGTAAATGATAATGTCATCTAGATAGGTCTGACAAAACTGATGAAGATAGTCAAATAGCACGTCGTTCATATAGTGTTGATAGAAAGTCGAGCCGTTGATTAATTCAAAAGACATCATGTGATATTTGTAGAAATCAAAAGAGGTGATAAAGATAGTCAAATCTTCGTTATCTGAGTGCATGCGTAGTTTGTTGAACGTGACAATGATGTTCAATCGAGTCAGATACTTGCTTTCTTGTATACAAGCGAGAGTCTTGTCTATTAATGGCAAAGAGTAGTGATCTCGTTTGATCAAAGCATTGAGCTTTCTGTAATCAACGCAGAAACGCAAGCTATCGTCTTTCTTTTCGATGAATAGTATGAGCGAAGTGTATGAAGCTGAGCTAGAAGATATAAAGTCTTTATTCAGATGCTCAATCAGATAATTCTTCATCTTTTGAAGCTTGTAACCAGACATATGATAGAGACGACTTCGAGAAGATGTTTTCTTGTCAATCAACTCAATTTTATGATTGTAGAGATGATGAGAAGATAGTTGATCAGTCATCGCTCAATCAAACACGTCTAGATAGTCATGATATTTCGAAGAAAGCTTAGCTTTGACTTCTTTCAAGATCTCTTCATGTGAAAGCTTTTATAGATTTACATCTTCGAGTTTATTTCTAGCTGTTTTTAGAAGTCGATCAATTTTCGTGATGATGATCGCGAAAGTAGTCACATTCAATCGTTTGATCAATGATCTATATGCTGCAGTCTTTATCATTGCTATGTTCATTGAATCAAAAGACGAAGATTTGACTGAATTAAATGATTTCACGATTTTACTGAATGAAGATGACTTCTCGCTGAGTCGAGTGACAACAGAAGAAATAAATCTCTTTAGTATTTGAGTAAAGATCAAACTCTTCTGTTCTATCGCGATTTTCTTGCTTGAAAGAACAGTCAAATGAGCTTTGATAGAAGCTTTGATATGAGCTTTGAAACTAGAAAATTGAAGACGATCATCTTTCATATCAATAGTCATCTTGATCTTGTTCATTCATGTTTTTTCAAGAATCATCTGATGTTGATTTAATCAAGTGATCAGCATAAAGACGAAACGTTTCATATGATCTTGAACAGTTAGATTCAAATAAATTGCATGAGTAATGAGCTTTTTTGCATAATGATCATCGAATCTTCTTATTGATTTGAGCTTGATTAAAGATAAAGATTCGATTTGCAAATGATCACAAACATTCTACGCGATTAATTCATCAATGAACAAATAGTCAGCTGCTTCAATGTCAATCAATGACTTTAATGAGTAACTAATTTCATTGCTAAATAGTATACATTCAATAGTCAAAGATTTTGAAGCAAAGAGATCATCTGAGCTGCTTGTTGTTGAAGAAATTAACACATCTTTCATCGCGTCTTTGATGAAAGTCACTAGTTTTTTGCCTCATTCTTCGATTTTTCTGTAAATAATTTCTTCTCTTCTTTCAACATGATGATCTCATTGAGACAAGAAGTGAATGCACAAGATGTCAAAGTACTAGTCTTCAGCTAAGAGCAGTTCTTTGAAAGATGACTCGATACTTTGCAGTTGAAGCAGATGATTGACATTCTTGATCATTCAGATTCGAGAGTGCAAAAAGTAGCAAGTCGAACATAATTAGTAGTCAAGGCTGAAGCTGATGTCAACGAAGAAACAAAACGTTTTTTCGAAGCTGCTATCAATTTGACTGTTCATTGCTCATCACGTAGCTGATAATTGACTCATTGTTTGTTATTTACATCTTGAAGAAAGATCTTGAGCTTATCAAGTGAGCTAAACTTTATGAGACAAACTGACAACACGTTCTGAAGATGATTGTTGATTTTATTCTGAATGTCGTTCATCAGAATGACATCGTCATAGTTCAGAAAGCTGAATATTCTAGTGAATTCTGAATAGAAAGAGCTGAAGAGCTTGTTGAGCTGCTTCAGAGCGACGTATTTGCGATGATACTTTCGAGTCAAATTCTGATCTTCGTAAATTTCTTTCAGATGTTTCAGTAGCTTTGATAGTGATTGATAGAATGAGAAAGCATCAACATGATGCTTTGCATAGATTTGCTGATCAGCATCGTCTTCTAGCCTGAAAATCACATAGACAATACGAATCTTTTCAGTAGAGTAATGATTCGCGTTGACATCGAGCTTGTCAGCTATTTTGATGTTTCATGTCTCTCAGATAGAGTCATTTGTTTCAGTGAAGATGAGTGAATTCAAAAGCTTGATGAACTTGTGATGATCATTCTCGTTATTAAATAGAGTAGAAGATTCTCATTGAAAGTGAGCTTTTTTCTGATTGACTCGTTGCTCAGCTGACTGAGTATCTTGACGAGGCATAGATTGATCAGCTTGACGTTGTTTCGCTCTGAAGTTCAATCGCTCGCCTTGTAGCTGACTGATCTTTTTCTCTAGCTCATCGTTTTTATCAAAAGCGACTTCTAGTTGTTTTGCTTTCTTTTTGTGATCATCTTGTACAAGAAGTCAGTGTTCATTGAGTTGTAGAGTCAAGTCTCGCTGACTTCAAAGCTCGTTCAGCATATTAATGACTTCATCGAATTAATTGCTGACTCAATGAAACAGTTGTTCTTCGATGTTTATGTTTCATGAAATGTCAGCTTTCTCAGCTTCAACTGAAGCATTAATGAGTAGAAGTGAAACTCTTCTATTGACAATGCTTTTAAGCAGGCGAGTTGTTCAAGACTCAACTGACTTAACGTTGCATGTCATGATGAGAGAAGATAGAAGTTGTTGAGGTAAAAGTAAATGAGAGATTGATGTTTTGAATTGATGTTTTTTGATGAGTGAAAATTCAAAGAATTTCTTGTGAATTTCAGGTAATAATTGAGTACTTTATTCAAAGAATTTCTTGCGAATATAATGGTGAAAATGAGTGTAGAATCGAAGAATTTCTTGCGATCTAAAATGATGATGCAAATTTGAAGAATTTCTTGCAAATTTTTCTTACTGAATAGATTGTTTCGTATCATCTATTCGTCGATAGCAGAGTAAATGATGAGCATTTATCTAATGTTAGAGATCTGTCTAGAGCGAGTCAGATAGAGATGTCATTTAACTAGAAGATAAATGCTAAGAAAGAAAGATAACTACAGGAAAGAAGCTGACTACATATGTGTGTTTCTCAGTCGACGCTAGACTCAATAGAAACTAGTAAAGATGACAAAGCAAGAATAAATCTGACAAGACTAAAAGACTGAGTCTGACAAGACTAGAATTGTGACACATACTTTTCTGATGCAAACGTTGTGTCATGAGTGCAAGCTCATTTCGCGCAGACATCATGTGCTTTGCTCAGTGTTCTGCAGATTTCTTCAGTGAATCTGTCGTAGACTAGAATGTTAATATCATTTATGAAGTTAAGCACTTTGATTTTAATTTTCAGTGCTTTGCATTTTTCAATTAAACTTGCGTTGAAGAATAGAAAGAGAATCGATGAAATGAAAGATTTCTGTGATATGTTTGCGTTTATCTTGCACATGTTGCTCATTTGTTCATTGAATATTAGTGATGTTTCTCAATCTTTTAGAAAGTTGCATGTTCATTCAATTATGTAGCTTGATGTTCTTTTCATCTTCAGCGTATGCAGAAGTCTGATGTGTGAGACTCAATTAAATGCTTCAATGATGTTTAAACTTAGCATGAACGTTACATATTTAATTTTGCAACTTTATACTGTGTGAACTTGATCTATCAGTAAATCTAGCGTCAAAATCATGAATCACTTGCGTCTTGCTCTTATTTGAGCATTAAATAGCATGCAATGAGTTTTGATTATATCACTCAGTCTTTTGATCATGATTGACTTCAGAACTTTGCTCATGATATCAAGCAGAGCAATGAGTCGATACATCTTTGAATTGATATAGTCACTTTTCTTTGATTTGCATAGTACTATTGTTTGAGTCTTTTTGAACTGTTTCAAATAATATTTATGTGTTATGCATGTGTTGAATAAACTCGTCAATACTGAGATCAGTTCTGCAAGACTCGCTTGAAGCACTCTGTTTGAAATATCTGAAGTGTTTGACACTTTGTCTGCTTTTACTCATTTAATTGTTTGCTTCACTTCATCTTTTGTAATGCATGAATTGAATGAGACTGCTCAAGATATGAATGACTTTGCAATGTCGTTGACATTCACTTGAGAAGATGAGAAAAAGAACTTTTCTCGCAGTATCTCGATTTTTTTCTCAAACGTTGTTATTATATAATCGATGTTGCTTTGCTTCAGTGATGAAAACTGAGAAAGCTTTTTAAATAGCTGACTTTCGATTCTAGCTCATTTTGCAAAGCATCATATCGATTTGAGTACTTCGCTCAGCTCATGTATTTGTAATCTGAAGTGTGCACATTTCATTTGTCAAATGATCTTATTTTTATGATCGTTGTGCTTCAGATATTCATTTCACACTTCTAATGTGTCTTGCGTCTTTCATATGATTTGCAGTCGTCTTGATTTCATTACTACTTTGAAGCAGCTTTGATTTTAAAAGTCTCTTGCTCAATTTGATGATTTTGTCAAGAGAGTAGATTTCTCGATGATTTTCTGTAGTACTTTGATAATCTTACACACTCTGTTATTCATCATAGTCTTGTCATCTAAAGAGTGTTTCAAAGGTAGATGTATTTGCAGATAAGCACTTAATGCTTCTGTATTCATTTTTTTCCAAAGTCATCAAGTCGAGAGCTGCACTAAGATTGTTTGTAAACATAGTTTTGTAATGATCGAAAGATGATTTGACTTCTGATGCAGATTAATTCATATTTTGCACTTGCATGTCATGAACTGTATTTTCTCGCTGCTAAAGACTAAATCAATCGTCATAAATTGATTGTAAGCTTCGCAAGTAATAATGTCTGATTTCAGCAATAATTTCAATCTTGCGTTTGTAATGATGTTTAGCAGAGTATCAGTCATTGTATGACGAGTGAAGCATCTTCATTTCTCTCAGTGAGAATGATGTAGATTGAAATCTTTTACAATCAGTTGTTTGCAATCATTCTTGAGTAATTCATTCAAACGAGAAATGATTGAAAATCTCTCTGTGAATGTAGTAAATAATGAGCATGAATTGTAGATATTTAGAAGTCTTAGTGTCTGCATTTCGTCATCTGCATTGCGAGTTAATATTCTGATTGAGCAAATGTCTGACTCAGCTGTTTCTACTATTCATTAATTGAATCTTAAATATTTGTTAATGTATATGCATGTTCTTGATTGAGATAACGAGTTTTTCACTAAATGAAAGAAGTTGTGTGCTAAGCTAAATGACTGTGAATCATTGTTGTTGCAATCTTGCTTCTGTATAGCTACTATGTTGAATTCGTGAACTTTTCTGTTAATTAGAAATGATTCTTGAATTCTTAATGACTTTCTGATGTTGTACTGTAGAATTTGTAGAAAAGATTGTTTTGTCATAAAGTTATTTGTAGCTGTTGTTGACTCTGCAATGAGAAGACTCTTTATATGCTTTCAATCATTAAGAATCTTTCTCACTTTCTGATTAAACGTTTCTGAATCTGCTCAGATGTCGTCTCTTCTGAGTCACTACTTACGCAAGAGAAAAGATTGACTCATCTCTTCTTGATCTTTACTATTTATTAAGCTGATTCATCAACAATTTAACTGCATGTTTTCAACATGACTGTTGCTGAGCTTGAGAGATTCATTGAATCGAGAGAATTCATTGAATCTGAAGAGTTCATTGAATTTAAAGAGTTCGTTGAATTTAAAGAGTTCAGAGACAGCGAGAAGAATGCGCGATTGTATTTAAATGTTTCAGAGTATCTGAACGATCTGTTTTTATAGATTTCAAACACTTGTTTCATCTGCTGTTATCACTTGAAACAGATGCATTTTCAAAGTTCGTGATTTTCGTTGCAGTTGATGCAACGTCTTCTGTTCAAAGACATCATGCACTTCTTGATGTGATGCTTGTCTGCGCACTTTTCACAGCGCTGATTCTTTCTGCAAAACTTAGTCATATAATTAAATTCGTGACATCTGAAGCACTGTGTGATGCAACAGTTCTTTTCAAATAGCTTGCATGCACATTCTTGATACAAGTTTAACATGCTTATGTTCATTAATTGATTTTTCATCACTTCGATCATGATCTTTACAATGAGCAATGAATAAGTCTTTTCACTTTCTACTATCTTCTTGAGTCAGACTATTCTTAGAACTTTCAGATCTTCATGAAGTCTTGCATTATCTTTTATCAATCTTTCAATGATTTTTTTCTGATTGCTCATGTTTATTGTAGTGTGTACTTTATATGTCAGCACTGCGAAGATTCAACGTGTTATGCATGTCAAACTCGTGATTTCTTTTGCTCATGCTTGAATCTTTTTCAGATTTGCTCAAGCATCTGAGCTGACTGCATGAAGAAAAATGTCATCACTACTCAGCTTGCGAAGTGACATGATTAAATCTCTTTGATCTGTCAACACATCTGCGATTTTCTGTAGAATCTGTTTAATCAACTTCTTCTGTATCTCTTTTATTTCTCTTCTGTTCATTATCTTAATCATGACTTCTCATCTTTTGCGAAGCGACGACAAGTCATCTCTGAGACGTTGCTCTTTCGTCGCTATTTCTTCTCTTGTCACGTTCGCTCATGACGTGATTTTCGTTGAAAGATGTGTGCTTTTCTGTATATGCAACTGCTTGTTAAGCAGTTAAACTGATGTCTTCAGTTTCTGTACATTCTTTGCGATGAATGCATTCTGATTTGCATGATGTTTTTCTTCTGAGTTGAGTCAAAGACATTAAATCAGCTTCAATGCTATCTCTTTTCATGAATGATCTTTGCTCTTCTCTTTCTCTAACGTTGATATCTTTATTAGTAGATCAATAATGTTAGCAATGTTCTTTTCATTATTGCGTGAGCATTTTGACTTTGAATCTCTGTTTTCTTGTAATGAATCAACGTCGCTTGCAATCATCTTTGAATCAACATTGTTGCAATTCATGCAATTCATCGTCGTTTCATCATCTTCTAGATTCACTCTGTCTTGTTTGTAATGCTCTTTTTCAAAATTTGTGATGCATGCGTTGTGATTGTTTTTTTTTGTATTAATCAATTCATAATATTATTTGTCATGAAGATTAAATTTATTGTCATTTGAGATTCTTGATAATTTCTTGTAATTGTATCTTGAAATAATGCTAGTAATGCATCAATGTTTGTGATCATTTTAATTAACTCATTCAACAATAAATATTATTTTGAGTAAAATGATTCTTTTCATATGAAGTGATGCAGATTGAAGTTTTTTACAAGAATGCTTTCTTTTAACATGTGCAACGTCTTTTTAATGTCTGAAAGATTTTCTTTTTCATGAATGATTTTATTATGATTCTAGTCTTCATTTATTCTTTCTAGTCTTCGTCTTGATTTTATTCTAATTGAGTCTAGTGAGCATTTAAGCTAAAGATGATGTCATTGAAACTTTGCATCATATGTGTAAAACGTCAACTCAATCAAGTCTAGCACAGAGCTGAGAAACATACATATAAGAATCAAGTTCTTTTTTGTAGATATTTTTCTTTCTTAGCATTTATCTATTAGTTAAATGACATTTCTATGACTCGCTTTAGATCAATCTCTAACAGTAGATAAATGCTAATCAACTACTCTGCTATTGACGTGTAGATAATACAAAATAATCTACTTCGTTTATTCAGAAAATTTGCAAGAGATTCTTTGAATTACTTTTATCAAAACATACATTCAAATTTACTCAAATTTATCAAATTAATCACTTAATCTTATCACATTCAAATTTATTTATCTATCTTTATCTTTAATTTCTCACAATAACACGCGACTCTGAATCAGTTGAGTCACGAACAGCTCATCTGTTTAGAAGCACTGCTAGTAAATGAGTTTCTCTTATTTCTTTCAATGCTTCAGCGAGATCTCAGAATGTCGCTATCTCATGAGACATCAACACAAGTCAACAACTTCGACAATAAGCTATTAATCAGTCAGATGAGATTATTAAGATGCTGATTGAGCTAAGAGATCAACGAAACATAACTTTGAAACTCAATGAGCAATGAATCAATCTACAAGTCAATCACATCAAGAAACTTGATGAGCTAGAAATTAATCAAACAACAATAGACATTCAAGAAGAGACTATCATTGAACTATAAAAGAAAGTATTAAATCTAAAAAAGAGTCAGCGTTCAGCAAATTAGTCTCAATCTCGACAGTCTATGAAGTCTTGAGCTTCTATCAAGAACTATACTTGACGAAAGTTGTCTACTTTATTCGACAATGATCATCACAAGTTCTTTAAGTTTTCAAATTCATTTATATTCACTGATGAAGATGAATCAACATAAGACAGCTGAAGAATCAAGATAAACGACAAGCTTTAAACAAATGTTGATCACTTCGATAATGAGAATATTTGTATTGTCTATGTGATATCTAGACTAAAAGATAATGCTGCTGAGCACATCTTCACTTGATGTTGACATGATGCTTTGCATTCATACATCTTGATCAACGAGCTATTTGAGCATCTGAAAGAAATATATGATGAACTGAATAAGAATCGAAAGTATCATTGCAAGTACAACGCTTTGAAACAAGCAGACAAGTCTTTCAATGTCTTCTACTTCAACTTTATGAAGCTATTCAATTATCTTGAATACAATGATTGCACTCTGATGAATGATCTTCAGAATAAAATCAATAATCGCTTGCAGAATGCTTTATCAATCTGTTCAGAGAACTTTACTTCGCTCACTCGCTTAAGAATCTTTCTTCAAGATGTGAATAGTAAACAATGAGTCAATCATCAGCTTTGCAGCGAACGTTTGTCAGAATCATGTTTAAATGATACAATCAATGAAGATCAGAATTGATAATGCTTGATCTTTAAAGATAGCTATAACTGAATATTAAGAATATAGAAGAAAGTTGATACAAAAGCTTTTATTTATGTAATGTTCAAAGACTGTGCTAGACTTGAAAGAAATGTGTTTGTGACATGAAAAGAATATGATGTAGATGAACAAAAGGTTGTTGAAAGAAAAGAATGTTGGGAAAGAAAAAAGAAGTTAAGTCATATCTGAGTCAAATCTGAATCAGATCTAGGTCAGATCTCGACTAAATCATTGACTAATTTTAATCATTACGCAGAAAACTCGCTAGCGTTCACTGCGAATTGATTAGAGCTTCAATCTTGATACGCTCGTAACATTACTCTTTTCTTTGAAAATTTATGTTTGCATGAATGTAGTTTCTTTGCTCGCTTTTGTTAATAGTTATTTCAATACTTAACGCGATTTGTTTAAATTTAGCTTATGAAATTCGTTCAAAACTTTCTCTGAGTCATCGAATTTCTCTTTATCAACATAGTATTATTCGTCGTTTCTATCTAGATCTGTTCATTTGACTTTGTACTGTATTTGATCTCGATAACGTCTGAAGTTCAATATATCATCTATCTTTCAATGTTTATCGTCTTTAATAGTGATTGATCTGAGTGATTTTGAATGCTGTTTTAATAAAGAGTTTTTTGAATATGATTGCAGTAGCTTCAAGCTGAACATTGAATGCAAATGCTTTATGCTGACTGATAAATGAAGATGATAAAAGATATTCACTTTCGCAGTGATTTGATAAAGACTCAGCTGTTTATCTTTCAAATCTTTGCAGAGTCTCGTTGTCTTGACGTTTCTGAAAGATAGTCAAACTCAATCATTTACTTCATAGATGACGTTTCATCTATGTTTATTAATTTGAACTTTGATGATCAGCTTCGTCTTTTTCAATTGTTGATGATCGAAGCTCAGTAACTATTTCATTTAAATGATAATATCATTTGCTTTTTTAGCTTCAAGTTGTTCACAAGTTGTTTTGTAGTCAGTTGTATCTGAATCAAAACTCATTCAAGAGTGAAATTCTTTATTGATGTAAAAGAGAATCATTGAAGTGATTGAGAAAATATTGAAATTGTCGCTGAATTTCATCATAGATATTTATTTGATTCAGTCGTTCTGCATGTAATTGCAGTAGATTCTAAGTTCGCGTTCAACGTCTTGATTGACTTGTTTTGATTGATTGTTGATCTCAGAATGATAAACTGTGAATAAACTAGCTGTGATTCTCAGTCGCTTGCAAAGACTTTTTCACATAGTTGATATAAATTGAAAGTTTCTGTTTGAAACAATAGAACTAAATAAATCATACAGTCAATAAACGTTTCATAGCATGATTTAAACTGTTTCTTTGACTGAGATGTCATCGTCTTCTCAATGACAAAGAACATAGTGATGTTCTTTGATGAAACAACATATGATTATGCAAATGATATTATAGTCTTTTGACAGAAATAGTTCAGTGATGAAGTTCATAGCTATATCTTTTCAGCATTTCTGTGAAATCAAGAGAGAATAATGAAGTTCATTGATGCTATCTTTAAAGACTTTGCTTCACTGATAAGCATGACAGTTTCAAATGTATCATCAAATAGTAGCTTGATGATTTGATCAATAGTAGAAACGCTGAACTAGATTGATGATTCATTTATTGTCAAAGTGAGAGATTAAAGATTGATCATGCACTTCTTGTAGTAATTTCGTGTGCATGTTCTCAGAAACTCACAGTAGATCTTTTCTAAATAAAACGTCGTCAATGATTTTGCAGTCTTTTAATTTAATGATATGAAATTTGAGCTTGTTTTTGTTTATAGCTTGTCTATATTCGCTGCAGAGCTCATCTGTTTGATTGATCATACATACTCATTGATAAAGATTTGCTTTTGATTCAACAGATAAAACATTGACTCTATCAAAGATCAGAATAGTCTGAAAACAATCTTCAAGTCTTTGAGCTGATTCAGAGATGTTTGCTAAAGACATTCTGATTAAAGCATTGACTTTAGTGTTTATTTTGCCTGATTTAAAAATGATTTGAAAGTTGAACTTTGATAGAATGTTCAGATAGTTGACTTGTTATTGACTTAACTGTTTGTTTTTCATGAAGATCTTCAAAGTCTGATGATCAATAAACATCTGAATGAGTAGTTTAATGCATTTCAATTTGAGTCATCAGTGTTCGAAGCATTGAATAATGACTAGTAATTTCTTGTCATAAATGTGATAATTGATTTCAGCAAGAATCATGCTTTTGCTGTAGAAAATCATCGAATGGAAAACTCTCTCGTCATCATACTGAGATAGTATTTCACCTTTTACATAGTTTGAAGCATCAATCTTCAGAATAGCTTGTTGTTTGAGATCAAAGTGACGAAGTACTGAGACTGAGCTGACTTGTTTCTTTAGATTGTCAAAAGCTTAAACACAGATTTCATTTCAAACAAAAGACATGTTCTTTCTAGTCAACTGAGTGAACAATTTGACTAACTTCAAAAAGTTTTTAATGAAACGACGATAGAAGTTAACAAATTTCACGAAGCTCTGAATTTCTTTTAGATTGATTAAAGTGATTCAGCTGACTATGACTGTTACTTTGCTGAAATTCATACAAAGATTTAGTTCTGATACAATGACTTTTAGAAAGACAGTTTTTTCTACATTGAATTTGCACTTTCGAATATTCATCTGCAGTTCAGCTTCATGCAGTCAACTCAATACTAGTTTAATGTGATCTTTATATTTCTTTCTCATTTTGCTATAGATGAGAATGTCATCTAGATAGACTTGACAAAAGTCGTTCAAAAAGTCTCATAGAATATCATTCATATATTGCTGAAAGAAGATCGATTCATTAATCAGTTCAAATGATAACATCTTGTATTTATATGCTTTTAAAGCAGTGATAAAAATGATGTAATTCTCATTATCAAGATGCATTTGAAGTTTGTTGAACGTTGATATGATGTTCAATCTAGTCAGATGCTTGCAACTCACTATTTTATCAATGATCTTGTCTATCAGTAATAAAGAATATTTATTTCTTTTGAAAATGACATTTAGCTTTTAATAGTTCACGCAAAATCAAAGATCTTTATTTGCTTTGAGAACAAATAAAACAGAGAAGAAATAGAGAATCTGACTGAGAGTGATGAATTTCTTTGACAGATTCTCGTTCAGATACTTCTTTACTTTCAGAAGTTTGACAGAGAACATTTGATATGCTCGACAGCAAGAGAACGTTGAATCATTGATGAGTTTGATTTTATGATCGTAGAAGCAATGAGAGAATAGTATATTCAATTCAGCTCGATCAAAAACATTTAGAAACTCGTGATATTTCGAAAACAACTTCGCTTTAATATTTTTCAAATTCTGAGTCGTTTCTTCGATTGAAGAGACGTTTAGAGCGTTCAAATCGCACTGAGTATTGTACGCAATTTTTCTATTAATGTTCATCATGAATAAAGCAAAGACTTTGATCTTGTTCTTCTTTGAATGATTTAACAGTGTTTTGAATGAAGCTGCGTTTATGCTTCAAATCAAGAATGACTCTTTCTGAGCAGTGATTGAAACAAGTCATTTGAGCATCGTAAAGATCTTAGTCTGAATGATTGAAGAGAATGAAGATGATTGTGATCAACTTGAGTGCTTTGAATTAAGAAGAATCAAAAAACCGAAATAGAAGTATTTAATTGATTTGAAAAAACAATGACGTTGTTTTGCATATTCAATAATATTTCGTTTTTATTCATTCAGAGCTTACTCAATATGACTTCATGATAATTAATATCAACTATCAACATTGATACAGTCAATTTCTTATAACTTTTGATGATGAGATTGAATAGAATTTTATGAGTGATGATCTTCTTAAATATCTTTTCATCATAATCTCTTATTAGCTTCTCTTTTGTCAGTGATATAGATTGAATTTTCAGTTTCTCACATACTTTATTAACTAGGTTAGAATGTATGATCATGTAGACGACTGAATCACTGTCTATTAAAGAACGAAGGCTGAAAGATCAATTCTGAGAGATGAGATAAGCATCAATTAGAAACGACTTTTCAAAGTAATTCTCTTTCAATAGAATTTCGTCTAGTTTGCACAAAGATATAATTTCTATCTCTTCAATGACTTTTGAAGAGATGACTAGTTTTTTGAATCGAAATTTGAATTGAAATCGAAGCAATCATATTCATTGTTTACTGCATTAATTCTAGTAGATCAATTGAAGCACTCTTTAAAGCTATAATCTGATTTATGACATATGAAACAGCTTTTAAATAAAATGTCTGCTTCTTTGACGCTAGTTAAAATCGCGTCGCGCGACTTTAGCTGATCAGACTTCAAGTGATCAACTGACTGAGTGATAACAGTCACTTTATGAAAGATAGTCTTAGAAAGATCATTGACGTGTTTGATCTTGTTCTTGATCTTTCAAATGATTCACTGATCATTATTCAAATGAATCAGATAGAAACGAATTTCTTTTAGAGAATCAGATTGAACTAGTTGATCTATTCAAATGAATCAAAGATGAGAATGTATTTTATCTTTCAGATCAGCGATCAGTTGCTTCTCATGATAGTCTAGATAGAAAGATAGACGTTGAAACTGAGTATAAAATTCATTGAATTTCTTAAATTCTTGAATCAAGTTGTAGTATTCTTTACGAAAGTTGACTTTCTTATTTGAGTCATTGAACAACTGAGCTAACTCTTTCAAAAGATCTTCGACGATTTTATAAAGATTGACATAGTCACGTTCACGTTTAGCTTGAGTGATCTCAGCTGCATCATTGAATAATCTAGAATGTACATAGCTCAATTTGACTCGTTCATTAGAAAAGAGATTGACGTTAATCTCTAGTTTATTTTGAATTTTTTCGTATCAATTCTTTCAAATAGAGTTCTTTTCATCAGTAAACAGCGAAGAATCAGATATTTTTTGAGATCTAGAATGCTCAAAGTAGATGAAATCAGAAGAAGTGTTTTCTTTAGCTTGAAGTCTAGTCTTCAACTCTTTGATTTCATCTTCTTGTTGTTTATTTAACTCATAGATTTAATTTGTTTCTTCATCAAGAACTAGACTTCGAGTCTTTTAAATTTCGTAGAACACGAAAGATATTATCGTTTCAGCGAAGAATTCATCATCTTCATGAATGAATGACGCAGCACTTAATGATTTCGTTTGTGATTTCAATGAATCAGCATCAGAGATTTGAGAGAAACGGTTTCGAAATTCTTCAGAACGCTCTTCAATAAATGAATGACTAAACATGATGAGATTTATTTGAAAGAGAATTGAATAAATGACGATGCTTGATGATTGAAGAAGAAAGACGTATGAAATGAGATTCAATCTTCAACAAAGAAGATAAGATTTATTTGTTGATTGATTTAATTAATTCTCTAGCAAACAACGAAGATTCTTTATCATTGAATCTATTGATCGATTTGATTCTTGAGCAATTCACGAAGATTCTTTATCATGATTCTCATAATCGAGTGAACTTTGCGTACTTAATGAGCAATAAGTAGTCTAGCAATTCAAACAGCTTTGTCGTTGATTTTATTCAATTCTTTAGTGTTGTTCTATCTTTCAATTGTCATCAATCATCAGATAAATGAATTTCTTTAAACTCGTTCTGTCTAAATAAGTATGTTGAATGAGTAATGAGATCAGTATCATGTGATTAACGAATTCTTAATATAATGTCAGAATCATGTTTAAATGATACAATCAATGAAGATCAGAATTGATAATGCTTGATCTTTAAAGATAGTTATAACTGAATATTAAGAATACAGAAAAAAGTTGATACAAAAGCTTTTATTTATGTAATGTTCAGAGACTGCACTAAACTTGAAAGAAATGTGTTTGTGACATGAGAAGAATATAATGTAGATGAACAAGATGTTGTTGAAAGAAAAGAGTGTTAAGAAAGAAAAAAGAAGTTGAGTCATATCTGAGTCAAATCTGAGTCAGATCTAGATCAGATCTCGACTAAATCATTGACTAGTTCTAATCATTACACAGAAAACTCGCTAGTGTTCACTGCAAATTGATTAAAGCTTCAGTCTTGATATGCTCGTAACAACGTTGCATCATCAAAGTCATTGTCATATCTGATAAACATGCTACTTTTCTGTCAGTAACAACTTTGATAATTAATTATGTTAAGTCAACTATCTCTTTTATCTCTGAGTCAGCGAGATCATCAATTATTTGCTACATTTGCAAAATTCTCGATCATTTGTTTAAGAATTGCTTTCAGCTGAACAAGATTGACACTTCTGCTTCTTGAGCTTTCACTTCTCATTTACATGAAATCATCATTTCAAAAAATAAAGAGAATGAGAAAATATCTTCTTTCAAGAATAACAAGGTAAAAAACTAGAGACTTTCATCAAAGATGCAATGAAAGATGTGTTAATTTCTTCAATGATGAGTATGTCAGATGAGTCTTTTGCTTCTGAATCTTTGACTATTGAATGTGTACTTTCTAGCAATGAAATTAATTACTCATTGAAGTCATTGATTGACATTGAAGCTGCTGACTATTCATTCATTAATGAAGTGATCGCGCAGATTGTTTGTGATAAGTTGCAAATCAAGTCTTTGTGTTACAAGCATGTCTCATTACTCTGAGTTAGTCTAACATAAATCATGTCAAACTATCATAGACTAGTACAGAGCTGATGTTGACACGCTAGTGATCTAGCGCGTCTTCATGAGTATAAGACTCTTGACATGTTTCATCTTCTTTCTTCTTTAGCTTTGAACTTCTAGTTAGAATACACTCATATGATTCGCTTTATGCAGACTCATAACATTAGTTCAAAGCTCATTAATCTTGCTATCAACGTGTAAACGATATAAAAACAAGTTACACAACTTAAATCAGAAGTTGAACTCAGAAATTTTGACAGCAAAATCAGAACTTGAGCTCAGAAAGCTTGATAGAAATCAGAAATTTCTAAAGAAGAATCTTGATTTAAAATCAGAAATTTCAATAGAATCAGAATTAAAAAACATGAATGCGTTGCTCTTGATTAACTCTTTATTGAGCTCGTCATCAGAAATCAGAAATTTCAGCAGTACTTGAACTCAGAAAGTTTGATAGAGTACTAGTTGTTGCTTGAACTCAGAAAGTTTAATAGAGTAACATCAGAATTCTTCAATCAGCAATTTTCTACTTGTATCATGACTAGAAGCTCAGAATCAACGAGCATTGCTTGCTATGATCTTCGAAATGCTAGAAGAGAATCACTTCTATCACAGAATCAAACAGCATCAGAAGAAGAAGACACGAATGCGTCATCAGATACAGAAGAAGAGAACACGAACGTGTTGCTTTTTGATCACGAAATGATTAAGATCAGCATCAGCACTGAATTGAATGCTTGAATAAACATTTATAAAGCAGACGACATCATTGTCTTTATCAAGTACATATATCAACAGCACAACATCGAGATCGAGATTCACAATGACATGATTCAGATGTTAGAAAATGTCAACGAGATAAACATCACATTGAAGATTACACAGACACGTCTGCAGAAAGAAAATAGAAACAAGAACATGATTATATATCATCTAGAAGCTGCATCAAGTTGACAAAGCACTTTGATTTCTGAAGATTAATCTTTAAAGTTGATCAAGTTACTCAACTCATTTTTGTTTGAAGATTCATTGCAGAATGTAGATAATTGACTATCGCGAATGCGAAATAAGCTGAAGACAAACAAGAATCACTTTTCTATCAAAGAGTTGAAGATTGCTTACATTGAAAATCAAGTTAGTGAAGCTGTGATCAAGCATATAGCATCACGAATGAGAAACACATCTCTGAATCTCTTTCTAGAAGTTGAAGAAGTACTATCAATCATTAATAAGATGTACGATGATCTCAATCATCATCATACAACTCAACGACAGTACTTGAAGCTGTATCAGAACAAGATCTTCTTTCATGAATTTTGAATGAAATTTCAGAGATTTAACACAGAACTAGAATACAATAATGAGACTCTACTAAATGATCTTCAGCATAAGATCAGTTCAGATCTTCAGCGAGCAACGCTTAATGAACAAATCACGAATTTGAATGAGTTTGTTGACATTTGCATGCAAGTCGATATTAGATTGACTGAATTGAATGCTTGATCAGTCATCAAAGCATTGATGACTTAAGCTTCTTGATCTGTCTTTAGCACATTGACTGCTCAACTTACGTCATCAGTTTCTTCATGAAAGAAACTCAGAAGATCAAATCTTGATTTTATTCAGAAAGAGTTGTTTAAGAAAGAACTCTGTTTCAAATGCAAGAAGTCAGAACATAAAGTATATGACTGTCTTAAGATGACTTAAGTGCATGAGATTGCTGCGAATTTGAAAAACAATCTGCTCTCGTCAAAGTAGTGACTGAAGACAATATACTTATATTTTGTTTCATCAACATGTCTGATGATTCATTTGATTTCAAGTTGTTCATTGTTGACATCATCTTAAGTAGTCTAGAAAAAATATTCAGATTTCTCGCTCTGATAAATATTGAAGTCATTGACATGACTTTCATTGATGAATCTTTGATGTCAGAACTATGTGAATGCTTTAATATTCAGTTAATATCGTTGTTGAAATCAAAGTTGATTCAATCATATGATGAAATTTCTGATCAAAAGTCAATTACACATGCTCTGTATACATTGATCATGATACAAGAACACAAGAATGAAATGATGTCTTTATTGATAACTTGTTTAAATCAGCACAAGATAATCATTGAAAACTTCTGATTGAAAAGAAATCAAATTTTGATAAATTCTGCAAATGATTGATTAATATCATCATTGAAGATTTGAACATTGAAATCTGTTGTTTCAAAAGCAAGCAATCAATCAGCATTTTACAGATCTGAGTCAAGCGAAATCTGCAAAATGAAATAAAAGAACTTGAACTCAATTGTTACGTTGACTATCATTTTGAAGCGACTCACGAATCAGAAACTAGTGAATTAATTCATTAAATCTGTTCAATTTATTGAATCATTACTTTTAGTGAAGTCAAGCATTTAAGTTGATCTCGATCAATCTCGACTAATTCAGTCATTAAAGAAAGAAGAACTCATTAATATTATCATAATTGAAGTCGCTGCATATCAAACTCTAGTTAAGAATAAGAAGATCAAGATCTTCTTCTTAATCATTAGTGAAATCAACAAAGCACTTAGCTCAGTCAAAGATTTGATGAAACTAAATGAAGTGATCTTTGTCATGTCACTGAGTGAACTGAAGAAGAAGCTTTCAATAGTTTATCATAACTTTCTAGATGTCTTTGATAGAGAAAAGACAACGCAGTTGTCTTTGCATTGATCATATAATCACAAGATTGAATTAGAAAATGAGAATTAATCTTCTAGAAGTTGATTGTATCTTATGTTGAGTTACAAGTTGCAGAAGATCAAGAAGTATTTAGAAGAGAACTTGAAGAAAAAGTTTATTACATTCAGCAAAGCTCTCTTCGCTTCGTCAATACTATTTGTCAAAAAGAAAGATGATAGTCTTCACTTTTGCGTGAATTATTGAAAACTGAATGCTTTGATTAAAAGAGATCATTATTCAATACTCTTGATAAATGAATTACTCACTTGAATTCAAGACAGTAAGTATCTGACTTGATTCAACATTATCATCACATTCAATAAACTGCGCATGAGTTCAGAAAGCGAAAATTTAACTACTTTTGTTACTTTCTTCAATGTTTACAAGTATAAAGTAATGCTCTTTGAATTAATCAATGAACTTGCGTTCTTTCAGCATTATATCAACGATGTATTGTTTGACTGTCTGCACAAGTTTTGTCAGACATACTTGAATGATATTCTCATCTATAGTAAGATCTTGAAAGAACATAGAACTCATGTGAAAAAAGTGCTAAACAAGCTTCATGAAGTCAATCTGCAAATAAACATTAATAAGTATAAATTCAAGATTCAGAAAATCTCGTTTCTTGAACTACTGATATTCATCAATGATCTGTGAATGAATTCTCAGAAAGTAGATGTGATTTGAAACTGAAAAGTGTTATGATCGTTGACTCATATGCAGATCTTCATTGACTTCTGCAATTTCTATCGACAATTCATAAAGAATTTCTCAAAGATTGTTCAACTCATGGTAAAGCTGATTTGAAAAAATCACTTCTTTGAATGAACAAAGATCTGTCAGATGATCTTTGAAGAACTGAAGTAATAAGTGACAACAGCTTTCATTCTGAAGCATTTCAACTCAATCAGAAAAGTTATTCTGAAAATTGACTTCTTGAACTATGTCAACGACGAAGTATTGTCTCAATATGATGATGAAGACATTTTACATTCAATGATCTTCTACAGCAAGAACATGATTCTCGCAGAATGCAACTACGAGATCTATGACAAGAAACTGCTGATCATTATTTATTGCTTGAAGCACTGATGCTCTGAATTGAAATGTACAGATATTTTGATCAAGATCTTCATTGATCATCTGAATTTGAAGTACTTCATGATGATCAAAGAACTGATCAGACAACAGACTAAATGAGCTGAAAAGTTATCTGAATATAACTTCAAAATCATATATCAGTCAGAAAAACAGAATCTGAAAGTCGACGCGCTGATCAGAATGTCAGACGTCAAGTCAATTGAAGCAAATGATGATTGAAAGCTATATCAGCATTAAATGCTATTGTCAGAAAGCAAGTTTGAATTGCAGTCAATAAAAGCTGATTAAGATCTGACTCAGATCTTGCTCAGATCTGACTCAGAATTTGACTCAGATTTGAAACTTGAATTGAAAGCTAATCAAAATTCGATCGAAGAAATGATTTTTATTCAGAATCAAATTATAGTTGAAAATCAAATGAATCAACTGTGCTTTGATATTTGAATAGTCATGAAACAGAACAGAAAAACTTGTCAAGATATTGATTTAGACAATTGCAAAGTACTTGATGAAGTACTCTGAAAAGATGATAGAATATGAGTTTCTCAGTCAATGATCATTCAATTGATAAGAGAAGTACATGATTTTTTGATCAGTGATTATTCTGACATGAATTGAACGTTGAACTTGCTGAGACAATCATATTGCTGATTGAAGATGAGAATGATGATCAAGCGCTACATTCAAAACTGTTATGTTTGTCGTAGATCAAAAGCATTGAGAGATTGAATCAATGAATTATTAAAGTCATTGCTCATACTTGAGCAGCAATGACAGAACATATCATTAAACTTCATTATTGATTTATTAGAAAGTGATAAAAACAACGTGATTCTGACAGTCATAGATCAATTGTCTAAGAAACAACATTACATACTGTGTTAATCAGATGATGAAGAAATCTTTGCAGAACAAACAGTCAAGCTACTGTTGATATGAATCTTCAGAACTCATTAACTATCAAGATCAATAATGTTCAATTGTGATTCACAATTCATATTAATTGTCTGAAAGTCTCTATGTCTGAGACTTGACATAAAGATGAAACTATTCACAAACTATCATTTGCAAACAAATGATTAAATAGAAAGAGCGAATTAGAATGTGAAATGATATCTATGAAGCTATTACTTGTATATGCAAGATGATTAATTCATCTGATTATCTATGATTGAATTCGTCAATAACAATGCTATTTCGTTATCAATTGAACAGTTGACGTTTTTTCTGAATAAAAACTTTCATTCTCATATGAGTTTTGATTCGAATTCAATCGAATATGAGATCACTCAAGCTAAAATCAAAGCAGACAAAGCAAAAAATATATTCAAATACATGAAATAATCACTAGCATTGATTAAGCAAGCATTAGCAAGAGTCAAAGTCACAATAAAGAAACAGATTGATAAGCATTGAAAAGAAATGATTTACAAGATAAATGACATGATGTTTCTAAACTCAAGAAACATCATGATTTCAAGATCATTAAAGAAACTAAATGATAAAATGCTAGAACTCTTCAAGATTCTGATTGAGATTAAACATGCATATCAACTGAAACTGTCATTGACTATGAAGATTCATTCGAAGTTTGCATCAAATTTGCTGCAACTAGATTTAAAAGATGCTTTAAAAGAACAATGAAATGAGTTGTCTGATTTTATAGTGATTGAAGATGAAGATGAATGAAAAGTGAAGAACATATTGAACTTCAGACACTATGAACGAGATAAATGACTACAATATCATGTTAATTGAAAAGAATACAACGTCAATCTACATTGATACAACGTCAATGAAAGTGAATTTGAAGATTGCTTGAAAGTCATCAATGACTTTCATGAACATTATTCAAACAAGTCAAGATAGAAATTAACTCAAGAAAGATTGATTGAACTGCAGCAATGAAAACATTGCTAAATGAAGAGTGTCACGATTCTAGCCTTGTCAGACTCAGTCTTCTAGTCTTATCAGATTTATTCTCACTTCGTCATCTTAACTAGTTTCTATTGAGTCTAGCGTCGACTGAGAAACACACATATGTAGTCAGCTTCTTTTCTGTAGCTATCTTTCTTTCTTAGCATTTATCTTCTAGTTAAATGATACTTCTATCTGACTCGCTCTAGACAGGTCTCTAACATTAGATAAATGCTCATCATCTACTCTGCTATCAACAAATAAATGATACGAAACAATTTATTCAGTAAGAAAAATTTGCAAGAGATTTTTCAAATTTGCATCATCATTTTAGATCGCAAGAAATTCTTCGATTCTACACTTATTTGCATCATTCTATTCGCAAGAAATTCTTCGAATAAAGCACTCAATTATTACCTGAAATTCACAAGAAATTCTTTGAATTTTCACTCATCAAAAAACATCAATTCAAAACATCAATCTCTCATTTACTTTTATCTTCTCTCATCATGACATGCAACGTTGAGTCAGTTGATTCTTGAACAACTCATCTGCTTAAAAGCACTGTTAATAGAAGAGTTTTACTTCTACTCATCAATGCTTCAGTCAAAGCTAAGAAAGCTGACACTTCATGAAACATAAACATCGAAGAACAACTGTGTCATTGAGTCAGCAATTAACTTGATGAAGTCATCAATATGTTGAACGAGCTTTGAAGTCAGCGAGACTTGACTTTACAACTCAATGAACACTGACTTCTCATACAAGACGATCACAAGAAGAGAGCGAAACAACTAGAAGTCACTTTTGATAAAAACAATAAGCTAGAGAAAAAGATCAATCAGCTACAAGGCGAGCGATTGAACTTCAGAGTGAAACAACGTCAAGCTGATCGATCTATGCTTTGTCAAGATACTCAGTCAGCTGAGCAACGAGTCAATCAGAAAGAAGCTCGCTCTCAACGAGAATCTTCTACTCTATCTGATAACGAAAACGAGAATGATCATCACAAGTTCATTAAGCTTTCGAATTCACTCATCTTCATCGAAACAGATGATTCTACCTGAAAGACATGAAACATCAAAATAGCTGACAAGCTCAATGTTAACGCGAATCATTATTCTACTGAAAAGATTCATATTGTCTATGTGATTTTCAGACTAGAAGACGATGCTGATCAGCAAATTTATGCAAAGCATCATGTTAAAGCTTTCTCATTCTATCAATCACTATCAGAGTTACTGAAACATCTGAAAGAAATTTACGAAGATCAGAATCTGATTCGAAAGTGTCATCATGAATACATTGCTCTGAAGCAGCTCAACAAGCTCTTCAGCTCTTTCTATTCAGAATTCACTAGAATATTCAGCTTTCTAAACTACGATGATATCACTCTGATGAACGACATTCAGAATAAAATCAACAATCGTCTTCAGAACGCGTTGTCAGTTTGCCTCATAAAGTTTAGCTCGCTTGATAAGCTTAAGACCTTTCTTCAAGATGTGAATAACAAACAACGAGTCAATTATCAGCTACGTGACGAGCAATAAACAGTCAAATCAATAGCAGCTTCGGAAAAACGTTTTGTTTCTTCGTCAACATCAGCTTCAGCCTCAACTACTAGCTATGTTCGACTCGCTACTTTTTTCACCCTTGAACCTGAACGATCAAGAATGTCAATCATCTGCTTCAACTGCAAAGCATCGAGTCATCTTTCAAAGAACTGTTCTCAGCTGAAGACTAGTACTTCGACATCTCATGCATTCACCTCTCGTCTCAATGAGATCGTCATGTCGAAAGAAGAGAAGAAATTATTTACAGAGAAATCGAAGAATGAGGCAAAAAACTAGTGACTTTCATCAAAGACGTGATGAAAGATGTGTTAATTTCTTCAACAACGAGCAGCTCAAATGATCTCTTTGCTTCGAAATCTTTGACTACTGAATGTGTACTATCTAGCAATGAAATTAGTTACTCATTAAAGTCATTGATTGACACTGAAGCAGCTGACTATTCGTTCATTGATGAATTAATCGCGCAGAATGTTTGTGATCATTTGCAAATTGAATCTTTATCTTTAATCAAGCTCAAATCAATAAGAAAATTCGATGATCATTATGCAAAAAAGCTCATTACTCATGCGATTTATTTGAATCTAACTGTTCAAGATCATATGAAACGTTTCGTCTTTATGCTGATCACTTGATTAGGTCAACATCAGATGATTCTTGAAAAAACATGAATGAACAAGATCGAGATGACTATTGATATGAGAGATGATCGTCTTCAATTTTCTAGTTTCGAAGCTCATATCAAAGCTTCTATCAAAGCTCATTCGACTGTTCTTTCAAGCAAGAAAATCGCGATAAAACAGAAAAGTTCAACCTTTATTCAAATACTAAAGAGATCTATTTCTTCTGTCATCACTCGACTCAGCGAGAAGTCATCTTCATTCAGTAAAATCATGAAATCATTTAATTCAGTCAAATCTTCGTCTTTCAATTCAATGAACATAGCAATGATAGAGACTGCAGCATATAAATCACTAGTCAAACGGTTGAATGTGACTACTTTCGCGATCATCATCACGAAAATCAATCGACTTCTAAAAACAGCTAGAAATAAACTCAAAGATGTAAATTTACAAGAGCTTTTACATGAAGAGATCTTGAAAGAAGTCAAAGCTAAGCTTTCTTTGAAATATCATGACTATTTAGACGTGTTTGATCGAGCGATGACTGATTAACTACTTTCTCATCATCTCTACAATCATAAAATTGAGTTGATCAACAAGAGAACATCTTCTCGAAGTCGTCTCTATCATATGTCTGACTACAAGCTTCAAAAGATGAAGAATTACCTGATCAAGCATCTGAATAAAGACTTCATATCTTCAAGCTCAGCTTCATATGCTTCGCTCATACTATTCATCAAAAAGAAAGACGATAGCTTGCGTTTCTGTGTAAACTACAGAAAGCTCAATGCTTTGATCAAACGAAATCGCTATCTCTTATCGCTAATAGACGAAACTTTCGCTTGTATTCAAGATAGCAAGTATCTGACTCGATTGAACATCATTGTCATCTTCAACAAACTGCGTATGCATTTGAGCAGTGAAGATTTGACTATCTTTATCATCTCTTTTGATTTCTACAAATATTACGTGATGTCTTTCAAATTAATCAACGACTCAACTTTCTACCAACATTATATGAACGACGTGCTATTTGACTATCTTCATCAGTTTTGTCAAATCTACCTAAATGACATTATCATCTACAGCAAAACACTGAAGAAACATAAGCGACACGTATGATTAGTTCTACATAGACTACAAGAGACTGATCTTCAGATGAATATAAACAAATGCAAGTTTCATGTTCAGAAAATCTTCTTTCTGAAAGTATTGCTATTTATTGAAGAACTAAAGATGAATCTCAGAAAATTACAAGCAGTAGTTGAATGATCTACTTCTACAAATCTCACTCAGATGCAGTTCTTGATCAACTTCTGCAATTTCTATCGACGTTTTATAAAGAACTTTTCGAAGATTGTTTGTTCTCTGATTCAACTAACTCAAAAAGAGGTGATATTTGAATAAAATAAGGCTTGTCAAACAATCTTTGATCATATGAAGAAACGAATGATTGAAGTCTTTATTCTTCGTCATTTTGATCAGAATAAAAAGACTATTCTTGAAACAGACTCATTCAACTACGTCAATGATGACATACTTTCTCAATATGATGACAAAGAAACATTGCATTCAATGATTTACTACAGTAAGAATCTGAGTTTCGCTGAGTGCAATTACGAGATCTATGACAAGAAACTACTAGCAATCATTCGTGTCTTTGAGCATTGATGACCTGAGCTGAAATTGACTGAGCTACTCATCAAGATGTTCACTGATCATCAAGCTTTAACATCATTAATGAAAGATAAAGAGCTAAGTAGACGTTAAATGCGTTGAATACAAAAGCTCATTGACTTCAACTTCAAAATCATGTATCGCTCAGACAAATAAAACATCAAAGTTGATGCATTGACTTGTTGAGTCAATTCAGTTTCTAGAAGTTTTGAGAATGAACGATGTCACTATCAGCGAACTACAATTCTCACGTTAAATTGAATGAAAATTGCTGATCTAAAAGAAAAAGAGAACGATGAATCAATTTATCAGTTGATTCTAAAAGCTAACAGAATCAACGAGAATTGTATTCTACTTCGTGAAGTCGTATTAAAAGATGAAGCTCAATACAAAGATATTAAATTAAGAAATTGTCGAGTTCAGAACGAAATACTATATCGAGATGATCTTCTATGAGTTTTCTTCGACAAGCATCTTCAAATGAAGCTAATTCAAGAAGTTCACGATCAATCTTCTATTGATCATTTCGAAATTCTCAGAACGATGAAAATCATAAGAAGATACTACTATTGATCTTCAATGCAAAAGACAATAAGTCGATATATTTGAAACTGCTACATTTGTCAGCGATCAAAAACTTCTTGAAATAAATTCAATGAACTACTACATTTTCTACTCATACTCGAACAGCAATGAAAGAACATAGTCATGAATTTCATCATCGACTTACCTCTTTCAAAAGGCAAAAACATCATACTAACAGTGATATGTAGATTGACAAAGAAACAACATTATATTTCTTGCTTCACTGATGACGAGAAAATCACAGCAGAAAAAACAGTTGAGCTAATGCTTCAGTGAATATATCAAATACACGATTTACTCGATTTCATTGTTTTGAATCAAGATCTTCAATTTACCTTCATTTTATGAAAGTCGCTTTGCAAAAGACTAGACATTAATCTTCAACTCTTCACAGTTTATCACTCTCAGATCAACGATCAAAGTGAACAAGTCAATCAGAACATCAAAAGATATTTTCGATTCTTCTGTTTGTATATACAGAATGACTGAGCTAAGCTACTATTCATGATTGAGTTCGTTGACAATAATGCTCTGTTCTCAGTCATTTTCTCGATTTCTTTCTTTCTAAACAAAGACTTTCATTCTCATATGAGCTTTGAACTCAATGTCATTGAATATGAAAGTTCTTGTGAACACTTGCAGACGACTAAAGTCGAGAATATATCTGAACATATGAACAAAACACTGAAGTTTGCTCGCGAATCGCTAGTCAAAACACGAGAACAAATGATGAAACAAGTCAATAAGCATAGAAAAGAAGTTGATTATGAGATCAAATCAAAGATGTTTCTGAATGAAAGAAACATCATTACAGCAAGATCTTTCAAGAAGCTAGATGATAAAATGCTCAGTTCTTTCATCAATCTAGATTTCATCGACTCTTCATATAAACTGAAATTATCAGAGTCTATGCATGTACATGATGTATTTCACTCTGACCTGCTTCGCTCTGCCGTCGATGATCTCTTGCCTGGTCAAAAGAATGAACTCTCAGATTCAATAGTGATAAACGACGAAGACGAGTGAAAAATCGATGATATATTGAACTCTCGTTGATATCAAAGATGACTTCAGTATAGAGTCAAATGAAATGACTATGACAATGATCTCAATTGATACAACGCTGATGACGACGAATTTATGAACGCTCAGAAGATCGTTAACGATTTTCATATTTGATACTTGAACAAATCGCGCTAATCAACAATTCAATCAATCATGATTTAGATTGAGCAATCAATCAAGTCGAGCAGAAAATACATTCATGCAAACATGAATCATCAAAGAAGAAAAGTAATGTCACGATTTTAGCCTTGTCAGACTCAATCTTCTAGTCTTGTCAGATTTATTCTCGCTTCGTCATCTTGACTAGTTTTTATTGAGTCTAGCGTCGACTGAGAAACACACATATGTAGTCAGCTTCTTTTCTGTAGTTATCTTTCTTTCTTAGCATTTATCTTCTAGTTAAATGACATCTCTATCTGACTCGATCTAGACAGATCTCTAACAAAGAGAAAGAGTAATGTTGCAAGCATGTCTCATTACTCTGAGTTAGTCTAACATAAATCATGTCAGACTATTATAAACTAGTACAGAGCTGATGTTGACACGCTAGTAATCTAACGCGTCTTCATGAGTATAAAACTTTTGACATGTTTCATCTTCTTTCTTCTTTAGCTTTGAACTTCTAGTTAGAATACACTCATATGATTCACTCTATGCAGACTCATAACACTTTGACTTTGATCAAAGCGAAGTCAATTCGAGAATTTGATGATCATTATGCTAAGAAACTCATTATTCATGTCATTTATTCAAATCTGACTGTTCAAGATCATATGATTGACATAGCTTCTATGTTAATCACTTGATTAAATCAATATCAAATAATTTTTGAAAAAACATGAATGAACAAAATCAATCTAATAATTGATATGCAAATCAATTTTCTTCAATTTTCGAATTTCACTTCTAGTCAGAAATTGATTGTTCTATTCTTAAGTAACAAGACAATCACGAAGCAGAAGATTTTGACTTCTACTCATATACTGAAAAGATCTTTCACTACATTTTAATTCAGTCTGAAATCATTCTCTTTCAGTCAGTTCAATGAGAAGTCAGTTAAACTAATTGAACAGTTAAAATCGCGTGACGTGACTTTAACTAATGTTAAAAATTCTAAATCAACGTTCAGTCTGAAATCATTCTCTTTCAGTTCAATGAATATAACAATGATAAAGACAGCAACATATAGAATGTTAATTAAACAATCAGATGTCAAGATCTTTGCTGTTATTGTCTTGAAAATCGATCGACTTATAACTATCATCAAAAACAAGTCTGAAGAAGTGAATCTGCATGAGCTTTTTCATGCTGAAGCTCTCAAGCAAGTCAAGATTAAGCTTTTCTCTGAATATCACGACTATTTAAACATCTTCGATTGAGCAATGATTAATCAGCTATCATTGCATCGTTTCTATGATCACAAAATTAAGTTAATTGATGAAGAAATGTTCTTTCAAAGCAAACTATATCAGATGTTTAATCACAAGCTTCAGAAGATAAAGAAGTATCTGATTAATCTGTTATGAGTTTGCATAGAGTGAATCATATGAGTGTATTCTAACTAAAAGTTCAAAGCTAAAGAAGAAAGAAGATGAAACACGTCAAGAGATTTATACTCACGAAGACGCGCTAAATTACTAGCATGTCAACATCAGTTTTATACTAGTCTATGATAGTTTAACATGATTTATGTTAAACTAACTTAAGATGCACACTTGCAACATTATCTCTTCTCTTCATCTAGCAATGTTCTCATTGCTGCAGTTCAGTCAATCTTTCTTGAGTCAATTTCTATCTTGACTTGTTTAAATAATGTTCATGAAAGTCATTGATAACTTTCAAGCAATCTTCAAATTCACTTTTATCAACGTTGTATCAATGTAGATTGATGTTGTATTCTTTTCAATTAACATGATATTATAGTCATTTGTCTCATTCGTAGTGTCTGAAGTTTAATATGTTCTTCACTTTTCATTCATCTTTGTCTTCAATCACTATAAAATCAGATGATTCATTTCATTGTTCTTTTAAAGCATCTTTTGAATTTAGTTGCAGCAGATTTGACGCAAACTTTGAATGAATCTTCATAGTCAACGACAATTTCAGTTGATATACATGTTTAATCTTGATCAGAATCTTGAAAAGTTTTAGCATCTTATCATTTAGCTTCTTTGATGATCGTAAGATCATTATGTTTCTAGAATTCAGAAACATCATGTCATTTATCTTGTAAATCATTTTCTTTCAATGCTTATTAGTCTGTTTCTTCATTGTGACTCTGACTCTTACTATGACTTGCTTGATTAATGCTAGTGATTATTTCATGTATTTGAATATATTTTTTGCTTTGTCTGCTTTGATTTTAGCTTAAGTGATCTCATATTCGATTGAATTCGAATTAAAACTCATATGAGAATGAAAGTTTTTATTCAGAAAAAACGTCAACTGTTCAATTGATAACGAAATAGCATTGTTATTGACGAATTCAATCATAGATAATCAGATGAATTAATCATCTTGCATATACAAGTAATAGCTTCATAGATATCATTTCACATTCTAATTCACTCTTTCTATTTAATCATTGATTTGCAAATGATAGTCTGTGAATAGTTTTATCTTGATGTTGAGTCTCAGACATAGAAACTTTCAGACAATCAATATGAATTGTGAATCACGATCAAACATTATTAATCTTGATAGTTCATGAGTTCTGAAAACTCATATCAACAGTAGCTTGACTGTTTATTCTGCGAAGATTTCTTCATCATTTGACTAACATGATATATAATGTTGTTTCTTAGACAATCAATTTATGACTGTCAGAATCACGTTGTTTTCATCACTTTCTGATAGATTGATAATGAAGTTTAATGATATGTTCTGTCATTGTCGCTTGAATATGAGCAATGACTTCAGCAGTTCATTGACTCAATCTCTTGATGCTTTTGATCTATGACAAACGTAACAGTTTTGAATGTAGCGCTTAATCATCATTCTCATCTTCAATCAGCAATATGATCATCTCAGCAAGTTCAACGTTTGATTCATGTCAGAATGATCATTGACTGAAAAACTCATAGTCTATCATCTTTTCAAAGTACTTCATCAAGTACTTTGCAATTGTCTAGATCAATATCTTGACAAGTTCTTCTGTTCTGTTTCATGATTATTTGAATATCAAAACACAGTTGATTCATTCAATTTTCAACTATAATTTGATTCTGAATAGAAATCATCTCTTCAATCAAATTTTCGTTAGCGTTCAATTCTTGTTTTGAATCTAAGTTAAATCTGAGCAAGATCTGAATCAGATCTTGATCAGCTTTCTGATCATCTTCTTGATCAGTTGACTGCAGCTTAAATTTGCCTTCTGACAATAGCATCTGATGCTGATATAGCTTTCGATCATCATTTGCTTCAACTGACTTGACATCTGACATTCTGATCAGTGTGTTGACTTTCAGATTCTGTTTTTTCGACTGATATATGATCTTGAAGTTATATTCAGATAACTTCTCAGCTTATTTAGCTTGTTGTCGAGTCAGTTCTTTGATGATCATGAAGTACTTCAAATTCAGGTGATAGATGAAGATCTTGATTGAAATATTTGTATATTTCAATTCAAGATGTCAATGTTTCAAACAGCGAATAATGATCAGCAGTTCTTTGTCATAAATCTCGTAGTTGCATTCTGCGAAAATCATGTTCTTGCTATAAAAGATCACTAAATGTAGAATGTCTTCATCATCATACTGAGACAATACTTCGTCGTTCACATAGTTCAAGAAGTTCGTTTTTAGAATAGCTTTTCTGATCAAGTCAAAATGCTTCAGAACGAAAACTGTCATCATCTGTTACTTTAGTTCTTCAAAGATCATCTGACAAATCTTTGTTCATTCAAAAAGATGATCTTTTCAAGTCAGCTTTATCATGAATTGAACAATCTTTGAGAAGTTCTTTATGAATCATCGATAGAAATTGCAGAAGTCAATGAAGATCTACACATGAGTCAATGATCGCAGCACTTTTCAGCTTCGAATCACATCTACTTTTTGAGAGTTCATTCGTAAATCATTGATGAATATCAGTAGTTCAAGAAACGAGATTTCCTGAATCTTGAATTTGCACTTGTTAATGTTTATCTGCAAGTCGACTTTGCGAAGCTTGTTTAACACTTCTTTCACATGAGTTTTATGTTTCTTCAAGATCTTACTGTAAATAAGAATATCATTCAAATATGTCTGACAGAATTTATGCAGACATTTGAACAATACATCGTTGATATAATGTTGAAAGAACGCAAATTCATTGATCAATTTAAAAAGCATTATTCTATACTTGTAAACGTTGAAGAAAGTAACAAAAGTAGTTAAATTCTCACTTTCTGAACTTATTCGCAGTTTATTGAACGCAGCGATAATGTTGAGTTGAGTCAAATACTTACTGTCTTAAATTCAAGCTAATACTTCGTTTATCAAGAGTATTGAATAACGATCTCTTTTGATCAGAGCATTCAGTTTTCAATAGTTTATGCAAAAGCAAAGACTATCATCTTTCTTTTTGACAAATAGTATTGACGAAGCGAAGAGAGCTTTGCTGAATGTAATAAACTTCTTCTTCAAGTTCTTTTTTAAATACTTCTTGATTTTCTGCAACTTGTGACTCAACATGAGATACAATCAACTTCTAGAAGACTGACTTTCATCTTCTAATTCAATCTTATGATCATATGATTGATGCAAAAGCAACTGCGTTATCTTTTCTCTATCAAAAACATTCAGAAAGTCATGATAAATTATCAAAAGCTTCTTCTTCAGTTCATTTAATGACATGACAGAAATCATTTCATTCAGTTTCGCAAAATCTTCGACTGAGCTAAGTGCTTTGTTGATTTCACTAATAATCAAGAAGAAGATCTTGATCTTTTTATTCTTGACTAAAGTTTAATACACAGCAACTTTGATCATAATAATATTAATGAGTTTCTTTTTCTCAGTTGACTGAAAGAAACAAAGTTAATTAAAATCAACTTAAGAGCTTTGCTTTGTTATGAGAGCAGATTCAATGAATCGAGCAGATTTAATGAATTTATTCACTGATTTCTGATTCAGAAATCTCTTCAAGATAATCATTGATGTAACAATCAAGTTCAAGTTCTTTCATTTCATTTTGCAAATCTTGTTTGACTCAAATCTGTAAAATGCTGATTGACTGTTTACTTTTGAAACAAGAGATTTCAATGTTCAAATCTTCAATGATGATATTAATTAATCATTTGCAAAATTTATCAAAATTTGATTTCTTTTCAATCAAAGATTTTCAATGATTATCTTGTGCTGATTTAGACAAGTTATCAATAGAAACATCATTTCATTCTTGTGTTCTTGTATCATGATCAATGTATACAAAGTGTGTGTAATTGACTTTTGATCAAAGATTTCATCATATGATCAAATTGACTTTGATTTTAACAACGATATTGACTGAATATCAAAGCATTCACATAGCTCTGACATCAAAGATTCATCAATGAAAGTCATGTCAGTGACTTCAGTATTTATCAAAGCAAAAGATCTGAATATTTTTTCTAAACTACTTAAAATGACATTAACAGTGAATGACTTGAAATCAAATGAATCATCAAATATGCTGATGAAACAGAATATGAGTATATCATTCTCAATCACTACTTTAATGAAAGCAGATCATTTTTCAAATTCGCAACGATTTTGTGCACTTGAGTCATCTTGAAACAGTCATACGCTTTATATTCTGACTTTTTACATTTGAAGCAAAGTTTTTTCTTAAACAACTCTTTCTGAATAGAATCGAGATTTGATCTTCTGAGTTTCTTTCACGCAGAGACTGATGACGTGAATCGAGCAGATGAAGTGTTAGCGACAGAATGAGCAGCTGAGATTGCTGAAGCTTTGACGATCAATCGAGCATTCAATTCAATCAATTTAACATTGACTTGCATGCAAATGTTGATAAACTCATTCAAATTCATGATTCATTCATTGAGCATTACTCATTGAAGATCTGAGCTGATCTTATGCTGAAAATCATTTAGTAAAGTCTTGTTATTGTACTTTAGTTCTGCGCTGAATCTTTGAAATTTCATTCAAAATTCATGAAAGAAGATCTTGTTCTGATACAGCTTCAAGTACTGTCGTTAAGTCATGTAATGATGATTAAGATTATCATACATCTTATTAATGATTAATAGTACTTCTTCAACTTCTAGAAATGAGTTCAAGAAGATATTTTGCATGCAAGAAGCTATGTGCTTGATCGCAGCTTCACTAACTCAACTTTCAATGTAAATAATCTTTAATTCTTTGATAGAAAAGTGATTCTTGTTTATCTTCAGCTTATTTTGCATTTGTGATAGTCAATTGTTTACATTCTGCAACGAATCTTCAAACAGTAAAGAGTTTGATAATTTAATTGATTTCAAGAAACAATCTTCAGAAATTGAAGTACTTTGTTGACTTGATGCAGTTTTTAAATGATGTATAATCACGTTCTTGTTTCTCATTTCTTTCTGCAGACGCGTTTGCGCAGCTTTCAACATGATGTTTATCTCGTTGACATCTTTTAACATCTGAATCATGTCATTGTGAGTCTTGATTTTGATGTCGTGCTGTTGACATATGTACTTGATAAAGACAATGATGTTGTCTGCTTCATGAGCACTTATTCAAGCATTCAGTTCAGTGCTGATGCTGATCTTGATCATTTCATGATCAAAAAGCAACATGTTCATGTTCTTTTCTTCTGTATCTGATGACACATTCGTGTCTTCTTCTTCTGATGCTGTTTGATTCTGTGATAGAAGTGATTCTCTTCTAACATTTTGAAAGTCATAGTGAGCAATGCTCACTGATTCTGATTCTGTGCTTCTAGTCATGATATGAATAGAAAATTGCTGATCAAGATTCTGATGTTACTCTATTGAACTTTCTGAGTTCAAGCAATGACTAGTACTTTATCAAACTTTCTAAGTTCAAGTACTGCTGAAATTTCTGATTTCTGATGACGAGCTCAATAAAGAGTTAGTCAAGAGCAACGCGTTCATGTTCTTTGATTCTGATTCTATCGAAATTTCTGATTTCAAATCAAGATTCTTCTTTAGAAATTTCTGATTTCTATTAAGCTTTCTGAGTTTAAGTTCTGATTTTGCTGTTGAAATTTCTGATTTCAACTTCTGATTTGAGTTGTGTAGCTTGTTTTTATATTATTTACACATTGATAGCAAGATTAATGAGCTTTGAACTAATGTTATGAGTCTGTATAAAGCGAATCATATGAGTGTATTCTAACTAGAAGTTCAAAGCTAAAGAAGAAAAAAGATGAAACACGTCAAGAGTTTTATACTTATGAAGACGCGCTAAATCACTAACGTGTCAACATCAGCTCTATACTAGTTTATAATAGTTTAACATGATTTATGTTAGACTAACTTAAGATGCACGCTTGCAACACAATCATTTAAACAAAGAGTTCATTTTCTTCAGCTTTGCATCATACATCTTGCTCATCTTGTTCATTAAAAAGAAAGATGATAGTCTGCATTTCTGCGTCAATTACAGAAAGCTCAATGCTTTGATCAAACGAAATCACTATTCTTTGTCATTGATAAACGAGACTTTTGCTCATATACAAGAAAGCAAGTATCTGACTCAATTGAACATCATTGTCGCGTTCAACAAACTACACATGCATTCAGATAGCGAAGATTTGACTATCTTTATTACCTTTTTCAACTCATACAAATATCATGTAATGTTCTTTGAATTAATCAATGAATCAACATTCTATCAACATTATATAAACGACGTGTTGTTTGAATATCTACATCAGTTCTGTTAGATTTATCTAGATAACATTATCATTTACAGCAAGATCTTGAAGAAACATAAGTAACATGTATGATTGATCTTGAATAGACTATGAGAAGCTAATCTACAGATAGACATCAACAAGTGCAAGTTTCATGTTCACAAAACTATCTTTCTAGAACTCTTGATATTAATCAAAGAACTAAAGATGAACTCTTGAAAGATACAAGCAGTCGTTGAATGATTTACATTCAATAATCTCACTCAGATACAGTTCTTCATTAACTTCTGAAACTTCTATCAACGCTTTATCAAGAATTTTTTGAAGATTGTTCGTCTCATGATTCAACTTACTCAAAAGAAGATTATATTTGAATGAAATGAGATCTGTCAAATGACATTCAACATTGATCATTTGACGAAATCAGCTAAAATTGACTACAGACTCATCAAGCTAGCATCAGTCAAAAACATCTGTTTAGTCAAGCTTCTAGCTCACAAGCTTTAATAGTCACTTATCAACAACTAATAGCTAGCTACAAGCGCTTGTATCTTTTGATGACAGTCATTTGCTCAAAAGACATCAATTGCTCAAAAGATATAATGTGCAATACATGTTCACTTTTTGTACGTTTCTACATTCAAGATTCATATGTAATCAAATAAATCATTTGATGAATTGATTATTTAAGTAGCTATTTAACCATCTATTTAAACATGAAGAATGCTTGGTAGAAAATCATGTAGAGAGTCATGAAGAGTGCTTGATAGAAAAACATGAAGAATGCTTGGTAGGGAAACATGAAGAGCGCTTGGTAGGAAATCATGAAGAGTGCTTGGTAGGGAAACATAAAAGATGCTTGATAGAGAATCATGAAGAGTGCTTGGTAGGGAAACATGAAGGGCGCTTGGTAGGAAAACATGAAGGGTGCTTGGTGGTGAAACATGAAGGGTGCTTGGTAGGGAAACATGAAGGGCGCTTGGTAGGGAAACATGAAGGGTGCTTGATAGAGTGCTTGGTAGGGAAACATGAAGAGTGCTTGATAGGGAAACATGAAGGGTGCTTGGTAGAGAAACATGAAGAGCGCTTGGTAGAGAATCATGTAGAGAGTCATGAAGAATGCTTGATAGAAAAACATGAAGAGTGCTTGGTAGAAAAACATGAAGAACGCTTGGTAGAGAAACATGAAGAGTGCTTGGTAGGAAAACATGAAGGGTGCTTGATAGGGAAACATGAAGAACGCTTGGTAGAAAGTCATGTAGAGAGTCATGTAGAAAGTCATGTAGAAAGCATTGTTTAACTTATGTTATGCACTCGATCAACGCGTATTTTGAAGCATGTATAATGTTTGATAGAGCATTTGATAGAAAGCTCAGTCGATAGCTCAATAGATAGCTCAGTAGAAAGATTGATAGAAAGATTGATAGAAAGATTGATAGAAAGGTTGATAGAAAGATTGATAGAAAGATCAGTAGAAAGATCGATCGAAAGGTCAGTAGAAAGCTCACTAGATGACTCGATCAAAAAATCAGTAGAAAGATCAATCAAAAGATCAGTAGAAAACTCAGTGAAAAGCTCAGTAGAAAGCATTGTTTGAAACATTGTTTGACTTATGTTATGCACTTGATCAACGCGTCTTTTGAAGCATGTTTTGAAGTGAGTAGACTGACTAGTAGACGAATGAGTAGATAGTTGAGTTGATAGCTGAATATGTTGATATTTTGATTGTTGTTGTTCTAGAAAGTAGAAACTATGAAGGGAAAAAGAAGATGAAAACTTCAAACTCTTTAACGTCAGCTTTATATAGCTTAAAGCGAAGATTATCAAGTAGGTAGCTGAGCATGTAGAATGATGAGTAGATAGAAAGTCATGTAGAAAGCATTGTTTAAAGCACTGTTTGATGTGTTTTATGCACTCAATCAACGCGTTTAATAGAGAGTAGAATGAAAAGTAGATAAACGAGTAAAGTGAAGAGTAAATGAGTGAGTAAATAGACGAGTAGAATGAAGAGTAGATGAGCGAGTAAATAGATGAGTAGAATGAAAAGTAGATGAGCGAGTAGATAAACAAGTAGAATGAAGAGTAGATGAGCAAGTAAATAAATGAGTAGAATGAAAAGTAAATGAGTGAGTAAATAAATGAGTAGAATGAAGAGTAAATGAGCGAGTAGATAAATGAGTAGAATGAAGAGTAAATAAGCGAGTAAATAAACAAGTAGAATAAAGAGTAAATGAGTGAGTAAATAGATGAGTAGAATGAAAAGTAAATGAGCGAGTAAATAAATGAGTAGAATGAAGAGTAAATGAGCGAGTAGATAAATGAGTAGAATGAAGAGTAAATGAGTGAGTAAATAGATGAGTAGAATGAAAAGTAAATGAGCGAGTAGATAAATGAGTAAAGTGAAGAGTAGTGCTAAATCAGCTAAATCAGCTTGTAGCTGATTTATATAGCATGTAAGCTAATTAACGATGCAAACTCAGCTGACAGCTAGCTTGTAGCAAACGTCTCATTTAGTAGCTAGCATATGCATCTCAAGCGCATTAGTATTGAATGAACTCTGCTCACTAGCTCACAAGCTATTTAAGTTCTTTGTTGAAACGTCGATGAATCATATGAAAAGACGTATGATCAAGACTTTTATACTACGTCACTTTAATCAAACTCATGAAACTATTCTTGAAATTGACTCATTTGACTACGTCAATGATGAAGTTCTCTCTTAATATGATGATGAAGAAGTATTACATTCAATTGTCTTTTATAGCAAGAACATGTTTTTTGCTGAATGCAATTATGAAATATATGATAAAGAACTTTTGATCATTATTTAAACATTTGAACACTGATGATTTGAACTGAAGCTAACTGACATTTCTATCAAGATGTTCATCGATCATCAAATGCTTACTTCGTTGATGAAAGATAAAGAGCTGAGCAGACGTCAAATGCGCTGAGTTCAGAAGCTCACTGATTTCAACTTCAGAATAATGTATCAATCTGACAAACAAAACATCAAGATCAATGCATTAACTTGTTGAGCTGACGTTGTGTCTATAGATTCAGAAGATGAGCGCATTTGCTATCAATGAATTATTATTCTGACTTCAAATTAAATGAAAATTGCTGATTTAAAGAAGAACATCAGTGAATCAATTTATAAACAGATTCTTGAGATTAATGAAATCAACGAGAATTGTATGTTACTTTGCGAAGCAATAGCAAAAGATGAGACACAATATGAAGATATCAAATTGAAGAATTGTTGAACTCAGAATGATGTTGAAATCATGTCTAGAAACTAATCAGAGTGTGTACGTGACTAGAATGTTTAATCTATAAAGATAGTTATAACTAAGACTTTAAGAATATAGAAGAAAGAAGATATAAAAGACAAGAAGAACATGCTTTATATAGTAGTTACTCAGATTCAACGTTAGTCTCAAAGAAAACGTGTTGAAACACAAGAAAGATGTTTATTCAAAAGATGTTTGCAACACAAAGAAATGTGTTTATCATAGAAATCTGTTGATCACTCGTAACACAAAGAAGTGTGTTTGTCTAAAAGACAATAGAAGCTGATTAGAAGATGCTAGAAAAGAAAAAAGATGCTAAGTCATATCTGAGTCAAATCTGAGTCAGATTTTAACTAAATCTTGACTAGATCTTGACTAGCTCTGATATGCTTGTAACATTACTCTTCTCTTTGAAAATTCATGTTTGCATGAATAGAATAAATGAAACGCAAAAATTTTCACTGTTTTTCAATTTAGTGTGACTTGTCTGAATAAAGCTTATGAAATTCAACTAAAACTTCTTTCAAGTTCTTAAATTCTTCTTTGTCAACATAGTATCATTTGTCATCTCAATCTAGTTTCGTTCATTTGATCTTGTATTGTATTCAATCTCAATAGTGTCTAAAGTTCAAAATGTCATTTATCTTTCAGTGCTCATCATCTTTAATAGTGAGAAATTTAAATGATTCTGAATGCTGTTCTGATAAAAGATCATTGAAATAAGAACATAATAGCTTTGAACTGAACATTGAATGCAGTTGCTTCATGCTTATCAATAAACGAAAATGATAAAAGATCTCAACTTTGACAGTGATTTGATAAAGTTCTAGCTGTTTATCTTTCAAATTCTTACATGATTTAGTTGTCTTTATGTTTCTAGAGAATAATCAAACTCAGTCATTTACTTCATAAATGACGTCTCATCTATGTTTATTGATCTTAGCTTTAATGATTTGCTTCGTTTTTTTCAATTGTTGAAGATTAAAGATTAGAAGCTTTTTCATTTGAATGATAATATCATCTGCTTTTCTAGCTTTAAGACGTTCATGAGTAGTTTCATAGTCAGTTGTATCTGAATTGAAACTCATTCGTGAGTGAAAATTCTCATTGAAGTAGAATGAAGTCATTGAGATGATCAAGAAGATATTGAAATTCTCGCTGAATTTCATCATGAGAAGTCATTTCGCTCAGTCGTTCTGCATGTAGTTACAGTAAATTCTAAGTTTGCATTCAACGTCTTGATTGACTCACTCTGATTGATTGTTGATCTCAGAATGATAAACTGTTAACAGATTGATCGTGATTTTTAGTCACTTGCAAAGACTTTGTCACATTGTTAATTGTAATTGTAATTGTAATTGTAATTCATACATTCTTGTGACATTGATTTAGACTCGACTCATGAAAGACTCTATGCTATTTATATTGAGTGAACAAAACTCTCTGAGAAAGAAAATCACTTGTCGTTTATACAACTGCTTCACGCAGTTGAAACAATGAGATTGACACTGTGTTATCAAGTAATGAATCTATAGCTTCTATTCAGCGCATGATGCTCAAGTAAACTCTTGATGAAAGTGTCTGTGCTGCTTGATTATGACGCATCGTCTTTGCTTTGCTCTTCATTGATGATATTCTATACAATGATGTTTCGATTCGATCTTTGATTCGAAGACGAAAGACGTTTTCTTTGCACTCATGATGCTCGTGATTGTAACATACGTAGAACTGTGTTCTCTTACTCAATGATTGTCATTCATTGAGCAGAGAAATATGTGATGAAAGAGAGATGCACACGATGAGAAGATAAAGTGTGATTATACTGAGTAATTCTTTTCTTCTCTTGATTTGACTTGTGTCACGTAGACGTTGAATGAACTGTTAGTATAAACGTGCAATTGCAATCGTTTGATGTTTGACTCTGATCAATGAAAGAGAATGCATTCTGATCATTCTCTTGAGCTCTCGATTTTTCACGTGAATAGATGAATGACTTAACGTCAAGTAAAGAAGATGAGTTCAAGTCTTCTCAGTATATCAGCGTGATCGACGAGTCACTACTTCTTCGAGCACTGTAGTCACGTCTCTCAATACTTGAAATGATTATTCTATCTGATATCTTTTCATCAATTACTTGATGACACTGTCGATGTGATGAAGACGTTTTGATATCGACGCAGTCAACGAGTCGCAAATTCTTCAATCACTTGTAATCACAATTTGCAGACTCTTCATCTGAGTTGTCTTTTTCACTAGTAGTATCTTTTCATCTCTTACTGATATCGACATGTCATTAATCTTCTTCATAGATTGATTGTGACTGTTAGAAAAAGTGTTGTCGCGTGAGTGAAAACTTTGCACAATGACTTTTCTGACCACGCAACGTTTTAACATCATTCAAACTGCGTTGAATTGAGATCTTTTGACTTTTTTGACTTTTATTCAAACACAGAATAGAATCAAAAGATTCGTAGTCAACATCATGTACAGATGAATCTTGTTGTCAATCATCACATTGTTGATATGAACTGAAAATCTTTGTTCAAAACAATGAAACTGAATAAATCATAAAGTCGATAAACGTTTTATAGCATGATTCAAACTGTTTCTTCGACTGAGATGCTTTTGTCTTCTCAATGACAGAAAACATAGTGATGTTTCTTGATGAGTCAACATATGATTGTGCAAATGATGTTATAATCTTCTGATAGAGATAGCTCAGTAATGAAGTTCATAGCTATATCTTTTCAGCGTTTCTGTGAAATTGAGAAAGAATGAAGAAGTTCATTGATACTATCTTTAGATGTCTTGCTTCGTTGATAAACATCACAGTTTCAAATGTAACGTCTAATCATTACTCAATGATCTGATCAATAGTAGAAACATTGAACTAAATCAATAGTTCTTCAATTGTCAGAGTAAAAGATGAAAGACTGATCATGAATTTTCTTTAGCAATTTCGTATGCATATTCTCAGAAATTCACAGTAGGTCTTTTCTGAACAGAACATCATCAATGATCTCACAATGCTTCAATTCAGTGCTATGTAGCTTAAGCTTGTTTTCGCTTATAGCTTGTTTATACTCATTGCAAAGCTCATTCATCTTGTTGACATCTTTTACTCACTGATAGAAATCAACTTCAAATTCAATAGCTAGAATATTTACTTTATTGAATGTCAGAATGATTTGATAGTGATCTTCAATACGCTGAGTTGATTCAGAGACGTTGATCAAAGACATTCTGATTAAAGCATCAACTTTAGTGTTCATTTTGTCTGATTGAAAAATGATCTGAAAGTTAAACTTAAATAGAATGTCTAGATAATTGACTTGACGTCAAGTTAACTGTTTATTTTTCATAAAAATCTTTAAAGTCTGATGATTGATGAACATCTGAATGAGCAGCTCTGTGCATTCTAGCTTGAGTCTTCAATGTTCAAAACATTGAATAATGACTAGCAATTTCTTGTCATAGATGTGATAATTGCATTCAGCGAAGATCATGCTTTTGCTGTAGAATGCTACTGAGTGAAAAACACTCTCATCATTATACTGTGATAGTATTTCATCTTTGACGTAGTCAGATGCATCAATTTTCAGAATAGTCTGTTGTTTTAAATTGAAATGTCGTAAAACTGAGATTGAGCTAACTTGTTTCTTTAGATCATCAAAAGCTTGAACACAGACTTTGTTTCAAACAAACGACATGTTTTTTCTAGTCAGCTGAGTGAACGATTTGACTAGCTTCAAGAAGTCTTTAATGAAACAACGATAGAAGTTAATGAATCTTACGAAGCTCTGAATCTCTTTTAGATTGATTGACGTAGCTCAGTTGATTATGACTTTCACTTTGATAAAGTTCATACAAAGACTTTGTTCTGAAACTATGACTTTTAAGAATACAGTTTCTTTTACATCGAATTTGCACTTTCAAATATTTACTTGTAGATCAGCTTCTTGTAGATGATTTAATATCATCTTGACATGTTGTTAATGTTCTCGTTGAGTTTTGCTGTAGATCAGAATGTTGTCTAGATAGACTTGACAAAAGTCATTTAGAAAGTCTTAAAGAATGTCATTCATATACTGCTGAAACGAGGCAGAATCATTGATAAGTTCAAAAGATAACATCTTTGATTTGTATGCTTCTAAAGCAATGATAAAGATAGTGTAGTTCTCATTATTAGAATGCATTCGCAATTTGTTGAAAGTTAAAATAATATCTAATTGAGTCAGATGCTTGCAATCAACTATTTTGTTGATCATCTCATTTATGAGTGATAGAGAATAGCATTGAGCTTTCAATAGTCAACGCAGAATCATAGATCTTCATTTGCTTTTAGAATGAACAGAATGAAAGAAGAATATGAAGCTTTGCTAAAGATTATAAATTCTTTGAAAAGATTCTCATTCAGATATTCTTTTACTTTCTGAAGCTTGTAGAAGAACATTCAATATGCTTGACAGCAAGATGACGTTGCGTCACTAGTAAGCTCTATCTTATGATCATATAAACGATGAGACAATAGCTTGTCTGCTTGAGCTCAATCAAAGATGTCTAGAAAATTCTGATATTTTGATGATAGCTTGACTTTAATATCTTCTAGATTCTGAGTCGTTTCATTGACTGAAAAGACGTTTATGACATCTAGTTTGCATTGAGTATTGTAGACGATTTTTCTATTGATGTCTTTGATGAACATAGCAAAAATCTCTGTCTGATTCTTCTTTTTTCGTTTTATGAGTGCTTGAAAAGAAACGACGTTTATGTTTTGAATCAAGAATGACTCTTTCTGAATGAATGAAACTGAGTGCTTAAGCATCTTAAAGATCTTGCTGTGAGCTGCTGAAGAAATCAAAGTTAATCGCGATCAACTTGAGTGCTTTGTATTGAGCGAAATTGAAAAAACCGAAATAGAAATATCTAATTGATCAGAGAATACGATAGTATCATGTCTCATGTTCAATAATATTTCATTTTTGTTCATTCAGAGTTTGCTTAATATGACTTCATGATGCTCGATATCAGCTATCAGCATTGACATAGTCAATTTCTTATGACTTTTGATCGTGAGATTGAGTAGAATCTTATGAGTAATAGTCTTTCTAGCTAGTTTCTCATCATAGTCTCATATTAACTTCTTTTTTGCTAGTAATATAAATTGTATTTCAAGTTTCTGACATATCTTATTGACTAGCTTGTCATGTATCAGCATGTAGACGACGAAATCACTATCTATCAAAGAGCGAAGGCTGAAAGAATTGCTTTGAAAGATAAAAGAAGCATTGATCAGAAATGACTTTTCAAAATAGTTTTCTTTCAATAGAACTTCAATTTGACTGCACAAAGATATGATCTCTATCTCTTCAATGACTCTGAAAAAGATAGTTAGTTTTTTGAATCAGAATCAAACTCAGAGTTCAATGTAAATCAATCAAACTTATCATCTTCTAATACATTGATTCTCAAAGTTCAATCAGAGCATTCTTTAAAAGTATGATCTGATTTGTGACAGATGAAACAAATTTCAGCTTGTAGATTAATGTCTTTGACATTAGTCAAAATCGCGTCGCGCGATTTTGAATGATCAACGAGAGTAGTGACTTTGATCTTTTTATAAAAATTCAATGAATCTCATTTCTCAGCAAAGATGACTTGCTTTTGAATCTTGTTCAGAAATTTCTTTTTCTTGATATCACTCATGACTCAATGCTCATTGTTCAAATGAATCAGATAACTACGAATTTCATTAAGAGATTCTGACTGAATCAACTGACTACTTTAAGCTGCATGAAGACGATAAACTATCTTGTCTCGTAGATCAACGATTAACTGTTTATCGTGATATTTCAAATAAAAGAACAGACGCTGAAACATTGAATAGAATTCACTGAATTTACTCTTTTCTTGAGTGAAACTAGCGTATTTTCTTCGAAAGTTTGTCTCTTTATCAAAATCATTGTAGAGCTGAGCAAGTTCATTTAACAGATCATCAACTGTGACATAGAGATTCAATGAATCTTGTTAACATCAAGCTAAAGTAGCTTTGACTGCGTCTTCTTCGATTCTAAAGTGAACGTAGATCAAAATAGCTTTATTGATATCAAAATAATCGATGTTAATTTCTAGCTTGTCACGAATCTTTTCTTGTTAATCATTTCAAATAAATTCTTTTTCATCAGTAAATAAAGATGAATTTGAAAGCTTTTGAAATCACTTGAATGAATTGAACATGATGAAAGAAGTAGAAATGATCTCTTTAAAAAATCATAGTTGATGTTGCAATTCAGTCACTTGATTTCAAAATGTCTGATTTAATTGATTCAAATATTCTTTGACTTTATTCATTTTCTTGAAATAAGTCTTTCATATTTGTTCGCTTAATATCTTGTCAAATAGCTCACAAGCTTTCACGCTTAAATCTCGTTGAGTTCGAAGACTGTTCAAATCTTCTAGAAAAACTTCTGAGTCTTGTTCAACTTAATGTTGTAGCTGCTTTACATTTTTTATATTTCATGAAGTAGAAGCTTCACAAGATTCATCAAAAGTTTAAGAATGAGACAAAGAGTATTGATGTTTTCATACGACATCAATTCTAAGATATTTCAATATGTAAGATGATAGTTCAGAATAAATGACTGAATCTGTAGTGTCAGAAGAATAAAAGCTTTGATTACTCTCAAAGAAATTGTTCACAGATGATTGAATCATAGCGAAGAATTGATGATCAAGCGAAGAACAATGCTTAATAGTATGTAGAAAGATCATTTGTTAAAGTGTTTAATCTTCAAAGAAAAGTGTTGCTGATTTGAGAGATTTTTATGATTCTCAAGCAATCAATGAAAATTCTTTATCATTGATTCTATTAATCGATTTGAACTGATGCTACTGACTGAGCGATAGATTCTCTAGCAATCATACAATCATATGTTTTCGTTGATTCTATTGATTTCTTGATGTTGTTCTGTTTTTCGATGTTGTCAATCATCAAATACACAAATTTCTTTATACTCATTTCGTTGTCAGTCAAGTGAATTTGAATGAGTAATGAAATTAGTATCATGTGATTAACAAATTCTTAAAGTAATGTTGAAATCATGTCTAGAAACTAATCAGAATGCATACGTGACTAGAATGTTTGATCTATAAAGATAGTTATAACTAAGACTTTAAGAATACAGAAGAAAGAAGATACAAAAGGCAAGAAGAACATGCTCTATATAGTAGTTACTCAGATTCAACGCTAGTCTTAAAGAAAACGTGTTGAAACACAAGAAAGATGTTTATTCAAAAGATGTTTGCAACACAAAGAAATGTGTTTGTTATAGACATCTGTTAACTACTTGTAACACAAAGAAGTATGTTTGTTTAAAAGACAATAGAAGCTGATTAGAAGATGCTAGAAAAGAGAAAAGATGCTGAGTCATATCTGAGTCAAACCTGAGTCAAATCTCAACTAAATCTTGACTAGATCTTGACTAGTTCTGATACGCTCACAACAAATGAAATTTTGTATCATGATAATCAGCTATGAATCTCATTCAATGAGCTTCTACAAATGAATCTGATTCATGAGATGCATGATCAATCATCAGTTGATCATTCTGATATTCTTAGAACTGTGAAAGTCATAAAGCGAAACTACTATTAATCATTTATGCGAAAAACGATAGATCGATATATTCAAAACTGCTATATCTGTCAACGTTTAAAGATATCTAGAAATAAAATAAACGACTTGCTTCAATCTCTATCAATATCTGAACAGCAATGACAAGACATAGCAATGAACTTCATTATCAATTTATTTGATTCAAGCAAGTACAACGCTATTCTGACAATCATTTGCAAATTGTTAAAAGAAAGACATTATATTTCTTGCATCACTGATGATGACGATATCACTGTCAAAAAGACAGCTGAAATGCTGATTCAATGAGTATATTAAACTTATGATCTATCAAGCTTCATAGTATCTGATCGAAGTTCATAATTCATCTCTATACTATGAAAGTTTCTTTGCAAATGACTGAGCATTTTTCTTTGATTGTTCATCATTTATCATTCTCAGATTAATGATCAAAGCAAACAATTCAATCAGAACATCAAACAATATCTTCGATTCTTCTATTCATATATGCAGAATGATTGATTCAAGTGACTATTCATGATCAAGTTTGTCAACAATAATGTCTTGTTCTCAATCATCTTCTTGACTCTCTTCTTCATGAACAAGAGCTTTTATTCTTATATGAGCTTCGATTCTGACATTATTGAGTATGAAAGCACTCATGAACGCTTGCAGATCAATCAAATCAAGAATATATCTGAACAAATGAACAAGACATTGATCTTCGCTCATGAAGCTCTGATCAAAACACAAGAACGAATGATGAAACAAGCTAACAAGCATAGAAAGAAGATCAATTACAAGATTGAATTAAAGTTGTTTTTGAATGAACGAAACATCATTACAGCAAGACTCTTCAAAAAGCTAGATGACAAGATGCTTGATTCATTCAAGGTCACAGACTCTGTTGACTTCTTCTATAAATTGAAACTATCAGACACTATGCATATATATGATGTATTTCATTCAGAGCTTCTTCGTCTTGTCATCAATGACTCTCTGTCTGATCAGAAGAATGAACTCTCGAAGTCAATAGTGATAAACGATGAAGACGAATGAGAAATCAATGATATATTGAACTTTCAATGATATTAAAGACAACTTTAATATCAAGTCAAATGAAAGAGCTATGACAATGATCTCAACTGATATAACGCTGATGACGACGAATTTATGAACGCTCAAGAGATGATCAACAACTTTCATATCAAATATTCAAGAAAAGCGCACTAAGAAACAACATTCATGTGAACATGAATAGTCAGAGAGAGAGAATGATGTTATGATTCTAGTCTTCATTTATTCTTTCTAGTCTTCGTCTTGATTTTGTTGCAATCGTGCACTTTGAATTAGTCTAACATAAATCATGTCAGACTATCATAGACTAGTATAAAGCTGATGTTGACACGTTAGCAATCTAGCGTGTCTTCATAAGTAAAACTCACGACGTGTTGCATCTTCTTTCTTCTTCAGCTTTGAACTTCTAGTTAGAATACATTCATATGATTCGCTTTATGCAGACTCATAACATTAGTTCAAAGCTCATCAATCTTGCTATTGACGTGTAGATGATATAAAAACAAGTTACATCACTTAAACTTGAATCAGAATCGAAACTTGAAAATTGAGCTCAGAAAACTCATTAGAAATCAAGAAATTTCTAGAACAGAACAGAAGAACATGAACGCGTTACTCTAGACTAACTCTTTACTGAGCTTGTTGTCAGAACAGAAGAACAGAAGAACATGAATGCATTGTTTTAGAATTAAAATCAGAAATTTCAGCCGAATTTCAATCAGCAATTTTCTACTCACACAATGACTAGAAGCACAGAATTAGAATCAGTGAGCATTGCTCACTATGAACTTCAAAATGCTGAAAGAGAATCACTTCTATCTCAGAATTAAACAGCATCAGAAGAAGAAAACATGAATGTGTCATTGAATATAGAAGAAAAGAACATGAACGCGTTACTTTTTGATCACGAAATAATCAAGATCAGCATCAGCATTGAACTGAATGCTTGAATAAATGCTCATGAAGCAAATGATCTCGTTGCATTTATCAAGTACATATGACAACAGCATGACATTGAAATTGAGATTCACAATGACATGATTCAGATGTTGAATGATGTCAACAAGATCAACATTAAATTGAAAGTTATCAACATCAAGTTGAAAGTTACACAGACAACAGTGAATGCTGTTCAAACACGTCTACAGAAAGAAATGAAGAAAAAAAACGTGATTATACATCATCTAGAAGCAACATCAAGTCAACTAAGCACTTTGATTTCAAAAGATCAATTCTTGAAGTCAATCAAGCTATCTGACTCATCTTTGTTTGAAGATTCAAGACAGAATGTGAATAATTGATTGTCTTGAATGTGAAATAAGCTGAAGATGAACAAGAATCATTTTTCTATTGAAGAAATGAAGATTGCATATGTGAAAAGTCGAGTCAGTGAAACGATGATCAAACACATAGCACTCAGAATGAGAAACATGATCACGAATTCATTTCTTGAAGCAGAAGAGATACTGTCGATTATAAATAAAATGTACGATGATCTCAATCAACATCACACAATTCAACAACAGTTCTTGAAGTTGTATTAAAACAAGATCTTCTTTCATGAATTTTAAATGAAATTTCAGAGACTCAATGCAAAACTAAAGTACAATAATAAAACTTTATTAAATAATCTTCAGCATAAGATTAGCTCAGATCTTCAGCGAGTCATAATCAATAAATGAACTATGAATTTGAATGAATTCGTCAACATTTGCATGCAAGTCAACGTTCGATTGACAAAATTGAATGCTTGATCAGCTCTCAAAACATCAACGACTCAAGTTGCTTGCTTTATCGCTAGCATCTTGATGATAATCACTACTGCAATCTCAGCTTCAATCTTTGCATGAAAAAAACTTAGAATATTGAACGTTGATTTTGCTAGAAAGAAGTTGTTCAAAAAAGAACTTTGCTTCAGATGCAAAAAAGCAGAACATAGAGCACATGACTGTCTTAAGTCAGCTCAGATGCATGAAATTGCAGCGAATTTGAAAAATAATCTGTTTTCGTCAAAGTAGTGACTGAGAACGATATACTCATATTCTGTTTCATTAGCATGTTTAACGATTCATTTGATTTCAAGTCGTTCACTGTTGACATCATCTTAAATAGTCTAGAAAAGATATTCAGATTTCTCATTCTGATAAATACTGAAGTTACTGAGATGACTTTCATTGATGAATCTTTGATGTCAGAGCTATGTGAACACTTTGATATTCAGTCAATATCGCTGTCAAAATCAAAGTTAATTTAATTGTATGATGAAACTTCTGATTGAAAGTCGATTACACATGCTCTGTATACATCAATCATGATTCAAGAACACAAGAATGAAATGATGTCTTTATTGATAACTTGTCTAGATCAGCACAAGATAATCATTGAAAACTTCTGATTGAAAAGAAATCAAATTTTGATAAATTCTGCAAATGATCAATTAATATCATTGTTGAAGATTCAAACATCAAAATTTGCTGTTTTAAAAGCAAGCAGTCAATCAGCATTTCACAGATTTGAATCAAACAAGATCTGTGAAATAAAATGAAAGAACTTGAACTTGATTGTTACATTAACTATCATCTTGAAGTGACTCACGAATCAGAAACTAGTGAATCAGTTCATTGAATCTGTTCAATTCATTGAATCATTACTTTTAGTGAAGTCAAGCACTCAAGTTGACTTTGATCAATCTTGATTAAACTGATCGCGTCAAGTCAAGTACTTAAGTTCAAGTCAAGTACTTGACTTGAAAAGTATCAAGTTGAGTTGAAATTTTTTTGAAAAAGTGTCAAGTTGAATTGAGAAGTTGAACTTGAGAGATCAAATCAAATTGAAAAGCTTGACTCAACAACTCGATTCGAAAATTCGATTCAACTCGACAAGATATTAGATAAATGTAAATAGCTTGGTTGAACAGTCTTCATGATTCTCTTCATGACTTTCTACCATGTTTTCTCGTCATGACTCTCTATCAAAGTCAAATGATCTTCATGTTTTTCCTTCATGTTTTTCTTCATGTTTCTCTTCATGTTCTTCTTCATGTTTCTCTTCATGTTTTTCTTCATGTTCTTCTTCATGTTTTTCTTCATGTTTCTCTTCATGTTTCTCGTCATGACTCTCTTCATGTTTCTCATCATGACTCTCTTCATGTTTCTCATCATGACTTTCTTCATGTTTTCTTTCATGTTCTTCTTCATGACTTCTCATCAAACGATCTTCATGTTTTTTCGTCATGACTTTCTATCATGACTTTCTACTATAACTTTTCTTCATGACTCTCTATTATATAGTCTTCATGTTTCTCATCATGACTCTCTATCAAAAAGGTAATGCAAAAAGGTAATGCAAAAGCAAAAAACCGGAAAAATTTCTATATTTAGTTTTCTTGACATCAAGCTTAAGTTCTTGACAAGTTGAGTTGAATTAACTCGATTTCTAGTTGAATCAAGTTGCGTTGAATTGAAAATATGCTCAATTCGACTTGAGTTGAATTGAAAATGTGAGTAACTCAACTTCGAATTGAATCGAATTCAAAATGTCAATTCAAAACTCAACTTAATGATTAGTCTAATCTTGATTCATTCAGTCATCAGAGAAAAAAAAGCTCATCAATATTATCATGATTGAAGTTGCTATATATCAAACTCTAGTCAAGAATAAAAAGATCAAGATCTTCTTCTTGATCATTAGTGAAATCAACAAAGCGCTTAGCTCAGTCGAAGATTTCATGAAACTAAATGAAGTGATCTTTGTCATGTCATTGAGTGAACTGAAGAAGAAGCTTTCAATAGTCTATCACGACTTTCTAGATGTTTTCAATAAAGAAAAGACAACGCAGTTGCTCTTGCATCAATCATATGATCACAGAATTGAATTAGAAGATGAGAGTCAATCTTCTAGAAGTTGATTGTATTTTATGTCGAGCTACAAGTTGCAGAAGATCAAGAAGTATCTAGAAGAGAACTTGAAGAAGAAGTTTATTACATTCAGCAAAGCTTTCTTCGCTTCATTAATACTATTTGTCAAAAAGAAAAATGATAGTCTTTGCTTTTGCATGAATTATTGAAAACTGAATGCTATGATCAAAAGAGATCATTATTCAATATTCTTGATAGACGAAGTACTCGCTCAAATTCAAGACAGTAAATATCTGACTTGACTCAACATTATTGTTGCATTCAATAAACTGCGCATGAGTTCAGAAAGTGAGAATTTAACTACTTTTATTACTTTCTTCAATGTTTATAAATATAGAGTAATGCTTTTTGAATTGATTAATGAACTTGCGTTCTTTCAGCATTATATCAACAATGTATTGTTTAACTGTCTGCACAAGTTTTGTCAGACATACTTGAATGATATTCTCATCTATAGTAAGATCTTGAAAGAACATAGAACTCATGTGAAAGAAGTGCTAAACAAGCTTCGTGAAGTTAATCTGCAAATAAACATTGATAAGTATGAATTCAAGATTCAGAAAATCTCGTTTCTTGAACTACTGATATTCATTAATGATTTGCGAATGAATTCTTGAAAAGTAAATGTGATTCGAAGCTGAGAAGTGTCATGATCATTGATTCATGTGCAGATCTTCATTGACTTCTGCAATTTCTATCGATGATTCATAAAAAACTTCTCAAAGATTGTTCAACTCATGATAAAACTGACTCGAAAAGATTACTTCTTTGAATGAACAGAGATTTGTCAGATGATCTTTGAAGAACTGAAGCAACAAGTGATGACAGTCTTCATTCTGAAGCATTTTGACTCAATCAGAGAAGCTATTCTGAAAACTGACTTCTCAAACTATGTCAACGATGAAGTATTGTCTCAGTATGATGATGAAAACATTCTACATTCAGTGATCTTCTATAACAAGAACATGATTTTCGCAGAATGCAACTACGAGATTTATGACAAGAAACTGCTGATTATTATTTACTGCTTAAAGCATTGACGTTCTGAATTGAAATGTACAGATATTTTAATCAAGATCTTCATTGATCATTTGAATTTAAAGTACTTCATGATCATCAAAGAACTGACTTGATGACAGGCTAAATGAGCTGAGAAGTTATTTGAATATAACTTCAAGATCATATATCAGTCGAGAAAACAGAATCTGAAAGTTGACGTGCTGATCAGAATGTCAGACGTTAAGTCAGTTGAAGTAAATGATGATTGAAAGTTATATCAGCATCAGATGCTATTGTTAGAAGACAAATTTGAACTGCAATCAATAGAAGCTGATCAAGAAGATGATCAGAAAGCTGATCAAGATTTGACTCAAATCTTGCTCAGATCTGACTCAGAATCTGACTCAGATTTGAAACTTGAATCAAAAGTTAATCAAAATTCGATTGAAGAGATGATTTCTATTCAGAATCAGATTATAGTTGAAAATTAAATGAATCAACTGTGTTTTGATATTCAAATAGTCATGAAATAGAACAGAAGAACTTATCAAGATATTGATCTAGACAATTGCAGAGTACTTGATGAAGTATTTTGAAAAGATGATAAACTATGAATTTCTCAGTCAATAATCACTTGATTGATAAGAAAAGCACATGATCTTTTGATCAATGATCATTCTGACATGAATCAAACGTTGAACTTGCTGAGATGATCATATTGCTGATCGAAGATGAGAACGATGATCAAACGCTACATTCAAAACTGTTATGTTTATCGTAGGTTAAAAGCATTGAAAGATCGAATCAATGAATTACTGAAGTCATTGCTCATACTTGAGCAGCAATGACAGAACATATCATTAAACTTCATTATCAATCTATCAGAAAGTGATGAAAACAACGCGATTCTGACAGTCATAGATTGATTGTCTAAGAAACAACATTATATATCATGTTGATCAGATGACGAAGAAATCTTCGCAGAACAAACAGTTAAGCTACTGTTGACATGAGTCTTCAGAACTCATGAACTATCAAGATCAATAGTGTTCAATCATGATTTACAATTTATATCAATTGTCTGAAAGTTTCTATGTTTGAGACTCAACATCAAGATGAAACTATTCACAAACTATCATTTGCAAACAAATGATCAAACAGAAAGAGTGAATCAGAATGTGAAATGATATCTACAAAGCTATTGCTTGTATATGCAAGATGATTGATTCATCTGATTATCTATGACTGAATTCGTCGATAACAATGCTATTTTATCAATTGAACAGTCAACGTTCTTTCTGAATAAGAACTTTCACTCTCATATGAGCTTCGATTCAAACTCAATTGAATATGAGATTATCTGAGCTAGAATCGAAGTTGGCAAAGCAAAGAATATATTCAAACACATGAAATAATCACTAGCATTGATCAAGCAAGTCTTGACAAAAGTCAGAGTCATAATGAAGAAACAGATTGACAAGCATTGAAAGAAAATGATTTACAAGATAAATGACATGATGTTTCTGAATTCTAGAAACATAATGATTTCACGATCATCAAAGAAGCTAAACGATAAAATGCTAGAACTCTTCAAGATTCTGATTGAGATCAAACATGCTTATCAACTGAAACTATCATCGACTATGAAGATACATTCAAAGTTTGCATTAAATCTGCTGCGACTAGATTCAAAGAACTCTCTGAATGAACAATGAAATGAATCGTCTGATTTTATAATGATTCACAACGAAGATGAATGAAAGATGAAGAACATACTGAACTTCAGACATTATGAACGAGATAAATGACTACAATATCGTGTCAATTAAAAAGAATACGACGTCAATCTACATTGATACAACGTCAATGAAAGTGAATTTGAAGAATGCTTAAAGATCATAAATGACTTTCATGAATGATATTTGAACAAGTCAAGATAGAAATTGACTTAAGAAAGATCAATTGAACTGCAGCAATGAAAACATTGTTAAATGAAGAAAAGAAATAATGTTGCGATTGTGCACTTTAAGTTAGTTTAACATAAATCATGTCAGACTATCATAAACTAGTATAGAACTGATGTTGACACGCTAGCGATCTAGCGTGTCTTCGTAAGTAAAACTTACAACGTGTTGCATCTTTTTTCTTCTTCAGCTTTGAACTTCTAGTTAAAATACACTCATATGATTCGCTCTATGCAGACTCATAACAGATTTCACTTTAATTGAGTCTAGTGAGCATTTGAGCTAAAAGTGATGTCATTGAAACTCTGCATTATATGTGTAAGACGTCAACTCAATCAAGTTTAGCACAGAACTGAGAAACATACATATAAGAATTGAGTTCTTTTCTGTAGATACTTTTCTTTCTTAGCATTTATTTATTAGTTAAATAACATTTCTATGACTCACTTTAAATCAATCTCTAACAGATTTCATGATTTTTAAGTGATGAATTGTATGCTTCATGAATGTGTATAACTTTCTGAATCATTTGTGCATCATTTGTTAATGTTTATAATATAATTGTATTTACATTTTTGAAGTGTCATATTGAATATCAGATGTTGCTGTTGATTTTCTTATTTATGTAGAAACAGATTCTATCTTCATTATTCTTCAGCATGAAATCAACAATTGTTGAGCAATATGCTTTGAAAATGTCATCAAATCATCAGAGTTCTTGAAAAATCAGAATGTCATAGTTTTTTATCTTTTTCTCATGTAATAACATTATCATCATCTTGTTTCTGAACTTGTGAACATTGTACTATAGTATTTAAAGCTTCTTTTGCTGAAATATTAAAGTTTACATTTCAGATTGTTTAATGTTCTCTTGAATGTTTGTGAAATGTTTACTTCACTTGTAAGATTCTCAATAAAAGATGACATTAACAACAATGTGATTAACATTAACTTTGATTCATTTGATCTTGACTTCTTAATCAAGTGATTCAATATAGTGTTTTCTGATGTGATGATTGTGTTAAGCAGATGACTTTCATTCATTGAGCATCTTTGCTTTCTCTTCAAGTCATTGTTCATCAATAATTTCAAATTAATAAATGTTTTTATGAATATTTTTAACATCATTGTCTTAAGTTTTTTCTGTTCTTGTACAACATGATATAAAGATCTATGCTTTGTGATTCTCTTTATTCTTTTTTTTCAGCTTGTTGTTTATTGTCAGAATCATGTTTAAATGATATAATCAATGAAAATCAGAGTTAATAATGCTTAATCTTTAGAAATAATTATAACTGAATATTAAAAATACAGAAGAAGATTGATACAAAAACTTCTATTTATGTAATGTTCAAAGACTGCATTAAACTTGATTTGATTTAATTTAATTTAATTTGAATTCATACATTCTTATGATAATAATAATAATAATAATAAATAATAATAATAATAAATTCATACATTCTTGTAACATCAATTAGGTCGACTCATGAGAAACTCTATGCTATCTGTATCGAGTGAACAAAATTCTCTGAGGTAGAAAATCACTCGCAGTCTACATGATTGCTTCACGCAGTTGAAACAGTGAGTTTTGAGACTATGTATCAAATTTGTTCACGTTGATTGCACGTTAAAGAACGAATGTTCTAGTCATTCTAAATTGCTTCAAGAGCTTCGTTTTCATCATCATCTTCGCTACTGCTCTGAGACTTTTCGTGATGATGATGATTATTCAATAGTTTGAGAAGTCAGCATCTTGTAGCATTCTTGATCGCAGATGCAATCAGTTTGAGCAATGCATGAGTACATGCTTCGTCGTCTGATGACTTTATTTGCAGTCACATCGCAAGCTATTCATGTCTGAAACATTTCTAGAGTGCAGATAAGCATTCAGATCTATGCGTTCGATTCTGATGTGCATTGCAAGAGTGCTTTCTGCTTTCTGAAGATCATCACGCATCTTTACTGTCTTATTGCTCAGATGCAATCTTTGTGCTGAGATTGTGTTGATGTCTGCAACGCGTTCTCTGTACTTTTCTCATCGTTGATTTCATTGATCTTTGTGATACTGCGTTATTGCGATGCTATCGCTTGTTGAAATCATTGTGAAGAAGAGAGTGCATCGTCTGCGTCTCGACTGTATCTTTGCATCTTCTTGAATGAAGACATTCAGAAGTACTATTTTCTTGATGATGAGTGAGCGAGAAATGACGCGATTAACTTTCGTCAAACGAACGTGTATTAGTTCGCATGCTTGTCTGATCTCTTGCGTTCAATCATCAACTTGACTGTGTAGCGTGATCTTGTTCTGTAGCATGTTCAGATGAACATGTAGCGAACTCATGTATGTTTCTGCCTCTAGAGTTTCGATGTTTACTCTTTTGAATGCTTCTGCTACGTGATGCAGAGTTTGATTCTGAAGTGTTTCTAGTCTGCATTCTTTGCTCAACAGTTCATCTTTCTTGTCACGCTGATGTCAGATTGACGCTTCGAATGTGATTTCTGATCTCACTACTGCTGAGTATACTTGTCTCGCTTTTGTGAAGATAGCTTCTCATGTGAAGACTTCAAGATGACTAAGTGTCAGCATTCTTGTGACGTGATTCGTCTCTATTTGTTGAAGATGCACGTCTCATTGCAGTTTCATGTTCAGTTGCACTTTTAAAACTCGTACGTCTGATTTTGATTTGATAACTGAGCTTTCTATTTGTATGTCTATTGAAAATATGTTGCATACGTTGCATGCAACATACATAAGACACAATCTCTATGCTGATTTTTCTCTTAGCGAGAGATAGTTTCTCGCAGCAGATTCACAGTTCAAGACGAGCAAAACCTCTCACTGCTCAAATTTCGACAGTTTACTTCTTAAGCATGAGTCGCAGACGTTTCGTCAGCGATACGCATGTGTATCGCAGTCGATTTCTTCTTTAATCACATTGACATGCGCTACTGTTTTCTCAAGCTATACAGATGATGTTTTTGACTAGAGATTGACTTTATCATCAAGACATTTGAAAGTCAGAGTTCAGTGAAGAGATGAGATTCTTGAGGTCAACAATCGTCGTCATTGTATATCACGCTTTGCAGATGCTCGCTTCGCTTGTAAGACGTACAACTCATCTGTTTCACGTTATCTGTAGAGATCTCTCTCATGCAGATCGATTGTGTCTTGCAGAGATGTTCATATGCTACACTTCTAATCAGGCAGCGTAGTTCGATCATTCTCTACTAACTCGCTTGTGTCTCTCTTCTCTTAACGAAGTCTTCTCGTCAGCGTATCGCTCATGTATAGAATGTCTGTGTCTGAACGTCTGTTAAACAATATTAACGAGACTTTCGAGTTTGCTTGTGTTGAACTTAACGAGTCTTGTGAGTTGCTTATGTCGTAGTAACAGGCACGCAGTCTTAACAAGATTTATACGTAGTTAGCATGTAGATTTAAAGAATGTTCGTGATTCGAGTTCTTTCTGCTAATCACTCTCAACAGATCAAACACGAGAATGTTCTGTCTCAATTCTTGTCATCGCGACGACAAGATACTGAATTGAATGATTTTCATAAGCGATTTCCCTCGTAGTTCTGTGTTCTATTTGATTTTCTCATCTGCGTGCAAATTGCTTTTTGTAGCATGCGCATTGAGATTATCAAAGTCTGCGCGATCGCGAAAACTCTGCATGCGATCAACGCACAGCGCTTCATCATCACGCAGCGTCTTGATGTCATTCAAACTTTTGATAATCTCTAGACTTTACTGTAGCTAGACAGTAAATTCGTAGTCAGCATCGCGTACAGATAAGTTTCATCGCTGATCATAATAATAATAAATTCATACACTTTTATGACATCGATTAAATCGACTCATGAGAAACTTTATGCTATGTGTGTTGAGTGAACAAAACTCTCTGAGATAGAAAATCGCTCGCTGTTTATACGACTGTTACACGCAGTTGAGACAATAAAACTGAGACTATGTATCAAATTTGTTTATGATGATTTCATGTTAGAAAATAAATGTTCTTGTCATTCTAAACTGCTTCAGCAGCTTCATTTTCATCATCATTCTCGTTGTTGCTTTGAGATTCTTCGTGATTGAGATGATGACTTAATAGTTCGTGAAGTCAATGTCTTGTAGCATATTTAATCAAAGATGCGTTCAATTCAAGCAATGCATCAGAATATGCTTGACTGTCTGATAACTTCATTTGCAGTCACATCGAGAATTATTCGCGTTTGACACGTTTCTCAAGTGCAGATAAACATTCAGCTCTATGCGTTTGATTCTGATGTGAGTTACAAGAATGCTTTTGATCTTTTGAAAATCATCATGCATCTTTACTGACTTCTTGAATAGATGAGATCTTTGAGCGAAATATGCATTAATGTCTGCGATGCGTTTTTTGTAGTTTTTTTATCAAAGATCTCATTGACTTTTATGAAACTGTGCAATTGCACGTTCACTCATTTAAGTTGATGTTAAGAGATCAAGTTGTTTACATCTAGATTGTATCTTTGCTTCTTCGTGAATTAAAACATTCAGAAACGTTATTTTTTTGAAGATTGAAAAGTGAGAAATGAATTTATTAGTTTCTATCAAATGAGCATGTATGATTTTGCATGCTTGTTGAGTCTTCTGTGTTCTGTCGTTGATTTGACTGCGTAGTGTGACTTGATTCTGTAGCTTGTTCAGATGAACATGTAGTGAGAATGTATGTTTCAACTTTCAGTGTTTTGATGTTCACTTTCTTGAAAATGTTGATCACATGACGCAACGCTTGATTCTGAAGAGTTTCTAGCCTTTGTTTCATACTCAACAATTTTTCTTCTTTATTGCGTTGATGTCATATTGATGCTTCAAACGTCATTCTCAATCTTATCATCACTGAGTATATTTATCTTGCTTTTGCGAATGTAACTTCTCAGATAAAGATTTCAAGTCAACTAAGCATCAGCATCTTGATGACGTAATCTGCTTCTATTTGACGAAGATGTGAATCTCATTGTAGTTTCATGTTCAGTTGTACTTCAAGAACTTGTACATTTGATTTCAACTTTATTATTGAGTTTTCTATGCATAAATTGACTGTCATGTCGAATTTTTTTGACTTACAAATGAAGTGTGTGAGTTCATATTTCTCTGAAGTGAACGTAACATCATGAGTTCAAGCTCACTTTGCACAGACGTTGTGTGTTTGACTCAGTGATTTGCAGATTGATTCTGTGATTTTGTCATAGATCAGAATATTGATGTCATTTATGAAGTCAAGCACTTTGATTTTGATTTCTAGAGCTTCGTAATTTTCGATTAAGCTTGCGTTAAAAAATAGAAAGAGAATCGATGATATGAGAAATCTCTGTGATATGTCAGCATTTACTCATTGCATCACGCTGATTTGTTCATCAACTATCAGCGATGATTCTCTGTTCTTCAGAAAGCTGCGAGTTCATTCAACTATATAGTTTGATGTTTTTTTCATTCTCAAAGTATGCAGAAGTTTAGTGTGCAAGACATGATTGAATGCTTCAGCAACATCTAAACTAAGCATGAAGATCATGTACTTGATTTTGCAGCTTCATACTGCATGTACTTGATCTACTAGTAGATTTAGCGCTGAGATCATGAATTGCTTGCGTCTCGTTCTCATTTGAGCGTTTGAAAGCATGTGATGAGTCTCAGTAATATCACTTAATCTTTTGATCATAATTGATTTCAGTGTCTTACTCATAGTGTCTAGCAAAGCAATGAGTCAATACATCTTTGAATCAATGTAGTCACTCTTTTTTGATTTATGTAGTACTATTGTCTGAGCTTTTTTGAACTGCTTTGAATGATATTTGTGAATTACACATGCGTTGAATAGACTGATTAGTATCGAAGTCAGTTCTGTTAAACTTGCTTAAAGCGCTTTATTTGAAATTTCAAATGCGTCTGATGCTTTGTCAACTTTTACTCATTAAATCATTTGTCTCATCTCATCTTGCAATAAGACTAAATTGAATGACACTGTCAGCAATATAAACAATCTTAAAATGTCGCTGATATCTGCTTGAGATGATGATGAAAAGAACTTCTTTCATAGCATCTCTGTTTTTTCTTCAAATGAATCTGCTATGTGATCAAAATCGTTGCTCTTTAGTGATAAAAACTGCGAAAGTTTCTTGAGTAGCTGACTTTCAATTCTGACTTATTTTGCGAAGCATTAAATTAATTTTGATTCGTTGCTCAGCTCATGCATCTGTGATCTAAAATGTGAACGTTTTGTTTCTTTAATGATCTTGTTTTTGTGTAAACTGATCGTTAAATTGAGTTTCGATATCAATCTTCTGACTTGACTTAAGTACTTGATATCAATCTTCTGACTCGACTTGAATACTCGATTTCAACATTCTGACTCGATCTGATATCGATTTCAAGTCGATACTCAATTCGAATTTTCGACTCAACTCGTCAAGAAATTGAATATGACGTCAAGAGAGTTAAATATAGAAATTTTTCCGGTTTTTCGCCTTTGCATTACCTTTTTGCATTATCTTTTTGATAGAAAGTCATAAAGAAAAACATAAAGAGAAACATAAAGAGAAACATGAAGAGAAATATGAAGAGAAACATGAAGATTGTTTGATAGAGAGCTTTGATAGAGAGCTTTGATAAAGAGTTATGATAGAAAGCTATGATAGAAAGCTATGATAGAAAGCTATGATAGAAAGCTATGATAGAAAGCTATGATAGAAAGCTATGATAGAAAGCTATGATAGAAAGCTATGATAGAAAGTCATGACGGGAAACTATGAAGACTGTTTGATAGAGAGTCATGAAGAAAAGTCATGAAGAGAAGTCATGAAGAAAAGTCATGAAGAAAAGCTATGATAAAGAGTCATAATAGAGAGTCATAATAGAATATCTATCTATCTATCTTCATGTCTTGATGAGTTGAATCGAGAATTTCAAATTGATAATTAATTTCAACTCTCTGACTCGACTTGAATACTTGAGTTGAACATCTTGATTTAACTCAAATACTTGAGTCAAGAATTCTGACTTGAATTGAGTCTTGATGAGTCAAGTACTCAACTTGACGCGATCAGTCTATTTTTGTGATCGTTGTATTTCAGATAGTCGTTTCATGTCTTTAAAGTATTCTGCGATTTTCATACAACTCATAGTCATCATGATTTTGTCACGACTTTCGAGCAAATCTGATTTCAAAAGTCTCATGCTTAATTCAACAACTTTGTTCAAGAAGTAAACTTTTCAATTATCTCTTGTAATGCATGAGTGATCTCAGCTACTCTGTCATTTATCGCTGTCTTGTCATCAAAAGAATGATCGACAAAAAGATGTATTCTTAAATGAGTGTTTAATGCTTCTGTGTTCATTTTCTTTCATAATCAATGAGTCGTGAACTGCACAAAAGATGTGCATAGACACAACTTTATGACAATTGAAAGATGATCAGATTTCTGATGTAAATCAGTTCTCATCTTGCATTTATGTATCATGAATTGAATTTTCTCGCTGTCAAACGCTAAATTTAATTGTTGTGAGCTGATTGTGAGTCTCTTTAGTAATTGTATCTGATTCAAGCAGTAGCTTTAGTCTTGCGTTCGTAATGATGTTTAGTAAAGCATCAGTCGCTATGTGATGAGTAAAGCATCTTCTGTCTTTTCAGTATGAATGATGCAGGTTGAAATCTTCTATGATTAGCTGTTCACAGTCATTTTTGATTAGTTTGTTCAGACAAGAAATAGTAGATGATTCTTCTGTAAAGATAATAGACAGTGAGCATGAATTGTAGATGTTTATGAGTTGTAACGTCTGTATCTCGTCTTTCAAGTTACTAGTTTGTAGCTTGATTGAGCAGATGTTCAATTCAATGATTTTCATTGTTCATTGATTGAGTTTTAAATGCTTGTTGACATAAATGCATGTTCTTGCTTGAGATGACGAGTCTCTCACTAGATGAAAGAAGTTGTGAGTCGAGCTAAATGTTTGTAAAATGTTAATGTTGCAATCTTGTTTCTGAATGACTATTATGTCAAATTTACGAACTTTTCTGTCTATCAGAAATGATTTCTGAATTTTCAATGACTTTCTGATGTTATACTATAGAATTTGCAGAAAGATTTGATTCATCATAAAGTTATCTGTAACTGTTGTTGACTCTGTGCAAAGACAGCTTTTTGTATACTTTTAGTCATTGAAAATCTCTTGCATTTTCTGATTTGATGTTTCTGTGTCTGTTCAGACATCATGTCTTCTGAGTCGCTAATCATGCATGAAGAGCAATTAACTCATCTCTTCTTGACTTTCATCACTTATCATGTTGACTCGTTGATGTCTTGATTGCTTGTCGTTGTCAAGATGTTCATTGAACTCACGAAATTCATTGAACTCAAGAAGTTCAGAAAGAAAGAAGAGAATGAGCAATTATCTTTCAACACTTCAGAGTATTTGATTGATCTATTTTGAAAGATTTCTTCTGATTGCTTTATCTGTAGTTTTCACTTGAGACATGAATATCTTCAGAGTTCATGATTATTGTTGCAGTTTGCACATCATTTTTTATTCATCGACACAATGCACTTCTTGATGTGATGTTTATCTGTGCATTTGAAGCAACACTTTTCATTTTTGCAGAATTTAGTCATATGATCAAAATCGAAGCATCTATAGCACTGTGTGATACGACAGTTCTTTTCAAACAACTTGCATGAGCATTCTTGATATGAATTCAGCATGTTTATGTTTAGTAGTTGATTCATCATCGTTTTGATCGCGATCTCTATGATGAGTAATGAGTGAATCTTCTCACTTTCAACTATCTTCTTGAATCAAGCTATTTTCAGCATCTTTAAATCTTCATGAAGTCTTGCGTTGTTCTTTATCAATCTTTTGATGATTATTTTCTGATTGCTTGTGTTCAATGTGATGTGTACATCATGTGCTAGTATTGTGAAGCTTCTACGCATTACATGCGCTGAGCTTGCGATTTTCTTCACTCATGTCTGAGACTTTTCTAGAACTGCTTGAACTTTCAAACTCATTGCATAAAGTGCAATGTCTTTGCTTTCAAGCTTGCGAAGCGACACTATTAAATTTCATTGTGTCATCATTACGTTTGCAATTTCTTGAAAAATCTGATCAATTGATCTCTTTTGTATCTCTTTCATCTCTTTTCTCTTCACTATTTTCACTAGAATCTTGCGTCTTTTACGAAGCAATGACAGATTGTCTTTGAATCGCTGCTTTCTCATTGTTGCTTCTTCTCTTGCTACATTGACTCATGATGATGTTTTAAATGTGAAACATGTATTTTCTTATGTTTGTAGTTGTTTATTAAGAAGTTGAATGAATGCTTTCAACTTCTTTACATTCTTCATGATGAATGCATCTTGACTTTCAATCTTTCTTTCTAAAATGTTTCAAAGACGTTGAATCAGCTTTAAGATCACTTCTTTTTATGAGTGATCTTTGCTCTTTTCTTTCTCTAACGTCGATGTTTATGTTAGTAAATCGATGATGCTGATAACTTTCATCTTATTATTGCGTAAGCATTTAAATCTTGCGTCGCTGTCTCTCTGTGACGAGTCAACGCTGCTCGCAATCGTCATTGAATCAGCATTACTGCTGCTCATGCAATTTATCATCATTTATTCATCTACTCAATCTTTTCTCTCTCATTTATAATGTTCTTTTCAAAAGTTTGTTTTGCGCGCGTTGTAATTGTTTGCTTTTAAGATTCTACATTCTTATGATATCAATTTAAACTCAACTCATGAAAAAAACTATGATATGTATATTGAATGAACAAAACTTTTTGAGAGAAAAAATCACTTATTGATTACACAACAACTTTGCGTCATTGAAACAATAAACTGACACTGTGTTATTAATAATGAATTTATAGCTTCTATTCAGCACGTGATGCTCAAGTAAACTCTTACAAGTGTCTGTGCTGTTTTGTTATAACACATTGTTTTTGCTCTGCTTTTCATTAACAATATTTTATACAATGATGTTTCAATTCAATTTTCAATTCAAAGATGAAAAATGTTTCTTTGCATTCATGATGCTTATGATTGTAACACAGAACTGCGTTCTCTTGCTCAATAATTATCATTCATTGAGCAGAGAAATGTGTGATAAAAGAAAGATATGCATGATGAGAAGATAAAGTATGATTGTATTAAATAATTTTTTTCTTCTCTTGATTTTGCTTATGTCATGTAAACGTTGAATAGATTGTTAGTATAAACGTGCAATTGCAATCGTTCAATGCTTAGCTGATTAATAGTAGAGATGTGTTTTGATTGCTTTTATGCACTCTCAATTTTTCACGTAGATAAATGTATGACTTGACATCAAGTAAAGAAGATGAGTTCAAGTTCTTTCAGTATATCAGCGTAATCGACAAGTCACTACTTCTTCAAGCACATGTAATCACAAACTCAAGACTCATAATCTGATTCATTTATTTTATCTGATATCTTTTCATCAATTACTTGATAGCACTGTTGATGTAATGAAGATGTTTCAATATCAATGCAGTCAACAAGTTGCAAATTCTTTAATCACTTGTAATCATGATTCTCAGACTCTTCATCTGAGTCAACTATTTTACTAATAGTATCTTCTCATCTTTTACTGACATTGACATGTCATTAATTCTCTTTGTAGATCAATTGTGACTGTTAAAAAAAATGTTATCATGTAAGTGAAAACTTTGTATAATGATTTTTCTGATCATGCAACATTCTAACATCATTTGAACTGCGTTGAATTAAGATTTCTTGACTTTTCTGACTTCTATTTGAAACAGAATAGAATCAAAAGATTTATAGTTGACATCATGTACAAATGAATCTTGTTGTCAATTTGCACTAAACTTGAAAGAAATATGTTTGTGATATAAAAAGAATATGATTGTAATTGTAATTGTAATTGTAATTGTAATTCATACACTCTTGTGACATCGATTTAGACTCGACTCATGAGAGACTCTATGCTATTTATATCGAGTGAACAAAACTCTCTGAGAAAGAAAATCACTCGTCGTTTATACAACTGCTTCGCGCAGTCGAAACAATAAGATTGACACTGTGTTATCAAGTAATGAATCTGTAGCTTCTATTCAGCACGTGACGCTCGAGTAAACTCTTAATGAGTGTCTGTGTTGTTTGTTTATGACTGTTATGAACATGCCTGAATCGATCAGAATTCAGATGATGCTATGCTTAGTTTGAATCTAGCGCATCTCTATTGAACTCTTCGAGTCATTCTCAGCACTTCTTTTCGTTGTTCAGCACTTTCTTCATTCATTTCTTTCATCATTCTTTTAGGCAAACACATCTGACATATTACATCACATCTGTATCGAGTCTAGCGCAGCCTCAAGCCATTATTTATAGAAGAGCTTGCACTCTTTCTCTTCTGTATTCTTAATGTCTTGTTATAGCTATCTCTAAAGAGCAATACATACATATCAGTCTCGAGCTTCTTTGGTTGAATGATCTAGGCACGATCTCAACATTACATTAAGAAGATCGTTTATCATACGATACAGATACTCATTACTCGTTCAATATACTCGTTCAGGCAGATCGAGTCTAAAGAAATTCGTTTACCTGATGATCGACGCAATCGAAAGACAGAACAACACTAGAGAGTCTATAGAATCAACAGCAAGACTGGTTGAATTGCTAGACGACTTACAGCTCATTAAGTACGCATCGTTCACCTCGATTAATAGAATCAGCGATAAAGAACCTTCGTTGATTGCTAGAGAATCAAATCGATCAAGAGAATCAATCAACTCTCAAATCAAACAACAAAAACAACTTCATCTTCTATTGTCGAGCATCGCTCTTCGCTCGATCCCTTTCTTTTAAAACACTCGTTCAATTCAATCTTTTCTTTCTTCTTCATCATGTCTCGTCTCTTCAAAGAGCGTTTCGAAGCTTCATTCTTCATTGTCGAAGATAACGACTCATTCGCTGAAATCATAACATCTTCTATGACTATGAAAGCTTTGAAGAAACGATGCGAAGAGCTGAAAGCTAGGCTACAAGCTAAAGAGGTTATCTCGTCATCGTCAATCTACTCTGAGCGTTCTAGGTCTCAGAAAATACTCGATTCTTCGTTGTTCACTGATGAAAAGAATTCTACCTGAAAGAACTGGTATGAAAAAGTTCAGAACAAGCTAGAAATCAACGTTGATCTCTTTTCAAGTGAACGAGTCAAGCTGAGCTACGTACATTTCAGATTATTCGATGATGCAGCTGAGATCACTCAGTCAAAACGCGAACGTGACTGTTTCAACTCATACAAGATCATCGATGAGCTTTTGAAAGAGCTAGCTCAGTTGTTCAATGACTCAGATAAAGAAGTCAACTTTCG